>Ga0233425_10011613_pt1 | contig 10225 bp, 9 predicted proteins | sample Watercolumn_Towu_2_FD_181712 | JGI IMG/M metagenome (GOLD analysis project Ga0233425, IMG submission 181712) | Freshwater microbial communities from Lake Towuti, South Sulawesi, Indonesia - Watercolumn_Towuti2014_140_MG | ecosystem: Environmental > Aquatic > Freshwater > Lake | place: Indonesia... | reverse complement strand
GCCATTAAAGACATGTGGTGTATCTTTTGAAATACAAAGCCTGTTTTGCCGTGTTCCACTGTGTCGTTCAGGCCGCCCGCTGCGCGCACGATGGGAACGCAGCCGTAGCGCATTGCGATCATCTGCGAGAGGCCGCACGGTTCGTAACGGGACGGCATGAGCAGCATGTCGGCGCCGGCGTAGATCTGGCGTGCAAGGCCGGCGTCATAGCGGGTTTGGACTTTGATGCGTTCGGGGTACAAAGCCTGCAAAGTCAGCGCGGCTTCTTCAAGTTTGGGGTCGCCGGTACCCAAAATGACAGCCTGCCATTTCAGGCTCTTCATGCTCTTGAGTGCGGTCAGCGCAAGATCAACACCTTTTTGCACATCCATGCGCGAGACCATCGCCAGCAGAGGCGTGCCCGGCTCGTGTTGCAGTCCCAGCCTTTCGAGGAGCAATTTTTTGTTGGCGGAGCGTTTGTCGAGCGATGCGCTGTCAAAATTGACGCCAAGGGCGTGATCTTCCGCGGGGTTGAAGGAGGCTACATCCAGCCCGTTGATGATGCCGTGCAATGTCTCGCGGCGCGACTGCAAAAACTCATTCAGTCCGCAGCCATATTCGGGCTGTAACAATTCGTCCGCATAAGTCGGCGATACCGCCACGATTGCGTCTGAAGCCCACAGGCCGAGGGGCATGGGCATGACCCGCGACCAATCCGGCAGGTCTGTCTGCGCGAGTTTTATGCCGTAACTTTCCAAAATTGAGCTGGCATCCGGTCCCATAAATGGAAGGTTATGCACAGTAACAACCGATGCGACATGGCGCGTCCCTTCCTCCCAGCGTTTTGCGAGCGAGCCGTACAGGCTTAACGCAGTGTGCCAGTCGTTGGCGTGAATGACATCCGGCTGCCAGTTGATCTGGCGCGGCAACTCCAATGCCGCAAGCGAGAAGAAGGCATATTTTTCGGCGTCCAATTTTGCGTCCGCCGAATAAACCGAACCGTTCGCGCGGATCGGGTCGCCGTTAATAAAATAAACCGGCATCCCGTTCAATACCGTCTCAAACAACTCCACCTGAATTTCTGCATCTCCGCGCCGCATGGCGAACATCCCCACCGGGCGCATATCCGCTTTCACGACCGGGTGAGAAGGCAGAACGAGCCGCGCATCCAACGTGACTTCATCATTGGAGAGAGCGCGCAGGGCGCGCGGCAGGGAGCCGGCCACATCGCCCAGTCCGCCCACTTTTACAAAAGGCTCAGCTTCGGCCGCGAGAAATAAAACATTTATGGTTTTTGGCATAGGAGTTTGTTTCTATTTATTATCAGACCCTAAAGGCCTTGAATCCTTTAGGGTCCGGGGTTTGGGAGCCTGATGGGTTTCGAACCCACAACATCCACATCCACAGTGTGGCGCTCTGCCGTTGAGCTACAGGCTCCATACTAGAAGCGGCGGGATTATATCATCAGGAAATGCCGCTCGCAAGGATTTTTTGAATGAGATCAACGACCGCTTCACGCTTAACTGCGGCCTGCTCGCCATTAACCAGGTTTTTGACCGACACCCGGGCATTCGCCGCCTCATCCGGCCCGACGGTGAGCGCCACGCGCACTTTCATTTTGTCTGCAAACTTGAACTGTTTTTGCAGTTTGGCCGGCTCCGGGTAGCACAACACATTCAGGCCTGCGCGGCGCAGTTCCGCCGCCAAAGAGTAAGACTCCTTTAATAAACTTTCGTCGAAGACCGTCACAAGCACCGGCGCAGGGCTGGGGACGAACCCGGGCAGGAGTCCTTTTTCCTGAAGGATGATACCCATCACCACGTCACCCATCGCAAAGCCGACGCCGGAAAGCGGCTGTCCGCCGACGTCGGCCAGCAGGTTGTCGTAGCGTCCGCCGCCGAGAATGGCGCGCTTGACAGAACCGCTGGTTTCAAAGGCCTCAAAGACTGTGCCGGTGTAATATAAAAGTCCGCGCATGATGTTGGGGTCAAACTTGACATAGTCTTTCACGCCCAGCGATTCAAGCGCGGCGAACAGGCGCGTGAGTTCATCGCTCTTTTTCCACAGGTCAAAATCAGCAAGGATGTTCTTCAGGCCGTCAAGCTGGGTTTGCGAAAGCCCGGAGTCAAGCACGTAGGCATCCCATTTTTCTGCGTCCATCTTTGAGCGGCGGTCGACCATGTTTGAGACTTCGAGGCGTTTTTCCTGCGGGATGCCCAAGTCGTCGAACTCCGAATCCATCAGCCGCCGGTTGTTCACGTAAACGGTAGCCTGCCCGGGGTTAAGTCCGACCGAGCGCAGGAAGGTCGCGCCGACCGCGATCAGTTCCGCATCCGCTTCGGGCGAGGAGACTCCGAGCATGTCAATATTCCACTGAAAGAATTCACGGCTGCGTCCCTTTTGCGGCTGCTCGTAACGCCAGAACGGGCCGAACGACCACCAGCGCACAGGGAAAGTCAACTCGCCTTGTTTTGCGGCGATCATGCGCGCGAGGCTCGGCGTGAGTTCGGGGCGCAGTGTGACAAAATCACCGCCGCGGTCTGTAAATGTAAAAGACTGCTTCTTGACCAGTTCCTCGCCGGACTTGGCGGCGTAGAGGTCAATCGGCTCGATGAAGGGCGCGTCCCATTCCTGATAGCCAAAGGAACGCGAAGCCGCGCCGACTTTTTCATAAATGAAATTGCGCAGCGCCATTTGTTCGGGATAAAATTCGCGCGTGCCTTTTACGGGTTGAATTTTGCCTGCCATAGGTGACTCCAGTGCGCGAATTCTATCACGGTAACGCGACATTAATGCCGCGCTACTGGCGCGCCTCAAAATTCAGCGGGTGAATTTTGATTTGATTTTGGTATAATGTCAATGAATTTTTTTTCAGCCGCATGATGACATGCCGACTAAAATCGTCACTACATAATTAGGAGAGACAAATGAAAATTGATTATCAGGAACCGAGCAAAGACCTGCTCATGCGAATTGACATTCACGAAAAATACGGCTCTGCCAACATTGACGCCTGGACAAATGACCTGCTCAAACCGCAGGCCGGCATGAGCATCCTCGATGTGGGTTGCGGCGCAGGAAAACTTTCCTTCCTTTTTAACGAATACACCAAAGGCGGCGCGAAAATCACCGGCGGCGATTTCTCGGAGGAACTGCTCGACAAGGCGCGTGAAAAGAACAAGAAGGCTGGCGCGAACATTGATTTTCAATTTTTGGACTTCAACCAGCCGTTCAATTTCCCCGACAATACATTTGACCTATGCACCAGCGCCTTCGCCATCTATTACGCATCAGACCTCGACTTTACATTCGGCGAGGCTCATCGGGTGCTAAATTCCGGCGGACGGCTTTTCGTCTCCGGGCCTCTGCCCGAGAACAAGCAGATGTTCTACGCCATCATCAAGGAAGCCACCAATGCAGCCATTCCACCCATGCCGGGTTCCTCGCGCTTCAAAGGCGACATCTTCAACACCATTGACAAAATTTTCGCCAGGACCGAGCTACATAAATTTGAAAATCACCTCACCTTCCCCGAAGTCGCGCCGTTCATTGATTATGTCCGCGCCTCGCTGGGCGAAGACCGCAAGTTGTGGACGTCCATGTTCAACGGGAACGATGAATACGAAGCCCTGATCGGCAAGATCACCGACGTGGCTACGCGCTGGTTCGAGCGTGACGGCAAACTGGTCATGACCAAGGTCGTCGGCGGTATTCTGGCCACCAAGTAGGGGCGCGGCGGAACAAAGGAAAAAAACAAGCCTTCAAGTAATCCGCCGTACCCCAACAGATAACCATGAACTTCTTCGGTAAAAGAGTCCTCTTCCTCGGCGCGCACCCCGACGACATTGAGATTGGGTGCGGTGCGTTGATTCATCACATCGTTCAGCAAACCGAAATTCTGTGCGTCACGCTCTCGGACAATCAAAAAAACCCCGACTTGAAAAATGTAAAGGGCGAGCACCTCAAGTCCATGCAAATACTGGGCGTGCCCGAAGAGAAGGTGGTTTTTGGGCCTTTCATCACGCGTGTATTTCCAGATGCAAGGCAGGAGATCCTTGAATATTTTTTGAAACTACGCCGCGATTTCCAACCGGACCTGATCTTCGTCCACTCGAAGCAGGATGTTCACCAGGATCACCTGACCATGACCGACGAAGCCCTGCGCGCCTTCCGCGGAATTACCGTTCTGGGCTTCGACGTGGTGCGCTCTTCCTACGGATTTTTTCCGCACTTTCTGGTGGAAGTCACCGAAGAGGATGTGAACAAAAAAATCGAGGCGCTTTCACAATATGAAACCTACCGCGACAAGTATTACTTCAACAGCGAACTGACCCGCTCCATCATGGTACGGCATGGCGCGCTGGCTGAAACCCCTTTTGCTGAAGGATTTGATATTTTGAGGATTGTCGGCAAGTTTGAAAGTTGAGGCGAGGCTGCGATGAAATTTACAGAATTGTATCAGGAACTGGTCAACAACACCGAGATCATCCGCGCCCTGACTGCGAACATTTTACAGGACGAGGCCCGGGTCAAGCCGTCGCCTGAGACATGGTCCATGCTGGAGGTGGTCTGCCACCTTTACGATGAAGAACGCGAAGACTTCCGCGAACACCTCGACTTTATCCTGCACCGTCAAAATGAAGCATGGCACAGAATTGATCCGCAGGGATGGGTCACAGCTAGAAAATACAATGAGCAGGATTTTCTTGAAATGCAGATAAAGTTCTTTGAAGAACGCAAAAAGTCGCTGGACTGGTTGATTGATCTATCCGAAGCAGACTGGGATATTACCTACACTTCCGAATTCGGCTCTGTCCCGGCCGGCGAAATGTTTGCCGCGTGGGTCGCGCATGACAACCTGCATATCCGTCAACTGGTGGAATTAAAGCGCTTTCACATCGAGCGGATCACACAGCCTCATGGAATTGATTATGCAGGAGATTGGTAAGAGATGAATCGGCGCTTACAGACCATGGTTTTGACCCTGGCGCTGTCGCTTCAATCCTGCGGATTTTTTCCCCGCATTAACGATGAGCGGCCGAACTTTTTAATCATCATTACCGATGACCAGCGCTACGACACCATGGAGTACATGCCCAATACCCAGGAACTCATCTTCGACCAGGGCGTCGCTTTTTCAAGCGGTTACGTTACCACACCCTTCTGCTGTCCAAGCCGGTCAAGCATCCTCACCGGCATGTATGCGCACAATCACGAAGTCCATGTAAACGAGGACAAGCTTAACTTCCCGACCATGATCGTTGACCTCCACAAAAACGGATATTACGCCGGTATAGTGGGGAAATATTTAAATTCGTGGAAGGGCGAACCCAGGCCTGAGTTTGATTATTGGGTGTCTTTCTTCGGAGGCACCATTCCAAATTATTACGACCCCGATCTTAATATCAACGGGAAATGGGAAAAGAAAACAGGTTACATCACGTATCTTTTCAAAGATTACGTGCTCGAATTTTTAGACAGCGCCTCGCGGCAAAACAAACCGTTCCTGCTTTATTTCGCGCCAAATGCCCCTCATGCACCCTACACCCCGCTGAAAGAGGACAAGGGGCTTTATAACGACCTGCCTCCGGTCAGCTATCCAAGCTATAACGAAGCGGATATTTCCGACAAGCCTGCATCCATCTCCAGCAAGGCCTTGCTGACTGTGGAAGATTCAACTCAGATCGAAAAAATCCGCCTGAGGCAAATACAAACCCTCGCCTCATTGGATCGCTCAATCGGCGAGATCATCCAAAAGTTGAAAGACAGCGGCGAACTTGACAACACAGTCATCATTTTCATATCGGATAACGGCAAACACTGGGGCGAGCACAGGCTGGAATCCAAATCCACTGCCTACGAGGAATCCGTCAAGGTCCCATTCGCAATGAGGTACCCGGCCTTGATCCCGGCTCCCTACATCGAAAGCCGCCTTGCTGCCAATATCGATATTGCCCCAACGGTTTACGAATTATCCGAAACAAAAATGCCCGGGACGGTGGATGGGCTTTCACTCGTAAAGTTATTTACACCGGATGCAGACTGGCGGAAAACGCTTCTTCTCGAAGCCTGGCCTGACCGCGGCCATTGGACAGCTGTCCACACTGGTCAATTCGTTTACATCGAAACCGACAATGACCTGTCTGAGTTCTATGACTTAAGTATAGACCCGTACGAAATGGACAACAGAATCAATGACCCGGCTTATCAAGCCGTGATCCTTGAATTAAAAGCCATTCTTGCAAAAGATAAAGAACCTGGAAATTCCCCAAAACCATGATACAAAATAGCCCGGCTCAGCTGTGGTTAATTTGGAATTCCAATAAAAATTTTCCCATCCCTGACCTGCACGGGGTATGCGGGAATATCCACCACGGCGGGCATCTGCACGGCCTGTCCGGTCCGCACATCAAATTCTGCGCCGTGCCTCGGGCAGATAACCTTATGGTCTTCGAGCAGCCCGTCGCCGAGGGGGCCGTCATCATGCGTGCAGACATCTCCAATCGCAAAGAACTGCCCCGCGATGTTAAATATGACAATCGGCTTGTCGCCGAGATCAACGAATAAACGCTCCCCGCTCGGCAATTCTGAAGCAGGGGCAATTTCGACAAATTCAATTTTTGATTCTTCGAGCGCTGTGTAGTTGAACATGCTCATTCGACCAGGTCGTCGCTGGCCTCCCCCAACCCATACACGCCGGCCTTCAAAACCTTGAGCGAAAGCAGGGCGCATTTCAAACGCACCGGGCCAAGGTCAATGCCCAACAGTTCAAGGATCGATTCCTTGTTGAGTTTCTTTACTTCTTCAATCGGCCTGCCGGTGATGGACTCCATCAACAGGTCGGCAGAAGCCTGCGAGATGGCGCAGCCATGACCGTCGAAGCGGGCATCGGTCACGATTCCGTTGGCGCTGACACGCAGGTCTATTTGAATGTGGTCGCCGCACAGCGGATTATTGTCGGCAAATGAGATATCGTGCGGGTCAAGTTTTCCGCGGTAGGCCGGGTTTTTATAATGCTCGATGATGACTTCGCGATAGAGATCGTCCATAAATTTAGTCGCCTGGCCGCCTGGTCATTAGTCTTCTGGTTGACGAGCAGGCCAGAAGACTAGAAGACTCAACTAACCAAACATTTCCTTCACTTTATAAATCCCATTCACGAGCAGGTCCACTTCATCCCTTGTGTTGTACAAATAAAAGGATGCGCGGCTCGTGGCCGGGATTCCGAATTTTTCGTGCAGCGGCTGGGCGCAATGATGGCCGGCCCGGACGGCGATCCCGTCTTTATCCAAAATCTGCGCCACATCATGCGGATGCACACCTTCGAGGGTGAAAGCCGCCACGCCGCCCTTTTTATCGGCAGAGGGGCCGAATAATTTCACGCCGGGAATTTCCTCCAGGCGTTCGAGGGCGTAATCGGTGATTTCGTGCTCGTGCGCCGCAATACTTTCCATGCCGATCTTTGACAGGTAATCCACTGCCGCGCCAAAGCCAACAGCTTCTGCGATGGCGGGAGTGCCGGCTTCAAATTTATGCGGGAGCGTGTTCGGGCGGAAGGAGCGCAGTTTCACCTCCTTGATCATGTCGCCGCCGCCCAAAAACGGGGGCATCGATTCGAGCAATGCGGCTTTCCCGTACAACGCGCCGATGCCGGTCGGGCCGCACATTTTGTGCGCCGAGAAAGCGTAGAAATCCGCGTCGAGGGATTGCACATCCACCTTCAAATGCGGGACAGATTGCGCGCCGTCCACCAGCGTGATTGCGCCTGCTTCATGCGCCAGACGGATGATCTCGCCTGCGGGATTGATCGTGCCCAAAACGTTGGACATGTGCGTAAACGAGACCAGTCTCGGGCGGCGGTCCAGAAGCGTTTTATACATCCCAAGATCAAGTAGGCCGTCTTCCGTCACCGGGATGAATTCCAGTTCGATGCCGCGCTCCGCCTGAAGCATATGCCACGGGACGAGGTTGCTGTGATGTTCCATCTCGGTCAAAATGACCAGGTCGCCGGCTTTCAAATTTGCGCGCGCCCAACTATACGCCACAAGGTTAATCGACTCGGTTGTGTTGCGCGTGTAAATAATCTGCCGCGCAGATTCGGCATTAATGAATTTCGCTATCTTTTCGCGCGCGTCTTCATACAGCCGCGTTGATTCCTCGGCCAGCGTATGCACGCCGCGGTGAATATTGGCGTTCGACATGCGGTAAAAATCGTCCATTGCCTGAATCACAGACAGCGGCTTTTGCGAAGTGGCGGTTGAATCCAAATAGGTCAGGCGTGTGCCGGCCTGTGTTTCGCGTTCAAGGATGGGAAAATCTTTTCGAATCTCGGTTAAGTTGAGTTTCATTCTAATAGTCTGGAATAAAATCTTTTTTGGCAGGCTTCCTGCCGGCCGCCGGGCGGATGTGTTCGGAGATCAGCGGGAACCACAAAATGCGGTCGGGCACCATCCAGCCATCGGTGAGATAAACATTCGAGCGGAACTGCACCGCCACCAATTTGTTATCCACCTGAACCACGATGCCCTTCACCCATCCGCGAATGCGTTCGCGATTCTTTTCATGGTCGCAAAATACTTCAACGATATCGCCCACTTCAAATGCGTGCTCGTACCCAGGCGCCTTCATGAACGCAAATTGATTTACACGCAGCGAACGCTTGATCGGGCGGCGGCGGTCAACGATCGGATTTACAATGCGCTTCACAATCACGGTTGGTTTTGCCGCCCGCTTTGCAACAGCCTGCGCAGCAACGGCGGCCTCAGCGTTTGAACTGGCTGTTACTTTTGGTCTGGCCGGCCACTGGGGAACGGCTTTTGTTTTCACAACTTTTTTGGCTGACGGTTTCTTTGCCGCCGCTTTCACTGATGGTTTCGATGCCAACTTTTTTACCCTCGCCACAGATTTGGATTTGACTTTCAATTTCGGTTTACTTTTGGATTTCACAGCCATGACTCACATCCTGTCTTGGTTTATAGAGACGCCCTCCGCCTCTTTCTTAACGATCAAACTGCTTCGCGTCAATCGGCATTTCCTACGCCGATAGTTTATCCTGTATGGCCTGCTGGAATCTCTCGCGCACGCCCTCAAATGGAATTCGCTGCATGATCGGATCGAAGAACCCTTCCACAACCAGGCGCTCGGCGTCTGCCTGCGGAATGCCGCGGCTCTTCAGATAGAAGAGCGGCTCCTTCTCCAACTTTCCGACAGTTGCGCCGTGGGTGCAGCGGACGTCGTCTGCCAGAATCTCCAAACCGGGAATGGAGTCTGCGCGGGATTGGTCATCCAGCACGAGGTTGCGGTTGGCTTGGTAGCCGTCTGTCTTTTGCGCGCCGGGCGCAACATAGATCATTCCCTGCCACACTGAGCGGCTTTTGCCCTTCAACGCGCCCTTGAACAGCAGGTCGCTTGTGGTGCGCGGAGCAAGGTGATTCTGCTGGGTGTCGTGGTCAAGGTGCTGGGTTCCATCGGTGAAGTAGAAACCCGACATGCGTCCCTGAGCGCCTTCGCCGGCAAGATCAAGGTCGGAGAAATTCTTGGTCAGGCGCGAGCCGACCGCACCGAAGATCCAATCGAGGTTGCCGCCGCGTTCCACGCGGGCGCGTTCATGCGAGAAGTTCCAAACATGACGCCCCCATGACTGCAACTCAACAAAGCGCAGGCTGGCATCTTGTCCAACTGATATTTCCACGATGCCGGCGTGCATGGCGTGACCAGTCTCATTTGGCGATGCGGCTTCGTGGACGTACGTCACAGACGCGCCGTCTTCCACACGCACAATCAAATGCGAGAAATGAGCCAGGCCTGTGCCGGGCCCCCACAACACGGAGTGCAGCGGAGTTTCCACCTGCACATTTTTCGGCACATAGAGCAAAACGCCGTTGCCAGCCAGGGCAGATGCCAATGCGGAAAATTTTCCATCTTCAGGCCTGACCACCTGGCCGATCAGTTTTTTAAGCAATTCAGGGTATTCATGCTCGGCGGTGCGGATGTCAGTGAAGATCACGCCCTTCGAGACCAGGGCAGGGTCGAGGTCCACGTGTGAACCGCCCGGAAGGAGGGTGATCTGCCCGCCATGCTGTTGATCCGTCAACGGCCTGAGCAATTGTTCCGGCACGACAGGCAAATCCTCAAACGCGCCATCCTGCGGAAGTTTAAACTCAGGTGCGGGCAATAATCTTAAGTCGGTGCGGCGCCATGCCTCGTCGGTGGTGATGGGCATGGAAAATTTTGTGAACGCATCCCA
>Ga0233425_10011612_pt1 | contig 10226 bp, 8 predicted proteins | sample Watercolumn_Towu_2_FD_181712 | JGI IMG/M metagenome (GOLD analysis project Ga0233425, IMG submission 181712) | Freshwater microbial communities from Lake Towuti, South Sulawesi, Indonesia - Watercolumn_Towuti2014_140_MG | ecosystem: Environmental > Aquatic > Freshwater > Lake | place: Indonesia... | reverse complement strand
TTCCTGGATGAGGGTGCGGTCCAAGGGGGCTGGGGCAAGGAACAATGTGCTGGCTCCTTTTAAGGAGCAAAGCGCCGTCGACTGTATCAGCGCTGCCGCCCGGGCACATCCGTACAATTCGACGACCTCCGGCCCTCCCATGACCGAAAAATCATTAGTGATCGCCCCATCGATCCTCTCTGCAGACTTTTCCAGACTTGGGGATGATGTAAGAGCAGTGGATCAAGCCGGTGCCGACTGGATCCATGTGGATGTGATGGACGGCCGGTTTGTACCAAACATCACGATTGGACCTTTGGTGGTGGAGGCCCTAAGGCCCATAACGACAAAGCCACTTGATGTTCACTTAATGATTGTTGAGCCAGAAAAATTTGTTGCTGATTTTGCCAAGGCAGGCGCCGATCATATTTACGTTCAGGTGGAAGCCTGTCCCCACCTCCATAGAAATCTTGGTCAGATTCGTGATTTGGGTTGTAAAGCTGGTGCCGTGTTAAATCCCAGCACCCCACTTGACAGCCTTGAGTATTGCCTTGAGCTCTGTGATTTGGTGTTGATCATGAGCGTTAACCCCGGCTTTGGCGGCCAAAGTTTTATTCCATCGGCAGTAGACAAAATTCGCAGTTTGCGCCGCATGTGTGATGAGCGGGGATTAGACCCTTGGATCGAGGTTGATGGTGGAATCAAGGCAAATAATGCCTGGCAAGTAATCGAAGCTGGAGCTAACGCACTGGTTGCAGGTTCTGCTGTATTCAATACGGATGACTATGCTGAAGCAATCAGCAACATTCGCAGTAGCAGAAAACCATAAAATGTAATTAGAAGTAATTTAAAGGTACTAATTAACTACTAAAGAACCAACCGTAACTATGCAATCCTATGCCTAATAAGTTAACACCAATATAGCAAACACTTATCACAATCAACCCGCCCAGGGCAACCCAAGCGGGTTTGCGCCCCTGCCAGCCTCTAGTTAAACGGGTGTGCAAATAAGCTGCGTAAAAAAGCCAACAAATTAAAGCCCAGGTTTCCTTAGGATCCCAGCTCCACCAGCTCCCCCAAGCCTCATTGGCCCACACAGCACCGCTAATAATACCAACAGTGAGTAGTAGAAAACCAAGCGTGATCGTTCGATAGCTGAGATTATCTAAACGCTCACTTAGGCCAAAGTTACAGCTCTCTAAAGCAACTGCGATTCCCTGGTTGTTATGGGATTTTTGGAAGCCACCACTACCGATCGAACTACTGCGAAGTTCAAGTGCTGTGTCTCGCTCCGTCAGTAACACGGCAAGGGAAAGTAATGATCCCACCAAAAGGGCTGAATAACTCATCATGATCACACTCACATGCATAACTAACCAGCTAGATCGCAAAGCTGGCACTAAAGGGGCAGCATTCTGCAAGGTGTCTGGCAGAGCAAAACTTGCAAAAGCCACACATACCAGCGCTATGGGCGTGGTGGCAGCTGGAACTATCGGTGACGGCCAACTGCGCTCCACCATGAGCTGGGTGAGGGTGCAGCCCCACGCCAAGAAACAAAGGGACTCATAGAGGTTGCTAACCGGAAAATGGCCAGAGTCAAGCCAGCGCAAAAGCAACTGTGTAGTTAGCAGTAGATTGGCTGAGACCACTAAGCCCCTCACGATTTTTGCCGCCAGGGCGCCGACCGTTCCGCCAAGACCCCAAAAGGCAATCGGCAGGGCTACGAGCAAAGCTGCAAATGCCATGAGGCCGAAACCCAACACTGGATCCGTCAAAGCAGAAAACAAATCACATACCTACGGTTTAGGACAGCAAAGGCAAGAGGTGGGGAATTATCGACTGGCCTCTCGCAATAGGTAACCACCGCCAACAAGACCAATCAATACGGGAGACCAGGCTGAAATTATTGGTTCTAGGGTACCTTTAACGCCAAGGGAGCTAAAGACAAAGGCAAGCAAATAATAAAGAAAAATCAATAAAACACTAATTCCAAACCCCTGACTTCGACTTGTGCGACCGTTTGGCCGAGATCCCAAACTGGCACCGATTAAACCAAATACAAGGCAGATTGCCGGGAATGAAAATTTTTCCTGAATTCGAACCCTAAGTTTGCGTGCTTCTTTGCGATCACCGGCTACTTCCAAGATCCGCAAACCTTGTTTTGCTTGAGAAACTGTCATGTTATTTGCATCTCTCGGTAGTTCTGCGAGATCCAATGGCCCCTGACCAAGAGGATAAAAAAAACTATCAAATTCAGCAGTAGTATTCATTCCACCATTCTCAGAAATATTAATTACACTGCCCTGTAGGAATTCCCAATTACCAGACTTTTCATCATATCTAGCTTGTTTTGCCTTAAGCATTTGGCGTGTATTTGGTCGTGAAAAATCAAGTAGAGTTACGTCTATCATCGCTCCATTAAAATAACTTCTTGCATAGAATAAATGGACCAATCTTTCCTTATCAGGGGCGTTTCCTCCCAGGAGCTTGCCATAACGTGGGTAAATTATGTTTTCACCTTTTTCAGAATCAATACTTCTACCAAGCGCCTTGTGCAGAGTTACATATCCAGCACGATTTGCAGGGGGAACGATCACATCATTAAATAGAAAAGTTAAGCCACTCATTAAAGCTGCAAGAATAATTGCAGGCAATACAAATCTTGCCGTGGAAACTCCAATACTTCGCAAAGCAGTGAGTTCACTGCCTCCAGACAAACGACTGTAAGCAAGTAGTGTGGCCATCAAGGTGGCCATCGGAAATGAGAGTACGAGAAAGCCAGGAAGTTTTAGAAATAAAACCTGTGTTGCCGTTCCTATCGATAAACCAGATTCTGCAACCTTACGGACTAACTCAAACACAACACCAACCGATAGGGTTACTGCTGTAAATGCGGCAATTCCAAATAATAAAGGACCAATAAGTTCAGATAAAAGCCAGCGATCCATTAATGAAATAAACTTAAATCGACGATTTATCGATGCGTAAAAACGAATCATAATACAAACCCCTCACCCAAATAATGTTTTTGTACAAGTTGATTGCTGGCAAGTTGATCAGCAGTTCCAGCCGCAAGGATTGAGCCATCTGTAAGGATATATGCCCTATCGGTTATGGAAAGGGTTTCACGCACATTGTGGTCTGTAATCAACATTGCAACGCCTCGATCGCGCAGGACGCGGATCAACTGCTGTAAATCATGAACAGCAAGCGGATCAACACCAGCAAACGGTTCATCCAACAACAGAAATCTTGGCCCAGATTCACCAACGGCTAAAGCTCTTGCCACCTCGGTGCGCCGCCTTTCACCACCTGATAATTGAAAACCTTTTCGAAAACAAAAGCGTTCTAATTGAAAATCAGCAATTAATTTATCTAAGCGTAATCGTTGCTTATCCTTTTTCAATCCACTCTGCTGCATGGCTAACAATAAATTTTCACTAACTGTTAAGTTACGAAAAACACTCGCCTCTTGAGCCAGATAGCCGATACCATTTCTGGCTCTATCTGGCATCGAAAGATTTTTAATAGATCTATTATCAAGTAGAACATCTCCTTGATCAGGCTTCAACATTCCGGTAACAAGATTAAAAGTTGTTGTTTTACCGGCTCCATTTGGGCCAAGCAAGCCTACCACTTCACCCGGCGCTAGTTCCAAGGAGACTTCCTTAACTACAGGACGCCCAGAAAAGCTTAAGGACACCTGTTGCAACATAATGCTCATTGAGCTTGGCGGGTGATGCGTATCCAACTTTTAACTTGTTCACCAGCGGGAGGATCTGCTATTAAACGGTCACTAACAACCAAATAAATGACGCGATCAGCTTTTAATCTATTGCCACCCTCTTGAATAACATCAACATCACCACTCAACACAATGCGCCCCTCCTTAGTAAAATATTGAGCTTGTTTAGCAGTGGCAACAAGTTTTTTTTCTGGGTAAACGACACGAACATTACCAGTAGCCGTCACAACACCAGTTGTGTTATCAGCTTGCTGAAGATCTGATTCAACAGTAATCAAAGGAGAAGCTTTTGTTGATATAGCAAGGCCTATCGCCAAAACCAAAAAGAATAATAATGAACTGCGCCTTAAAAATGAAACTAAAATTGAGCGAGTATCTTCCGAATTATTTGACATGTGTATCAGTGGTTAATATTAAGATGGGGATATTTATCGATGTCTATTTGTTTGCCATGGCGCAAAATCTCCACTAGCTGAATACAGTTTGAAGTTAATTCTTCAGAATTTAATCCACTAGGAGAAACAATCGCACTGGTTAAACGGGAGATACCCTCAGAGAAAAGAAGCAGTGCACCATTTAAGTTACCAGTTGAATTGTGATAGAGCGCCACAGATAACTGAACAATTCCATGCAGCCAACGCCTTTCAGGTTCGTCCGTGTCGTGCCATAAATCTTCGAACCTATCATGGGCGCTATAAAAATCACCAGCATTAAATAATGCAACTCCCTCTTCAAATCGAATATCTTTAAATGGATCCACGGCCCTAGCGCTTTACACCCTTCTTTGCGGACATTTTCCGCAGTCTGATCGATTCAGGTGTTACCTCAAGCATCTCATCTGGGCCAATATATTCTAAAGCTCGCTCAAGTGTCATTTGAATGGGTGCTTGTAAGGCATCTAATTCATCGGCGCCTGCTGATCTCATATTAGTTAACTGTTTGGCCTTGCAGATGTTGAGTTCAAGGTCCTGAGGCCGACTGTTTTCGCCAACAATCATACCTTTATATACTTTAGTACCAGGAGTTATGAAAAACTGACCGCGATCTTCGGCCCCCTTTAGTGCATAGAAAGTGGCTGTACCCTCTTCAAATGAGATCAACACACCATTACGTCTAGTATCTAAATCCCCTTGCATTCGACGATACTCTAAGAAAGAATGACTCATTATTCCTTCTCCCCTTGTAGCGCGTATAAAATCACCGCGAAATCCAATCAAACCTCGAGAAGGCACCACAAATTCCAGTTGGGTTCTATTGTCTGCTCCAGTTTCCATATTTTGCATTTCCCCTTTTCGCACTCCTAACTTTTCAATACAGTTTCCAACAGACTCTTCAGGAACATCTAACACTAAAGTTTCGAATGGTTCGCATGGATTACCATCAATTGTTCTAAAGATTACCTGGGGTTGTGATACTTGAAATTCATAACCCTCACGTCGCATTGTTTCAATTAAAATGCCAAGGTGCAGTTCACCTCTTCCGCATACGGAGAAGCGATCTGGTGAATCCGTATCTTCAACTCTTAGGGCAACATTGGTGAGCAGCTCCTTTTGAAGACGATCACGAATTTGTCGACTCGTTACAAATTTGCCCTCCTTGCCAGCGAAGGGTGAATCGTTTACACAAAATGTCATCTGTAGGGTGGGTTCATCCACCTTGATGAGAGGCAGAGCTTCAGGATTATCCGGACAGGCAACAGTTTCACCAATATTAACCTCATCAAAACCTGCTATGGCAACAAGATCACCTGCAAAAGCTTCCGGAATTTCTATTCTTTGCAGTCCTTGGAAACCTAAAAGTTTACTAATACGTGCCTTTTTAACAGTGCCATCATCCTTGAGTAGGGCTGCGGTTTGGCCGTTTTTAACACTGCCGTTATGGATTTTTCCAATCACAATCCTGCCCAAGAAATCCGAATAATCTAAAGTTGTTACCTGAAGTTGAAACGGTTTTTCCGGATCGCCAATCGGGGGCGGTACATGACGGAGAATAGCATCAAATAATGGCTTCATATTATCACTTTCAGTTGCCATATCAGGCTTGGCAAATCCACCTAAACCGCTTCCAAAAAGGTAGGTGAAATCACATTGATCATCATCTGCACCCAGCTCTATAAAAAGGTCTAGAACTTTACTAACGACTATTTCAGGATCTGCTCTTGGCCTATCAATCTTATTAACAAATACTAAAGGTCTTAAACCTTTTTCCAAGGCTTTTTTTAACACAAATCTAGTTTGGGGCATCGGCCCCTCATTGGCATCAACAATTAATAAACAACCATCAACCATTCCCAATACCCGCTCTACTTCACCACCAAAATCGGCGTGGCCGGGGGTATCAACAATATTGATTCTTGTGTTGTCGTAATCGACGGCGGTGTTTTTGGAAAGTATGGTTATTCCCCTTTCTCGTTCCAGATCGTTTGAATCGAGCACGCAGGTGGGCACCAACTCTCCATCGCGGAAGGTGCCAGACTGCTTAAGAAGGGCGTCCACCAAAGTGGTTTTGCCGTGGTCTACGTGGGCGATGATCGCAATATTGCGAATCGCGGCGCGCTTAGTGCTGGCGCTCATCTGATAAGGGTTCTAACGGATCACCAGCCGCAGCTTGTGACAGGGCTTGGCGGTTGCGACTATACCCCCCGCTGTTCATATTGTTTTGAGGGTTCAAAACGTCTAAGCGCCTCCGCAGAACCCTCAAATCGCCAATGCCAGGGTTCATAACTAACACCTTGGCGATTGCCCCTTGGGAAGGACAGCTGGAAGTGATAGCGATGGGCGTTGTGCTGTAACCAGTAGAAAGCCGGTGTGGTTTCAAAATCCTCTTGTAAATTAGCCTGGGGCTGGCTGCCATCGCCTAGATCCAAGGCATAACCGGTGCTGTGCTCTGAATAACCGGGGGGTGCGCTCACCTTGGCACGAGCCTCAGCGCTTTGATTGCGCTCCGATTTAACATCAAAAAAGATCTGTTTTTGGCTTTCCATTGAGCGAAAAGCACTGATCAAGATCAGATCCACCCCATCGGCTTCTGCTGCCGCTTTCATCTGTGAAAAAGCTCTGGCTGCATCCACCTGCAACGCCAACCCTGGTGATAGCTCAACGAGTTGAGTTGCATTGGCTTGGGGGTAGGGGAAGTGGCCCAGCAAACGGCCAAAGCGATCGGGGCGCACAGCAATACCCGCAACCGGGGGAGCGCTCCAAAACTGTTGCATCAACTGATCTTGCCAAAGAAATAAAACTGCCAAGCCTGCACCAATGGCAAGGGCGGTGCTAAGCACAACCGGACCGACCGGAAGATCTCGTTGTTGTGGTCTACGGCTAGACCTCCGGGCGATTGGAACGTCCTCACGTATGCGGGGCATTCAGCACTGCTTCGGAAATCCCAAAGATCGTAGTTCTGAACTCAGATTTAGCTAGCGGAGCCAGTTTAGGCAGTGTTAGGTTTTTATTCAAATCAATACACTCAAGCGGGTTTACGAATGGTTCGTGTAGCGGTTGTGGGTGGTGGTCCAAGTGGATCATGTGCAGCAGAAGTGCTAGCCAAGGCAGGTTTGGAAACTTGGATTTTTGAGCGCAAGCTTGATAATGCAAAACCTTGTGGAGGAGCCATTCCCCTCTGCATGGTGGAAGAATTTGACTTACCGGAATCTATTATCGATCGAAAAGTTCGTAATATGAAGATGATATCCCCATCTAATCGCGAGGTTGATATAAATCTAGAAAATCAAAATGAATATATTGGAATGTGCAGACGTGAGGTAATGGACTCATTTTTACGAAATCGGGCTGCCAGTTATGGCGCAAAGTTAATCAATGGTCTTGTTATCAAAATAGATACGGGTGTATCCCGTCAAGGCCCTTACACTTTGCATTATTCAGACTATGCCAATGGCGATGCTACTAGTATTTTATGCAGCTTGGAAGTAGATATAATCATCGGAGCTGATGGTGCCAATAGTCGTGTTGCCAAGGCTATGGATGCGGGTGAATACAATGTGGCAATTGCATTTCAAGAGCGGATAAAACTACCAGCGGAGGAAATGAAATATTATGAAAACTTAGCTGAAATGTATGTAGGAACCGATGTATCACCTGATTTTTATGCTTGGGTTTTTCCTAAATACGATCACGTAGCTGTTGGAACAGGCACAATGCAGCAAAATCAAGGCTTGATTAAAAGTTTGCAGCGTGGCATTCGAGCACGGGCTAAGAAAAGGCTTCTTAACGGCGAAGTAATTAAGGTTGAAGCCCATCCAATTCCTGAACATCCAAGACCCAGACGGGTGGTGGGACGCATGGCACTGGTGGGAGATGCCGCTGGCTACGTAACTAAAAGTTCAGGCGAGGGTATTTATTTTGCTGCTAAAAGTGGTAGAATGTGTGCAGAGGAAATTGTTGCTTCATCACTTGCGGGTAAACAGATACCAACTGAAAAAGATTTGAAGGTATACCTCAAAAAGTGGGACCGCAAATATGGTGCCACCTATAAAGTTCTTGAGTTATTGCAAAATATTTTTTATCGCAATGATGCCGCTCGCGAGGCTTTTGTTGAAATGTGCGATGATAAAGATGTTCAACGTCTAACCTTTGATAGTTATTTATACAAACGTGTCGTAACAATGAATCCCTGGCAGCAATTAAAACTCACCTTTCTAACCCTCGGGGCGGTATTGAGAGGTAACGCCTTTGCCCCTGATCATTACCTACCTGTTGATAGTGCCGTTAGGTCCGATGAGGAAACCTCCAGAATTTTAGCTACAGGCGCTATTAAAGGTGGAATTAAGGCAACTAAAATCTCCTAACATATTCGCTTGATTTCTTAAAATACCCAAAAGATTTAAACGATTATTTTTTATTTGTTGATCCTCAACCATAACCATTACGCTATTGGCTCCATCGAAAAATTCAGAGAGTGTTTGCGAGCTGCTTGCTAATTTTGCTGCTAATTCAATATAATTAACTTTATCGCTTGTACATATGCTTTCTAAATCCTCCAATATAATCAACATATTATTTTCACTTTCTTTTTCAAAGAGTTTAGAATTAATAATATCATTCGGGCTAATTATGCTTCTATCAAGATCTCCCTTATCCGCTAATCGAGCAGCCCGCTGCACCACTGCTTGTAGGGAATGCAAATTGCTATTTTTTCTTAATTCAGTTAACAGGATCGCCCTTAAACGGCTGTCCACCACATCTGTGATTGCTGTATCACCAAATCGATTTATACTTGTAACCGCTAGGGTGATGTCGGGTTCAAATCCTTGTTCATTTAGGAGGCCTTGCAGCCTTTGCAGTAGCAATTGTGAAATGTCAAGGGCTAGAGTTTGCTGATTTATAAGGAGCTGGGGGAATATCTTTTGCCAATAATCTATCATTATAATTATAATATCAACTAGGTTTAAATTCCAGTTCTGTTGCCATAATATTAATATAATTCCATTGCCAGCTCTGCGTAAACCATAGGGATCTGACGAACCGCTTGGCCGTTCACCTGTTGAATAAATACTAACTATCAGTTCAATTCTTTCTGCAATTGCAAGAATTGACCCCGCTTTTGATGTTGGCAAGTCATCTTCGACTCCCCGGGGCAGGTAATGCTCAAGAACGGCTTGGGCTGTTTCCCTATCTTCACCTTCTGCCAAGAGGTATTTGCCCCCCATAATTCCCTGCAACTCTGGAAATTCACCCACCACCTGACTAACAAGATCATTTTTACAAAAATGGGCTGCTCTTAGAGCAGCTTTTTCAGTTGCATTATCAATTTCAACATTATAATCATTTGTTTTTAAATTTTTTATTAGCTGTGCCACGCACCATTCCAACCGCTCGGTTCTCTCAAGCAAACTGCCTAAGCGATCAGCAAAGCTAACTTTTGCTAGTTGGCTGCGCCTATCCTCACTGGCAATTGCCAGGTCTGCCTGGATAAAAAATTCTGCGTCAGCAAGTCGAGCCTTTAAAACTCTTTCATTTCCTCGTTGAATTTGAGCAAGCGCTTCGAGGCGTCCATTAGTAATACATATAAACTGAGCAAGCAAATACTTTTCTGCCGTAAGCGCGAGGGGATCAATATCTACATTTTGAGCATATAGTGGAATATAACGCTGATGACTTCTCATTACAGTTGATAAAACCTCAGACGGGAGTGAGAGGTAATTACTTGATATTATTCCCGTAACAACTAATGGAGCTTCTACTAAATCTATCAATTCATCAAATAATTCACGGGGTAAATCTGGTTTGCAATTTAGTTTTGCAGCTGTTAAATTAACATATCCCTTGATTAATTGCGCCCTCTCATCTCGATCAACGATAACTCCAGCAGCCCTGAGCCTTTCCTGATATTCAGCTGCGTTGGTAATTGTTACCGACTGGCTCCCTAAACGGTGACCACGACTGATTTTGCCGGCTTCAATGATTGGGTCGGTGTTTAGGAGGCTGAGTTCAAGTAATTGCTGATCCAGCATTGCCACTAACCAGCGCAAGGGGCGAGAGAAGCGTTC
>Ga0233425_10011611_pt1 | contig 10227 bp, 4 predicted proteins | sample Watercolumn_Towu_2_FD_181712 | JGI IMG/M metagenome (GOLD analysis project Ga0233425, IMG submission 181712) | Freshwater microbial communities from Lake Towuti, South Sulawesi, Indonesia - Watercolumn_Towuti2014_140_MG | ecosystem: Environmental > Aquatic > Freshwater > Lake | place: Indonesia... | reverse complement strand
GCACTGCATCCATGCGATCTGATTTTCCTAATTGCCCATAGGAACGGATGAAGCTTTTCACCTTTCGAGTATTCGCACGATGAACCGCGTACTTTCTACTTTGTAAAAAACGAATGAGGCTCATTTCATACCCGCCTGTTGTTTCAAGCACGGTGAGACTATGAGGCAGGGTGGAGCCATAACACTGATGAAATTCTAAAAAGCCTTCAGAGGTATTTTTAAAAGAATTCACTTTCTTTTCTGTTTCAAGATTTGCAAAAAAAGTATCTTTACCAATATCAATACCAATAAAATTTTGATACATTTGTGACTCCTTGAGAGTTTAATTTTGTTTAAGATTGTAAACGGGCGTTAAGCCCAAGCAACCATTCAAACGTCTCGAGGCAGATCTAGGGGACCCAGATGACAACGGTTATTTCAACCGATCCCTGAACGGCCGCCCACGATCGCGCCATTAGGGGGGGATACCCCCCCGGTGGCACTCCTCACGGGGCCTTTTATAACATGATTTTAACTTACAATCCCTGCGAAGGCAGGGATCCATTCATCCCTTTGCAACGACCCCTCATGAGCGCGTGGGGCGAGAATTCTCTTCAATCTGATTTTCCTTACGCTTCATCCGACTCGTAGCGGCGCGCAGGATGGATCCCCGCCTGCGCGGGGATGACAGCAAAGAGAGCACATGCTCTTCTAGGACAGCAAAGAGAACAATATGCTTTTCTGTGTTTAAAAGTTTCCTTCTTTTCCCAGCATGTTAAAATCCTTATTTTTCCCCTCCCGGGGATTAACATAAGGCTTTTCCCATGGATGCATTATTTTCTCAAATTCCACCAAAGAGCACCATTGTTACTCCAAACCGGCGATTGGCCACCCAATTAAAACGGGCTTACTATGTTTCCCATGGAGAAAGAAAAGGGGAATCTTTAGATATTCTACCTTGGAATGCTTGGTTAAAACGATGCTATGAAGCCTTACTATTAAAATTGCCTTCTCCGCCTCGCTTACTCAATGAAAAACAAAGTATCTGTTTGTGGCGATCTCTCTTGGAAAAAAATAACAACACCCAATTCCAACATTTTCTAAATTTACCCCGTATTACAAAACAATTACAAGAAGCTTGGAGTTTGGTTCAAGAGGGGTGTATTCATTGGCGAAAAGAGCCCGACTTTTTTTTAACAGAGGATCATAGAGCGTGGTATGAATTTGCAAACGCATTGGAAAGAAAGTGCGAAAAAAATCATTGGATCACTCCTGAAGCCTTAGGATCTTGGATTCTAAATCACTTATCATTTCTTTTTACAGATGCTTCCACCATTGCATGGCATGGTTTTTTAGAATGGACTCCTCTTCAAGAAAAAATAAAAGAAGCACTCCATGAATTGGGAGTCTCACAAAAAATAATATCTATGGAGAAAGAAGATCCTTCTATCAAAATCAACGCATTCCAAAATCTTCAAGAAGAGTTAAAAGCCATGGCAGCTTGGGCGAAGGCTTGTTATGAAGCTCACCCCACAGCAAAGATTTTTTGTGTGCTTCCTAATTTAACTCAAATTAGAAAAGAAGTGTCTGTTATTTTTCAAAAGACTTTTTACCCCAATACTTTATTTACAAAAGCCAGTGAACGACAAGCTTATAATATTTCGGGAGGGATCCCTCTTTTAGAATTACCTCTTATTTCCTCTGCTTTTTCCTTTCTGTCTTTCACCATAAAACCATGGACTCCTTCCTTGCTAGGGGAGGCTTTTAAATCTCCTTACATAGGGAATGCGGAAGAGAATCTACTGCTTCGTTCTCAAGTAGAATTTGAGTTATATGAATTAGGAATGCCTGTACTCTCTCCCGAGAGGGTAGAGTCTATTTTGAAAGATAGGGAGCCCTTTTTATGGAATATTTTTTTAGAAATGAAAAAGCATTCTTTTGAAGGGGAGCATTATCCCAGGGAGTGGGTGGAGAAATGTTTAAATTACTTAAACATTTTTCAATGGCCTGGATCAAAAAACTTGGATAGCGATGAATACCAGCAAATGGCTCAATTTTACCCTTTGCTTCAGGAGCTGAGTACCTTAGATGAAGTGACAGGGCGTGTCTCTTGGCTTCATTTTTTTAATACACTCACGGAATTTGCAGAAGATAAATTGTTTCAAGTGGAAACTCACCATGAAGGGGTGCAAGTGTTAGGATTGTTGGAGGCGGCGGGCCACCCTTGTGATTTCTTATGGATTGGAAATTTACATGATAATCAGTTTCCCACACCTCCTCATCCGAATCCTTGGCTTCCTTTGTCTTTACAAAAGCGAAAAGCACTTCCCCATTGCTCTCCAGAGCGAGAATTAAAATATTGTGAAGCTTTATTTGAAACCCTTCGTCAACAAACAAAGGGATTGCATTTGAGTTACCCTCAGCGAGAAGGGGATCAAGTATTGTCTCCCAGTGTTTTTCTAAAAATGAGCCTCCATAAAAAAATACCGGCTTCTTCTTTTACTCCCTGGATCCCTCGTGCTCCTCTCGATTTAATAGAGGATGTGAAAGGCCCTCCACTCACAAAGAAGAAAGAATTAAAAGGAGGAACTGGCTTAATTCGCTCTCAAAGTGCTTGTGGGTTTCAAGCCTTTGCTCGTTATCGATGTCATGCTATTTCCATGAATGAAATTTCTTTTGGATTAACCCCCTTAGACAGGGGCATTTTACTCCATGAAGTGTTGCAAAGATTTTGGGGTTTTGTAAAAAATCATGATGTTTTCATGGAGCAATCTGACTGGTCCCATCGGATTAGTGTATTGGTGAATCAGACGGTTTCTTCCTATGAAGAAAATCATGGCTCTCGATTGACTCCTTTGTTTTTAGCTGCAGAAAAAAAACGCCTTCAATGGTTAGTGGAGCAATGGCTGCATGTGGAGAGAGAGCGTCCTCCCTTTAAAATTCATGCCTTAGAAGCCCCCATGGAACTTCAATTAGAAGGTCTTTCCCTCCGAGGGCGGATTGATCGTATTGATGAATTAAACAATGGGGAAATTATTTTAATTGATTATAAAACAGGAGCCACTCACTTGAGAGATTGGTTTGGAGAAACCCTTCAAGAACCTCAATTACCTCTCTATGCCTTATGTCAGAAAAAACCCTTGGCGGGTATTGTGTTTGCAGAAGTGAATCATCAATCTCTTCGAATGAATGGGGTTACAAAAGATCCTGATGTATTGCCTTCAGTAAAAGCTTTAGCCCAATTGAATGTTTCAGAAAAAGAAAATTCTTGGGAAGAACAATTATCCCAGTGGAAAGAAACCTTGTCTCTTCTTGCAAAGGCTTTTTGTGAGGGGGATGCCCTGATTGATCCAAAACATTCTAAGGCTTGTGAACAATGTGATTTACCCTCTTTGTGTCGTTTCCATATGGAGGAAGTAAGATGAATATTCATGATGAAGTGTTTCGAACAGACGCTCTAAATGTGGAAGATTCTTTCATTGTGCAGGCTCCCGCAGGCTCAGGAAAAACAGAATTACTGACTCAACGATTTTTGTCTCTTTTATCCGTGGTGGAAAAACCAGAGGAAATTTTAGCTCTCACTTTTACTAAAAAGGCAGCGGCTGAAATGAAGCATCGAATTCTTTCAAGCCTTGAGCGTGCTACTTCCCATGAAAAACCTCAATTACCCCATGAAGAAAAAAATTGGGAGTTAGCAAAAGCAGTGTTAAAGAGAGATGAAGCGCGGAATTGGGATCTTTTAAAAAATCCCGCTCGACTTCAAATCAAAACCTTGGATGCGCTTTTTGCGAGTCTCACGGAAGCCATGCCTCTTTTAGGTACCTTGGGAGGACAAGCGGATATCCTTCCTTTCCCCCAAGAAGCCTATGAAAAAGCGGCGGAAGAATTATTGCTTCATGGGGAAGAAAAAGAAATTAAAGATGCTTTATCCACTTTGTTGGAGCATTGTGATAATCGCATAGAACGAGTGCGTGATTTGTTAGTGGAATTGTTAGAGAAACGGGAACAATGGTTAATGGGTGTGATGTATCCCCATTTAGGAAGCTTAAGAATTCTCTTAGAAAAAAATTGGGAAAACGCCATAGAGGCAGCTTTCTCAAAAGAAAAGTCCTTCTTACATCATCTGGATGAACTCTCTCCTTTTATTCATTTTGCGAAGCATTACTTAGAACAAGGGCATCCTTTTCAGTCCTGGCCTTATGAAGCACTTCCCCCACATTCTCTTCATGGCTTAAAAGATTGGCAAGCCATTGGGCGCTGGCTTTTAACAGAAGCAGGGGAGTGGCGAAAAACCGTTACAGTGAAGCAAGGCTTTCCTCCTTTAAAAGAAGCTTCTTCTCCAAAGGAAAAAATAGAATTTCAAACTATGAAAGAAGATTTTTTATCTTACCTTTCTTCTTTAAAAGAAATTCCCTATCTTCAAGACGCGCTTCAACAGATATTGAGACTCCCCGAGCCCCAATATACAGAATCCCAATGGAACGTATTATCGGCCCTTTTAATTTTATTACCTCGTTTAGTGGCTCTATTAACGTTGTGTTTTAAAGAAATGGGAGCTGTGGATTTCATAGCAGTTTCTGAAGCGGCTTTTTTTGCCTTAGGAGATGAAGAAGCGCCTACGGAGTTGGCCCTTCGATTTGATTATCAATTAAAGCATCTTTTAGTGGATGAATTTCAAGACACTTCTTTCACACAATTGGGTTTTCTTCAGAAATTAACCACAGGATGGCAAAAGGGAGAGGGAAAAACCCTCTTTTTTGTGGGGGATCCCATGCAGTCTATTTACGGTTTTCGCCAAGCGGAAGTGGGATTATTTTTAAAAGTGAGAGAAGAAGGCTTAGGAGAGATGAGATTAAAGCCTTTGCAATTATCCTGTAATTTTCGTTCCACACAAGAACTGATTCATTGGATCAATGAATCCTTTGTAAACGTGATGCCAAAGCAACATAGCATGAATGAAGGAGCCATTGCTTATACTCCCTCAGAGGCTTTATGTTCAAAAGGAGAAACTTCTTTTGTTCGTTGGCACGTGACGGGAGAAGATGTTGCTTATGAAGAGCAAATGATTCAAGAAATCTTAAATATTCAATCCCTTCACCCTACCTATGATATTGCTATTTTAATACGGGCCCGTCGCCATGGAAAAAATATCATTGAAGCCTTGCGAAGAGAGGGTATTGATTACGAAGCAGTGGACATGGAATATCTAGTGGATAAATCCATCATTCAAGATTTATTATCTTTAACGACTGCTTTGTTTCATTTATGTGATCGAGTGGCATGGCTTAGTATATTAAGAACTCCTTGGGTGGGCCTTGATTTATATGATTTAGCCGCTTTAACTGAAGAGGGAGATGAAACCATTCCTCTTCTAGCGCAACTAAAGCAATACAAAGAAAAGTCCGTATCAAAACGGGGTACAAAAATTTTAGAAAGGGTTCTTCCTATTTTTTTACAGAGCGTGGAATCTTCACAAGCATGGCCTTTACGTCAATGGGTGGAAGATACTTTTTATGCTTTGGGTGGGCCTGCTTGTTATGATGCAGATAGTTTACTGGCGGCTTCAGATTATTTTGATCTTTTATCTCAAGAAGAAAGTCATTTTTCCATGGAAGCTTTTAAAACTCACCTTCAATCTTTATACGCAAAAAATATGTCTAGAACAGAACACCCCGTAAAAATCATGACAATTCATAAGGCGAAAGGATTAGAGTTTGACGTAGTGATGGTGCCAGAATTAGAAAAATTAGGTCCTCCCACCCCTCGCTCTTTATTAGATTGGGTGGAGGAAGTAAGGCCAGAGGGAACAGATTGGTTAATGGCTCCCATCAAGGCGTTTGATGCAGAAAGAGAACCCATGAGTGATTTTATTCGTCATCGTCAGCAAGTGAAAAGAACCAATGAACTATCCAGGGTTTTATACGTGGCTGCCACCCGAGCCAAAGAACAATTACATTGGTTTTTTACCCTTCCCTCAGAGAAAGAAGACATAAAGCCTGCTAAGGGAAGTTTTTTAGAAATCCTGTGGCCTTTGATTCCTAAAGATATTTTAAGAGTGGAATTAGAATCCCACGAAACAAACAATGAAATCTCCATTCCTTGTAAAAATCCCTTGTACGCCTTAAATCCCTCTTGGCAATTACCCAAGGAAGTAACGTGGAGTATTTCCATGTCTCATGAAAATATTCATTCAAAGAATCAAGTGGTGTGGCAGGATCCCTCCCCAGAAATCATAGGAACGGTGATTCATGCTTGTTTACAACAATGGGGAGAAGAGGGGATCCAAGCCTTTACTTCTCAACAATTAAAAGGCCTTTTATATTTTTATGGTCTTCCGGAAATTCATTTGAAAAAAGCGCTTCAGGTATTAGAAGAAACCCTTCACCGTATTCCCTCATGCCCTAGAGCCCAATGGATTTTAAAACCTCATGAAAAAGCCCGTACAGAGTATGGAATTTTTGGATATTTAAACGAAGAATGGGTGGAAGGAATTTTAGATCGAACCTTTGTGGATGAAAGTGGAACTCGCTGGATCATTGATTACAAAATGACGTTCCTCCTTGATGAAACCACTTTACCCTTGGAAGACTTTTTAGATGACCAGCAAGCTCGTTATGAATCTCAATTATTTCGCTATGCTGAATTGATGGCCCTTCAAGAAAACGGGCCCATCATGTTAGGATTATATTTTCCCAGGATTTCTGCTTGGAGAGCTTGGGCCTTTCGTTAGAAGGAAGAATACTGATGTCAAAAAAATTAATACTGGCCATTTCCTCTCGGGCTTTATTTGACTTAGATAAGAGTCACGAAGTGTATGAACAAAAAGGAGTGGAGGCTTATTTTCAATATCAAGTGGAAAGGGAAAATGAACCCTTGTCTCCAGGGGTGGCTTATACCTTAATAAAAAAATTAATTTCCTTGAAGCATCCTGCGACCCAAGAGCCTTTTGTGGAAGTGATCCTCTTATCGAGAAATAGTGTGGATACGGGGCTTCGCGTCTTTAATAGCATTCAACACGAGAACCTTCCCATTACTCGAGCGGTATTTACCAATGGTTCTACTCCTTATCCTTATATTTCTGCTTTTGGGGCCCATTTGTTTTTATCCACCCATGGAGAAGATGTGCGTCAAGCCTTAGCGGCGGGGTGTGCAGGAGCCACTCTTTTATCCGGCATTAAAAATACCGCGGATGAACATGAAATTCGTATTGCCTTTGATGGAGATGCGGTTTTATTCTCTGATGAAGCGGAGCGCGTGTTTCAAGAAGAAGGATTGAATGCTTTTAAAGAAAGAGAGTTAAAGTTAGCGAAAGAACCTTTACCTCCCGGTCCCTTTAAAGGCTTTTTAGAAGCTCTTCATGGCATTCAAAAAGAATTTCCCTTGGGTCAATGTCCCATTCGCACCGCCTTAGTTACCGCAAGGGATGCCCCTACTCATGAGCGAGTGATCCACACCCTCCGTTCCTGGAAGATTCACATCGATGAAGGGTTCTTTTTAGGGGGGCTCCCAAAACGAGATTTCTTAAAAGCCTTCGGCGCCGATATTTTTTTCGACGATCAAAAAAATCATTGTGACCTAGCCCGGGAAGAAGTAATGACGGGCCATGTACCCCATGGAGTGGTGAATGAAAGCTAGAGCTTTTTCACTCGATCCACCAAAGAGCGTCGTCAGTTAATTCAAAGGCTTTTGTGGCAATGAGTCCTAAGCCAAGACCAGGAAATACAAAGGTATTATTACATTGAGCGAGTGGATGTAAATATAGCAAAGGGTATGCTTGAGAGAGGGGTCAGAATAGGGAATGGAAAGAAGGGTATTGTCAAAATCTGTTTTTTTTATTACCATACCGCCTTATTCGTCTTTTTGAAAAGAGTTTTAATATGGCTGCAAACCAAGGTCTTGAAGAAAGAGTTACTTCCTCTACATCATCCTCCCTCACCCCAAGCCCTATTGAATGTTCATTCTTACCTTCGTCCTCAATGGAGTATCCTGCTACCGTGCCAGCGTTACCCCCTAGTGATGAGGGTGCAGAGGATGATATTGCAACTTCCAGTGACGGTAGCTCAAGCGTACTTCCAGCACACAGTTCCTCACTCGCACTGAACTCAAAGGGTTCAGTTCCTGTTTTTGATATAATAAGATCCAGCTCCACAGAGAGTTTCTCAGGGAGTCAGCGTCTTAGAAGGAGAGGAGCTTCTTCATCTCCAGAATGGCAGAGGATTGATGAACAAATAAATTTTTGGATAAGGACCCAAGGGGGCAAACCAGTTATTCGCTTCACCGCCTATGAGAATGGATATTATAGGATAGGGTTGCCAATGGTTTTAATTGTGTCTCCTACGCCAGGGACTTCTTTTCCTCCTGTGAGGGAGACTTATATTTGGACAATAAAAGGGCAAGAAAAGGGGGTGAGACCGCTTTTTTCAGAAGCAGAGATTGAAAAGTATTTTTACGAAAATGCTCTTTTGAAAGAACAGGTGGGAACTTATGAGCTTGTATTTTCTTCAGAAGAAACTTTTGTGGAGGAGAATGGGGATTCTATTAAGGCAGAAAAAACAATAAACTTATTCTTTCCCGAAGATAAACTATCTCCGCTTCTTTCCTCTTTGTTATGTAAGGTGATCATCCATAAATTACCAGAGAAAAAGAAATTAACAGCAGTTCCCGCTAGCGCCTTACCCATGAGGGATTCTCCAGCAACAACTTCTGTAGGAGCACCACGGCCACGCCCACACTCCCATTACTTAAGAACAGGGTTTTGTAAGAATCCGTTTTTTGATAGAAATTTTAAGGGGACGCGTCTTTCAAGGAAAGTGGAACCTCGGCATGGGTATAAGGATTCGAATTATTTTTCTTTTGCTTTAATGGAAGTGTTTGATGCGGAGAGTCGGTATTTTTGGCTTGAAAAGCAGAAGAGTGGTCTTGTTCCATCAGCTTCTTCTAGAGGTTGGAATGCGGTAAAACTCTTTTTTGGTGTGCAGGATTTTTGGTGGGGCAATGGGATTGATATGTCTCCTCATACTAGGGGCTTCGCTTTGTTTCTCTATGTTGGGCTGGGAGGATGGGTGCTTTCTCCCGTGATTAATGTAGTGAAGGCGTTCACGGAGCTTCCTCTTAAACTGCTGGCGGAGTTTTTCTGTTGGAGTAAGGATTCTTTGAGGGAGAAATATGGGGAAGGATACGGGATTAACGATGCAGCAACGTTCAAGGCGATGGGATGGTATTGGCAAGTTTTATATTTTATTTGCCGCACGCTTCAATTGCTCTTTGCAGGTCTTCATTTATTAGTACGCATGGTGGTTTCACCGGTGGAAAGCGCGAAGGTGGCTTATAATGCGGGGTATACTCATGGGTGGTTGAATCAGGCATTAACCATAATAAGTGCAGTGACTAGCACCCTTTTTTGGACCGGGTTCTTGATTGGGGGAGGACCTCTTTTACTGTTAATCGCGCCGAAGTTAGGAATTTCCTTAGCGCCCGTGGCCCATAGCGGCCTCGCTAATTTCTCCGCCCCCGTCATGACCTTCTTAACTACAAATTTTGGTTTTGTAGTCTCCACCGCCTTAACGGGCGTAGTGGCTTTAAGCACGACACTCCTCTTCTTCTTAGGCCTTCACGAAGCACGCAAGGATCTGAATACATTCTTTGCCGCTGGGCGCGAAGATAAGGGGCCAATGGAGAGTCGTTACCTGCTGATTAAGTAAATCTTTATCGCTTTTGTACATTTTTTCTGACATGATTTGGTCTCCTTATTTCTCTTTATTTCCCCTAGGAGATGGCTTGCTCATGGCGAGGAAAAGAGTTTGATATTAAAAAAGCTATGGGTTATTATTATCCACTTTCCCTATGATTCAATTGAAGAAATAAAGATAGAGACGAAAATATCCTAATGGATAGTAGACAATATCTACAAAAAGCAGACTTTCTCCATAACCATTCATCATGTCGAGATCGAGAAGAACCCTTATCGTCTCTCTCCAGTGGAGAAGAAGAGGGATATAGTGAAGAGGTAATGGACAGAGATCCGATACTCTTAGACTCTATTCCCCCTCCAACAGACTCCGCTTTCCCTTCAATCTCTATGGATCTTTGGTCTAGAATGGCCTTTATCATAAAAATGATGGCCTCTCTTGCCGTAGACACCTTCGCAATGGGGGCTTTAACGGATCTTACTTTAGAAATTTGTGGGGCCACTCTAAAAAAGATTCCCTCTATGGGTGTGAGTGTGCCTGGTTTAGCCTTTGGGGGAAC
>Ga0233425_10011610_pt1 | contig 10229 bp, 4 predicted proteins | sample Watercolumn_Towu_2_FD_181712 | JGI IMG/M metagenome (GOLD analysis project Ga0233425, IMG submission 181712) | Freshwater microbial communities from Lake Towuti, South Sulawesi, Indonesia - Watercolumn_Towuti2014_140_MG | ecosystem: Environmental > Aquatic > Freshwater > Lake | place: Indonesia... | reverse complement strand
TCGAAAATGGCACGCCGCGCAGTCCGGCCACCGAGGAGACCAGCACGACCGCCCCTTCCTTCTTCGGCCGCATGAGCGGAATGGCCGCGCGGCACAAGTGAAACGCGGCATGAACGTGGACGTCGAACGCCGCGTACCACGCCTCGGGCGTCACGTCGAGCAATCCGCCCGGCACGTTCCCGCCGGCCGCGTGTACCAGCACGTCGACCGCGCCCAGGGCCTCGACCGTCTCCTGCACGCAACGCACGGCGTCTTCCGACCGGGCCATGTCGGCCGCGATGAAGACGCACCGCCGGCCCAGCGCGAGGATCTGCGCCTTGGTGTCGGCGGCTTCCCGGTCGTCGTTGCGGCCGACGATCACCACGTCGGCCCCGCGCTCGGCCAGCGCCACGGCCGTGGCCGCGCCGATCCCCTTCGTGCCGCCGGTAACGAGGGCGACTTTGCCGGTCAGTTGCATGGCAGTCTCCTGTCGTGGTAATCCCGAGTCAGTTTACCGGAGCGGGCATCCGCTGCCTACCCCGCCGAGATGCCGCAGTCCTGCTGGTCCATTGCGTCCACGAACGGCTTGTGTCCCGTCTCCGCGGCCGCCATAATGGGACAACGCCAAACGTCGGGGATCTCCCATGCAGCTCGAATGGATTGATTGGGTCATCGTCGTCGTCTCGATTGCCGTGTGTTTCGTGCCCGCGCTGTTCTTCGCCAAGCGGTCGGGCAAGGAGACGGCCGAGTTCTTCGCCTCCGGCCGCTCGGTCCCGTGGTGGTTGGCCGGCCTTTCGATGGTCGCCACCACGTTCAGCAGCGATACGCCGCTGCTGGTGACCGACTTTGTGCGCAGGCAGGGCGTGGCCGGCAACTGGCAGTGGTGGGCCTTCGTGCTGACCGGCGTGGCGACGGTCTTCTTCTACGCCCAGTTGTGGCGGCGCTCGGGCGTGTTGACCGACCTGGAGTTCTACGAGATCCGCTACTCGGGCAAGCCGGCCAGCGTCGTGCGGGGCTTCCGGGCGGTCTACCTTGGGTTCTTCTTCAACTGCCTCATCATGGCCAGCGTGAACCTGGCGGCCTGCAAGATCGCCAACGTGTTGTTTGGCCTGGACCGCTGGCAAACGCTGCTGGCCGTGGGACTGTTAAACGTGGTGTTCGCCGCCCATTCGGGGCTGTGGGGCGTGCTGGTCATCGACATGATCCAGTTCTTCATCAAGATGTCGGCCGTGATCGCGGCCGCCTACTTCGCCCTGCAACTTCCCGAGATCGGCGGGCTGGAAGGGATGATGGACAAGCTGTCGGTTATGAAGGGCCCCGGGGGAATCAACTACCTCGACATCCTGCCCGACTTCACCAACCATTGGAACCTGGCCGTGGCGGTGTTCGTCATGCCGATCGCCGTGCAGTGGTGGGCCGTGTGGTATCCCGGCTCGGAACCGGGCGGCGGCAGTTACATCGCGCAACGCATGTTGGCCTCCAAGTCGGAGAAAGACTCGCTGGGCGGCACGCTGTTCTTCAACGTCGCCCACTATTGCCTCCGGCCCTGGCCGTGGATCATCGTGGGGTTGTGCTCGATCGTCGTCTATCCGACACTAGCCGACATCCAGGCAGCCTTTCCGCACGTCGACCCCAAGTTGATCAAGCACGACATCGCCTACCCGGCCATGCTGAGATTCCTGCCGGTGGGATGGATCGGGCTGATGGTTGCCGGCTTGGTCGCCGCCAATTCCTCGACGATCCTCACGCACCTCAACTGGGGCGCGTCGTATCTCGTACACGATTTCTACCGCCGATTCGTCCGCCGGGACGCCACGGAGAAACACTACGTGACGATGGGCCGCCTGGCCACGATCGCGATCTTCGTTTGCGCGGGAGCACTGACTTTCGTTCTCGATACGGCCAAAGAGAACTTCGACATCATTCTCCAGGTCGGCGCTGGCACCGGCCTGCTCTACTTACTCCGCTGGTTCTGGTGGCGGATCAATGCCTGGTGCGAAATCGTGGCCATGGTCAGTTCGTTCACCGTGTCGGCCTTCTGGTTCGTATTCAAGAAATGCGTTCCCAAAGACATGCATTGGACCACCGACCAAGAGCTTCTTCACGCGGTTGCCATCACTACGGTTTGTTGGGTGGGGACTGCGTTCCTCCCTCGTCTGCAAACCGACCGCAAGACCCTGATCGAGTTCTACCGCAAGGTCCGGCCGTTCGGGCCAGGGTGGAAGGCGGTTCGCGCGGAGGCCGGGCTGACGGCCGAGGAACTGGCGGCCAAAGACCACGCCAACATCCCGTTGGCCCTGCTGGGTTGGGTAGCCGGCTGCACGATGATCTGGTCGGCCTTGTTCAGCGTCGGCAACTACCTCTACGGCCGCATGGACTACTTCGCGATCCTCGCCGGCACGTTCGTCGTCAGCAGCGCCGTGCTGATCGGGGTGATCAACCGGTTGTGGAGCAAGTAGCACAGCCATCCTGGCTGTGGATGAATACGGTAGCCATCCGGGCGTCGGCCCCACAGACTGGAAGCCTGTGCTACTTGGCGCGCCCGCTGGCGGGATACCGGCTCGCCGCTATAATTCTCTGGTCTCCTTGCGAAGCCCGGCAGGATAAGTCAATGCAATACTATGTATCAGTTGACATTAGCCTGTCTAATGATACCATTACTTGATGCGGCCACTTCTTCCCCGAGAACCGGAAGAATCGGCCGAGCGACCTAACGGAAAGAGTTTCAATGAGTTGCGTTGCACCAAAGGCTCAGGGCCTCTACGACCCGCAATGGGAACACGATGCTTGCGGCATCGGCGCGGTGGTGAATATCGCCGGCGGCCGCGACCATGCCGTGGTCGAGTACGGCAAACAGGTTCTGATGAACCTCATGCACCGCGGTGCCGCCGGGGCCGATGAGTCGACGGGCGACGGGGCCGGCATCCTGTTGCAGATTCCGCACGAGTATTTCGCCGCTGAGGCCCGTCTAATGGGCTTCGAACTGCCGCCGGCACGGTACTATGGCGTGGCCAGCTTGTTCCTGCCGCGGAACGAAGACGCCCGCCGGCTGTGCGAGAAGATCCTCGTCGAGGCCATTGAAGCCGAAGGGCTTAAGGTAATCTGCTGGCGCGATGTTCCCAACGACAACAGCACGCTGGGCGACCTGGCCCGCGCGTCGGAGCCGGCGATGCGGCAACTGTTCATCCGCGGCGAGGGTTTGCAGGACGAGGCCCTCGAACGCCGGCTGTACGTAGCGCGCAAGCGGGCCGAGAAGCGAGTGCGCGAGGCCCTGGACGACGAGGCCGAGTGGTTCTACGTGCCGTCGATGTCGTGCCGCACGATCGTCTACAAAGGGATGTTCATGGCGCCGCAGTTGTTCGCCTATTATCCCGACCTGGCCGACGAGCGCGTCGTCACGGCACTGGCCATCGTCCATCAGCGCTACAGCACCAACACGTTCCCCAGTTGGCGGCTGGCGCAGCCCTTCCGCATGATCGCCCACAACGGCGAGATCAACACCCTGCGCGGCAACGCGAACCGTCTGCGCGCGTCGGAAAGCACGATGTCCTGCCCCGCGTTGACCGGCAACATGGAGGAGCTGCTGCCCGTCCTGCAGCCCGGCGGCAGCGATTCGGCCTGCTTCGACAACGCGATGGAACTGCTGGTCCGCGCCGGCCGCGCGGCCCCGCACGCCCTGATGATGATGATTCCGGAGGCGTTCGGCCCGAGTTATCACATTTCGACCGACAAGCGGGCGTTCTACGAGTATCACGCCTCGATCATGGAACCGTGGGACGGCCCAGCCGCGATGGTCTTCACCGACGGCCGCCTGGTCGGCGGAACGCTCGACCGCAACGGCCTGCGGCCCTGCCGCTACGTGGTGACGACCGCGGGTCTCGTGGTGCTGGCCAGCGAGGCGGGCGTGATCGAGTTCCCGCCCGAGCAGGTGCAGCAGAAAGGCCGCCTTCAGCCGGGACGCATGTTCCTGGTGGATACCGAAGAGCGGCGGATCGTGGTCGATAACGAGGTCAAGGGGAAGACCGCGCGGCAGAAGCCGTATCGCCGCTGGCTGGAAGAGAACCGCATCGAGTTGCGCGGCCTGTTCCAGCCGTCGAAGCCCACGACCATCGACCCGAAGACGCTCAACCAGCGGCTCCGCACCTTCGGCTATACGCGCGAAGATTTGCAGATGATCGTCGGTCCGATGGCGGCCAACGGCCAGGAGCCGGTCGGCTCGATGGGAACCGACACACCGCTGGCCGTGCTCTCCGACCGGCCGAAACTGGTCTTTCAGTACTTCAAACAGTTGTTTGCGCAGGTCACGAATCCGCCCATCGATCCGTTGCGCGAAGGACTGGTGATGTCGCTGATGGCGTTCACCGGCAAGCAGCAGAACTTGCTGGACGAAACGCCCGCACATTGCCGCCAACTCAAGCTCTCGCACCCGATCCTGACGAACGACGACATGGAACGGTTGCGGAGCACGTCGCGGGCCGATTTCAAGGTGGCCACGCTCCCAGCGCTCTTCGACGTGAAGAGCGACTCGCCCGGCGAGGCTTTGGCCGCGGGCATCGACAAACTGCTCGACGCGGCCACAATCGCCATCCGCGACGGGGCGTCGCTCTTGATCTTGAGTGACCGCGACGTGTCGACCCGCAAGGCGCCGATCCCTTGCCTGCTGGCCACTTCGGCCCTGCACCGCGGCCTGCTGGAGCGGCGACTGCGGGGCCAGGCGGGCATCGTGGTGGAAAGCGGCGAACCCCGCGAGGTGATGCACTTCTGCCTCCTGTGCGGCTACGGCGCCAACGCCATCAACCCCTATCTGGCCTTCGAGGCGGTCCACAAGTTGTACCGCGACGGCGACCTGCCCCAAGACGAAACCGTCGATCAACTCACCGACCACTACATCACGGCCGTCAAGAAGGGCATTCTCAAGACGATCTCGAAGATGGGTATCTCGACGCTGCGGAGCTATCACGCGGCGCAGCAGTTCGAGGCCATCGGCCTGGAACGTGACGTGATTGACCGCTACTTCGCGGGCACGGCGTCGCGGATCGGCGGCTCCGACCTGGATGTGATCGCGCGCGAGGCGCTGGCCCGGCACCGTGCGGGCTTTGAGCCGGTGCGGCCCGGCGCAATGCCGCTGGAGTACGGCGGCGAGTATCACTGCCGCATTGACGGCGAGAACCACCTCTGGAACGCCACCACAATTACCAAGCTGCAGCACGCGGTCATCAACAACGACGCGAAGTTCTACGCCGAATACGCCAAGGCGGTGAACGACCAGAGCCGCACGCTCTGTACGCTCCGCGGGCTGTTCGAGTTCGTTCCCGGCGAATCCGTGCCCATCGAAGAGGTCGAGCCGGCCGCGGAGATCGTCAAGCGGTTCTACACGGGCGCAATGTCGCACGGCTCGATCAGCAAGGAAGCCCACGAGACGCTGGCTATTGCCATGAACCGCATCGGCGCGATGTCGAACACCGGCGAAGGGGGCGAAGACCCGGAGCGCTACAAGCCGCTGCCCGGCGGCGACTCGATGAACTGCGGCATCAAGCAAGTGGCCAGCGCGCGGTTCGGCGTAACGCTGGAATATCTCTCGCAGGCCAAGATTCTGCAAATCAAAATGGCCCAAGGCGCGAAGCCCGGCGAAGGCGGGCAACTGCCGGCGCACAAAGTGACCGAAGAGATCGCCAAGCTGCGGCATGCCACGCCCGGCGTCTCGCTGATTTCCCCACCGCCGCACCACGACATTTACTCCATCGAAGACCTGGCCCAACTGATCTACGACCTGAAGTGCGTCAACCCCGGCGCGAAAGTCTCGGTGAAACTCGTTTCCGAGGTCGGCGTGGGCACCGTGGCGGCCGGCGTGGCCAAGGGAAACGCCGACGAAGTGCTCGTCAGCGGGCACGACGGCGGCACAGGCGCCAGCCCGCTGTCGTCGATCAAACACGCCGGCGCTCCGTGGGAAATCGGCCTGGCCGAAACGCAGCAGACTCTCGTCTTGAACGGCCTCCGCGACCGCGTACTGGTTCAGACCGACGGGCAGATCAAGACCGGGCGCGACGTGGTCATCGCCGCACTGATCGGCGCCGAGCGCTTCGGATTCGGCACCTCGGCCCTGGTCGCACTCGGTTGCCTGCTGATGCGGAAGTGCCACCTGGGAACCTGCCCGGTGGGCATCGCCACGCAGGACGCCGATTTGCGAAAGCGGTTCGCCGGCAAGGCCGAGTTCGTGGTCCGCTTCCTCACCTTCGTGGCCGAGGAGGCGCGGCAGATCATGGCCCAGTTGGGCTTCCGCACGATGGACGATATGATCGGCCGCGTCGAGCGGCTGCAAGCCCGCCGAGCAATCGACCACTGGAAGGCCAAGGGGCTCGACTTCTCGGCCTTGTTTGCCAGGCCCGACACGTCCAACGGCTGCGCCTTGCGATGCGTGCGCCCGCAGAGCGACACGCGCAAGGACCATCTTGATTGGCAGATCCTGCCGCGCGTCGAGCGGGCCATCGAGAAGCGGGATCCGGTCCGGCTGGCGATGTCGATCCGCAACGTGCATCGCACGGTGGGCGCGATCCTCAGCCACGAGATCGTGAAACGCTACGGCGCGGCGGGGCTTCCCGACCGCACCATTGAAATCAGCTTCACCGGCTCGGCCGGGCAGAGCTTCGGCGCGTTCCTGGCCCCGGGCGTGACGTTGCACCTGACGGGCGAGGCCAACGATTACCTGGGCAAGGGCCTTTCCGGCGGGCGGATCGTCGTTCGCACGCCGCTGGGCTCGCCCTTCGATCCCAAGGAGAACGTGATCGTCGGCAACACGTTGCTCTACGGCGCGACCGACGGCGAGGTCTTCGTCAACGGTCTGGCCGGCGAACGCTTTGCGGTCCGCAACAGCGGCGCGACGGCCGTGGTCGAAGGCGTCGGCGACCACGGCTGCGAGTACATGACCGGCGGCACGGTGGTCGTCATCGGCCGGACCGGGCGGAACTTCGCGGCCGGCATGAGCGGCGGCATCGCTTACGTCCTCGACGAACACCAACTGTTCGACACGCTCTGCAACCTCGACATGGTCGAACTGGAATCGCTCTGGCAGGAGGAGGACCAGGGCATTTTGCACGACCTGATCGCCCGCCACTACCGCTGGACCCGCAGCCGGCAGGCGGCCCGCATTTTGGCGAACTGGCGGGAGATGTCGGCGAAGTTCGTCAAAGTGATGCCCATCGACTACCGTAAGGCATTGGAGAAGATGCGCGAACGGGAGCGGGTCCGCGGCGAATCGACGCCGGCGACGGAGGAGGTGTTCCATGGCTAATCCCACGGGCTTCGTGCAATTCGCCCGCGTCGAGGTCGGCCACCGGCCCATCGCCGAGCGGATCAAGGACTGGCACGAGATCGACCAGCCGCTGGTGGCGCGCACGCTCTACGAGCAGGCCGCGCGGTGCATGGACTGCGGCGTCCCCTTCTGCCACTGCGCCGGTTGCCCGGTGCTGAACCGCATTCCCGAGTTCAACGAGTTGGTCTACCGCGACCACTGGCGCGAGGCGGCCGACAACCTGCATTCGACGAACAACTTCCCCGAGATCACGGGCCGCGTGTGCCCCGCGCCGTGCGAGGCGGCCTGCACGCTGGCGCTGAATGCCGATGCGGTGAACATCAAGCACATCGAGTACCAGATCGCCGAGCGGGCCTTCCAGGAAGGCTGGGTCGAGCCGGTGCGGTCGATCGCGCGGACCGGCAAGAAGGTGGCGGTCATCGGCTCGGGACCGGCCGGTCTGGCCGCGGCCCAGCAGTTGACCCGCGCGGGCCACGAGGCCGTGCTCTTCGAGAAGGACGACCGCCTCGGCGGATTGCTGCGTTACGGCATTCCCGATTTCAAGCTGGAGAAATACGTCCTCGACCGCCGCCTCGAGCAGATGGTCCGCGAAGGGGTGAAGTTCGAGCCGGGCGTGGCCGTCGGCAAGGACATCTCTATCCGCTTGCTCCGCACCTCTTACGACGCGATCGTGCTCTGCATGGGCGCGGGCCAGCCGCGGCCGCTGAGCGTGCCCGGGGCGGACCTTGCGGGCGTCCACTTCGCCATGCAGTTCCTCGCCCAGCAGAACCGCCGCGTGGCCGGCGACGCGATCGTCAACGGCCGCGGACCGGCCTTGAGCGCGAAGGGCAAACACGTGGTCGTCGTCGGCGGCGGCGACACGGGCAGCGACTGCGTCGGCACGTCGATCCGCCAGGCGGCACGCTCGGTCACGCAGATCGAAATCCTGCCGAAGCCGCCCGAGCGCCGTGCCCCGGAAACGCCTTGGCCGCATTGGCCGCGGATGATGCGGACTTCTTCTTCGCACGAAGAGGGCTGCACGCGCCGCTGGAGCATGTTGACCAAGGAACTCAGCGGCGACGGCGGCCGCGTCACCCATTTGCACGGCTGCGAAGTCGATTGGGTCATGGGCACCAAGGGCTGGCAGATGAAGGAACGCCCCGGCACCGACTTCACGCTCCAGGCCGACATGGTGTTGATTGCGATGGGCTTCGTCCACGTCGTCCACGACGGACTCGTCAAAGACCTCGGCCTGAAGCTCGACGCGCACGGCAACGTGGCCGTCGACAACTGGATGACCAGCGAGCCCGGCGTCTTCGCCGCCGGCGACACCGTCCGCGGCGCGTCTCTCGTCGTCCACGCCATCAACCACGGCCGCCAGGCCGCCGCGGCGGCGGACCGGTGGCTGAGAACGGCGTAAATCGGCCCTTTGGAGTGCGGCGATTCATCGCCGCTTTCTCGAGGGCTGCGACTTCGGCAGATGCAGCACCGCGGTGCCCGTCATTTGTTCCCCTCTTCAATCTGCAAGGCAGCCCGGACCTTGGCTCGTATTTCTGGCCATTCCTTTTCGGCCTGCTCGGGCAGCGTCCAGTAGACGTGGCCGTCCGTCCCTTTCCCCAAGTAAACGGCGGCGTCGGCGAGCTTCGCGGCTCCAGTTTGCGCCGTTGCTCTCCGCGCCAGCTTGTTGTCGGCGACCCACAGTTCTACGCGAAGCACATCCTTCTTGTACTGGGCGTCGCGTACCAACGCCAAGTACGTACCAGGCCCAGACTCCCATCCGGGAGGCATGACCTTCCCGTCGTCGTCCACTTCTGAGATCCTTCCGTTGATGCTAACGTCCCAGTTCTTGGGAAGGATTTCCACCAGTCGCGCGGGAATCTGCATGGACATCGGTATTTGCCCCGGCTGCATTTGCACCGTAACGGTGTTGGACGGTGGGATTCGACTCGTCCCTCTGATGCCGTCCCGCCCACGGAACTGGATTCTGTACGTGCCGGGTTTGACCACAGAATACTGCTCGGTTACGTCGATCTCCTCGGTGAGGACGACCGATTCATTCGGCGCAATCGGCTCGCCCCGTCCGAACGTCTGAAACGATCCAGCCACGTATCGAGCCGGCTTCTTGTCAGGACCAATCACAATCAAGGAGTTATTCACTCTGACCTTTTGAGAATCGAAGGTGCGCTCTTGCCGACCGAAGTTCTTCATCTCCAAGCGGAGCATGGCCGGCTGGCCGAGGACGTACCGCTCCTGCGCTGGCACAAGCCGCGTGCGCAGTCCATCCTCTTCAGGCCCCCATGCGTCGGACTCCTTCGACGCAGGGCGGTCCTTTGCGCCCGGCGCCCGCTCCTCCGCCGCGTACAATGAGCTTCGCGCCAGGAGATGCACCGCTGCGGTCGTGCCCGTGGCGATTACCAGAAGAAACACGTAGCGGCACCAGGGCAATAGACGGCGTTGGTGATTGTCGGGCATACACTGTCTCCTTACAAGAAGGTCAGTTCCTCACCATGCGACAACAGGTCCGCAGAACATGAACCACCTCACGCCACCGTCCTTCCCCCATCCACCGGCAGACACACGCCGGTGATGTAGTCGTTCTCGACGAGGAAGACGACGGCCTGCGCGACGTTCTCGGGGCGGCCGGGGCGTTTTAGGAGGGTGCCGGCGACGGCGCCTTGGACCTCGGGCTGCGAGAGGTTTTCGGGCAGCATCACGGGGCCGGGCAGGATGCAGTTGACGCGGACGTTGCGGTTCCGCTGCGAGAGTTCGACGGCCAACATCCGCGTGAGCGTGGGAATCGTGCCTTTGCTGAGGAAGTAAGCAGCGTAGCCCGGGTACGGCCGCTCGACGGCCCAATCGCCGATGGTGACGATCGAACCGCCTTCCGGCTGTGCCGCCATAATGAGGCCCGCACGGCGGCAGCAGAGGAACGTGCCCAGGGCGTTGATGTCGAACTGCTCGC
>Ga0233425_10011609_pt1 | contig 10230 bp, 5 predicted proteins | sample Watercolumn_Towu_2_FD_181712 | JGI IMG/M metagenome (GOLD analysis project Ga0233425, IMG submission 181712) | Freshwater microbial communities from Lake Towuti, South Sulawesi, Indonesia - Watercolumn_Towuti2014_140_MG | ecosystem: Environmental > Aquatic > Freshwater > Lake | place: Indonesia... | reverse complement strand
ATCGCATATACGTCCCGCCCCAGGCCGCTGGCGACTCCACTTGATAAATCCTGTGGTAGGTTTTCCTGCAATGTAGCAGGCCGCGCCTCGCGTTGTTCGAGCATGCGTTCCAGCATTGAAAGCTGCGAACTTTGATCGACGGCGTTATCCGAATTGTCGGGAATTGACACTCCGCCAAGAATGGCATGGGTTTCCGCCTGAATTCTTGCAGGCACGCGATAGTTAACCGATGCTTCAAAAATTTCAAAATCGACCTTATACGTGGGAGGCTCAGTGTCCATTCCCAATGGTCCGCCCTTGCCGGGATTGGTTACTGTGATATGTCTTGGGGACGCTCGGCTTTCACGCCCGAATAGCCGTTCCCTGGCCTTCTGGACTGCCTCCTTCTCATTACGAGCTGAGACCGATACTCCCTGTGTTCCATGGTTCATGTCCGCTGCACTGTCGTCGACAATCCGGCAGTCATCGGAAAGATCCGACGACGCCAGTATCCTCGCAACATCCGGGGATTCTCCCGTAGCGATCTTTTTGTATTCCCTTTCCGTCTGCAGGATCGTCACCGAAACGATCTCGGAGCACGGCGGTAGATTGCGTACCAAAAGGTTTTTTGCAGAGTCCATGCTATTCGACTCTGCTGTTATCTTACAACTGAAAATAACCTTGTCTGCGCATACTAGGCAATCCTCGATTATCAACGGAATTGGACAAAAGGCTAAAATGGAAACGTACGTCCCTGAAAGGCCCCTTATGAACAGGAAGACCCAGCTGCCGCAATTATGTTGTCATTGGTGCCTGACAAAAATGAAATCCCCTCCATCGTGGCCAGCCCTGTGGATGGCTCCATATTCAGGAGTCTGGTCAGCCTCTTTGATTACATCATTACGCAATGAAACAAATAACGATGTTCCATCGATAGCATTGCGTGTACTATTGAGCCGCTTGAGTAAGCTACCCGTAAATACTGAGTGGTTTCCGAATCCACCAGCATCGACTACAGGCTCAAGGCCGCCGGAGGTAAGAGCGGTCCGTGATCGCTTGGACAGAAGACGCCAGAACCGATCCTTGTAGCTGCGCGTCCCAGGTTCGTAGGCCTCAAGACCACGATAGCCAGGAACGATAACTTTGCGCGTAAGCATCCCGGAGTAACAACTGTCGGAAATAATAATCACATGACGAGCAGGTATGTTTTTGAGTATAGCGACAACGTCGGTGTTTGGGATCCAGTTTTTCTTGTCACTTGTGTCTGCGTCCACTGGTAACCAATACCCTAGCTTCCCTTTCTCGTCTTCTTCTACTAAATGACCATGTCCAGCGTAATAAATCAATAAACTATCGGCATCACCAAGATTAGCACCTGAAATACGGCCTTTCTCATACGCACGCAACGCATTGAGGATATCTGCCTTCGACGCATTCAAATGCAGGTCTATTTTAAACCTATATCGTTCCTCTAATATGGCTGCAACGGCCTTTGCATCACTCACCGCCGTTTCAAGCCTTCCGATGTACTGATAATCATCATTCCCGATAATTAGGGCGTAATAGTTTCCGACTTCTGGGGTACAAGGATCAGGACAGGGCGTACATTCTCGATCTTCCGCGAAACTAAAATCGATTGGAGTCGGATCCAAATACGGTGGAACGATTGTATCCCGAATTTCGCAATACCCTTCGCGTCTGGCGGAAACCATGTGGGGTTTTCCAGCCCCATCCCTAACCGTTGCTGAGATACGCTGCCCAGTTCCTATTTGTTGGCCATCAACGAAAAACGTCGTATTTTCCTTGTCTGACGATATACGTAATTTCAGTGCTGAGCTACATCCATTCAGGCCAAGAACAAAAAACGCAGCCAGAAATAGAACATATTTCCAGTCTAGTTCCATCTGTTATCGCGTCCCTTTAATCTCCATATCTGCCGCCATTCCTCTTACAGTAAGCGCCACGTAATACCACGGCAGCACCAAAAATGGGAACATCGAAAATCGCACAGTTCCGTCGATGCGATAATCAATCAGGAGATCCGCTCCTGGTTTCTTTGAAAGCGCCTGATCATAAAGGGATAGTCCATCCTCCAAATCTATGCTTGGAGGTATAAGGTAAGAAAATCTTGAGTACTCAGCCTTAACTTCACCTAGCTTTTTAATTGTGCTATTTGGGTAAATATAATGACTGTTTACACCAATATCGCCAAATTGAATGCTGCTACACCCAGTAAGAAACGCGAGAGCCAAGAACATGGCTAGCATATTAAGCGAAGTCATCATCACCCCCTGGGGCCTATCTTTTGGTTCACCATGAAAGCCGTTCACTCATCTCTGGTTGTCTCTATTCTTGCGGCCTGTCCGTCAACTGCGTAGGTTTCGCGACCCAATAACATCGGAATTATTGTGGTATGTCTTATTACCGAAGCATAGTTAATCAACACGGATGCACCGCTCTTTTGGGCAATCGCTTTCTTTATTGCTTCCTCTTTAAATGTGGATTGATCTCCATCCGGCGAAAAGAAATACAGCCGGGAATTCTCTCCATACGCGCGCCCAATAGGAGTGACAGAAGTTCTTGAGTCAATAAAATGCGATTGTGGATGCACGCCAGAAAAATTAGCGGTTGTACACCCCGCAACAATAGTACAGGCGAGAAATGCCGCAGATGTTTTCAGGTACGTCATAATAATCACCGCGCCCTTCAAGAAAAAAGACAACTTCTGGTTAGAAAGAGCGAATTTCACAGTGGAGCCAAAATATCACGACCAAACATTGTTCTATTGAAAAACCTCGATAGCTAAAGTGTCTCTATTACATCTCGTTTTCTCGACTTGCTAAAGGGTCCGCAGCGAGGACTATTCGGGTATAGTCCGGTGGCGGGTACTTTCGTCGACCTAGTGACTGGCATTATCTAAACTGCAACGCTAGCGAGAATTCAAGACGCCTGACTTTCGGTCAATATTTGACCGACTGACGAACGTGGTCTCGCGCTCGTCGATCACAGCAGCAGTCAACTGCGCCGGCACCTGGCAATGGATGTCGCTCTCCGGCTTCGCACGCAACCACTCTAGGTGCGAATCGGATTGGATCAACTGTCGCGGTCTGACGACAAGCGGGGGTGCATACGGATTTACCCACGGGATTCGGGGTTGGAACAAAGGTCGAAAATGGCGAGTTGCGGTGGTTTGGGGAGCTGAGGCGGTGCGCCGCTGGCTTTGCGGCGCAGCCAAAGGAAAGCTACCGTCAGCGCCCGCTGGCGATGTCGTCGCGGAGGCGCTGGATTTCCATCGAGACGACTATTCCGCCGCGCTGCAGCATGTCGATATACCGGAGGTAAACCTGCAGCGCCTCCAGGCGCCGGTCCAGGCCGCAGAGGACCTTGATGAGGCGGAGGTACAGATCGTCGACGGCGCCGTGGCGGGTGAGGGCCTGTTCGTAGCAGTCGATGACGAGATCGGGCCGCTCCACGGTCTCCCAGTACTGCGCCAGGTGGTTTATGGTGCGGAGAAAGGTGGAGCGCAGGGCGGCGCGGGTGGCGGCGACGGCTGGGTGGCCGGATACCGAGGGGAGAAACGGCCCCGGATAGGCGGCGAAGAACCGCTGCATGCCGGCGCGGGCCAGGTCCGGGTCGATCTTGCCGGGGCGGATGGTCTGGAAGGTCCAGCGGACGAGGTCGCGGAACAGCACCGAATCCACCCGGCACAGGCCGCGATTCAGGGAAACGAAAGGTGCGTGGCGCTTGACCGCGCCCTTGATCTCCAGATGGTCCCGCAGCCGGTTCAACAATTGTTCGAAGGCCTTGAGGCCGGCCTTTTCCGGGGAGCCGGGCCAAAGGGTCTGGATCAGCAGGTCGCGTTCGCGGCGGGTCTCGCCGTCGGCCAGGAGCAGGTGGAGCAGGGCCAGTTCCTTGCCGGCCAGCGCCAGCTCCTGCCATTCGCGGCCGCGCAGGATTTGCACGCGAAATTCGCCGAGGGTGCGGATGCGGATCGGCCAGAGCTGATGACGGGCAATGAACTCTTCGGCGTAGGCCGGCTCGATGCCGTATTCCACGGCCCGGCTCAGCAGACGGCTCATGGCCTTGGGCAGCCAGGCGGTAAAGTAAGGCAGGCGCTTGCTGCGGCCCAGGACCAGGGCTGCCCGCAGGAAGCGCTTGCCGTCGTCCTCGGCATCGCTGGCGAAGGCGGCCATGGCGGAACAGAGCAGGCCCTGGAAGCGGAAGATGTCGCTGTCGATCCGCTCCGCCGTCTCCATCAGCTTCGGACAGAGTTCCCGGGCCTGGGTGAGATCGGCGGTCTCGATCAGGCCGAGGATCTCGCCCACCTGGCCGAAAGCTTCCCAATGCAGCGCGCCATACTGCCTGCCGAGAGCCAGGCCGGCCTGGATTTCGGCCAGGGCCTGTTCGCTGCGGCCGCTGCTCGCAGAAACCGCAAACGCCAGCAAGCCGTAGTGGGCCTGATCCATCTTGCGTTCCGGCCGCAGCAGCAGCGACGCCTCGATCAGAAAGGCCTCGGCGGTCACTTCGTCCTGCAGGGCGACCGCGGCATAGACGATCTGGGCGGCGATCATGAATTCGAAGTAGCGGATCTCCAGTTTCCGAGCGCGCTGCAGGGCGAACTGGGAAAGTTGCAGGGACAGCCAGGCGTCGCCGGAAAGCAGGGCGAAATCCGATGCCTGGTAGTGCCAGAAGACTTCGGCGACGGGATCGAGCAGGGCATGGCTGGCGGCGGGCTGGAGCTGCTTGAACAGTCTGGAGGTCGCCTCGGAATCGCCGATGATGGTGGAGACGTAGATCCAGAGGGCGGCCGCGTGTCGAATCCGCGTCGCCACCTCCGGGGTCTGCCCGATCAGTGCCTCCAAACCTGCGCGCGCCTCGGCGAAGCCGGGATGGAGCAGGTTGCGGTGGGCCAAGGCGGCGAACCAGTTGGCGGTGAACAGGGCGTGGCAGGTGAGGGTGGGCGGATCGGGGAAATTGGCGCGGAGCCAGTCGCCCTCGTCGATCCAGCGGTCGAGCTGGCTGAAGTCCTCCCACGACAGCACCAGGCATTCCACGATGGCAGACCAGGCACGGTAGAGACCTTCCGCTTCTCCACTCTCGCGAAACAATGCATAGGCCCGCTCCAGGCAGGCACGTCCGGTTCCCGGCTCGGCCGGCGAATGACTGGCGCCGAGCCAGTGGGAAAGCCAGGCACTGGTTTCGACGATCGCGGCCGGCAGCCGCCGCAGCCAGTCGGCCACAGTGTGCAGCGCTCCCCGCTCCATGTAGACGGGAGCGATTTCGAGCAGCCGCTCGGCGGCGACTTCCCAGAGCGCATGGTCGAATAGCAGGTTCAGCGCTTCATCCGTGGCGTCCTCGCCGAGCAGGATGTCTGCCGCGGTCAAGGCCAGTTCGTGCCGCTGCTCCAGGCTGATGCGCCGCTCCGCCGCGCTCCGCAGAACCCGGCGGAACAGTTCGTGATGCTCGTATCCGGGGGTGCTGCCGGGGTGCTTGAAGGTGAAGTTGCTGTGGCGGTAATGGTGCTCCAGGATGGTCTCCGCTTCCTGGCTGCCGGTGAGGCGGCGCACGGTATCGGCGGTGAAGCGCGGCAGATAGGCGGTCTTGAGGGTGACCGTCTGCCATTCTTGCGGCAGCGGATCGAGGATCGCCCGGGTCAGATAGCCGGCGAGCGGATGGGCATCCGCCGCCACCTGCCGTTCCGCGGCCGGCGGCGGGTTCCAGGGGTTTGCAGCATCAGCAGGATGGCGGCGACGAAACCGTCGCAGTTGGCGTGGAGCTGGGCTACGGGGAGGTCGCTGGCGAGCCCCAGCCGGGTTGCCGCCCAATCCACGATCTGCCCGGTTTCTTCGCGGGTGACGCGCAACTGCGGCCAGTCGACCCGGCACATCCGGCCGCTGCCCAGCAGTTCGTGGAAGGCTTCGTTGGGACCGCAGCGGCTGATCAGGATCAGCTTCAGCGACTCCGGCAGGAGGCTGCAGGCCTGCACCGCGGCGGCGAGGAAGGCTTCGCTTTCCAGGGCTTCGTGGAGGTCGTCGAGGACCAGGGCGTCGTACCGTGCCAGCTTCGGCAGGTAGACGGGAAAGAAGTGGCGGGCGAACTCTCCCACGTTGCCCAGATACTCCGGCGCGAAGCGCGGCAGTTCTTCGGGGATGGAGCGCAGGGTGAGGCCGAGGTGGTGGAACAGGCTGCCGGGATCGCGATCCTTGGCTTCCACCGGGTACCACAGGGCGCGCCGGCTGCGGTTTCGCAGCCACGCGTCCACCAGTGTGGTCTTGCCGGACCCGGCCGGGCCGGAGATCCAGGTCACCGGACACTCGTTCCAGTGGTCCAGGCAGGCATATAGCCGTTCCCGCGGAAACACGTGCTTCCTCCGCGGCGGCGATCGCTTCGCAATTCCCATACGCCGACCTCCCGGGTGTCCCTCGGCCTCTGATTACACCGGAGAAATCCGGTGGTGGCAAGCCGGGTACCGAACCCCGCAAAGCTGCGGAGTTAAGGCACCCTCTCCCCCTGGGGTCATGCCGTTACTAACCGGTCATGGCACTCGTGCCACCCCGGACCCTGAAAGTACTCCCGCCATGGCCGGTTTCCCTCACCCCGGCCCTCTCCCAAAGGGAGAGGGAGTCCAAGGTGTTCGCTTCGCGACTTTCATGGTAACGATAAACTGTTGAGAGCACGGGTTCGGGTTCAGTTCCGGATTCCAGGTGTGGCGCGGGAGTTTGCCCTGTATGGCGAGACCACCGGGGACCTTAGGCATGACTGGAGGGGCGGCAGTTTCGCCCCTCCAGTCATGGAAAACAGGGCATTTCGCCGCCAATTTTGTGCGGATTTACGCAGCCTCTAACAGGAGCAGATGCGGCTGCCGCAAAAGCCCTCGTAGCCCCGCAGGCACACCTTGGCCCAGGGGAAGGGATAGGGTTTCAGCAGCATGGCCACCGCTGCTGCTCCGCACAGGCCGTAGACCCAGGCGGCGATACGCCGTTTCACCCGGGACGGGATGAAGAACAGTGCCACCATGTTGACGAAGAACGGCTGGAAGGCGATGTGCAGGTAGCCCAGCAGGGTCAGGATCTGGTTCTGCGGGGTGTCGCACTGGTCGATGTAGAGATAGGTGGCGGCCTGCAGCATTTCCATGCAGGCGAAACAGACCAGGGGTCCCCAGAGTTCCGGGGATTCGCCCTGGCGCGCCATGTGGGCCGCGGTTGCAAAGCCGGAGGTCGCCAGCAGGGCGGATGCTTCGCCACTCCAACACATCAGGAATTCCTCCAAATACCTTGGGTTCGCGAGTTTCGAAAGGCAGAGGGGGAATTCTACTGCAAACTGTATGGCATTTGACGCGGATCGCTGCGGGATTTGCCGCAGAGCGGGTTCAGAGGGCCAGGCCCCTGGCTGGAGCGGGTTTCGGCGACGAGTCGGCAAAAAAATGGGCTCCCTGGCGACCCGGGGAGCCCATCAAGAATCGGCCTGCGTTCGCCCCTCTCAACGACGCGCAGGCCACCTCGAGAAAAGTGCCGAATCCCTCCGGCGGCGGCGGCCCTCTCTCGCGAACCGCCGTATTTGCCTCCCACACGCACCGAACGCGGCCTTCCCTGCCCTCGACGCACTGGCCGGAATCAGCGGTTTCCCGGCAGTTGCCTTGACCGGCGTGGTGCAGCCACCGATCCGGGCGGTGCTCCCCGCACCGCATCATTTCCGTAAGATCAGCGAACGGAGTCCTGCTCGCTGCCTTTTCCGTGGCGGCTGCACGAAGGGCGGCCCGGTCTCTCGTCGCTCCCATCGAACAGGGTGGCGCGGGCAGCGACGCCGGTGTCCGGAAAATCGGTGAAGAGCCCGTCCAGCCCCAACTGGAAGTAGTAAGCCATTTCCGCCAGGGGATCGCTGAAGCCGTAGCCGCCGGAGTCGTTGCGGAAGGTCCAGCTGTGCACCAGCAGGCCGCGGGCGTGGGCCTTTTCGATGACTCCGGTGTCCCCATCCACGCGGCGGTCGGCTATGGTCAGTTTGCCGTCGCCGTTGCGGTCGACCCCGTCGTCGACGGTCTTCACCAGATAAGGTTTCCACGGGCCGATGGCGTCGGCATAGGTCTTGACGAAGTCGAGACCCTCTTCGGTGAGGAGGTCGGCGAAGCTGCGCGGGTCGCCCGCGACCACGAAGTCATAGGGCTGTCGGTAGGGCGGCACCAGCGACAGCGAGCCGTCGGCATTGACGTCGTCGGCGTCGATCAGCTGCACCAGCGGGATTCGGGTCTTCCCGCTCAGGTACTGGAGATTGTCCACCTCGAAGGACTGGATGAAGACCGGCGCGCAGGCGCTGTTGCCGTATTCCCGATGCAGCTTGCGGATCAGCCTGTTTTCGAAGACATGCGGGCCGAACAGGTCGGCGTGATAAGTGGAGTGCTTGAGTTCCGGATAGATGCCGATGCGCCGTCCGCTCTTGCGGCTCTCCTCCTTGGCCAGGGCGATAACTTCGTCCAGGGTCGGAATTCGGAACCGTCCGTCGTAGGCGGTGTTGCCCGGGCGCAGCTGCGGCAGCCTTTCCTTGGCCCGCAGTGTCTGGATCTCCGCCAGGGTGAAATCGCTGGCGAACCAGTCGGTGTATTCCACCCCGTCGACCGCGCGGGTGGTCTTCCGGCCGGCGAATTCGGGATGGTCGGCGACGTCGGTGGTGCTGCCGATCATCGGCTCGTGGCGGGCGATCAGTTGCCGGTCACGGGTCATCACCAGGTCGGGCTCGATGAAATCGGCCCCCATCTCGATGGCCAGGGCATAGCCGGCCAGGGTGTGTTCCGGACGATAGCCGGCTGCGCCGCGGTGGCCGATCACGATCGGCAGGGCGCTGTGTCCGGCGGTGGCGGGAAGGTCGGCGCAGGCTGGAACGGTCATGACGCTCAGCATAGCGGCGGCGAGGAAGAATTGGATGTGGGGACGGCGGTTCATGGAGGATCCTGGTTCGGGACGAAGAGAATGGAGGACGAAACGGGCGAGGCGTGCCGGCGGCCCGGGCGCCCCGCCCAGGGCACGTCATTCGGCTTGCAGGGTCTTGCGGAACAGGCTGGTACCGCTGATGTCCTTCAGGTCCACGGTGAGGGTCTCGTCGTCGCGGCTGATGTTGACTTCCCCGAAGAACTGCAGTCCGGCGGAGGGAGGCAGGTTGATCTGCCCCGGCTCCGGTGCCTTGAAGAACTTCACCTGCGGGCCGAAGGTGGCGTCGGTGCGGTTGGGACCGAAGGAGCCGGCGTTGAGGGGGCCCGACACGAACTCCCAGAACGGCAGGAAATCGGTGGTGGCCGCCTGTTTCGGATCGTAGTAATGGGCCGCCGTGTAGTGGACGTCGGCGGTCAGCCACACGGTGTTCTTGATGCGGTGCTTTTTCAGGAAGGACAACAGCCGGGCCATCTCCAGTTCGCGCCCCTTGGGGGCACCGGGGTCGCCGTTGGCGATGGCTTCCCAGCGCGGTTTGCCGGTGGCATCGGTGCCGTCGCCGATATTGAGGCCGATCGGCATGTCGGCGGCGATCACCTTCCACTTGGCCCTCGAGTCTTTCAGGCCCTGCTGCAGCCACTGCACCTGCGCTTCTCCCAGAAACGCGGTTTCCGGTCCTTCCTCCGTCTGCAGGTTGGCGGTGTTGGGTCCGCGGTAGTTGCGCATGTCGAGGACGAACAGTTCCAGCAGGGGGCCGTAGGAAATCTTCCGGTAGACCCGTTCGGATTCCTCCGCGCCGTAGGGACGCAGCGGGGCGTATTCGTGGAAGGCCTGGCCGGCACGGGCGACGAGGAGCGGCACATCCTTGACGGTGTAGCGCGGGTCGGCGGAGAGGTCCTTGGCGTCGGACCAGTTGTTGACCACTTCGTGGTCATCCCATTGCCAGATCTGCGGCACCTCGGCATTGAAGCGACGGACGTTTTCGTCCAGCAGGTTGTACTTGTAGCGGCCGCGGAACTCGCCGAGGGTCTCGGCGACCTTGGCCACTTCCGGGGTGACGATATTGGTCCAGATCACGTTCCCGCTGGCATCCTTGACGACCTCGCTGATCGGCCCGTCCGAGTACACGTTGTCGCCGCAATGGAGGAAAAACTGCGGTTCGACCTGGCGCATGGTCTCGTACATCTTCATGCCGCCGAAGGCGGGATTGATGCCCCAGCCCTGGCCGGCGGTGTCGCCGCCCCAGACGAAGCGGATGTCGTCGCGCTTGCCGATGGTGTGGAAGCGGCCGTATACCGGATCGCTCTTGGCGCGGGAGTTGGTGAGATCCTCG
>Ga0233425_10011608_pt1 | contig 10230 bp, 9 predicted proteins | sample Watercolumn_Towu_2_FD_181712 | JGI IMG/M metagenome (GOLD analysis project Ga0233425, IMG submission 181712) | Freshwater microbial communities from Lake Towuti, South Sulawesi, Indonesia - Watercolumn_Towuti2014_140_MG | ecosystem: Environmental > Aquatic > Freshwater > Lake | place: Indonesia... | reverse complement strand
CAGGTGAACTTCGGAAACTCGAACGTGGCGACCTGATGATCCGGCGCGTCGGTGGTCTGCTCGCGGGCGTTGAGCACGGCGGGACCGCGGATGGCTCGCCCGGCGGTGCTGAAGACGCGGCGCGGATACTCGCCGCCGTTCCACCAAAGCACCTGGTCGAGCCAATGCACGCCCCAGTCGCCGATCTGGCCGTTGGCGTAGTCGAGGAAGTTACGCCAACCGCCGGGATGGAGCTTGGTGTTGAACGGCCGCTTCGGCGCGGGGCCGCACCAGAAGTCCCAGTCCATCCCGTCCGGCGGCTCGCTGTTCGGCGTCGGCTTCTCCGGCCCGCCGCCGCCGTAGGCAAAGACGCGCACCATGCCGATCTCGCCGACCGCGCCGGAGCGGAGAAACTTCATCGCGCTGGCGTGATGCGGCCCGACGCGGCGATGGAGGCCGACCTGCACCACGCGGCCGGCGTCGCGCGCGACCTTCACCATCGCGCGGCTTTCGTTGACGGTATGGCCGGTCGGCTTCTCGACGAAGACGTGCGCGCCGGCCTTGAGCGCGGCGATGGTTTGCAGCGCGTGCCAGTGGTCCGGCGTGGCGATGATGACGATCTCCGGACGGTCCTTTTCGAGAAGCTCGCGGAAGTCCTTGTAGGTCTTCGGTTGCTTGCCGCTGAGGTCGCTGACTTGTTCGGCGGCGACTTCGAGACCCATCGCGTCCACGTCGCAGAGCGCGCTGATCTCGCAGCGGCCGGACGCCAGAGCTTCCTTGAGGATGTTCTTGCCCCACCAACCCGCGCCGATGAGCGCGGTGCGGAACTTTCGTCCGGAGTCCGTGCCGCGCGTCGTGAACGGCGAGGCAAGGCCCGCGACGGCGGCAGCGCGAAGAAAGTGGCGGCGGGTGAGCTTCATGGCTTGCGCACGTCGAGACAGACGACATCGCCGGCAACGCTGCGGCAGTAGATGCGGCCGTTGGCGAGCATGGGCGAAGTCCAGCATTTGCCTCTGAGAACCTGGGCGCGCGCCGTCGGCTTGAAGCCGGCGGGCGAGGCGGGCGCGACCATGAGTTCGCCCGTGCCGCTCAGCACGATCAGGCGGCCCGCGGCGGTGATGAGCGCGCCGGAGCCGACGTTCGGATGCTCCCACTTCTCGACGCCGGAGACGAACTCAAGGCACTTCAGCGACGCCGACGAGGTGGTGTCGCCGTCAATGCCGTAGAGATGGCCGTCCACGAGCACAGCGGGATTCATCTGGGTGCGGAGCGCCTTGGTTTTCCAAAGCTCCTGTGGCTGGCCCGCGCCAAGCTTGAGCATCGTCGCTCCTTTGCCGTAGCCGGTGCAGATGAACACGAGATCGCCCTGCACGATTGGGTCGGCGGCGTTGACGCCGTATTGCGTGAGCCAGCGGTGACGCCAGGCTTCCTTGCCCGTCGCTGCGTCCACCGCGACGTAGCTCTGCCGCGAACCGAGGAGGATGAGCGTCTCGTTGCCGCGCTTCACCGGCAGCGGCGTCGAGTAGGCGGCTTCCTTGTTCTGCGACTGCCAGACGAGCTTGCCGCTGGCCTTGTCGAACGCCACGCCGGCGTCACCGGCGTTGAGGATGAGCAGGTTGCCGAGCACGAGCGGCGCGCCGCTGAAGCCCCAATCGGGAATCCGCACGCCCGGCTCCTGCTGGAGATTCTTGGACCAGACGACGCTCCCGCTGGCCGCGTCGAGACAGAAGAGGTCGCCCCAACGGCTGAGTTGATAGACGCGGTCGCCGTCCATCGTCGGGGTGCCGGTCGCGCCGCCCTCGAAGTATTTGTCGCCGAGTTCGGCGGCGTAGGAATGCTTCCAGAGCAGCTTGCCGTTGTCGGCGTCGAAACAGAAGACCGTGTCCTTGCCACCAGCGTGGCCGGTGGTGAGCGCGCGACCTTTGGCAACGACGAATGTCGAGAAGCCGAGGCCGACGTTCGCCTTCCACGCAACGCGCGGCCCATCGGCGGGCCACTGGTCGAGCCACGCCGTCTCGGCGGAATGGCCGTTGCGCGCGGGGCCACGCCAGTGCGGCCAGTCGTCGGCGCGGAGAGCGGAGGTCAGGAGGCCCGCGACGGTGATCGAGAGAAAGAGTGGCTTGAACATGGGCGTGAGTTTCTCGCGACAGGCGCGGATAATTCAAGGCTGAATTGCCGGCGGCGGCCTGTGTAACCTTTTCCCTGCCCGGCGGTATGAGTTAGGCGGAACTTTAGGAGAACACATGAATCGCATTTCTCGACCCGTGGTGGTGCTGGTGATCGTGGGCGTCGTGCTCGGCTTGTTCGCGCTTAGCGGCAGGAAGGGCGACCGGCCTCAAGCCAAGGCCAAAGCCCCGCCGCCCGCCGGAACCGCCGTGAAAGGCGACGCGAAGGACGCGCTGGAGAACATCGTCACGCTCCTCAATAAGAATGACGCAGCCAAACTGCGGGAGCAGTTCACCGTGCCGTTCTATCACGAAGGGAGGAGGATTGAAGACGAGCAGTCGCTCGCTGACTTCATCCAGAAGGCCGTCGAGAAACCGCATGCGTTTGCTTTAGAGGGCGCGGTGCAGACGACGGCGCGTGAAGCCGGCCTGCCGCCGGAAGCCGATGACGTGTTGACGAGCAACGACGTCATCCTCGTGGCAGACCTGCGCGACGACAACGGCGAAATCCAGCGCCGCATCTTCGTCTTCCGCAAGTCGGGCGGCGGCTTCAAGTTGCTGGCGATTGTGAAATCGCCGGAGCAATGACGCGCCTGCGGCTGGCGAAACTCCAAGTTCCAAAACTCAAACTCCAGGGAAGCCCCAAGCGCCAAGCTTCAAACGCTCTCATCGTGGCTTGGAGTTTTGGTGTTTGAAATTTCTTTGGAGTTTCGTTTCCGGTTCCGTTCTCAGGCTTGCGCTACTCCCTCGCCGTGCCTACGATGCGCCTCGTGACCCAATCGGAACGCGACCAACTCATCGGCCCGTTGCTGCGCGACGTCTCGCGCTCGTTCTACCTGACGCTGCGCGTGCTGCCGGCGGCGCTGCGGCCGGCGATCTCGCTCGGCTACCTGCTGGCGCGCGCCAGCGACACCATCGCCGACACGAAGGTCGTGCCGCGCGAGAAACGCCGCGCGCACTTGGTCCGCTTCCGCCAGCAGTTCGAGCAGCGCTATAACACCGCCGAGACGGCGCTCATTCGGGCCGACCTCGCGCAACACCAGAGCCTGCCGGCGGAGAAGCTGCTGCTGGAGCGGCTCGACGATTGTTTCGCCATGCTCGCGTCGCTGTCGGAGGATGACCGGCGGCGCATCGGCGAGTTGCTCGGCGTCATCACGCGCGGGCAGGAGGACGACCTCGTGCAGTTTCCCGGCGAGACAGAGAAGGAACTCGCGGCGTTCGACACCGACCAGCAACTCGACGACTACACCTACGCCGTCGCTGGCTGCGTCGGGAAGTTCTGGACGGAGATGTGCGTCGCACACCTGCGGGCGTTGAGCGGCTGGAATCCCGCCGAGATGACGGCGCTCGGCATCCGCTTCGGCAAGGCGCTCCAGCTCACGAACATCCTCCGCGACATCCCGAAAGACCTGCGCATCGCCCGCTGCTATGTGCCGAGCCGGCGGCTCGCGGAAGCCGGGTTGAAGCCCGAAGAGCTGCTTTCGCCGGAGATGATCGGGCGGTTCAGGCCAGTTTACGACCGGCACCTCGACCTGGCGCTCGACCATTACGACGCGGCGTGGCGCTACACGCTGGCGATTCCGCGAACGTGCGGCCGGCTGCGGCTGGCGTGTCTCTGGCCGATCTTCATCGGGCTGAAGACACTCGCGCTGCTGCGCCGCAGCGATGACGTGCTCAATCCGGACAAACGCATCATGGTCGCGCAGGGCGACGTGAACCGGATGCTGGCCGGGACGGTGGCTTTCTGTCAGAGCAACAAAGTCCTCGACGCGTGGTTCAAGAAGCTGCGCCGCGAGGCTGCACGAAAGGAATGAAGTCATGAACACGAACCCTCACTCACCGGAACCAAAACTGAACCGCCGGCAGTTCATCGCTGCGGGTGTCAGCATGGCGGCGACGCTGGCCGGCGGCGTAGCGATGACCGGTTGTGCGTCCAGCCAACCCAAGAAGGGTGTCGGCATGACCGCGGAGGATCGCTGGAAGATGCGGCTCTCGACGTCGTCGGTCATGTTTGTGAAACTGCCGTTCGAGCAGTTCTGCGAGCGTGCCGCGAAGCTCGGCTTCGAGGCGGTGGACATTTGGGGGCCGCTGTTCAAATGCACTCATCTGGAGGACATCGAGGCCCGGCTCGGCGCCAGCGGATTGAAAGAAGTGCTGGCGAAGCACAAACTGAAGCTCTGCGCCTTCTCGCTCTATCGCGGCGACTACCAGAAATACGTCACACTGATGGGCGCGGCGGGCGGCGGCGTGGCCATCCGCGGCAGCGAGCGGCCCTGCAAGCCGGAGGAACTGACGGCAAAGATGAAAGACTTCCTGGAGCGGCTCAAGCCGTTCGCTGACCTCGCTGGGAAGAACAACTCGTATCTCGCCATCGAGAACCACGGCCACGCGCTGCTCGACTCGATTGACTCGCTCAAGGCGTTCACGGACCTCAACAAGCATCCGCACCTCGGCATTGCGCTGGCGCCGTATCACATCCAGGCGGGCAAGATGTCCGTGGAGGACGCGATCTTGGCGTGCGGCAAACAACTGTTCTTCTTCTACGCTTGGCAGCACGGCAAAGGACTTGAGCAACTGCCCGGTCACGGCCCGACGGATTTCACGCCGTGGCTCGCGGCACTGGCGAAGATCGGCTACGCGCGCTATGTGAACCCGTTCATGCACGGCGAGCCGGAGCCGGATGAGATGACGGCAGCAGCAGCGAAGTCGCGGCAATACATGCTCGACTGCTATGCGAAAACCGTGCGGGGTTGATTCGGCTCAGGCGGGCAGCACTGACAGCACGGTCGAGCCGTGCCACTGACTGTGCGGCGCGAGGTTGAGACGGCTGGCCATGTTGCCGGTCTCGACGCAGACCATCCGCAAATACTCGTCGTCGCCGAAATCGGGCATGCGCTGCGATTTTGCGATCCACGGGTTCCAAACGACGGCGTCGGCCATGCCGCTCTTCTGGACGGCGATGACGCGGTTGCGGGCTTCATCGCGGATGCGCACGCAGTCGGGCGTGTTGATATAGATGCGGTCGGTTTCCTGGTCGAATCGGATTTCCTGCCGCGTCTCCACCTCCTGGATGTTGTTCCGCAGCGAGTCGCTGAACGTGACACCTTCCAAGCCGCAGACGGCGGTGCGCTGGATTTCGCCGACGCCGAAATAGGTGTGAAGCGCCAGTTCGAAGTCGAACGGCTTGTCACCGTTGTTCTTCACCTGCACCGCGATCGTCAGCGCCGTCTCCGCGAGCGTCACGCGCAGTTCGAAGGTAAACCGGTGCGGCCAGAGCGCCTGCGTGGCGTCGGAGTCGCTGAGTTGGAACGCGGCCACGACCTCGCCGGAGCCGAGCCGCTCGGTTTGCGCCAGCGTCCACTCGCTGATGCGCGCGAAACCGTGCAGCGGCAGCGGGCCGTGGTTGCTGAACTGCGGGAAGCAGACCGGGATGCCGCCGCGAATCGGCTTGTCGGCGGCCCAGTTGGAGGATCGGCTCAGGAAGAAAAGCTCCTCGCCCTTTGCGTTGCGCCACGAGGTGACGTGCGCGCCGTGCAGGTAAATCTCCGCGCTCGCGCCGGAGCGGTGCGAGAGCGTCACGCGCGGCAGGCCGTTGTTGCCCGCCGTGACAGCGACCGATCCCGGAATCCCGAATTTGGTTTGCAGTGTGTCAATCATGGCGTGGCGGTGGCCGGTCACTTGCCCATCTGTTTCATCGCTTGCAGGCATTTCTCGACAGCCTCCAGCGCGGGCATGCTCGGACGTTCGTATTCGACGATATACCACTCGGTGTTGCCGATGGTTTCGCAGAGCAGGAAGATGTCCTTCCAAGGCAGCTCGTCCTCACCGATGAGGGCGTCGGGCTTGGCGTGGGAGAACGGCTTGCAGTGGACCGTCACGGCGCGGCCGGGATACTTCTTCAGGAACACCGTCGCGTCGCCGCCGCCGTGCATCGCATTGCCGGTGTCGAACTGCATGATGACCTCCTTCTTCGTGTTGCCGAAGAAGGTGTCCCACGGCAGCTCGCCGTCGAGCGCCTTGAACTCGATGGTATGGTTGTGGTAGCCGACACGCATGCCCTGCGGTGCGACCTTGTCGGAGAGTTCGTTGAAGAGTTTGGCGGTGTCGAGCCACGCCTGGCGCGACGCAGTGCGGTCCTTGGGCAGGCCGGGGACGATGAGGAACTTGTTGCCGAGCGTCTGGTTGAACTCGATGGTCTTCGGGAGCTTGTCGCCGAGGAGGTCGGGGAGCGGCGTGTGGCTGCCGCAGCATTTGAGGCCGCAGTCGTCGAGGATCTTGCGGAGCGTCTTCGCGTCCTTGCCGTAGAAGCCGGCGAACTCGACGCCTTGGTAGCCCATCTTCGCGACGGCCTTGATGGTGCCTTCGGTGTCCTGGGCGCATTCCTTGCGCACAGAGTAAAGCTCCAGCGCAATCGGAATCTTTCCGCCCGCCCGGGCCGAACCGGTCGCACAACCCGCAGCCCATGCCGCCGCCGCGCTGACGGCGCTTTGTTTCAGAAACTCTCGTCGTGTCATCATAGTGTTTTCCTCCGCAAAAGCTGCGCGCACGCTACGCCAGCGGGCGCGCCCCAAACAAGCCTTTTTGCAGCACCTCCGCCAACCCTCCCGCGGCGAGCTAGTATTTCCCGCGCGCGAAGTCCGCCAAGTGGGCCGCCACCCTGTAGAGCCGCGCCGAGGCGGTCTTGGTGATGAGGCGATAGACGAAGGTGGCGGCGCCTCGCTTGAGCACCAGTTCCGCGTCGCCCCTCACGATTGCCTTCTGTTCGGCGTCACTGAAGTTCTTGGGGTCCAGGTTCGACGAGGTGATCCCCATCTGTCCGGTCGTGGCGCGTTTTCCGACCCTGCAGGAGAACGTGCATGTGAAACCGTGCTCATGGATGATCTGCCGATACAACTCCGGGATCGGGTTCTCGGCAAACAAAGTTTGTCTCGGGGCTTCGCTCTTCATAGATCGTGGAGTGTTTGTAGTCGGATGGGGCGCGGGCCGCAAGCTCGCCGCGGCTCCGCTCAGATTTCCGTCCACTGGCCGGGAACCGGCACGGGGTAACGGCCCTCGGCGTCGGCCTTGATCGGCGGCTCGCTGGTGTCGGTGAGGCTTTCGAGGTTTGGGCAGAACCGGAAGTTGGACTTCATCGCCTCGTCCCACGTGATGACACGGCCCATGTGGACGGCGGCGCGGCCCATGATGTCGGCGAGGTTCGAGAACGCCGCGCGCTTGGCCTCGTTGTGCGGCTTGTTGTTGTGGATGGCGTCGAGCAGGACGTTCCACTCGGCTTGATAGTAGGTGAACAACCCCTCGTCGGCCTGCCACGCGATGTTGTCCTGCGCGCAACGCTGGTCCCTGTAAATTTTCGTCAGGTCGTCGCGATGGCCGCTCAGCCACGGGAAGACGCCGGCGCAGCGGGTGCCGTGCATGTAGGTATTGAACTCGGCGTGGCATCTCGCGAGCCAGCGCGTCACGTGATACGCCTTCGTCCCGTCGGGGAAGGTCCACTCGACGGAGAGCGAGTCGAGGTTTTGCCCGCAGTCGCGGCTGCCGGCAATCCGCCCGCCGACGCCGTGCGCCGAAATAGGCCATGCGTCCTTGATCCAGCAAATCTCGTCCACCTGGTGGATGTTCATCTCGGCCCAGAGTCCGCCGGAAACCCAGAAGAAATGCGTGAAGTGGCTGATCTGCCATTGGAGCTCGTTGTCATCCGGTTTTCGCGGCGGCAGCGTTCCGCAAGGCTGCATCCGGAAGGCGCGGATGAGTTGGATGTCGCCGAGCTGGCCGTCGCGGATGCGGCGGATAAGCTCCTGGCGGTTGGGAGCGTGGCGCGCCATCAAGCCGGCGGCGATCTTCAGCCCTTTCTTCTCCGCCGCCTCGCCCGCCGCGATGACACGCCGCACGCCGGGCGGATCGGTGGCGAACGACTTCTCCATGAAGACGTTCACGCCTTTCTCGACGGCGTATTCCAACTGCATCGGCCGCCAGCCGGCATAACCGGTGAGCATCGCCACGTCGCCGGGGCGCAGGAGGTCGATCGCCTTCTTGTAAGCATCGAAACCGACGAACCGCCGATCCGGTGGCACATCCACCTGCTCGCCGAGCTTCTGGCTCAGGATTTTGTGAGAGGACGCGAGCCGCTTCTCGAACAGGTCGGCCATCGCGTAGAGCTTCACCGGCCCGTAGGGCGACTGCGACGCATCTACGACTGCGCCGCTGCCGCGTCCGCCACAGCCGATGAGCGCGAGGCGGATGGTGTTGTCGCCCGCGGCATGGACGCGCGGGATGACCACGCCCGCGAGCGCGGAGGCGGCCATCGCTTTCCCGCGCGGCCCGGCAAACTCACGGCGCGTGGATGTTGGGGAATTCAACGTCGTTAGATCTCCGTCCACTGTCCGGGGATCGGCACGGGGTAGAAACCATCGGCGTCGGCCTTGATCGGCGGCTCGCTGTCGTCGGTGAGGTTGTCAATGTTCGGGCAAAACTTGAAGTCCGACTTCATCGCCTCGTCCCACGTGATGACGCGGCCCATGTGCATCGCTGCGCGCCCCATGATGTCCGCCAGGTTTGAGAGCGCCGCCCGCTTGGCTTCGTTGTGCGGCTTGTTGTTCCGGATCGAGTCGAACAGGTTGTCCCACTCCGCCTGCCACGGCGTGATCGGCTCCTTCTCCGCCTCCCACGCGATGTTGTCCGGCGCGCAACGCTGGTCCTTGTAGGTGTGGACGATGCCCGCGTGGATCGGCCCGGAGAACTGCGCCGCACACTTGGTGCCGTGGACATAGGTGTCGAACTGGTAGAGGCACTTCGGGATGTAGCGCACCACATCGTAGGCCTTCGTGCCGTCGGCGAACGTCCACTCCACCGAGAACGAGTCGAGGTTCTGGCTGCAATCCTTGCTGTTGGCCACCCGGCCGCCCACGCCGTGCGCGCTCACCGGATACTCGCCCTTGAGCCAGCAGATCTCGTCAATCTGGTGGATGTCCATCTCCGCCCAAAGGCCGCCGGAGACCCAGAGAAACTTCGTGAAGTTCTTGATCTGCCAGTGCAGGTCTTTCACGTCCGCGGGCCGCGGCTTCAACCAGCCGCTTCCCTCGCAACGGTAGGCCCGGATGAGCATGATCTGCCCCATCTCGCCGTCGCGGATGCGCCGGATGAGTTCTTGGCGGTTGCGCGAGTGGCGGCATTGGAGGCCGGCGGCGATCTTCAACCCCTTCTTCTCCGCCGCCTCGCCCGCCGCAATGACGCGCCGCACCGCTGGCGGATCGGTGGCGAACGACTTCTCCATGAAGACGTTCACGCCTTTCTGGACGGCGTATTCCAACTGGCCCGGACGGAAACCCGCGTAGCCCGTCAACATCGCCACGTCACCGGGGCGGAGGCAATCAATCGCTTTCTTGTAGGCGTCGAAGCCGATGAACTGGCGATCCTCCGGCACGTCCACGCTGTCACCGAACTTGTCGTGGAGGGCCTTGTGGGAACGCTTGAGGCGGTCCTCGAAGAGATCGGCCATGACGACAAGTTTGGCGGGGCCGTTGGCGGATTCGAGGGCGTTGGCGGCGGCGCCGCTGCCACGACCGCCGCAGCCGATGAGGGCGAGCTTGATGGCGTTGGTGCCGGCGGCGTGGACTTGGGGCAACGCGACGCCCGCGAGCGCGGAGGCAGCGACGGCCTTGCCGCTCCATTGGAGAAACTCGCGGCGTGTGGGTTGGGAAGACGGTTGGGAGGAGGAAGTTATGGTTTTCATGGGGGGTGACTGGTTGGTCCCGGTGGGCGATTGTGGCAAGGACGGTTGGTTGCTCGATGTCATGGTGACTCCAAAAGCAAACAGCGGGTGGATACTACCGCCAGTCATCTGTGGCGGAAAGGGAAATCCTTCGGAATAATGCCCCAAAAATGCCCGAAAAGCTTGCTTGACGCCGGGCGGTTTTCAGTAGCTAATACCCGGCCCTAAGTAAAACAACAGAATGAACGTAAGCGAGACAGTCGAAATCAAGTTGCGCAAAGGCGAGCCGGTAGAACGGGCATTGCGAAGGTTGCGCGAGAAGTTGAAGGCCGAAGGCGTGCTGGACGAGATGAAAAAGCAGCGTTTCTTCGAGAAACC
>Ga0233425_10011607_pt1 | contig 10230 bp, 10 predicted proteins | sample Watercolumn_Towu_2_FD_181712 | JGI IMG/M metagenome (GOLD analysis project Ga0233425, IMG submission 181712) | Freshwater microbial communities from Lake Towuti, South Sulawesi, Indonesia - Watercolumn_Towuti2014_140_MG | ecosystem: Environmental > Aquatic > Freshwater > Lake | place... | reverse complement strand
GGATGTCGGCCGAGGCGGTCAGGTTGCAGCGCGCGAGGTTGTCCCGCAGGACGCGCAAAGAAGCCGGGTGGGACTCGACGAACGTGGCCTGTTGGGCGCCCCGGCTCAAGGCCTCAATGCCGATCGCGCCGGTGCCGGCGTAGAGGTCCAGAAAACGAGCGCCGACGATGTGCGGGCTGAGGATCGAAAAGAGCGCTTCCTTCACCCGGTCCGACGTCGGTCGCAAGCCGGGCCCGGCCGGCCTCATCAACCGGCGGCCCTTCTGTGACCCGGCGATTACACGCATAGCACCGTTCGCTCCTACCCGGTTGCATCCGGCCTACCCCAGGCGCGCCCGGGGACCCATTGCGTTCCCGGAGGGTACCCGTTGCATTCTTGGAGCAACAGGTCCCCCGTGCCCGTCCGTTCCCGTCCCGACGCTCACGCGCTGACTGTAACACAGCGATTTTTTAACAATCAAGGCGCAAGGGTGTGAAACGTGCTTGCCTCTCACGCCTCACCCCTCACGCGCCTTGGTCGGCTTTGACGGTGCAGAAGGGGCCGTCTATAATGAAAGGCCTTTGCGGGCTTTCGGCGACAAGGCGGGGACTTAGCCGCCGGCGTCATAGGAAAGGGGAGCCCGGCAACTGTGGGGGGGAAGGAATGGGGTTGCTTGTGCCGCTGCTGGCAGGAATCAGCGGGTGGTGACCGGTTGCATAGCCGAAGCAGCGAGGCTCTTCCGTCTGTTGGTCGAGATGGTCCGGTCCAGGATTGACCCACAGTTGATGCACTTCCAGGCGTGAAAGATGAGGAAGAAGTCGGAAAACCTCTCCAACATCATCAAGCCCCGGCATTTGGGACATTCCATATGGCCCTCCATACCAAGCTTGCTAGAGCCGCCGCGTTCGATCCACTCGCGGCGGATAGGTACCTTGCCGCTAGTGATTCTAGATGTCGGCCGCTCTTGGCACAGGCAATTCCCCAAGCAATTACCCAGCCACGATAATGATTTAAGTAAAATCAGCATGTTACGAGATTTTGCAAAACCCATGCGGCTGACGACATCGTACCGCTACATCCAAAAAACGTCACTTACCTGAGTCTTTCATGTCACAGAGAAAGCGTATGCCCTCGAAAAATAAGGGAGGCGGAATCAGCCGGTGGCCCGAGGGTGAGCGTCCTCGTGAGCGGCTGATCCGGGAGGGGCCGGATTCCCTGTCTGATGCGCAATTGCTGGCTATCCTGCTGCGGGTGGGGCGTCCGGATTCCTCGGCCGTGCAGGTTGCCATGGAACTGTTGGACCGGCTTGAGGGGGTCCAAGGGCTTTCCAACTGCGGGCTCGATGAATTGTGTCGGGTGTCCGGCATCGGCCCAGCCAAGGCGGTCCAATTGAAGGCGGCAATTGAACTGGGTAAGCGCGTCCTGGCGACGCCGTTGTCGACGGGGGTGCGTATCGGCTCCAGCCTGGAACTGTTCCGGCATTACTATCCCCGGCTGCGTGACCTGCGCCACGAGGTCTTTAAGGTCGTGTTGCTGGACGCCAAGCACGCCATTCTCAGGGATCTGACTGTCTCGGAGGGCAGCCTCACGTTAAGCATTGTCCACCCCCGCGAGGTCTTCAACACGGCGGTGCGAGAATCGGCTGCGGCCGTGATCTTCTTGCACAACCATCCGAGCGGTGATCCACAGCCCAGCCCGGAAGACCGGGCCTTAACGGCGAGGCTGGTGGCGGCGGGGGAGGTCCTCGGGATCCCCGTGTTGGATCATCTCATTATGGGCGATGGTCAATACGTGAGTTTTGCCGATCAGGGGTGGTTGGGCGGGGAGTCCGGTCTCACCGGGAAGCCGATCGGTCGAGGGGGGAAGCAAAGCCTGAGAAGCCTCAAGCCTGCCGGGCCCGTGCGGTCACGGCCGGTGGCGGAATGACCCGTCAAACCATTTGCCCCGCTCCTGAGGATTTGCTATAAGCACGGTCAGCGGACTGACCGACGTCTCATGCACGATTGGCCTTGTCTTTAGGGGTGGGCTCAGATGACCAGCCGAGCCTCATCACGTTCCTATTCGGCCGTCTGCCTCACAGTGATCCTGCCCGGTCTGTTGGCCGGCCTTCTGACGGGGTTCCTCCTGTCTCCCTCGCACGAGGCCCATTCAGCGAGCGATTTTGACTCGGGGTCCATGCCGCCGCCCGGGAAGGGCGTGTTCTTGGTGGCCAGCCCCAACTTGCCGGACCCGAACTTCCGCCACACCGTGGTGTTGATTTGCGAGTATGGACCGGAGGGGACGCTCGGCGTGATCGTGAACCGGCCGACCGACGTGCTGCTGTCGGAAGCCCTGCCCGCCGTTCCTGTGCTCAAGGGCACATCCTATGTCTTGTTCGCCGGTGGCCCGGTCCAACCGGGCGGCATCCTCATGTTGTTTCGCGTGACCGAGGCGCCGGCTGACGCTCGGCAGGTCATGGAGGGAATCTACTTGGGGGGCAGCATGAGCATGCTGGAGCGTGTCATCACCCAGCCTCAGCCGACTGAAACCTTCCGGGCCTTCGCCGGCTACGCCGGCTGGGCACCGGGGCAGCTCGAAATGGAAATGGTCACGGGGTCCTGGGCCACGGTCAAGGCGGACTCCGTCAGCATTTTCGACAAGGACCCGGCCAACCTCTGGCCTGAGCTGCTGGAAACCTTACAGAGGCCAGGCGTCGTGCGCTCTATCATGGAACCCACGGATGTCCTGATGGCATTATTTTCTTCTTTGCCTTCAAAATGTTATCGAGGATGTGAGTAAGGGGGTGTCATGAAACAGCCGAAAGCCGACCAAATCCGCAACATTGCCTTGGTCTCTTATACAAGCGCCGGGAAGACGTCGCTGGTGGAGGCGTTGCTATACGCAGCCGGGGCGATCCCCGCCATGGGGTCGGTGGCGGCCGGGAACACCGTGTCCGATTTCGAGCCGGAAGAAACCCACCGCAAAGTCTCAGTCAGCTCGTCCGTCGTGCACTTCGAGTGGAAAGGCACCACGTTCAACCTGGTCGACACGCCCGGCGCCCTCAGCTTCCTCGGCGAAGCCAAAACGGCGCTCCGGGCGGTAGATGCAGTGCTGATCGTCCTGGGTGCCTCCGCCGGCGTCCGGGCTGAGCTGGAGAAGATCTGGGTGACCATTCGAGAGTTGAAGCTGCCTTGTCTGTTGTTCGTCAACGAGCTGGACAAGGAACGGACCGCCTGGGAGCCCATCGTCCAGGAATGTGAAAAGGCGTTGGAGTGTAAGGGGCTCCCCATTGCAATCCCCATCGGCGCGGAATCCAAACTGGAAGGGGTGGTGGACCTGGTCGGAAACCAGGCCTATCGGTCGCTCAAGGAGAGTCCCAAAGTCCAGCCAGGGGCGGTCCCGGGCGAGCTGGCCGGTGCGGCGGCGGAGGCCAGAAAAAAACTGGTGGAGAGGGTGGCCGAAACGGATGACCGGCTTGTGGAAAAGTATCTCGCCGAGGGCGATCTGACGGCTGAAGAGATTGCCTCCGGTCTGAAGGCCGGCACCCAGGCGCGAAGCTTTCTCCCGGTCCTCTGCGGCTCCGCGGTGCGGAATGTTGGAACGACTCTGCTGCTGGATGCGCTGGCGGCCTATCTGCCGTCTCCGCCGGAGCGGACGGCCCTACACCCGCTGGCCGGCACCCATCCGCAGAGCGGGGAGGCGGCCACGCGCCAACCCAGCCCGACGGAGCCCTTGGCCGGCTATGTGTTTAAGACGATCATCGACCCGTTCATGGGCCGCATGAGCTACGTGCGGGTCCTCTCCGGCACCCTGCAGGCCGACGCTGGCTTTTACAACCCCAACCGGCAGGCGCGGGAAAAGGGAGGGCACCTCTTTGTGATGCTGGGGAAAAAGTATACCCAAGTCCCCTCGCTGAGCGCGGGGGAGATTGGCGCAATCGGCAAGCTCAAGGATACGCAGACGGGGGACACGGTCTGCGAGGAGCACCATCCGATCCTGTTTCCGGGTCTCCATCTGCCCCGGCCGGTCATGTCCTTTGCCCTGGAGCCCAAATCCAAGACCGACATCGAAAAGGTCAGCCTGGGACTGCACAAGCTGGTGGAAGAAGACCCCACGCTGGAATTTGTCCGCAATCATGAAACCAAGGAGATGATCCTGAGCGGCATGGGCCAGTTGCACGTGGACGTGACCTTCGAGAAGCTACGCCGCAAGTACGGCGTGGAGGTGAACATCCATACACCGAAAGTGCCGTATAAGGAAACGATTCGGAAGATGGCGCAGGCTCAAGGAAAATATAAGAAACAAACCGGTGGGCACGGCCAGTACGGAGACTGTTGGCTGCAGCTCGACCCGCTGCCAAGGGGAAAGGGCTTCGAGTTCCAAAACAAGATCGTGGGCGGGGCGATCCCCCGCAACTTCATCCCCGCGGTGGAGAAGGGCGTCGTGGAAGCCATGCACGAGGGGATTTTGGCTGGCTTCCCGGTCGTGGACCTGCGCGTCGCCGTCTACGACGGGTCCTACCATACGGTGGACTCCTCCGAAATGTCGTTTAAGATCGCCGCCTCGATGGGCTTCAAAAAGGCGATGGAGTCGGCCCATCCGGTCCTCTTGGAGCCGATTATGACGGTTGAGGTCATCACCCCCGATGACGCAGTAGGGGCGGTGATCGGGGACCTCAATTCACGTCGGGGCCGGATTCTGGGAGTCACCGCGAAGGGGAGCGTACAGGCCATCCAGGCGCACGTGCCGCTGGTGGAGCTGCTCAAGTACACGCCCACCCTGAACTCGATCACTGGCGGGCGCGGCAGCTACGCGATGGAGTTCCACACCTACGAGGAAGTCCCGCGCGAGCTGGCGACCAAGATCATCGACGAGCACAAAGCCGCGAAACAAGCCGTGAGCCAGTAAGGAGAAGACGGACGCGCAGCTTAAGGGTGTGTTTCAGGAGGCTAAGCGTCCCAATAAAATAGACGTGGAGGTCAAGATGGCCGATCTAGCCGCAGTTCTCAAAAACGCCCTAAGCCTGGAGGTTCGTGACCGTGCGGCTCTGGCGGAACGGCTTCTGGCTAGCCTGGAGGAGCTAAGCGAGGAGGAGGCAGAGCGCCTCTGGGCCGATGAAGCGAAACGGCGCTTGGAAGAGTACCGTGCAGGCCGCGCTGAAGCGGTGAGGGCAGAAGAGGTCCACGCGAAAGCGCAAAAACTCTTCCGGTGACGCCTGTCAACTACCATGAGGCAGCCGAGAACGAGTTGCTGAATGAGATTGGCTACCTCGAACAGCGAGGCAAAGGGCTGGGGAGGCGTTTCCTTGCTGAGATCAGCCGGGCCGAGCGTTTCATCGCGCAGTTTCCGGAATCGGCTCAGGAGATTCAACCTGGTATCCGGAAGCACATACTCCAGAAGTTTCGGTACTCGCTCATCTACGCAATTGAGATGGAGTTCCATACCTATGAGGAAGTCCCGCGCGAGCTGGCGACCAAGATCATCGATGACCACAAAGCCGCCAAACAAGCCGTGAGCCAGTAACCCTCGAAGGGAATAATGTCACAGGTAGTTCCCAGCCAAGTTGTCACCTACATTGAGGGTGCCTTTGCCGAAATTAGGCGACTCCCTCCTAATAAACCTTTGAAGACTCTACACGTTGATAAAGTCGTGGCCGCCAGACTGAATGGCCTGGTTGAACTGATCCGTCAGATCCCTCAAGAACTCATTCTTCTATATGGTGATGACTATAGTAACTTTATTGCCAACTTTGGCGCTGTCGAGGTCGTACTTGCCCGTTGGCGGAACGGAGGTAACCAAATCGAGCTGGCGTCTCTCACGAGATCGCCGGACGGTCTTTCGCCCGTCCAAATCCTTCATTCCCTTTTGGGGAAATGCCCGGACGCCTATCCATCTCCTGAAACGGCAAAGCTTCACTGGATCGACGACAAAGATTTCCGACAAAATTTGAGGCTGGATATTAGTTCCGCTAACAAGGCCCTTGCAGAGGGAGAGTGGAAGGCGGCGACAGTCCTTGCTGGTTCAGTTGTGGAGGCTTTATTGCTCTGGAGATTGTTACGTGAGGATCAGGCGGGACTAAAAGATGCGATCAAGAAGCTGAAGGAAGAGGGCTCTGTCAAAAGCAACATCTCCGAAGACCTAAGGTGGTGGTATCTGCCGGACTTTATCGTAGTCGCAGCAGTGCAAGGCATTGTAACTTCTAGTACAAAGAAACAGATTGAATTAGGCAAGGAATTTAGAAACCTGATTCACCCTGGCAGGGAACAACGCGAGAGTCTCCGTTGTGATAGAGCCACCGCACTATCAGCAGTCGCCGGAATGGAACATGTTATCCGTGACCTCGATGGAAAAGAAAAGGGTGGGGTGCTAGGAACTAGCGATGGACGTGGCGCCGTATAAAGGGTTTGAGATTCAAGCCGTCCCAATCAAATCACCTGACTCCGGGAAATGGCGAATCAATATCCACATCGTTCGGCATCGCGCAGATGGGGTGAGGTCGAGAAACTTTAGTGCAGGAGATAGCTACCTGACACGAGAAGAAGCAGTCAAACACTGTTTTCAATTCGGTAAACAGGTCATCGATGGCCAATCTCCCAACTGCTCTGTTTCTGACCTCTAATGAGCGCACCTAACTCGAAGCTTACACAGACTTCGCAAGTGGGACAGGCCCATCGGCGGCCTGTCCCCCACTTTTTCTTTCTTGTCTGAGCGAGGCTGGAAGGGATGGGCACGGAGGCGTTCGGCATGGCGGGAACGAGACAGCAGAAAAGGGAGGCAGTGCAGGGAGCCGGACTCTTCTAATCCGATGAGGCGACCGGCGAACCAGTAGGGCAGCGGATAGGGGGTGAGGGGGCAACGCATCAGGCCGAGGCCGGAGCTGCCCGCCCTTCGTCAGCCGAGCTTCTGATCATTCTTTGCCGAACCGTTGGGCTACTCGGCGACAGAACCCGCTCAGCGCTCTCTTACTTGTCAGTCGTCTTCAGCACCACGAAAAACGCACGGGCCTCTCGCATCACGCGCAGCAGCACCGTCTCGCCCCGTTTCACCTTCGACACAGCCGCGCTAAACTCGCTGACCGTCGAGACCTCGTGGCGGTTCACTTCCTTGATCAGATCGCCTTCCCGCAACCCCTCCGCCTGCGCGATGCTCCCGTTTTCCACCTTGGCGATCAGGACCCCCTTGCCGTCCTTGAGCTTGAATTTCTCGGCCAACTCAGCAGTCAGGTCCTGCACATCGATCCCCAGCTTCACTTCCGTCCGTGATGGGGGCACCGAGGCGACAACCACATTTTCCTTCCGTTCGCTCAACGGGACCGACAGGACCAGCCGTTGGCTGTCCCGCACCACCTCGATGCTGGCGGCTGCGCCTGGCTCGATGCCGGCGATCAGCCGGGACAGCACGTTGGGTGTATCGATGGGCTTGCCGTCCACTTTGGTGATGATGTCGCCCGGCTTGATGCCGGCGCGGGCCGCCGGGTCGTTCTCGAACACCTCGTTGACCAGCACCCCCTCGCCCTCGGTGACGCCGAACTTGTTCGCCAGCTCCGCCGTCACCGGCTGAATGCCGACCCCGAGCCACCCCCGGACCACTTTGCCCCGCGCCACGAGCTGCTGGAAGACTTGTTTGGCCATGTTCGAGGGGATGGCGAAGCCGATCCCCTGAGCGAAGTTGATGATGGCGGTGTTGATGCCGATGACCTCGCCGTGCACGTTGAAGAGCGGGCCGCCAGAATTACCGGGATTGATGGAGGCGTCCGTCTGGATGAAGTTCTCATACCGGGACAGGTTCATGTTTTCGCGCCCCATGCCGCTCACAACCCCCAGGGTTACGGTCCGATCCAGCCCGAAGGGGTTGCCGACGGCGAGCGCCCACTGACCGACTTTGACCTCACCGGAATCCCCGAAGGTCGCGTAGGGGAGGGCGCGGTCGGTGGTCACCTTCAGGACGGCCAGGTCCGTATCCGGGTCCTTGCCGACCACCTGGGCGATGAACTTCGTCTTGTCCGACAGGCGGACTTCCACCTCCGCGGCGTCGCCGACGACATGGTTGTTCGTGAGGATGTATCCCTGGGGGTCGATGATCACGCCGGAGCCGGAGCCGGGGGTGTTGGGTATCCGCTCGCGCGGCGCATCCTTTGAGCGGCCCGGCGTCTGCACGGGAAGGACGTTGACGACGGAGGGCTTCACCCGTTCGGCCAGGTCGGCGATCACGGACTGGAGTTCTTCCAGGAGGCGGAGCCCATTGCTCTCGACTGCGACCGGAGCCGCCCCGCCGGCCCAAGCAAGGGAAGGCGGAAGGGCCGCGCCGAGGACCGTCAGGACCGTCCAGGCCAGGATCGTCGCCGTTCTCATGCGGAAGTGCATAGGGTCTCCCGTGTGGTGTCTGCCTGATGGGGCCGTGTGCGTCTGCTGTTCAGGCACGTGCCCGCTGTTTGGCCAGCAAGGCAGGCAGCGCGTGCTTGAGCCCGTCACGCAGGCCCACCAACAGTATGATATCACCCGCGCGCAGCGGCAGGGAATCAAGGTCCGTCAAGAGAGCCGGCCCTCGCAGGACCGCGGCGACTCGAATGCCGGGGGGCAACCCCAGTTGGGCAACGGTTCGACCGCAGGCTGAAGACCCGACGGGGACGACAATCCGCTCGATTGCTGCGAAGCGGGTGCAGAGGTCATGCTGGACCTTGCGCAGATCCTCGCTCAGCGCCTCCGTTTCCAGCTCCCGCGTCAAGGCGTCAATACGCTGGAGGTCGTTCTTCAGCAGTCGGATCCGGGATGCGGCGCCCGGGAGCTTCGCGGCGATCTCCGGATGGTCCGACTCCAGGTGGGTACGATGGGTGGCCTGAGCTGAAGGTGCGCGATCCCGAAGGAGGTGGTCGGCCAGGAACGCCCCGGTCTCCTGCTGAATCGCCTCAATGTGGTCGATAATCGAGGAGGCCTGCCAGTGGAGCTTGAGAATCTGCACCTTACGGTTGACACGCTCGGAGACGGCCAAGACGGCTTCGTGAGCCCCGGTCAGAGTCAGGGTGAATTCCTTCCGAATGCGTTGGAGAAACTCCGTGGTCATGCTCTAATGTCTAACAATGTCGGATAAGGCCTATTATGTCAACTCGTAGCAATTGCCTCTGTGCCCGATACTACCTATCCAACCCCTCACTTTCAATCCCACTGGCAACTCTACTCTCGCCAGCAGTCACCGCGCTGTACAATCTTTACTTCCCGTGGACCCTTGGCCTATTTTCGGTTCTGTGCCTTGCCAGAGCCGCTTAATATTGTCTTTGTGGCGGAGCAGGATCAGCCCGCAGATGAGCCAGGCGAAGGTCTGAAACTGCCAAGTCTTACCCATCAGAAACGAGCCGATCGGGAGCGCAGCAAAGGCAGCCAGAGCGGCTCCGGATGAATAACGCCAGACCGCCGCCGTCGCCAGCCAGACCGTGAGCATCGCCAATCCGAGCCCCGGCGCAACCCCGGCCACAGCACCCAGCGCTGTGGCCACCCCCTTGCCACCGCGAAACCCCAGGAACACGGGAAAGAGATGGCCGAGGATCGGGCATGCAGTCACAGCGAGAATTGTGGCCTCATCAGTCAGCACGAGGGTCGCAACCCACCCGACCACCCAGCCCTTTCCTACGTCGCCGACCAGCGTCAGCAAACCCGCTTTCTTTCCCGCAACACGTAAAACGTTAGTGAACCCAATGTTCCGGCTCCCGGCAGTCCTGGGGTCCGCGGTGCCCAGGGCTTTGGCTATGAGCACGCCGAACGGGATGGAGCCAAGGAGGTAGCCTCCGATCGCCATGAGGGCCGGAAGCCAATCAGTGAAGGTCATGAGAGTTGGTAAGCCAGGAGGGCTTTCTATAACCGGCTGAATAACCGTTCTTCAAGGATAACTAGAGCTTCCTGACGGCCACCTGGCGCCAGAAGTTTGTCAGGTATTGGCCCCCGGAGATTAACGCCAGGGCCAAGGCCAGGTACAGCAGACCGGTACCCAGCACGTGCAACGGCTGAGCAAGCAGCGCGAAGCTGCCCTCGAGAATCAGCAGGACGATGGCCACCACCTGCATGGCCATCTTCCATTTGCCGATCGTTTCCGCCGCCAGCACGATGCCTTCGGAGGCGGCGATGGCTCGGATGCCGGTCACGGCCACCTCGCGTGCAATGATGACGATGGCCACCAGCGCGGTGACGCGGTCGAACTGCACGAGCAGGATGAGACCGGACAGGACCAGCAGCTTGTCGGCGATGGGGTCCAGCAGCTTCCCGAGCTTCGTGATCTGGCCGC
>Ga0233425_10011606_pt1 | contig 10231 bp, 10 predicted proteins | sample Watercolumn_Towu_2_FD_181712 | JGI IMG/M metagenome (GOLD analysis project Ga0233425, IMG submission 181712) | Freshwater microbial communities from Lake Towuti, South Sulawesi, Indonesia - Watercolumn_Towuti2014_140_MG | ecosystem: Environmental > Aquatic > Freshwater > Lake | place... | reverse complement strand
TGCACGGCTGCCTCGGCCTCGGAGCGGGCGAGTTTGGCCGCGGACTTCGCGCGGGCGGCCAGCCAGCCAATGATGACACCGGCGATCAATGCGATCAGCGCCGCTGCGGCATGCGTTCCATCCATCGTGTCATGGTAACCGAATCCGCTCCCCGCGGGAAGCGGGTTGATCCCGCCGTTCGTTCTTGCATTTTGCGGGCGTCCGCCGTTTCTGAACGTCATGCGCAAGACAAAGATCATTTGCACGCTGGGGTCGGCCACGGATTCGCCGGAGGTTCTGACCGAAATGATTCGCGCCGGCGCAGATGTTTTCCGCCTCAACATGAGCCACGCGACTCATGAATGGGTCTCGGACATCGTCCGCCAGATCCGACGGATTTCCGCGCAACTTGGCTCCGTCACCGGCATCCTCCTCGATACGCAGGGACCCGCAATCCGCACGGGTGACCTGAAATCAAAGTTGAACCTCAAGCCCGGCGACATCTTTGAATTCACGGTGCGCGGATCGAAAAGCGTGGAAGAGTATTCGGTGGATGTGAACTACGACGGCCTCGTCGACGACATCGGCGTGGGCGACACGGTGCTCGTGGACAATGGCGTCATGCACATGAAAGTGCTTGAAAAGAATACGAACCGCATCCGTTGCGAGGTGCTCACCGCGGGCACACTCGGTTCCCGCCGTCACATCAACCTTCCCGGCATTAAGGTCAACCTCCCCCCGCTCACCGAAAAGGATCTCGCCGACGTCGCGCTGGGCGCCTCGCTCGGTGTGGACTTTGTGGCACTCAGCTTCTGCCGCGAGGCAGCCGACATTCTCGAGCTTAAGCGCGTCCTCCGCGAGCATGGCAGCGAAGCCCGGACCATCGCCAAAATCGAGGACCAGCACGCGGTCAAATACGTCAACGACATCATCAAGGCATCGGACGCCGTGATGATCGCACGCGGCGATCTCGGAATCGAATGCCAGATGGAGGAACTGCCGATCATTCAGCGCCGCATCATCAAACGCTGCATCCAGATCGGCCGCCCGGTCATCGTCGCGACCCATATGCTCGAGAGCATGATTGAAAACCCCCTGCCCACCCGCGCCGAAATCACCGATGTGGCCAACGCAGTTTTTGAGCAGGCCGACGCCATCATGCTCAGCGGCGAGACGACTGTCGGGAAGTATCCAGTTGAGTGCGTGAAAATCCTGGACCGCGTCGCCCGCCGGATCGCACAGAGCGGCGGAGCAGGCTACGTCAAGGATGCGATCATCGACACAACCCGCCTTAAAACAATGCACTCCGCCATCACGCTCGCGAACTCGTTTCCGAACGGAAAAGTCATCGTTTTTACCCGCCGCGGGTTCATGGCCGACAACGCAAGCCACCTCCGCCCGGAGCGTGCGCCAATCTTCGCATTCTCGCCGTCCGCCGAGGTCGTCCGCCGCCTTGCCCTCAACTGGAACACGCATCCGATTCAAATGGCGTTTGGCATCAATCCCGAGCACACGATCGCTGACGCTGAGCTCGAACTCACCCGCCGCGGACTCATCAAGTCCGGCGACCAACTCATCATTCTCAGTGACGTCGCCGCAGGTCAGGAAAGATTCGACTCGATCCAACTCCGCGAAGTCGCCTGAACTGAAGACCGCTCAGTACGAGCCCTCGACGCGAGCGGCCACGTCGCGGAAACCATAATCGACTTCGTAGATCTGCTTCATGCAGGACACCGATTTGTCCCTGTCGCCCATCTGCTCGTAGACAAGCCCGAGATTGTAGACAACATCCTTCTTCGTCGCATCCATGACCGAAAGTTCGGAAGCGGCATCCGACAGTGTCTTTGCGGCGAGATCATACATCGCACGCGCCGTGAAACAACGACCCAGCAGCGACATCGCACGGATCCGAACGTTCGGATTCTGCCGCGCCTTCTGCAGCTCGGGAATCGCTTCCTGGAATTTTCCGATACTGACAAGAATGTCGCCCAGTTCGAAGCGGTACTGGAGGTCGGTCGGATTCTTCTCGACGCGTTTCCGCGCCTCATCGATGAGGATTTCCGCCCTCTGGGCTTTCAACGAATCCAATTCGGCCGAATACCGTCTTGCCTCGTCGGATTCCGGATTCGCCGCGATAATTTCCTCCCTCGCCTGAATGGCGAGATCAAACTGGCGGAGGTTCAGGTCGGATGCCTTCCGGACCAGTGCAAGATCGGTGTTCCCCGTAAGGCTTGCCGCATAGGTAAACCAGCTCGCGGCGTTCTCAAAATCCTCCTTCTGCTCATAGAGTTCGGCAATTTTGCGGGCTGTATCGACAACGCCCGGTTCCTGTTCGGCCTTGGCATGGAGTTCCGCCAGCAACTGGTCGATCATCTCGGTGCTCCGGACGACGCGGTGTTGCTGTTCGAGTGATACCGCCTGGTCCTTGTCACGAATCAGATCGCGATAGGTGGTTTCCTCGCGCTCCCATCCGCCCCGCTGCATTGAGGACGCGGCCGCCGCGTCCTTGCCGCCTTTCACAGCAGCCAGGTCGTTCGGGGTGATTTCGGTGATCTTGCCGTACCACTCCACCGCCTTCTCCGGCAGACCGTTCTGCATGAAGTGCCTGGCCAGCTCATGCATCGTCTTTGTATCCTTTGGGTTTCCCTCGATGATTGTCTCAAGGGCAAATGCCGCCACCTCAGGCACGTTGGCTGCCACCGCAGCCTCCCTCAAAAGCTGGTTGGCCTGCGGATTGTAGGGTTCGGCCTCGAGAATCCGCTCGACCGCATCCATCGCGGCCACGGGATCCTTCTTGAGCAGGCTCTGCACTTTCATCGTGCTGAAGGAGGCGCTTGAAAGGCCGCCGAGGATTCCCTTCTTCCCCGCGTTCTTGGCAATCGCGGCCTTGCGCGCGAGTTGGCGTCCGGCCAGAAAGTCGGGCGTGGCTTTCAACACACTTTGGAGCAGCTGAATCGTATAACCGTAGTTGCGTAGCTGCATGGCGCTCATTGCCTTGAGCCATGTCGCCTTGTGTGCTTCCGGGAGGTCCTTCTCAGTCTTGACAGCCATAAGAACCTTCCATCGTAAATCGTCGAAATCGGATCATCAAGTCCCGCCCTCACGCGGTTTCGCTCCCTGCCCGGTCATCTGCCCGATCGTGCCAACCAGGGCCTGCCATTCTGTCGCCGCCCCGTCTACGAACCCGCCCGGTCCATGCTCAAAGAGAACGACAAAACCGAACGTGAAGGCCGCAAGCAGGATGAACCGGATCAAGAGGGCCAAAAGGGAGCTGATCATGATAAAAAACCGGGTTGAAATGAAAATCCCCGCCTCAACGACCCCCCGGCCGGAATCTTCTGGATGCCTGCCTTGGCCTCGAAAACAACCGGCGGATTGCTGTCCGGAAGACCCCAGCACGGCTCGATGCAGATAAACGCGTCCGAATCACTCCACAGGGTCATATAGGGAACCTCGCGGAAATCCAGCGAAACCCTTGAGCCGCACGCCGGCGATTCCAGAACGATGGTCCGCTCCGGCACCGCTTCGATGCCAAGAAGGTATGATCCCGCCAGCTCTGCCCTCGGATACGGCATCTCTCCCCCTTGGAAATCCCGGACTTCCGTTCGTCCGTCCAAAAAGTTCCCGGGCGCAAAATGCCGCACATAGCGACCCGCGGGAAGAATCACGCGGGCATCTGCCAGCGATCCGACTGCAAAACCCGGATGCAGCCCGAAACTCACATGCGCTTCCAGCGATGGCTCCTCGTTCTTGAACTCAAATTCCACATGCACGCTGCCGCCCACCAGCCGATAGGTCAGCGCGCACGACACTCTTAGCGGATACGCCCCCGGCGGAATCTCGTCCGCCCGCAGGCTGTAGCGCAGGCCATCCTCCAACCGCACGGGCTCCGCAAAATCAAAGTGCCGTAAAAATCCATGATTCCCTCCCCGGATCACCGAGCCGCGATAACTCGACTCCTCCTTCCACAGACGGTGCAAAAAATACCCCATCACGGTGGCATGGTTCCCCCAGCCCGACGCGGGCGCGGAGGTTTCACCATCACGGTAAAGAAACCCCCTCCCGTCCCGCGCCACGCTTACCATCTCCGCACCCTTCCGCAAAATCTTCACACGCAGATCCCCCTCCCCGATCTCATCGATGACGCCCGAACCCGTCGTGGTGGTTTTCACATTCACAGGACCCGATCCGATCACAGACCTTGCCAAGATTCAAACATCCCGTGAATCTTCCGCTCATGGCGACGTGGGAAGATGACGAGATCGAGGAGATTTTCAGCCGGTCAGGCGGACCCGGCGGCCAGCACGTCAACAAGGTTTCCACCGCAGTAACCCTGCGCCACATTCCCACGGGAATCGTCGTCCGGGCCTCCGGCTCCCGCTCACAATCAAAAACCGCGACGACGCCCGCCGCATCCTCTCCGAAAAACTCGACGCCTCGGCAGCCCTCGCAAAACAAAAATCCCTCGCAGCGGCTGCCAAAGACCGCAGACGCCGCGCGCGCCGGTCGCCCTCGACCAAACGAAAACTCGTTGAGTCCAAACGCCGCCGCGCCGAAACAAAAAAACTACGCGGAAAAATCCACTGAAAGATCAACCCTCCGGCCGCCGTTTCTCCAGCGTCAACTTTGTTCCGCGGGGCTGGGGCGAGTAGTCAACGACTTCAAAGGCCTGTTTGATGATGTGAGCGCCGAGACCGCCGGGCCGGATGTCCTCGAGCTTGCGGCTCCGGATTTTTCCGGGGTCGCAGGTGCGGCCATCGTCGCGGCGAACGAATCGGACGCGACCGGCGCTCGGAGGCCATCACGTTAACGTCCGTAGGCCGGCAAACCAGCCGACAGGCATTGTCAAAGCTCTCGCGCTTGCGCCACAAACGGATCGCGTGGGACTCCCACACCACCTCCCTCAAGCGCATTGACTCGGATGACTTCGAGTAAACGTGATGCTGATGACCGTTGATCAATGGGGAGTGACCCAGTTGCTCATGTAATCGCGCCAAACAGGGCAGATGCCGGAACGGCGCGCACGTTCGGTGACAGCGATAAATACTCTTCACCCAAATAGAGAACGATTCCCGGACCGTGGGTCGGGTTGAGGGAGATCCACTTTTCAATCGGCGCGGCGTCCGATGCCGTCACCGTCCGCGAGGACTTGATCTCTGCCGGCAGATGGTGTCGGCCGATCTCCAACAGGCCGTCGACTTCCAGGCCGTCATGCGTGCGGACGTGGAAGAGTTTTGCGGGTGTCTCCGCCAGGGGGAGCAGGGCCTGAATTTCCATCATGAGGAGCGTCTCCACGAAGCGGCCCAGCATCGAACTCGCCCGCAGAGTCTCTATTGAAGAAATGCCGCACAGGTGCGCGGCGAGCCCGACATCGTTCCAGTAAAGCTTCGGCGCCTTCACCATCCGCTTTCCAATGTTGGCGAAAAAGGGGGGTAGCCGGGTGATCAAAAAGCTGGCTTCCAGAATCGACAGGTGCCGACCCGCCGTCGCGGGACTCATCCCGGCATCCCGCGCAAGATGCGCCTGGTTGAGCAGTCCGCCTGTGGCTGCGGCGCTGAGGTTCATCAGGCGGGCAAATTCCGCCAAATTTCCAATGTCGGAAATTCGGCGTAGGTCTCTTTCCAGATAGGTCGTCCGGAACGAATCCATCCAGAGCGTCCGCTGTCGGGCCGTGGGAGCCAGCAGGCTGTCCGGGAATCCTCCGGAGAGGATGCGCTCCAACGAAAGCGGCTGGAATTTTTTCCCGCTGAAAGCGCGGTCCAGGCTTTTGACGCTCCTGGCCTCCATCCACTCCTGCCAGCCGGTAGCCTCGTTCTCCTCGGCCATGGTGATCGGGGGTAACCGCAGGATGCCGAGCCTTCCCGTCAGGACGGAAGAAATATCCGCGCAGTGGTCGAGGTCGGCAGAACCGGTCAGAAGGTAACGGCCGGGCTCGCGCTGGCGGTCGACCCGCAATTTGATCTCCCGCAGCACTGCGGGCGCGAGTTGAACCTCATCGATGGTGAGGGGCACATCGGATTCCAGAAATGTCTTCGGATCGGCCTGCGCCACCGAATACACGCTCACGTCGTCCAGCGTCAGATACCGCCGACCCTCCGAAATAGCTGGCCGCTGGATCAGTGTCGATTTTCCAACCTGCCGGGAGCCAACCACCGCCACGACCGGAAAGGTCGCCAGCATTTCGCGCAGAAGACCCGTGAACATCCGTTTTATCATGATTGAAAATATATCATGACGTGATGTAATTTCAATATCTCTTTACCGGAAACGAGGTAGGCGATTTGGGGGCCAGTGCTCACCCGGCGCCACCTTCCCAAGGGAATCATCGTCCGGACCTCCGGCTCCCGCTCACAATCAAGAAACCGCGACGACGCCCGCCGCGCCGAAACAAAAAAACTACGCGGAAGAATCCACTGAAAGGTCAAGCCTCCGGCCGCCGTTTCTCCAGCGTCAACTTTGTTCCGCGGGGCTGGGGCGAGTACTCAACGACGTCAAAGGCCTGTTTGATGATGTGGACACCGAGACCGCCGGGCCGGATGTCCTCGAGCTTGCGGCTCCGGATTTTTCCGGGGTCGCAGGTGCGGCCATAGTCGCGGAGAACGAATCGGACGCGGTCGCGGAGCCTGATCATCTCAAGGCGGACCGGCTTGCACGCATGGCCGTAGGCATGCCGGATCACGTTGGTGCAGGCCTCATCCAGTGCGAGCACCATCAACTCGGTCGCACAGTCGTCGAACCCGCAATCCGCAAGGAACTCCCGGACTCCCGCGCGGACCGCAGCAAGTTCGCATGTGTTGCTTTGAAAGACCAGTTTCCGGCTCACTCGAATCCTCCGGCAAGAATGGTCAAATCATCCAGTTGGTGCCCGCGGCCACGATGCCGCCGCTCGGCATGCACGATCCGGTCGAGGATTTCCTCAAGATCCGCGGCCGGGCCCGAAACCTCCTTCAAAATCACCTCGTCAAACATCACTTCGCCGACCCCGGACCGAGATTCACTCAGACCGTCCGTAAACGCAACAAGCCGCTCGCCCCGGGCAAGGGTGCAGGCCGACTGCTCATAACGAACCTGGGGAAGAATCCCCAACGGCAGCGCTCCGGGAATCTCGATGCGCGATGCGTATCCGTCGGCCGAAAGCCGGATCGGCGGACAGTGCCCGGCACTGGCGAGTTCCACACGACGTGAGGAGGGCGTCATTCGGCCAACAAGTGAGGTAAGAAACATACCGCGGACAACCTGAGCGTGCAAAGTCGCGTTCAGGCTCGCAAGCGCGTCCGCAGGACTGCTCGCCGACGCAAAGACAAACTGCATCGCACTCAGGGCCTGGGCCATGAGGAGCGCGGCGGATATTCCCTTGCCGGAAACGTCGCCGACCACGAAGAAAACCTCATCCGGCCCCCGCACAAAAATGCTGTAAAAGTCGCCGCCCACCGTTGTCGCCGGCGTATTGTGCGCCACAAAGCGCACGCCGCTCAGGTCTGGCGGAATGGCCCGCGAGAGAAGTTCCCTCTGGATCTCCGAAGCGATCGCAATGTCGCGGTCGAGAATCTCCCGGGCGCGCGACCGCTCCATCGCGCGCAGCTTTTCCAACGCTGTCGCCGTCAGGGCTCCATACGCACGAAAGCCCTCAAGATCCTCGGCTTCAAACGCCGCTTTTCCGAGGGGATTCAAAACCTGCAGAACCCCGGTGATCGCTCCCCCGTGCTTGAGTGGGGCGCAAAGTATTGAGCGCGTCCGGAATCCCGTTTGCTTGTCCGCCTCCTTGTAGAAACGTCCGTCCAAATAGGCATCGGGAATCAGTAGCGCCTCCCCATGCTCGAACACCCAGCCTGCAATCCCCCTGCCGCTCGGCACCGAGATTCTCGGCTCCACATACGACGACTCGCCATCGGTCGCGATCGACAACTCAAGCGCACCGGTCTCCGGGTTCACGAGAAAAAGCGATGCCGCCTCCGCCTGCATGACCCGCCGCGCAACATCGAGCACAGCACGGAGGAGCTCGCCGTAATCCACAATCGAATTGATCAGCGAACCGACCTCGACCAGCCCCTTGTAAATCTTGAGGGACTTCCGGAGCGATTCCACTTCGTCGGACATCCCGGAACCATGCCAGATCTGGAAACCTGTGGCCAGCCCGCCGCACGCGCAAAAATCCGGTGGCATGCGCTGTCCGGATGGTGGATTATCGGCAGCATGCTCAGAATCCTGATCGGTCTCGCAGTCTGCGGAGTAACGGCTGTCATTGCGGCGCCGGCCGGACCGGCTTTCGCCACCTTCTCCGCGATCGCCACGCAGCCCTGGGCCGCGAAGGCGCAGCTCGTGGAGATCCGGGGCGAACGGGGGGCTCCGCAGCCCGCCGAGTGGGTCGCAACGTTCAAGGACCCGACGGCCCGGGGTGGTCTCCGCGAGGTAACCGTCATTGACGGAAGAATAACCGGCGAACGCACCCCGGTGAAAGGCGACCCCTCGATGGCACCGCTCCTCCCCGTGAAGCCACAAGGGCTCACGACGGATTCCGATTCCGTATTCCGCATCGTGCATCGGGAGGCCCAGAGGAACGAGGTCGGGTTCGACTGGGTCGAGTACCGCCTGCGTGCCGATCCCCCCGCCGCGGTCCCCGTATGGGATGTCACACTCTTCGACCAACTCGGCGCCCGCGCAGGCAGCATCAGGATTTCCGCCCAAGGTGGCAGTGTCGTCCAGTCGTTCCGAGGCAACCCGGACCTGAACTCGAATCCCGAACTCACAGCCGGTCGCAAGGAGGATGGATTCCTCAGCGGCATCAGCCGCTCGGTCGGAAAGGCGGCCAGGGAAACAGGCGATGAGACGCGCCGGTTTTTTGATACACTGAAGGAGGAATTGGGAAAAGGAGACCCGTCCCGACCGCGCGGAAACTAGCTGTGGAAAATGCCATCATCGTTCTTATACTCGTCGGCTTTCTGATGATTGCCGCAGAGGTTTTCGTCCCTGGCCTCGTCCTCGGGATCATCGGCGGACTCAGCCTTCTGACAGCGATCATCCTCTGCTATTTCGCCTTCGGGCCGCTCGCCGGAACGGCTGCCTTTGCGGCCCTTGCCCTCCTGACCACCGTCGGCTTTTTCCTCTGGCTCTGGCTCTTCCCGCAAACGCCGATCGGAAGGCGCCTCATGCTGAACCGGTCACTCCCGCCCCAGTCATCGTCGCACGCTGAGAGCACATTGACGGGAGCTTCCGGAACGGCCCTCACGCCATTGCGGCCCGCTGGAACCGCGAGGTTCGGCAACCGGAGAGTCGATGTCGTCGCCGAGAGCGGATTCATCGAACCCGGGGACTGCGTCGTCGTGGTCTTTCAGGAGGGACTCAGAACGGTCGTTCGAAAAATGGAAGCCTCAGGCACTCCAGAAAAACAGGACTGAAGTCGCCGGGCTCCGCGGCCGTCCATTCCCTGATCCGCTCAAGTCCGAAAAACGCACCGGTCTCAACCTCCATCGGGGCAGGGGAAAACGGCCCTTCGCTCCGCACAACAAAGACCTCAATGAATTCCCAACCCGTGATTTCCGAGGGCGTCAACCGTCCGACCACGTCGAGCCCGGGACATTCGACTCCCAGTTCCTCCCAAAACTCCCGGCGCGCGGCCTCCACGTAGGTCTCGCCACTGTCGACATGCCCGGCGGCGGACGAGTCCCAGCGCCCGGGGTTCCGATCCTTCCAGATCGACCGCTTTTGCAGAAAAAGCTCGCCGGAGGAATTGATCACAATCATGTGAACCGCGCGGTGGCGTAAGTTATTCACATGCACCACTTCCCGCTTCTCCGCCCGAATGACGCGATCTTCACCGTCCACGACATCAAACATTTCCGTCCCCTTCTGGGCGGCTGCTGGTGCGGCAAAACCGGCGAGCGCCTCCCATTTCGACAGCGACATTTCCTCAGCCCGCACCGTAAGTGGAACGCCCAGCGCCCCCGTCAGCTCTCCCCACCTCGCGGAAAGCTCGGGCAGGAGATTCCTGAGCTGCTTGCGACGCTCCGAAAATCCGCGACGGACAAGCGACTCGAATACCGTCTCGTCCAGCGGACAAACCTCGGGAAGCGGCCGTCTCGTCAGCGACACAATGGCCGAGTCGACTTTCGGTGCGGGATAAAACACCGAGGCCGGCATTTTCTTCAGGAACGACGCTTTCCACCGGCGGTTGACACAGATCGTCATCGCTCCGTAATCCTTCGTTCCGGCAACCGCATCGAGCCGGCGGGCGAGTTCAAGCTGCAGCGTGAGA
>Ga0233425_10011605_pt1 | contig 10231 bp, 12 predicted proteins | sample Watercolumn_Towu_2_FD_181712 | JGI IMG/M metagenome (GOLD analysis project Ga0233425, IMG submission 181712) | Freshwater microbial communities from Lake Towuti, South Sulawesi, Indonesia - Watercolumn_Towuti2014_140_MG | ecosystem: Environmental > Aquatic > Freshwater > Lake | place... | reverse complement strand
GATGACGGCTGGCCAAGTAGCGCTTCAACGACCAAAGCCTTAGGATTATTCGCCGCCTGGCTTTGCGACAGGGAGTCGATGTAGTACTTGAATCGCCTGAGGTCAATCTTTGGCAAGCCGTTTGGAGCGGTCGCTGACACCCAGTTCACCGTATCCGCCCAGGCTAGTGCATTGTCAGAGCTGGCAGGCAGAAACTGTTTGATGGTTGGTACAGAAAGCAGCTGATTCGTCCAATTAGTCCCCTGAGACGCGACAAAATTGGTGAGACGCAGCAAGTCCGCTGCACTGTAGGCAGTGCCGTCCGGCCGCATGAGCGGGATCTCACGCAAGGTCGTCGCAAATGCCCTCGGAATCGAAGGAAACCGCATCAGATTCTGCTTTGCAGCATTGTCCAGTATTGCAAATGAAAAAGACCCATTAGTTTCACCAGAGGAGTTCGTCAGTGCAAAATTTGTGCGCGCCAGGGAAACCCCGGACGCAAGATTGAAAGTACGGGTGCCGAGTCGCGGCCATGATGCCGCCAACGACTCGACGGGATTTGTGGCAACTGCAAGGCCATTTGTGAGCCTCACAAAAACCGTACGCCACGTGTTGGAGGCACCGACAGTCCGATCCTGAGCCACAAAGTAGCTCGGCGATGCCGAGGATTTAAGATTTGCAATTGCGACTCCGAGTCCCGCCTCAGCCGCCTGTTCGGCTTTAAGGCGATTCGCGTTACTCCGCGCCACGCTGCGCTCCACGCTCATGCTCTGCATGAAGGCGACGACGATGGTGGAGAGGACGACGAGGACGAGGAGGGTGGTGATGAGGGCGGAGGCCCGGGCGCGGGCGATTTTGGATTTTGGATTTTGGATTTTGGATGGGGTGGCGGTTGTGCCATGAGCTAAGGGTGCCTCCCGGCGTCGTGCCCTAGCTTTCCTGTTCATCCTGTAAATCCTGTCAATCATGTCAAAAAACCCGCAGTTCGCAGCGCTTCTTCCATTCCGCAATCCGCAATCGAAAACATCTTGTAAATCATTTAGAGAGCCCGGTCTGACGGCTTAGACTTTTTTCTTGGGCGTCATGGGGATGAGTTTGGCGAGACGTTCGGGGTGGTCCTTCTCACGTGAGCGTGCATCGGCGAGAATGGCATTGAGATCGTAGTCGAACTTTCTGGCGATTTCCTCTCGCGCAGCGCGAACCTCATGAAGTGGGTCTGTATCCGGCATGGTTTTCATAATCCCATCAATTCCTCCGGTGTGCAAACAACCGGACAGGTGACGCCGTTGTCGGCGCAGGTTTTCTCGATGATCGAAAGCAACTGTGCGTTGTTGATATGCGTGCAATTCCATGTCAGGAGAAAGTCCATGCCATAGATTGCGGCGATGGCCACGTGGGCGGCATCGGTTTTTGCCTTCTCGGGAATACCTGCCTGACGGGCGATCTCGGAAGCCAAGGGTCCGACGGAGTCGTTAATCGGAAGGATTTCAACGTCTGTAAGCGAGTCAAGACGTTCGCTTGCAGCGGTCGGATCCCCAAGCGAGGCTTCCCCACGGACCAACTCTGACGTGTAGAGCCGAAAGAGTCCTCGTCTGAGCATCCACCAGTCTTTCGTGAGGCGCTGGTGAGCCGCCCGGACAATATCCCGGGAGGGCCAACTGGTGAGGTAGCTCGGAATCGTCGTCTCGATGTAAACGGAGGGAAGCATCGTTCAAATCATCCAGTGATGAGGGCGGAGGCCTTTTGGGAAAGTTGAAAGTTGAAAGTTGAAGGTTGAAGAGGAGAATGGTCCCGGGGGCGGGTGATTTTGGATTTTGGATGTTGGATGTTGGATGGGGTGGCCTCTGCGCCATGAGCTAAGGGTGCCTCCCGGCGTCGTGCCCTGGCTTTCCTGTTCATCCTGTAAATCCTGTAAATCATGTCAAAGAATCCCCTACCCGGCGGAGGCGGTGGTCGAGGGCGTGTTCGAAGCTGGAGAGTTCGCGGAGGAGGGAATTGTAGCGCGCGTAGGCATCACTGCCCGGCTGCGAGAGCAGGCGGTAGAGGGTGCGTTCGGCATCCACGGCGGGTTTGTCGCACTGAATAATCCCAGCGCGTCGCAAGCGGGGGGCGGCGATTTCGACGAGGCAGGATTCGACGGAGACGCGGGCGTGAAGACGGTCAGAGAGCCCCTTGCGAATACGGTCCTCGCCCGGGAGGCCGGTCAGCAGATCGTTTTTCGCTGTGTCAGGGATCGGCTTCATGTCAGGACGCGCAAAATGTTGCAACGGCATCGCGGAAGGTGCCGGGATCGATTGCCGGATATCGTATCAACTCATTTTCCACAGCGGAGAAGTAATCCAGAAGCCGCCCCTTGTCGATGAGCCCGAGCCGCAGCAACGCCACCACGTCAGTATGATCCCTGTCGTGACCGCGTTCGATTTTCGCGAGAGCCTGGGAATACGGATCGTAGTGGTAAAACTCAACCAGACCGTGCCGTGCGACAAACAGGCTGCGCTCCCTCCAACCCGGGAGCGGCGGAATGAAGAGATCGGGGCTTGCGAGTTCCACGTTGATGTCCAACTCGTCCTTGATCGAGGCGATTGCCTCAAAAAAGCCGGAAGGCTCCGGATCGCCCTTGATATCCACATCAATGGTCATGGTCCTCCATCCGCAAAGGACAGCCGTCGCCCCACCGGTCAGGTAGATCCGGCCCTCGCCGGTGACCCGATTTCCAAAAGCTTCAAAAAACGCCTCAAGTTTCCCCTTGTCGGTCTCGGCTCTCATGCATTCATCGCGGATTTACCCCTCCTCCTGCCCATCCTGTAGATCCTGTTCATCCTGTCAAAAATCCTCATCGGGGCCGGTTGAGGTTGACGCGGGTGGTGAAGGTCTGCTCGACGGGGCGAATCACCGGATTGGTGGAATTCGTCCATTCCGACAAGCTGGGAAGCTTTTTTGCAGCATCCTGATTGATGGCGGCAACAGAGAGTTCGACAATGTCGGGGAGCGGGGTGTTGGCGGAGGCGCTGAAGGTGACGAGGGAGTTATTTGTCAGGGTATAAGCTTTCGCGGTGAACCGCGTGACATTTCGGGCAAGGAGTTCGACATTCCGGTGGAGCGTCGTGAGGTCGTTGGGGAAGAGGGAACCGGACGTATTCGTGAGGCGCGCAAATGTCGGATCGCTGCTGAGAATGTAGCGGTAGATGTTCATCGTGTTGATTGGCGAGTTCGATGCGCTAGAACTTTTTCCGAACGCCATGAAGTAACCAACCTGGCAGACATCGCTCTTGTTGGAACCCGATTCCTGCGCCTTCGACGGAAGCGCGGTAAGAAAGAAAAGGGCGGCCCCCTGGTTTGTGTCACTGACGAGCCGACTCTCGTTGGGAAGATTTGGAAATGCCGTGAGGTTGACGAGAAACTGATTTGCATTCGCCGCCCCCGTAAGCGCGTTGCGGAGGTCGCGCGACATGATCCCGAGGGCCGCACGGGCCTCGCGGTACGCATCCACGCGGTTCTCGTTCTCGCGCCAGAGCTTGGTCGAGCTGTCCACCATGTTCAGAAGAAGCACAAGAAGCACCGCCATCACCGCCATCGCAACAAGGAGCTCGAGAATCGTGAAGGCGAACTCGCTGGCTCTCTTGACAGGATTAACAAGATTAACAGGATTCTTCTGGTCTTTGAACTTGCGCCGGAACTGGAGGCTTGCGGCCCCAAAATTGAGAAGGAGTCCGGTTTCACATCCGGTGGCAGTCAGGTAATTGACGAGTTGGACCTCGTGAGCAGTCGCGAGCGAAGCGACGGCTTTCAGTTCAAGGATCAGCCTTTCCTCGATGATCAGGTCCGCAACGAAGTCTCCCACAGCGAGGCCTTTGTAGGAAACGGAAAGCGAAGCTTGTTGTCGAAATGCAACTCCCAGCCTGGTCAGTTCAACGACGAGAGCGTTCTGGTAGACCGCCTCGAGAAAGCCCGGCCCGAGAACGCGATGGACTTCCATGGCTGCGCCAATGACCTTTTCGGTAAGATGATCGATCGTCGTCTTCAATCCTGTGAATCTTGTTAATCCTGTCTAAGAACCCTCAGTAATTCATCAGCGTCACGAAGGTGTATCGCGAGCGATTGCTGCTGGCGGCGGCGGCAGGGGCCTCGACGGTCGTCTGCACCTGCGAGAGATTCGGAACGCCGGTATTCGTATTCACCGAAACATTCGCGAGGAATGCGGCATCCGCCACGCCATTCGTGAAACTCGAAGGCGCACTCGTGCCGAGCACGGCCCCCGCACTATCGTAGGCAAGAAAGAGATTTGTTCCGGCAGACAAATTGATCGTGTTCGTTCCAAGATTCGTTCCGGTGATGATAAACCGGTTCGTCCCGGTTCCGGTCCGGAGGTCCGAAAAAATTTGCTGCGCGATAAACGTCGCCCGCGTCTCGCGCTGGCTCTCCTGGGCCGACTTCATCGCCACCGGAAATAGCCCCATGATCCCCACAATCGCAAACGCGATCACCCCGAGCGCGAGGATGATCTCAATGAGGCTGAATCCACGCGGAATTTTTTTTGACAGGATTGACAAGATTTACAGGATTCTTTGGGGAAGTCGCGGCTTAGGTTCCGGTGGCGGTGATATCGAGTTGAGCCCGTCCTGTGTAGCGGGAAATCGAAATCACCTCAAATCCGCCTCCGGCACCCTGGCTGTTCTTCTTCGCACTAATAGCAGCCTCGCTGCCCCCCGTCTGTCGTATGCCCTCACTGAGGTAGAGTTTGCGCGTTTCCGTCGCACCTGACGGGAATTCGACAGCACCACTTTCGTTGAAGGTCAGCCGATTCACACTTTCCCCTGTGCCTGGTTGCGGCGTCGGCGAGATTCTCGAAAGAAATGTCGAATCAACCAATGCCTGGCTGAGAAGGTTGACAGCACCGGGATTATGCAAAAGGACTCCTTTGGGCAGCTTTGTCCATTTTGTCAAACGCTCAAGGGGTGACGTGTCAAGTCCGTCCTCAGGTTCCCGGACCACCATGAGAGCGTCCTGCTCTGGAAACTCCCGTCGGTAGAGCAGAACGTGCACAGGTCGACCGCTCTCCAGCGCTGCAACCCTTGCCTGCTCGAATGCGTTCATCACAATATTCACCGCCCCGCGGCGGCCAGCCGTGTTCTGGAAACCCGCAATGGCGGGGGCAAGCAGCGACATCATGATCGCGATGACCCCGACGACGACAAGCATTTCCAGCAGGGAGAAGGCCCTGCGGCATCGAGGATGGGTCCGGCGAGCACTCACGGCAAAATTGTCGCCCTGCTTCCCGCCTTTCGACAAAGGGCGATTTGTGACAATTTTGTAACACAATTTGCTATCTACTAATCGATAGCAAGTTGCAAATGCAGAAAAATCCCAAAATTCACACCTGTATGGACAATGCATGGACATCCAGGCCGCACAATCCGTGCCAGAGACCGACGCTTCCTTTACAAGATGGCAGGATTTTCAGGATACGCAGGAACTTCGAAAAGGCCGGGTTTCCAACGACCTTCTCCTGTCCCTCCTGTCATGTCGAAATCTCCCCTACCGCATCTTCCCGCCGTAGACCGCGTCGTCGCCAAGTTCCTCCTCAATACGAAGGAGCTGGTTGTATTTGGCGACGCGGTCGGTGCGGCAGAGTGAACCAGTCTTGATCTGGCCGGCGTTCGTGGCCACGGCAATGTCGGAGATGGTCGTGTCCTCGGTCTCACCCGAACGGTGACTGATGACGGCGGTGTACTTGTTTTCCTTGGCAAGTTCGATGGCGTCGAGCGTCTCGGTGAGCGATCCGATCTGGTTGACCTTGACGAGGATCGAGTTTCCGACCCCCTTGTCGATGCCCTTGCGGAGGAACTCCACGTTCGTCACGAACAGATCGTCCCCGACGAGTTGGACCCTGTCGCCAAGGACTTCGGTCAGCTTCTTCCAGCCGGTCCAGTCGTTCTCCGCGCAGCCATCCTCAATCGAGATGATCGGATACTTCGCGCACAGTTCCGCATAATAGGCCACGATCTCGTCGTCCGTGCGCTTCGATCCGTCGGATTTTTTGAAAATGTAGGCTTTCTTCGTGGCGTCGTAGAATTCGCTCGATGCGGCATCGAGGGCAATGAAAACCTGCTTGCCGAATTTGTAGCCGGCCGCCTTCACCGCGTGAGCGATGGTATCCAACGCATCCTCGGCCGATGTGAACGCCGGAGCGAATCCGCCTTCGTCACCGATCGCGGTCGAAAGCCCGCGTTTTTTCAGCTGCGACTTCAGCGAGTGAAAAATCTCGGTGCCGGCGCGAAGCGCCTCGGAAAATGTCGGGAAGTCCTTCGGGATGATCATGAACTCCTGAAAATCAATCGGCGCGTCGCTGTGCGCGCCGCCGTTCACGATATTCATCATCGGTACCGGGAGGACTTTGGCATTCGGCCCGCCGAGATATTTGTAAAGAGGCACTCCAACCTGCTGGGCGGCTGCCTTCGCGGCGGCCAGCGAGACCGCAAGGATCGCGTTCGCCCCGACCTTCTTCTTCGTCGGCGTCCCGTCGACCGCGAGCATCGTCTTGTCCAGACCGATCTGATCCAGCGCGTCCAAACCGACCAGCGCGGGCGAAAGAAGCTTGCCGACATTGGCGACGGCTTTCGTCACTCCCTTCCCGAGATACACATCCTTCAGCCCGTCGCGCAGCTCAACCGCCTCGTGCTCTCCGGTGCTCGCACCGCTCGGAACCGCGGCCCGGCCAAGCGCGCCGCCGGCCAGCTCGACATCTGCCTCAACGGTTGGGTTTCCCCGGGAATCAAGAATTTGACGCGCTCGGATGGCGGTAATGGTGGTGGCGGACATGATGGTGTGTTGGTGCTTGAAAAAACGAGCCTCCACCATTCCCGCCGCCCTCTGGCCGATGCAAGAAGAATTGCGAAACGATTTTGATTTTGGTCAACACGGACCCTGTCACATCTGTGTCGGAGCCGGCACGGCAGGTGCTGTTTCGACAGGATGCTCGTCCTCCAGCCACCCCCTCAGTTGGCTGCTCCGCTGCCAGACAACCCAGGCGGTGAGACTCACGAACGTCAAAACAATTAAAGCCAGCGCCGCGATCCGCCCCCGATGGCGGTTCCGCCGGAACGAATCCACGTCCGCACGCTTGTTCGCCCGGAACGCCAGAATCGAAAACGTCCCGACCACCGCAAGATTCAGATACAGGAACCCGAACGCGAGAGTCCCGGTCGTAAGGTAGGACACATTCGGCTGCAAGTTGATCGACGAGAATGCCAGCGCGGTCACCGCGAAGAGCGAGGCCATCACCGCACGTGAACAGGCACTCTCCTCCTTCCACCAGAGCGACGAATAGATCACGCCCCAGATGAGCAGTAGCGGCACGAAGACCATGAGCACTGTTTGCTCGGGACGATGCTCAGCGTCGATTATCATTCCGATGGCCCGCACATCCGCAGCATGGTCCACAAAGACCCCCGCGTCCCAAAGCTGATGATACCGGCCCTCCACTGTGGCGGCCGACTTGATCTTGTAACCGTCCGAGACCGCGAACGCCTCGGGCGCATGGTTGTAAATCTGATCGACATCCACAATCCTCACAGCCTTTCCCTGATACCGCGGCGTCTCGAAAATGATCGGCATCCGCACAATATTGAACGGATACGCCGCGTAATCGTTGGATGACTCGAAATGGCCCCGCACCGTCACCAGCACACCGACACGCCCGTCGGAACTTCGGGGAGGAAACGGAATGGCCCGTTGATCGACCGCAGCGGACCGGTTCAGGAACTCGAGTTGTTCAATTCGAAAGCCCGGCAACTCCCTGGGATCCCATGTGAAGACAAGGACGAATGTCGCACGAAAATACTGAGGATCCGTCCTGTCCATGGCGAGGACCTGAATCTCCTCGGTCATCGTGACGATCGGGCCCTGGCCATCAGTCTCCGCCCGCATCGGAATCAACCCGGTCAAGGCCACCATGGCCGCCGTCAACCAGACCCGCGTCGCGATTTGCACCGATGCAATCAAGCAGCCCCAGCCAACGCAGGCAAGCGCGCAGTGCCGGGGAATTTCCGGGGCCTTGCGGGAAGACTTGATTTTTCTGAGGACGATGGAATCTTGCATCTAGTGAAGCGGTTCCCGAAAAACTGGATGGCTCCCGTCCTCGCCTCGCTCTCAGTCGCGTGGCTGCTGGCCGGGAGTCATTGCACCCTCTTCGCCGCCACTCTCGCCAAACAGGCACAGCATTCATGCTGCGATTCCAAGTCCCCGGCCACCCCACACAAGAATTGCAGCGAATGCTGCCAGTCGCTGACCGCTCCCGTGCCTGACGCCGCCTCCGGTTTGGCAGGATTTCCTCAGGACCGCCCCGCCATGGCCCTCACCGTTGTCCCGGTCCCCGTCGCCCCGCGCACATACGCTGCTACCCCGGAGTCCGGCACTTCGCCGCCCGGTCAGTTTTTCGTCCAAGTCGTATTGGGTTCGTGCCTGAACGCTCAGGCCCCGCCCGCTTTTGTCTCCTGATCCCGCGGCCATCGCCGCGTTCCCGGTGCCCCCCATGCGGGTGCGCCACTCGAAATCTGCAGACAAATCAATTCTATGAAAAAACTTATTTTTATGGTCCTCGCCGCGACGGCGGGAATCGTCATGGCGGATGCCTATCCGCTCACGGTGTGTGTGGTGTCGGGTGAAAAACTCGGCGAGATGGGCCAACCCTACGTGTTCAAACACGAAGGGATCGAGGTCCAACTCTGTTGCGACCGCTGCAAGGCGAAGTTCGAAAAGGACCCCGCCCGCTACATGGCGAAACTGGCCAACGCCCGGAAACCCGGAAACTGACGTCGCCGCCGCGCAGCGGGATCAACACCTGCTGCGCGGCAACCCACGCCATTTATGAGCCTCCTCAATCGTCTCACCCGCTGCGTTCTCGTGTGCGCCCTCGCGCTTTCCGCCTGCACTAAGGAACCGGAACGCAAACCGAAGTTCTACCAGAGCCCAATGCACCCGTGGATCACGTCGGACAAGCCGGGAAACTGCACGATCTGCGGGATGAAACTCGTCCCGGTCTACGATGACCAAAAGTCTGCCGTCCCCGCAACCGGCGAGATCTCGCTCCGGCCCGCGACCCGCGACCTCCTCGGCGTCGCCACCGTGCCGGTCACGCTCGCCCCGCTCGTCAGCGAAATCCGCGTCAGCGGAATCCTCGAGGACGATGACACCCTCCACCGCGTGGTGGCCGCGTTCTACGAGGGACGGATCGAGAAAGTCTATGTCCAGCAAACCGGGCAGAAACTCCGCGCCGGCCAGCCGCTCGCCGCACTCTACAGCCCGGAACTCCTCTACGTCGTGCGCGAGTACCAGAACGCGATCCGACGCGGCAAGGATGATCCCGTCGCGGCGAACTCCCGCCACCGCCTCATCCAGTTCGGACTTACCCCCGCTCAGGTCGACCTTCTCGCCAGCCAGCCCCGCGACGTTTACACCATCGACGTCCTGGCCCCCACGGACGGCACGCTGCTCGCCCGCAACGCATGGCAGGGACAATACGTGAAAAATGGCGAGCCACTTTTCGAAACGGGCAACCTCGCTCGCATGTGGTTCAAGGCCGAAATCTACGAGCGCGATGTCGCAGTAATCCGCGTCGGCCAAAAGGCGGCCGTCACTACCCCCGCAGCTCCCGGCCGCATCTTCGAGGGAACCGTCACCTTCATCGACCCAAGCTTCGATCCCAAATCCCGCAGCACAAAAATCCGCATCGAGATCGATAACCCGCTCAGCAACCAGCCCGGCGCGTCGGAACGCGTCCTTCCCCACCGCGCCTACGCCGAGGCCCTTATCCGCTCGGAGTCGGCGCCCGTCCTTTCCATCCCCCGAAGCGCGCTGATCCGCGATGGCCGCCGCGAGGTCGTTTACGTCGAGACGGCTGACGGCAATTTCGCGATGCGACAAGTCCGTTCTGGCCGCATCGCCGACGATCGCGTCGAAATTGTCGAGGGCCTCAGGGAGGGTGAGCCGGTCGTCAGCGCCGGCAATCTCATGCTCGATGCCGAGGCCCAGCTCCGTGACGGAATCTCCGCCTCCGCACCGGAGGTCAAACCATGACGACCTCGCGTACCGGCGTCGTTTCCGCGCTCATCGACTGGTCCCTTCGGAACCGGTTTCTCGTCGCCTGCACCGCCCTGATTGTCGTGGCCACGGCAATGTCGGAGATGGTCGTGTCCTCGGTCTCACCCGAACGGTGACTGATGACGGCGGTGTACTTGTTTTCCTTGGCAAGTTC
>Ga0233425_10011604_pt1 | contig 10231 bp, 12 predicted proteins | sample Watercolumn_Towu_2_FD_181712 | JGI IMG/M metagenome (GOLD analysis project Ga0233425, IMG submission 181712) | Freshwater microbial communities from Lake Towuti, South Sulawesi, Indonesia - Watercolumn_Towuti2014_140_MG | ecosystem: Environmental > Aquatic > Freshwater > Lake | place... | reverse complement strand
ATAGGAAAGAGGCAACACCTGATTCCATCTCGAACTCAGAAGTTAAGCTCTTTACCGCCGATGGTACTATACGCAAGAGTATGGGAGAGTAGGAAGCTGCCAGCTTTTTTTTTGTCTATAAGTTGATTTGAATAAGTTCTTGTTGTTATTTTAAAATTTTTTCCCGTATATGCGTTAGTTAGAGTATCGATAAGCTATTTTGATCTGTAGCAATAGAAATTAAAAGTGATCGCTAAAGTTTTTTAATTTTATTATGCTTTTAAAAAAATATCTTTACACATTAATTTATTTTTCTTATATTACGATTAGAGAGGATGTAAAAAATATTTTTTAGGAGAAAGTATTATGAAGAAAAAATGTAAACGTAAAAGTAAATGTAGCAAGAAAAGAACAGTTAGAAAGGTAAAAATTAGCCGTAAGAAATTACGTAAGCTCGCTGCGGGATTGTTGGAATTCTCCCATGCCATTGATGCAGGTAATTTTTGGGTTGGTTATTATCCTGATGGTTCAGTAAGGGTCAGATAGTAGATCTTTTCTGGTAGCGATTGGTAAAGAGCAAGCATTTTAAAGTTGTTCTTTGCTGTCCATAGTACTATACGCATAAAGTATAAGAGTTGGGCGCTACCAGGTTTTTTGTTCACAATTATTTATTCAAAGTTTTATGGGCTTTAGTTTAGAGAAGTGTTATGGTGATTTTTTTTGCTCTTGATAGACATGCAATAAATGTTGTTAGTGACATCGAAAATGGTTGTGTTTTGAGTTAGTATTTGAGGCTTTTATTAAAATTATTTTTGCATAATTAAAATATATTTACAAAATATTTTTTATATTATAATTTATAGTTAAATGTAATATTAATAGTTTTGTAAGGAGGAAGTGATGAAAAAAAAATGTAAACGCAAATGTGGCAAGAAGAAAGTGCGAAAGATTAAGCTTAGTAGAAAAAAAACACGCAAATTTTCTTCGGGGTTAGGGGAAGACCGTTTTGGTTCTTTTAATAGTATTTGGATAAATAAATAATCTGGAAAAAACTGTAAGTTTTATTGTTGCTGATATAGTTTTGGAAATTATTTGTCATATTGTTAAAAAATGTTTTTATAAAAATAATTAGTGTGTGTGAAATTATAATATGGAGATGTTATGCAAAAAAGAAAAAATAATAAAAGAAAAGTAAATGTAGATAGAAAAAAATTACATCAATTAGCAAAAGAGGCTCATTTAACAGGTGATATTCTCGATTCCATCGCTGCGGGAGTATGTGTAAATTCATTTGATCGGTTAAATTCTTGATCTTGAAGTGGTGTTTGGTATAGAAGTTCTTCTATAGTAGTCATAAAGCATATGATGCATTATAATGCTACGTATTAGGAGAATTTTTTGCAGAAAAAGATTACATTAATTTTAGTTTTGTGCGTGGTTTTCTTGGATGAAATGGGCCTGGGCCTTGTCTATCCTATGTTTTCTTCTATGGTGTTTCAATCAAATGGCTTGATGGCTAACATCGGAGCGTCACAATTAATAAAAGGTTTGTTTTTAGGAATGTTATATGCAGCGCCCGCTATCAGTGCTTTTATAAGCGGTCCAATACTAGGTGCAGCATCAGATCAAAAGGGAAGAAAACCTCTATATATTTTTAGTTTGTCATTAGCAGTATTCGGTTATATGGCATGCATTGTAAGTGTAATTTTAAAAAATATTTGGATGTTGATATTTTCAAGAGCTATTGTCGGTATTGCTGTAGGTAATGCCGGTGTTGTCGGTGCAACAGTTGCCGACCTCAGTACAAAAGATAATAAAGTGAAAAATTTTGGCTTGTATAGCATGGCATCAGGAGTGGGCTTTATGACAGGCCCATTTTTGGGAGGCATATTTGCAAAAAATAGTTTTGTCGTACCATTCATTATGGCCACAATTCTGACTTTATTAAATCTGTTGTTAATTGTCTTTTTTTTAAAAGAAACTTTTCCAGGGAAAATAAAAAACAAAATCAGATATTTAGAGAGTTTTTATAATGTGAAAAAAGCATTTCAACAAACACAATTAAGAACAATATTTGCAGCCGCTATTGTCTTTTGTTTTGCCTGGTCATTTTTTTATGAATTTATCCCCGTAAGTTGGATAGAACATGGCTTTACAGTAAAACAAGTCGCTCTGTTTTATGCTTATGGTGCGGGTATTTATGCACTAAGTTCAGGAGTACTCATTAGACCATTTGTTAAGTATAATAATTATGCTGTTGTTTTCTATTCTATTGCTGCTTTGGGGTTGAGTATGGTTGGTTGTTTATACATGCAGGATAGATTTTATATATGGGTTTATATGGCCATCTTAAACTTTTTGATCGCTTTGGCTTATCCTACATATTCAGCCATGGTCTCTAATTCTGTAGATGAAAATATGCAGGGAGAAATTATGGGTATGCTCCAGTCGGTACAAATGCTAGCATTTGGTATCAGCCCTATACTTGGAGGTATGTTTTTAGGTGTTAGTACCAATACGCCTATGATCATAGGAGGAGGTGCAATGCTACTTTCTGCATGTATCTTGGCAATCTTTTTACCAAAAGTCGTTTTTAAGATGCAGTAGAAACACTCTTTTTTTGAATATATCCTTGTTTTAATTCCTCACGATAGACCAACCATAGTCCAAAAATGATTATTATCATCGAGTAAAAAATTTCTACTTGAATCTTTTCTCCTAATATAAGCCATGAGGTAAAAGAAGCAAAAAAAGGAGAAACTAATCCCATAAAAGACATAAAGGTAGCGGTAAATCTCTTTAGAAGATATCCATAAAGATTGTAACATAAAATATTGGAGATAAAAGTCATTGCCAAGATGCCTTTAGCAAAGGGAAAGAAATGGCCAGCTGCTACAGGTATTGGCGTCCAATTATCAATAAAAAATGAATGAATTAATGCCAGACCTCCCCCAATAAGCATACTATAACTATTCGCAGTTAATGGAGAAAGTTGATTGTCTTTAACGAGCAATCTCAATAGTACCCAGCCATATACAGTAAAAAAAGAGGCGCCAACCATTGATAACTCTGCTAAGGAAACACTGCTAAAGAAGTCTTTACTACCACCATTGATAACTATTCCTGGGATCATACCTATGAGCCCAATTGTCATACCCAGCCACTTCATGCGATTCATGCGTTCTTTAAAGTGAATATAGGAAAGCAATGCCGCCATAAAAGGAGAAAGACTATAAATAAAACACACCTTCGATGCAGTAAGTTCTGTGGATAATGCCCAAAATTCACAAATGTTGGTTAAATATGTACTAAATATGCCAAGTAAAAATAATGGTACTATTTGACTGCCATAAATCTTTAGATCGTTTCTTCTCTTAAAAAATAAAAAACTAATAATAATAGCTCCACCAAGTAACATCCTTATCCCAGTTAAAAAGACAGGAGGACAAAAATTTAGTGTGTATTTACCTATAGGAAAGCAAAACGTCCATATGGCATATAACAAAACTACTAATGAAATATACATAATTTAACCTATACCTAACTATTTTACTTAATATTGTCCCATTTTTGCAAAATGTAAATTAAATGGGCTGTTTTTTGTTTTTTTGATATACTAGCAGTGTTTTTATGAATGAAATTATTTTTTTAATACAGGCTTTTTTTGCCATAGCACTGGTTCTTGTTAGTAAACGACTAGGGAAAGAGGCTATATTTTGTTTGATTGCCCTTTATGCCGTTTTGGCTAATCTCTTTGTGGTAAAGCAAATTAATATTTTAGGTCTTGAGGTCACGGCAAGCGATGTCTTCTCTGTCTCTTCTATCTTTGCTTTAAATATACTAAGAGAATTGTTTGGACAAGAAGAGGCAAGTAAAGCAATAAAAATTTCTTTTGTCGCCTTGGCATCGTTCTTTTTGATGGCAAAATTTCATTTGCTATATCTACCAGCATCGGTAGATGTAACTCATAAGAGCTTTGAAATCATTTTACAACACAATTTTAGAATAGTTGCATCTTCAATATTGGTGTTTTTTTTAACACAGCATGTTGATCTTTTTTTATTCAATACATTGAAAAAAAGATTACAAAATCGCTTGCCGGTTACAAGAATGATAATTTCTGTTTTTTTATCACAGGTTTTTGACACTACATTGTTCAGTTTCATCGGCCTTTATGGCATTATAGCATCTATTGCCAATGTCATTTTGTTCAGTACGATAGTGAAATGTCTATCTATACTTATAAGTTCCTTAATGTTGAAAACATGGATAAGATGTTATGGAAAAATTTAAGTTCGAAATTTTGCAAAAATCAAAAAAATCTAAAGCTCGTGTCGGCAGAATAACTACTCCTCACGGCATTATAGATACACCTAATTTCGTGGCAGTAGGAACAAATGGTACTTTAAAAGCATTAGATAATGTTATGGTGCAGAATATTGGACTACAACTAATGTTTTGTAATACCTACCATCTTATGCTCCAGCCAGGCACAAAAATTATTGCTAAAGCTGGAGGAATACATAAATATGTGAATAGAACAACTCCTATAATTACCGATTCAGGAGGTTTTCAGGTTTTTTCTTTAGCCTATGGTTCAGTTGCAGATGAACTGAAAAAAAAGATTATAAAAAAAACGAAATCCAGTGTATTAAAGATTACAGAAGATGGTGTGTTATTTCGATCATATCGCGATGGTACACCAATACTTTTAACTCCGGAATCCTCGATAGCAGCTCAAAAAGATATCGGCGCAGATATTATTATTCCTCTGGATGAACTTTTGCCTTATCACACAACACAAGAACAACTGCAAAATTCTTTGGATAGAACCCATAGATGGGAAGAGAGATCGCTGTATGCTCATTTAAAGGATAAGAAAAATCAGGCTATCTATGCAGTAATTCACGGAGGAACAGATCCTCTTTTAAGGAAAAAAAGTTGTGCTTTTTTACAAAAATTACCATTCGATGGTTTTGCAATAGGAGGAAGTGTTGGTAAAAATAAAAGCGAAATGGAGAATATGCTCAAAATTGTTTCAGAGCATTTACCAGAAGATGCTCCTAGACATTTGCTAGGGATAGGGGATATACCTTCGTTTTCTTTGTGTTTACCTCTTGGAATAGATACTTTTGATAGTTCCTACCCAACAAAAGCTGCAAGACATGGACTCATTTTGACCCAAAAAGGGCCATTAAAAATAAAACAAAAAGATTACACGGATGATTTTTCTCAAATAGAAGAGGGTTGTTCTTGCTGGACGTGCCAACATTATTCCAGAGCTTATTTGCAACATTTATTTAAGGCCAATGAACTTACTTTTTACCACCTGGCTACTATCCATAATTTGCATTTTATGGTATTAGCCATGCAACGATATCGACAAAAAATTTTGGATGGGGAAATTTAAAATATTTGTTTTTTCTCAAAAATCATGATATTTTGAAAGTATGATGATAAATGATCTTGCTTTTTGTTTTAATCGTGCTTTTACCCTCGCATTTGTGAGGAAAAAAATTTGGTTTGTAGCTCCTTTTATTTTTTTATGCAGTATATTGGTCGTAGCATTTCGGTTGTTCCCCTATGCTAATGAGTGGCTTTCCATGGGTTTTCTTTTTCTGCCATTTATTCTTGCATTGAGCATACTACTTTCTTTGGGGGTAGTTTTAATACGTATTTATTACCAGGAAGTAAAAAGGATAAAAGCAGAATATAAGAAAATATTAGCCTTTTCTTGGGAGATACTTTCTGGTGCCGCTTACTTAAGTGTGCCAATGATTTTCATATATGTCTTTTTGTGGATTATCTTTGGTTTTTTACTTCTTTTACAGGAAATACCGCTTTTAGGACCATTGGTTGCTTCTTTATTTTCTTTTGTTTCTTTCCTGTTAATTTGTGCGTTTTTGACTTTGGCAATATTTGGCATATCAGCTCTTTTTTTCGCTGCTCCCGTCATTGCTTTGAAGGCTAATTTAGATAAGTCTTCTATGATGAAAAGAGTTTTGGAAAATTTTAAAAGAAATATCTTCGTTAACTGTCTATTTTTCTTTGTGGGATTACTTCCTGTTGTGAGCATATTTTTTCTTTTGTTTTTAGCGGCCTTTTTAACTCATGCAAGTTATATCTTTTTCTCTGGTAACGTAGTCTATACTACGATTAGCTATTTCTTTGTGATGATCCCTTTTTCTTTTCTAATAGCTCCATTTATTGTTTTCTTTTTTAATTTTGCAGCAGAAGGATACAATTACATGAGAAAAGTAGGCATATGAAGGGTAAGGTGTTATTTTTGGGTACAGGTTCTTCTATGGGCGTTCCATGCATAGCATGTCATTGCCCCGTATGTACTTCTCCAAATGAACATAATAAAAGATTAAGACCTTCAGTTCTGATAATGGTTAATAATAAGATTCTATTAGTTGATGTTAGCCCAGATTTTCGTACACAAGCCTTAAAAAACGATATCAATAATATAGATGGAGCTCTTTTGACTCATAGCCATTTCGATCATATCGGTGGAATAGAAGAATTGCGTGTTTTTTACTTTAAAAATCAAAAATCTTTGCCCATTCTTTTATCCAAAGATACGTTTAAAGATCTGAAAAAGAGATTTTATTATTTATTCCGTCCAAGAAAAGAAGATGATAATGTACACGTAAAATTATCCTTCGAACTATTAAGGGGTGATTTTGGTAAAGTTTCATTTCAAACAGTAAATATTGAGTACCTTTCTTATTATCAGGGCAGTATGAAAGTTACCGGTTTTATTATTGGCAATATGGCATATATTACCGATATCAAACAATATGATGAGAGAGTAATTAGAAAATTACAGGGCATAGATATCCTCATATTAAGTGCTCTTAGAAAAGAGTTATCGAGAGCAAATTTTAATTTGGTAGAGGCAAAACAATTTGCTAAAAAAATAAAAGCAAAACAGGTGTGGTTAACTCATCTTGCACATGATATAGAATATGAAAAAACAAAAAAACATCTACCCGATAACATTAATTTGGGTTTTGATGGACTAGAGTTAGGATTTAATTATGCATGATCCTTGGGTAGGACGATTAGGTAAACAAGAAGGAAAAGCTTTTTTAGTTGGCTCTTATATTAGCAGTAAAGAAAAGGAAGAGTGTCAAGAACATTTGAGGGAATTATCTTCTCTTTGTGATACCTATGGATTCAAGATAGCAGAAACATTGCCTTGTCACGTGCAGAAAATTAGCGCTGCAACTTTTTTGGGAACAGGGAAAATTGAAGAAATTGCCGCTATAGCTCGGGAAACAAATGTTGACATCATCATTTTTGATGATGAGATATCTCCTCAACAGCAAAGAAATTTAGAAAAAGCGCTGCAAAAACCTGTTATCGATAGAACAGAGCTGATTTTAGGGGTTTTTGCCAAAAGAGCAAAGACAAGAGAGGCCCAAATACAAATAGATTTGGCAAGGTGTAAATACCAACTTCCAAGACTAAGAAGAATGTGGACACACTTAGGTCGTCAAAGAATAAAAGGAGGATCAGGAGGGTATCTTAAAGGAGCAGGTGAAAAACAAATTGAAATAGATAGAAGAGTTTTAAAAAATAGTATTGCTCAACTTACGAAAGAACTAGAAGAAGTGAAACAACATCGTAGTACTCAAAGGCATTTAAGGGAAAAGTCTCATATTCCCACCTTTGCTATTATTGGTTATACCAATGCTGGTAAATCCACTCTTTTAAATGCGCTTACTGATGCTAAAGTACTTGTGGAGGATAAACTGTTTGCTACTTTGGACACCACTACAAGAAAATTTAGCTTGCCCAATAAACAAGAAATATTACTAATCGATACTGTCGGATTTATTAGAAAAATTCCTCATACGCTAGTAGCCTCCTTTAAAAGTACTCTGGAAGAGGCTTGTCATGCAGATATTTTGTTGCATCTTATTGATGTGAGTAATAAAGAGGCCAAACAGCAAACAGAAACGACTTATGAAGTATTAAAGGAGTTGAATGCCCTGAATCATCCTATAATCACGTGCTTAAATAAAATTGATAAGTGTGAAAATAGATCTATTTGTCTTTATTTGAAGTTAAAATATCCCAAAACAGTAGAAATCTCAGCTCTTAAAAAAGAAGGATTAGATCAACTTTTTGATCTTATGATGGAGGAAATATCGAGGTTGAGAAAAGTAATCAAACTACGTGTGCCTCAAAGTCATTATGCTTTAGTTAGTAAGATTATTAAACAAGGAAGAATTATTGTTTGTGATTATGAAGGTAATGATGTGATTTTAGAAGCTGAGATACCTCATACATTAGAACATGAGCTTTTAAAGTATGTCGTTGGATAAACTTTTTGTTCGTAAGGCTTTATATATTAGCTGTTTTCGTTTAATTTTTTGTCTTAAATTATCTAGTAGGTTTTTTACTTACACTAGCGGCTTGAAGATCTTCTTCTGAGAAATCTCTCTCTCTTTTTCTTGAGGATATTGAGCCAAAACATGGTTGACTGAAATTGATATCACTCGATGTAGGCATATGTCTGATGTCTCGTTGTGTTAAGGTATATGGATGAGTATAAGGTGTTTGTTGAAAATAACTGGGAGTCATAGTACTAAGTGGTTGCATTGGCACATTAGCGGCTGCTAAATAAGCGTGTACAATTTCACCATTTGCATTTTCTAACATGATAGCATAAGTTGAACTCATTTGATCTCCTTGTAAAGGTACAATTATAACATTATTAACAATAATAGTAAATATTTTATTATTTTATTTATTTATATGCATAAGCCGTTAGTGTTATTTGTCTTGTATGGCTTGTTAGAAAATAAATCAGCAGCTGTTTGATATTTCTATTACAAAATTAAAGCAAACTTCATGACCTCACAATATTCAATTAATAATTTTAGATCACTACGGAAAAAATAAGACAAACTTAGAAAAAATCATTTAATTTTTAAGGAGTTAGTGCATGCCATTATTTAAATATTTTTAGCTGTCTTAAGAGATAAATAATCGCAGCATTCGATATTTGCCCAGTATCTTCATCAATACATGAATACAAAAACTCTCTTCTGTCGCTTCCCGTAGGAACATTTTCCAATAACCAATCGGTAAATTCACCACGATTGTCATCACAATATTGATATACGTTTAAAAATATCCTGTAAGCTGTATAAGCAGCAAATACTTTTGTAATAGTTATTACCTCTTTATCCTTTTTCATTAAACTATCATCCAGATTCTCTTCAGGTAAGAATCTCTCTAGTCCCAATTGCTTTTTTATCCTAGATAATTGTAAATCTACGTGAGGATCAGTGGAAATACGAAACTCTTCTGATAGAGTACTGCTTCGTAAATCCCTTAGAACTTGAAAAATGCTGTTTGCAAAACTACGACCTTCTTCTTCCTTTCTAACATGTAAATGAAACCAATGTGAAAGTATGTCTTTATCCATAGTCGAACAGTGTTGATTGGCAATCGCGAGATCCATAATAACTTGCGCTTTGTCCTCAGCCGTTTTATCAGACCCTTGAAGAGCATATAAAATGTGCCGTAAATAAAAGGTAAATGTACGGTAGTCTGTTTCTCTAGCATTTGCGTCAGAAGAACTCATGCCAAGATAGGCACGATGAACTTCAATCTTATCAAGTAATCCATCATAAGATATTTCAGAAGCATGACCCTCTTCTTCTTTGCTAAGTTTTTCAGCTAAAGATTTCTTAAATTGCTTTTTCATCCATTTTTTTATGTTACCGGCAAATTGAGGAAAAGTTTTGTCAAAATTAGCAGGAACGGTTTGTTTACCTTCATCTTTTAATGGTTCCTCTCCACTACTATACATCCTCTTTAGAGTAATATCATCAACAGTATGTAGTACCTCATCTAAAATTGGCATTAGTAAAGTCTCTGTAGTTATAGAATCATCTAAAGTTGGCAGATTAATTCTAGATAGTCCCAAAGTTAAATGAGTAATTTCAGTGTTAACAACAAAATCTAATGAAAATTGTCTTCTCGTTAACAAGTATTTCGTCATCGTGGGAAATTGAGATGTAAAATATTCTAAATATGATTCATCAATAGCATGAAGAAAATCATCGTATTCTTTAAAAAGTTTTACTTCAACCTTTTCTTCCTTTGAGGCATTCTCGCTGTAGCTGATTTTTAAAATTGTTCATAACTCATGTATTTTTAAACAGACAATACACTTCCATGAGGTCATGTAAAAATGCCTCTCAATCTATTGTTTACACTTAGAAATAAA
>Ga0233425_10011603_pt1 | contig 10234 bp, 11 predicted proteins | sample Watercolumn_Towu_2_FD_181712 | JGI IMG/M metagenome (GOLD analysis project Ga0233425, IMG submission 181712) | Freshwater microbial communities from Lake Towuti, South Sulawesi, Indonesia - Watercolumn_Towuti2014_140_MG | ecosystem: Environmental > Aquatic > Freshwater > Lake | place... | reverse complement strand
GCGCGCCGTCGCGCACCACGAATCCGTAGCCCTTGGTGCGATTGAACCATTTGACGACGGCCATCTCCATCGGGCCGCCCGATCCGGTCTCGCCGTCGGCGATGCGCGCCGCCTCCTGCTGCCGCAGCCCGTCGTAGCCCGTGCGTTTCGGCGCGGGCGCCAGATCCGGATCGCCCTCGCCCAGTTCATGGACCTCGATGACCTGCCAGCCCTTGGGCCGGCGCGCGCAGTCGCAGGTGATGGGGGCGCCTTCGGGCGCCGTGTCCCGGCCGCTGTCGCGCAGGCTGGAGACGTGCAGCAGGACGTCCTTCATGTCGGTCAGGCTGGGATCGTCAGGCACGATGAAGCCGTACCCCTTGCCGGGATCGAACCATTTCACCCGGCCAGCGATGCGCACCGCCTCGACAGTCCCAACGCCCTCGTAGTCAGACACAGCCTTCCCCCTGCCCGCGACCCTTGCGGACGGCGCTTATTTAACACGGTTCTGTGAAGGCCGGAAAAGTAAAAAACGCCGGTTTTCTTGAGAATGGCGCAGAGTCCAGTCAGGACGGGCTTTCGGCCGCGTCGAGAAGCGCGTGAATCTTCCGCGTCAGCTCCGGAGCGCGGTAGGGTTTCCCGATCAGGTCCAGTCCGCCGCGGTCATTGGCGCGTTCGCCCCATCCCGTGGTCAGAAGCACCGGGACGCCCGGTTGAAGCCGGCGCACCTCGGCGGACAGGGCCAGGCCGTCCATCGCGCCCGGCATGACGATGTCGGTGAACAGCAGGTCGAACGCCAGACCCTCCAGGATCATCGACAGGGCTTCGTCGGCGTCGGCGGCCTGATGCACCTCGAAACCCGCCTCCTCCAGCAGGGTCGCCCCCATCAGCCTCACATCGGCGTTGTCCTCGACCATCAGGATGGACGCGCGGGCGCTGCCGACGGCGAGGGTGCGCGAGGGACCGGCGGCGGGATCTTCCGACATTTCGATCAACCGGGCTTCCCCCTCGCCCGCACGCCGGACACGACAGTCAACGCGCCAGAGCCTGAAAGGCTCGGCGTCGCGACGCGGATTACGAAAAAGGGGAAGTTCCGCGTGGCAGTCCCTAGGGGAGTCGAACCCCTCTTTTCAGGTTGAAAACCTGACGTCCTAACCGATAGACGAAGGGACCGCTGCGCGGAGAGCGGGCGATATAGCCGCCGATTCCGGACGGTGCAACCCTGTCCGCCCCCTTTTTCCGTCGCGGCGCAAAGGGCTTACGCCATCCGCGGATCGGCCACGTCCTCGATCTCGAATTGCACGCCCCTGCGGCCGTTCCAGTCGTCGGCCTTCAGCCGCCCGACCACGCTCAGCCCGCCCTGCCCCGACAGCAGCGACCGGCCGCCCGGCAGGTCGGCGCAGCGCCAGCCGATCGCCTTGACCGAGGCTCCGTCCGCCCCGACCAGCCGGCAGCGCACATGGCCCCCATTCATGGCCACGGCGTCGCGCACCGACACATGCTCAAGGGCGAACAGCGGCTCCGGATTGGCCGGGCCGAACGGCGCCAGCTGCTCGAACTGTTCGAACAGGCCCCGCGTCGCCGCGCCCGGATCGATCAGGGCGTCGATCTCGACCACGTCCAGCGCATCGGCCGCCGCCTGCTCGCCCGCCATCCGTTCGTTCAGGAAGTCGCGCAGCCGCCCGATGTCGCCGGCCCGCACGGTCAGTCCGGCCGCCATGGCGTGGCCGCCTCCGGCCATCAGCACGCCGCTCTCCCAGGCGGCCTGGACCGCCCTGCCCAGATTCATGCCCGGCTGCGACCGGCCCGAGCCCTTGCCGACGCCGTTGATCGCATCGACGCCGATCACCACCACCGGCTTGCGCCAGCGTTCGCGCAGGCGCCCCGCCACGATGCCGACCACGCCCGGATGCCAGTCGTCGCCCTCGATCACCACCACGGCCGAACCGTCGGCGTGGGCGCCCGTCGCCTCGACCATGCGCGTGGCCTGATCGGTGACCTGTTTCTCGACCTCGCGCCGGGCGATGTTCAGCGCGTCCAGCTCCTGCGCCAGCGCCGCCGCCTCGACGGGATCGTCGGTCGACAGCAGGCGCGCGCCGAGATCGGACCTGCCGATCCGCCCGCCGGCATTGATGCGCGGCCCCAGGATGAAGCCCGCATGGTTCGACTTGGCCGGCCCCGGCTCGGCCCCTGCGGCCGCCAGCAGGGCCCGCAAGCCCGGATTGGCCCATTCCGACATCCGCCGCAGTCCAAGGCTGGTCAGGGCCCGGTTGAACCCCGTCAGGCCGGTGACGTCGCAGATCGCCCCCATGGCCGCCAGATCCAGCCACTGACGGATGTCCGGCTCCTTCACCTCGGCGAACAGGCCGCGCCGCCGCGCCTCGCGGTTCAGCGCCGCCAGCAGCACGAACACCACCCCCGCCGCCGCGAGGTTCCCCTGCCCCGAATTGCAGCCCGGCCGGTTCGGATTGACCACGGCGGCGCAGACGGGCGGATGCTCGCGCATCATATGGTGGTCGATGACCACGACCTTCAGTCCGATCGCCGCCGCATGGGCCACGGCCTCATTGGCCGCCGCGCCGCAGTCCACGGTGATGACCAGATCGGCGCCCGAGGCCTTCAGCGTGTCGAAGGCCCGCGCGCTGGGGCCGTACCCCTCGGTCATCCGGTCCGGCACATAGATGGGCAGTTCCGCCCCCATGGCCCGGAACCAGCGCACCAGAAGGGCCGCGCTCGAGGCGCCGTCCACGTCATAGTCGGCGAAGACGTGGATCGATGCCCTGGCCTGCAAGGCGTCGAGGATGGCCTCGGCCGCCGCGTCCATGTCCATGAAGCTGGACGGGTCGGGGAACAGGGCCTTCAGCGTCGGCTGCAGGAAGTCCGCGCCCTGATCGGCCCGCACGCCGCGCGCCGCCAGCGCCCGGGCCAGCGGCTCTTCCAGACCCAGGGTCTGCATATGCGACCGGATCAGCCCCGCCTCGGCGGGCCTCTGCCGCCAGGCGCGGCCGGACAGGGAGCGGGAGACGCCCAGGAAGGCTGGCGCGCCGCCCCCGTCGGCCATCAGAGCGGCCGGATCGTGCGGATGCGCTGGACCGTCCGCGTCGAGGAATCCATCACCAGCGTGTGGGTCGAAACGAAGCCGTCGGCAACCTTCACCCCGTCCAACATGGCGCCCTTGGTCACGCCCGTGGCGGCGAAGATGGCGTCCTTGGACACCAGTTCATGCAGGTCGTATTTGCGATCGAAGTCGGTGACGCCCGTCCGGCGCGCCCGCTCCCGCTCGTCGTCGTTGCGGAAGATCAGCCGGCCCTGGAAATGGCCGCCCACGCATTTCAGCGCCGACGCCGCCAGCACGCCTTCCGGCGCCCCGCCCGAACCCAGATACAGATCGATCCCCGTCTCGGGCTCGGCCGTGTGAATCACGCCCGCCACGTCGCCGTCGGTAATCAGCAGCACCCGGGCCCCGACCTCGCGCAGGGCGGCGATCAGCTCGGCGTGGCGCGGCCGGTCCATGACGCAGACGGTGATGTCTTCCGGCTTCACCCCCTTGGCCGAGGCCAGCGAGCGCACATTGTCCTGGGGCTTCATGTCCAGATCGACCGTGCCCGGCGCATAGCCCGGCCCGATGGCGATCTTGTCCATATAGGTGTCGGGCGCGTGCAGCATGCCGCCGCCCGGCGACATCGACAGCACGCACAGGGCGTTGGCCATGGCCTTGGCCGTCAGGGTCGTGCCTTCCAGCGGATCGAGGGCGATGTCGATGGCCGGGCCTTTGCCGGTGCCGACCTTCTCGCCGATGTACAGCATCGGCGCCTCGTCGCGCTCGCCCTCGCCGATGACGATCTTGCCGTCGATGTCGAGGCTGTTCAGCGCCGTCCGCATCGCGTCCACGGCCAGCTGGTCGGCCTGTTTCTCGTCGCCGCGGCCGATCTGGGCGTAGCTGGCGATGGCGGCCAGTTCGGTCACCCGGGCGGCGTCGGCGGCGAGCGTGGATGCATAGGGAGCCGAAGCGGCCATGAGCGTTCTCCTGAGACGATGATTCCCGGATTCTGCCGTCCGGGCGACTGTTCTATTGGACCGGGCGGCGATCGACCGGCGGGGGCGCGCGGCCGCGTTCGCGGGTGCGGGCGATGAAGGCGTCCAGCTCGGCCTGGGTCTCGGCCGTCACCGGCGCGACGGGAACCGCATTGACGCGCGCCTGCACCTCGGCGGCGTAGGCGGCGGGGTCGCCCGTCTCCTGCCAGTCGATGCGCGACACCTCGCCGGCCAGTCCGCCGGCGGTGACGTGCAGCGTATTGACCTGGGCCGCGATCGCGACGGGCGCGGGCAGCGGCTCGCCGGCCCTGGGGAAATCCGCCCAGCGCGGATACTCCCGATTCGCATCGACCAGGGCCTGCACGCGCGGCGCGACCGGCGAACTGGCGTCCGTGGCGGGGTCGAAGGCGCGGGTCACGCAGGCCGTCAGCCCGCCGGTCAGCAGGACCGCCGCCGTCAACGCTGCGATTTTCCGGATTGGCGCGTTCATATCAGGGGCGGTCATATGCCATGATCGTGACAGGCGGAAGGGCGCGCGGCCCTTGCGACCGATACTGAAGATCTCCGGAGCCCTCCCGCATGGCCAAGCGTCCGACCTCTCCGCCCGCTGATCCCGCGCCGCGCGCGCCGCGCAAGTCCGGCCGGCCGACCTCGGCCAAGCCGCCCCGTCCGCGCGCCGCCCAGTCCGGCTCCAGGGCCGCTCCGCCGCCGGAACCGAAGCCGGAACCCGCCTCTGCGCCTGAACCCGCGGCCCAGACCGCCGCCGCCTTCGCCTTCCCGGGCGAGGAGCAGCGCCAGATGCTCGAAACCCTGTCCATGAACCTGGCCAGGGCGGCCATGACGGCCCAGGCCGCGATCGCCGAGGCCGCCCTGTCGCAGGCCGACCGCCCCGCCGCCCTGTCGCCGGATCCGTTCAACGTCGGCCCCGCCATGAATTCGGTCATGACCAGCCTGGCCTCGCGCCCCGACAAGCTGTTCGCCGCCCAGGCCGACCTGTTCAACCGCTACATGGACCTGTGGGCCTCCACGACCCGCCGCGCCGCCGGCGACGAGACGCCGGCGCCCCCCTCGAAGGACAAGCGTTTCAAGGACCCGGCCTGGTCCGAAAACCCCGCCTTCGACGCCATGCGCCGGTCCTATCTGATCACCGCCGACTGGATGAACGGCCTGGTCTCCAGCGTGGAGGACGTCGACCCCCTGACCAAGCGCCGGGCCGAATTCTTCACCAAACTCCTGACCGACGCCTTCTCCCCCTCCAACTTCCTCGCCTCCAACCCCGCGGCCCTGAAGGCCCTGGCCGAGAGCAACGGCGAATCGCTGGTGAAGGGAATGCAGAATTTCGCCGCCGACATGGAGCGCGGCGCCGGCAAGCTGAAGATCAGCCAGGCCGACTACGGCAAATTCGTCGTCGGCGAGAACGTCGCCACCGCCCCGGGCCAGGTCGTGTGGCGCGACGAGCTGTTCGAACTGATCCAGTTCGACCCCGCCACGGAGAAACAGCGCGAGATCCCCCTGCTGATCTTCCCGCCGTGGATCAACAAATACTACATCCTCGACCTCCAGCCCGAGAACTCGATGATCCGCTGGCTGTCCAGCCAGGGCTTCACCGTCTTCGTCTGCTCCTGGGTCAATCCCGACGTCGACAAGGCCGGCTTCGGCTTCGACGACTATCTGCAGAAGGGAATCTACCGCGCCGTCGAAAAGGCGCTGGAGCAGTCGCAGGCCGAGCACATCAACACCGTCGGCTACTGCATCGGCGGCACATTGATGGGCGCGGCCCTCGCCCATATGGCGGCCAGGGGCGACAAACGCGTCACCGCCAACACCTTCTTCGCCGCCCAGCACGACTTCGCCGAGGCCGGCGACCTGCTGCTGTTCACCGACGAGCACTGGCTGGGCGAGATCGAGCAGCAGATGGACGCCGCCGGCGGCGTCCTGCCCGGCGCGGCCATGGCCGAGACCTTCAACGCCCTGCGCGCCAACGACCTGATCTGGTCCTTCTTCGTCAGCAACTATCTGATGGGCAAGGACCCGCCCGCCTTTGACCTGCTGTTCTGGAACGCCGACCAGACCCGCATGCCGAAGAAGCTCCACATGGACTATCTGCGCTCCATGTACGGCCGCAACGCCCTCGCCAAAGGCGACTTCACCATCGGCGGCGTCAGGATCGACCTGTCGAAGGTGACCATCCCGCTCTATTTCCAGGCCAGCCGCGAGGACCACATCGCGCCGATGAACTCGGTCTACCGCTCGGCCCGCGCCTTCTCCGGCGCCGACGTGACCCTGACGCTCGCGGGCTCGGGCCATATCGCCGGGGTGGTCAATCCGCCGTCCGCGAACAAATACCAGCACTGGACCAACCCCGCCCTGCCCGCCACCCTCGGCGAATGGCAGGCGAAGGCGGTCGAGCATCCGGGCAGCTGGTGGAACCACTGGGCCGACTGGCTGCATGCCAGGTCGGGCGGCTGGGTTCCCGCCCGCGACCCCAAAAAAGGCCCGCTTCCGCCCATAGAACCGGCGCCGGGGTCGTATGTGAAAGTGAAGTCTTGAAGCGTTTCGAACCGAACCTGCTGCTGGCCGTCACCACCGGCTGCGCCCTGCTGCTGGTCGTCCTCACCACCATCCTCTACGGCCCGCCGGCCGCCCTGCTGCGCAATCCGCTGCTGGCCGTGATCTGCGCCGGCGGCTTCGTGCTGCTCAACCCGATGATGCTGCGGATGATGAAGATCGCGCCCCGCCCGCCGCTGATCCATCCGGACAGCCGGGGGACGGCCGCCTGGGCCACCGTCTTCCCCATGCTGGTCATCGCCGCCGCCGCCGTGCCCGTCTTCCGGCCCGGACCGGACTATGGCCTGCTGGTCATCGTCGCCTCGGTCTGGTTCGGCGCCACGGTCGAGTCGGCCCTCAAGGCCCGCTCTCAGGCCGGCTGAAATCTCAGCGCCACGCCGTTGTTGCAATAGCGTTTTCCGGTCGGACGCGGCCCGTCGTCGAAGACATGCCCCTGATGCCCCAGGCAGCGGGCGCAGTGATACTCCGTACGCGGAAAGCCGATCTCGAAATCGGTCTTGGTCCCGATATTGGCGGCGATGACATCGTAGAAGCTGGGCCAGCCCGTGCCGCTGTCATACTTCCACTGCGACCGGAACAGCGGCAGGTCGCACCCCCGGCAGACGAAGGTCCCGCGCCGGTGCTCGTTGTTCAGCGGACTGCTCCCCGGCCGCTCGGTCGCCGCATGTCGCAGCGTCTGATAGCTGGCCGCCGGCAGCCGCGCCCGCCACTGGGCGTCCGTAAGACGCCGGAACGGCGAGTCCGCATACTGCGGCTCGGAGGCGTCGGCGCTGTCCGGCGCGCAGGCCGACAGGGCGACCGCGCCGGCGGTCAGGAACAGATGGCGACGGTTGAGGGCGTGGGTCATGACGGGAGATACGTCGGCGCCCTGACCCGGGTTTCAAGGCCTCTCCCCCATTCGTCATCCTCCGGCAAGCCGCGTCTTCGCGGCGCAGACCGGGGGACCCAGCGGCGCCGAAGGCGACCTGTTCAGCCGTGCTCCCGGCAGGGTCGCGCTCTCGCGCGCCGCTGGGTCCCCCGGTCTCGCTACGCTCGCCGGAGGATGACGAAAGGAGAATCAGCTCAGCCCCGTCCCCTCGTCCAGCCCCAGCATCAGATTGAGGTTCTGCACCGCCGCCCCCGACGCCCCCTTGCCGAGATTGTCCAGCAGGGCGATCAGCCGGACCTGCGCCCCGCCACGGTCGCCGAACACATGCAGCCGCATCCGGTTGGTCCCGTTCAGCCCCTCCGGATCGATCCCGGTCATGGCCTCGGTCTCTTCCAGCTCGGCCACCTCGACGAAGCGGCAGCCAGCATAGGCCTCGGCCAGGGCCCCATGCACCACCTCGACCGAGGGCGAACCCGGCAGGGCGCCGAGGTGCAGCGGAACCTCGACCAGCATGCCCTGGAAATACCGCCCGACCGCCGGGGCGAACAGCACCCGCCGCTCCAGCCCGGTGTGCAGCGTCATCTCCGGCACATGTTTGTGCTGCAGCGACAGGCCGTAGGCGTGGAAGGCCTCGGTCGTATGGGCCGAACAGGTGTCGTCCTCGTAGCGGATGATCATGTTCTTGCCGCCGCCGGAGTATCCCGACACCGCATTGACCGTCACCGGCCAGCCCGCCGGAATGATCCCGGCGCTCACCAGCGGCCTCGCCAGGCCGATGAAGCCCGTCGGATAGCAGCCCGGGTTCGACACCCGCGTCGCCGCCGCGATCCTCTCCGCCTGCCCCGGCGCCATCTCGGCGAAACCATAGGTCCAGGCCGGATCGACCCGGTACGCCGTCGAGGCGTCGATCACCCGCACCGCCGGATTGTCGATCATCGCCACGGCTTCCTTCGCGGCGTCATCCGGCAGGCACAGGATCACCGCGTCGGCGGCGTTCAGCGCCTCGCGCCGCGCCTCCACGTCGCGCCGCCGGTCGCCCAGCAGGATCAGCTCCAGATCGCCGCGCGCCTCCAGCCGCTCGCGGATCTCCAGCCCCGTGGTCCCGGCCTCGCCGTCGATGAAGATGGTGTGGGTCATTCAGACAGGCCAATCGAGCAGATCGAGGAAGAAATATGCGAGCAGGGCCGCCGGTATCAGAACGAGGATGGCGATCGCCGCAACCGCGGTCCAGAATTTCGCCGGCTGTCGGACACGTCGGATGACCGGAGCCAGCCCGCCGCCCATCAGTCCGATCTCGCCTGTCGCAATGCTCCGCCACAGCCAAACCACCACGATCGCTGCGACCAGCAGAAAGACCAGGCCCAGGAAACCCACACCAAGTCCGACGGCCATACGAACCTCCAAAGAAAAAGGGCGCTCCGGTTTCCCGAAGCGCCCCCATCCATACCGTATGTGAAACGGCCTAGCGCTTCGAGAACTGGAAGGACTTGCGGGCCTTGGCGCGGCCGTACTTCTTGCGCTCGACGACGCGGCTGTCGCGGGTCAGGAAGCCGTGCGGCTTCAGGACCGGGCGCAGCGCCGGCTCATAGTGGGTCAGGGCGTGCGACAGGCCATGGCGGATGGCGCCGGCCTGGCCCGACAGGCCCGAGCCCTGCACGGTGCAGTCGACGTCGAACTGGGTCAGGCGGTCGGTCACTTCCAGCGGCTGGGCGATCATCATGCGCAGGATTTCGCGGGCGAAATACTGCATCTGATCCTTGCCGTTGATGGTGATCTTGCCCGAGCCGGGCTTGATCCACACGCGGGCGATCGCGTTCTTGCGCTTGCCGGTCGAATAGGCGCGGCCCTGGGCGTCCAGCTTCTGGACGTAGACCGGGTGCTCTTCGCCGGCGCCGGGGCTCTGCATGCTCTTCAGGGCGTCGAAGCCCGTCAGGGTTTCGGTCGGCGCGTTTTCCACGGCGGGCGTTTCAGCAGTCACGTCGGTCATGCTCAGACGCTCCGGGTGTTCTTGGCGGACGCCGACTTGAAGTCGATCGTTTCCGGCTGTTGGGCTTCATGGGTGTGGGCGGGGCCGGCGAACAGGCGCAGGTGCGTCATCTGCAGGCGGGCCAGCGGGCTCTCCTTGGGCAGCATGCGCTCGACGGCCTTCTCCAGCACGCGCTCGGGGAAGCGGCCGTTCAGGACCTTCTCCGGGGTCGTCTGCTTGACGCCGCCCGGGTGGCCGGTGTGGCGGTAGTAGATCTTGTCGGTGTTCTTCTTGCCGGTGAACACCACCTTGTCGACGTTGGTGACGACGACATAGTCGCCGCAATCGACGTGCGGGGTGTAGTCGCCGCGGTGCTTGCCGCGCAGACGGTTGGCGATGAAGGTCGCGAGACGGCCCACCACGACGCCTTCGGCGTCGATGTGAATCCACTTCTTCGTGACCTCGGCCGGCTTCAGCGCGACCGTGGTGCTCTTCAGCATGTTCGGGGTTCCTGGACAGACGAACTTGTGGCCCCTCCCGATGACCGGGACGAGCGGAAGGCGCGCTGATAGAGGAAGGGCGGCGTGGGGTCAATGGTCTGTGATTGACCACATTGGACTTATCTGTCTGATTTATATCAACTAATCTATTACGGTATTAAAATACCGCACAATTCCCGGCCTCCCGCCCCCCGTTTCCGGGCATCCCCGCGGAGGCGGGGATGCACGGTGTTATTCGGGCGCCGGCAATAAAGTCCCAGCCATACACGTTATCAAAGCCAACCGGCTGATTTGTCGTGGGTTTCTCGACCCACCAGCGTC
>Ga0233425_10011602_pt1 | contig 10234 bp, 7 predicted proteins | sample Watercolumn_Towu_2_FD_181712 | JGI IMG/M metagenome (GOLD analysis project Ga0233425, IMG submission 181712) | Freshwater microbial communities from Lake Towuti, South Sulawesi, Indonesia - Watercolumn_Towuti2014_140_MG | ecosystem: Environmental > Aquatic > Freshwater > Lake | place: Indonesia... | reverse complement strand
AACGCGCCCAGGAAGGTTCGCTTCATCTGACGCCACGAAAACAAACCCCGCACTGTCTTGCCGGACTGTGCGGGGCAACGGGTTCAACTTCTTTGCAGGAAGTAAGAAAATGTCTACCAAAAACCCCTCCAAATCGCAAACCAAAAAACCGTCTCACACATCTTCTACTGTCGAAAAGTTCGCTCTTGAACTTGTGGGCGAACTCGGTTCATGCGAAGCGGCTGTTAGCAAAATGCGCCGCCGTCGCGATGAAGCGCGAGAGACCTTCACCCATGCACTGTCGGTAGAAAAAGCTCTTTCCAGAGAGCAAGAGCGCGCGCTCAAATCCGTTCGCCGCCCCTTGCGCAAGATCGAAATTGCGCGCGAAAAATTCCTCGGCACATACCTTGCTGGGTTCTACAAAGCCAAGGCCGCCTCGAAAAGGAACGTGCTCCAATATCTCCCCACTTTACAGGAATTTGACCGCGAGTATGCGAGCCTAAGAACGTCCCCCGAAAAGAAACGGTTCGAGCAGGATAAGGCGCACAGTCTTAAGTCGGCCATAGCAGCATTAGCCGCTTACAAAAAAGCCGAAGCGGATTTAGAGAACGCTATGCGCAAGGCAGAGCGCGAGGCAAAAACTCTCTTTACCTCCAAGCTCGCGGCCGAAACTGAAGCGTTCGAACGCGCTCGCGCTGACTTCATCGCATCGTTTAAGCCGAAGTTGGACGCGGCCGCGAAAGAATGTTCGGACGCAAAAGCCCGCGCGGATAATGCGCAACAAACGCGTGAAACGATCTTGACGATTTTTGCCGAAGCATTCGCTTTGGAAGTTTGGAAGCGCCGGTTGCCAAATGCGAGCGCCAAACAACTTGCAGAGATTGTGCGCCATTTTCCGACAGACCCCAAAGAAGTGGATGGCATTACCACGCATTCGTCATCAATTTCGAAAAAACTGCTTGTCGAATTGAACAAGTCGCACGGATGGTCGGCCGATTTGGAAACCGGCTACGGCTTCAAATATGCCTATTATCTACACGGCGGGTCGCGCATGACGCCGGAAGAAACGTGGCGCAAGACAGGCGAGTTTACATTCCACGAACCAAAACCCGAACCGAAGCCTCTCGAATTCAAAATCCCCCGTAGCTGCGAGCCGCCGTCCTACAAGCCCTACACGGGCGACTGGATCACGGTCGCTCCGAACAGCGCGCTAAAAGAAAGCCCCCGCGCAATCATCTTGCGCGGGGCTAAACGAATCCGGCGAACTTCGAGAAGCCGAACATCTTCTTAAAGTTCATATGCTCCGAAGAAGTGAATGAGCATGGCAAAGAATATGAAATCCAAGCGCGGGAAGCAAGGCGCGTCGTCAAAGAATTCGACGAAAAATGCGAGCGGCTTTGTTAAACTCACGAAGACGCGCCTCGCTGCATTGAGCATCAAGAGCGTAAAGCCAAGCCAAGAGCGATACGTGAGCCGCGAGCTTTTCGACAGGCTCACGACGCGCAACGCCGACAGACTGTTACAGGCGAAGAAATACAAGGGCGACATTCTGTCGAAGCGCCAGCGCGACCAGATCATTGCGAGCGAGGGATACGGCGAAACCGTCACGCTCGAAAAGCGCGGAAAATTGCGCAAGCAATATCAGTCCAATGAAGACGGCAAGCTGCCGCCACTCTTAAAAATCAAACGATACCAAGATCTGCGCGAGAGAAGAGAAAGCACCGGATGGCTCCCCGAGAATGAATGGTCCGAAATGGCCGATTGGGCGAAGACGCATGACGCGGGCGCGGTCAATTGGTGGTTTCGCCAATATACGCACGCGACCATCGCCGCCGAATAAACCGCGCTTTCTGAAACCCGCTCGATCCGCGAGCCGTCGCTATGTCAGAATTCCTTGAAGCAACCGCCGAAGAATTTACCGCTGTTCGCGAACAGCTCGACGAATTGCGCGAAATTGCGACGCTTTTTCGTAACATCGACAAAACGAGCACGGTAAAAGGTCGTCACAATAACCCGACCATTGCCGCACTTCGCGACAATCTTGTGCGAGATGCGCGAGAGAAATTCGTTGGCTTTGACGATAGAGAGACGAAACAGCGTGAACGTAAAGCTCGAAACAAGCGAGACGAGCGCGCGCGCCGTCCCGAGTTGCGCTTGAAAGAAGCTGAAAGCCTTCGCGCGCGCATCGAAGCACGAGCCGGCGCGTTCGCGGACGAAAAGAAAATAGGCGCAACTCCCGGCCGCGCGATTGAGCAAAAGATTTCCCGCGCCGCGCCATTCGTCGCGATTGATAGCGAAGGCTGCAATTTCGCGCGACTGGATGATGGCTCTTATGTCGCCGTCGATCTGGAAGGGATTGACGCAAGCGGCGTCAAGCACGTCCCCACAAAAATCATGTTCCATAATCCTGCTTGGAAGAAGCTTTTCAATGACGGGAAGAAGGGCGACAAGGTTGAAGGATGGACGCGCCCGCATGGAACGTTTCTTTGGGCCGCTGGCAATTCCTATAAACAAGAATGGCTCATTCATTCCGATGATAACGATAAGCGTCTTCTGACAGGGACCGAAATTCTTGAATGGCTCGTTTCGCTTCCCGAGAAATTCGGCAAGGCACATTTCGTCGCGTTCAGCTTTAATTATGACGTCACGATGTTGATACGCGCGCTCTTGATTGAAGGGATGCAAAAGGACGAAGCCAACGTGAAGGTGCGAGACGCGCACGTCGCGAAGGGAACGGCGAAGAGCCGGGCGCGAACGCGCGTTGCGCGGGAAGACGCTTACGAATTTGGTCGTGCCTATAACAAGGCAGAAGAAATCCATACAGGCAAATATCGCCACAAGGATACGGGCGCATGGATCGGGCCGGCGCGACATTTCCGCTGTGTTCAATGGGGAGATTTCGGCATAGCCTATTTGCCGCGCAAGCAATTGCGGATCGTCAAATATAGAGACCCCCAAAACACGAAAGCGGGACGCGTCGCGGAAATCACCATCCATGACGTGTTTCCACATTTTCAATCGAGCTTCGTGAAGGCGTTGGATGGCTTCGATAACAAAATAATCTCCGCCGAAATGAAGGCGCGCATCAAGAAGGGCAAAGATGATCGCGCCGACATGGCGTCTCGCGCGCCTGGCGAAATCATGGATTACACCAAGAATGAATTGATCGCACTGGCGCTGGTCATGGACACGATGCGCGCGCAGTATGAAAAGCTAGACGCCTATCCCAAAAGAGACGCTTGGTTTGGCCCCGGCCCAATCGTGACAAGTCACGCCAGCACAAACGATTTGGAGAAACACAAGCCGGTCATTCAAACATGCGCGCTTTCGGAAATGGCGGAGTATCAGGCTTGGTCGCTTCATGCCTATTTTGGCGGGCGCATAGAAATGATGAAAATTGGCGTCTCTCACGATGAATTCTATGGTTATGACATTGCGAGCGCATATCCCCATATTACCCGGCTCTTACCGAATATGAGCAATGGCAATGACGCGGTTCCGACCGGCAGGAAGGGCCATATGAAATTGGTTTCGCGTCCGCCGCTCGTCTTCTCGACTGTCGTGGAATGGCGAGCCGCCGAGAAGTGCGGCGAAACGAAGGGGAAGGCTGTTTGGGTTCATTATTCGAAGGATGATCTTTTGTCGTCATCCTATGAACCATATGACGGCGAGGAAGATTGTCCCGGTGAATTCAACCAATGTCCGCGAAGCCTGAAAGAACTGCGGGCGATGGAAAAGCTGTTGTCGGATTTTTCGCTCGTCTCGATTGTCGAAGCCGTGGCGCTTTTTCCAGAGAAGCGGCAAGTTGGCCGGCGCATGAAGCCGGTTCCCTATTTCCCGCTACCCTATCGCGACGATTACGGCGCGATCTTTTTCCCGAACAATCCCGCTGGCCGCTATATGGTAGAGGAAGTTCGCGCGGCGTTGCGCTGGGCGCAGTCTGTTTATGGCGACGGTGATTGTCCCGGCAATCTCACACGACCGTCTATCGCGCTCACTGGTGCGTGGCGCTTTATTCCCGCGAACGACGTAAAGCCTCTCACATTCATTGCCGATATTTTTGAGGAGCGCGCCGCTCTCGACAAGAAAGACCCGCGAGGCCAAGGTCTAAAACTGATTATGAATTCCTACTATGGAAAGATCGCGCAGGGAATTGGCGGGTTGGAAAAAGAGGACGATGACGGAAACATATCGCGCGAACCGCCCAAATTGGCGCAACCTTGGTATGCGGCGGCGATCACGGCGGGAACGCGCGCGATGTTGCTTGACGCGGCGCGCGGTCATGAGGACGCGATCATTCAGTTTGCGACAGATGGAATAGCGACGCTCGAACCGCTTGACGTGGACATCCCGCGCAAGAAGACGCTCGGCAAATGGGAAGGTCCGAACCCGCACTATCTGAAAAAGCGTCGCCTCAAAAAGCTCGCGCATGACGACGATGAAATCCGCATAATCAAATCATGGTTGAATGCGCAGGAATGGAAGGACCATAAAGAGCGGACCGACAATAAAATCCCGTCGCTTACCGCCGACATGAGCGAGAAAGCGCGGGCGCAATATAATAAAGTCGCGCTGGCCAATATTTTCCGGGGCGGCGTCTTCGTGCGCTCGGGGAACTATCTGCAAATCGCGCGCGGCGTTGACGACGATTTGAGAGCGGCGGGAATTCCCGTCACGGGCGATTTGACGCTTCCCCAAGTTGTCGCGCCTCCCGGTATGACCATCAAAACGCGCGGGTTCTCTGGTAACAAAACGTCGCCAGCGAACGTGAAGGAATTTCGTGAATTCCTCACCGAGCCGGGAATTCGAGGGCTCGTCAATCCCGCTCGCCTTTTGAAAATCGAGGAATTGCTTGCGAACAATGAACTCCCGGCAGATTTCGTCTTGTTGACGCCCGGTTCTTGGGCGGAGAAAATCATCATGGCGTGGCGCAAGGGGACGCCTGCCATTATGATGCAATATACGGCGTTCAAAACGCTTGGAGCTGCGCTGGCGTCAAAAAAGAATTTCGATCTTATCGGCTGTTGGATAAACGGCGTTCGCCTGATGCACTGTGATGACGCTGACAAAAAGCGGGACGTGAGGGAAATTATCAGCGACGAAGACGCCAAGATAGCTCGCGCCATGAAATTGCAGGATACGAGGCCGGGCAAATTGAATTGGTCTAACTGCGAACGCATGAAATTTTCGCGCCCACGTCAAGTGGAATGGATTGATAAGGAAACGGGCGAAGCGCAAGAGCTTGGCGAGGAAATTGCCGATATTGTCGCCTTGGACAAACTGGATGCTCTGGAAATGACGCTTCCGTCCATGACGCTCGATTTCTAATAGTGCGAGGAACTTTGTCGCGAGACGACGCCTCGTGCGCTAAACATTTTCCTGTTGGTTTGAGAGGCTGCGGTAATGAACCGCTTAAATTCTCACGCCCCGGAAAAGTCGAATGGCTTGACCAAGCGGACGGCGATGCGCCAGAATCGGCGCGGGATTAGGCGCGCCCTGAACGCGCTCGAATTGAAATTCGCCTGACAGAATGCGCCTCCGACACGACACACCCGATTTTGACCGCGCGCGCGACGCGCTCGCGAATGGAACATTCTCAAGCATTCATGATGCTTGGCGGGAATATGTCACGCAAGCCGCTCGCCCTTACGCCTATGCGACTTACAGGCGAGATTTTGAACGTTATCGCGCGGCCCTTGCAAGACGCGAGTGGGAAGAAGATCGGCAGGAAAATCACGGCATACGGGATATAGTCCCCGAATTCGAGGCGCGCGGCGACTATTGGCGAAGACGAGCCGCGCCAAAATCAAGCGTGTTGTTTCTTTATCCGCGTGCCGGGATGCGATTGCGCTCCGGCGCGTTGGAAATAGATTGCGGCGATCGGCCGGAAGCTCTCGGCGGAAAGGAAACGCTTCGTTTCGAGCCGAATGAAACGAAGCGGGCGCAACGGCTCGGCGCGCAATCCGCCACGCCTCGCGCCATTTGCTTCGCCGAGCGCGGCGGCTTTATCACGACAGATGCTATCTCTTTCTGCGCATCAAACGACATTGCCGTAATTGTCCTCGGGCGACCTTCGACAGAAATCATTACGATAGTCGCCCCCACGCCACGCGCGAGCGCGGAAATCGTGCGAGCGCAGGCGCGCGCCACGCCCGTGAAGATCGCACGGGAAATTATCCGCCATAAGATCGAGACGTGTAACGATGTTCTTCATGTTGGCGTCGTCACGAAGGCGGAAACGGTAAATGCCTCTCTTTGGGAGCGATATATTAGAGGGGCGCAGGAATGTTCCGCGTCTCTCGATAAAGCGCATTCTGTTGACCGTATCTTGCTAATTGAAGCTAAACACGCCGAATTCTATTGGGCGCTGCGCTGGCGTGACGTAGCGAGCATCGGAATATGGCCAAAGGAATGGCGACATTTCAACACGCGACGCACACGCATTTTAGCGTCGGGCTCGCGTCACGCCGATCATCCGGTAAACGCTCTCTTGAATTGGGCCTACGCCGTTGCGGCGGGACGCATTGCCGCCGAATTGGCGTCACATGGCGCATGTCTCTCGATTGGCTTTCTGCATTCCGATTTGCTTGACCGGCACTCGCTCGTTTTTGACGCGCTCGAATTGCTGCGCCCGCTTATAGACGAGAGAGTTATGGGCTTCGTCGCTAAGACGAAATTCCGGGCTGGGGATTTTGGCGTTGACGAGCGCGGGATTATTCGCGTCAATCGGGAAATGTTGCGCGCGTTTGGGCCGGAGATTATCGGCGGCGCAAAACGCGGCGTCGGAATTCCGCCGGTCGAATTCGCACGGGCGGCGGAATGGACCTGCAAAACAATCTTAAATAATAGCGGCGCTTGAATTACTCGCGTCGCGTCGCGTTGTCTTCTAAAGGTGGGGCTTACTCTGTGACGAACCGACTTTATTATGGAGACAATCTCGCCGTGCTGCGCGAGTCGATTGCGAGCGAAAGCGTCGATTTGATCTATCTCGACCCTCCCTTTAATTCGAACGCGTCTTACAACGTCCTTTTCAAAGCCCCAAGCGGCGAACAATCGCAAGCCCAAATCGAAGCCTTCGACGATACGTGGCATTGGAACGAGTCAGCCGAGAGCGCTTTCGACGAAGTGCTAAAAGGCGGACATTCCGACGCGGCTATTATGTTGAAGGCCATGCGCTCGGCGCTCGGCGAAAACGACATGATGGCTTATCTCGTCATGATGGCCGTGCGCTTGATCGAATTGCATCGCGTCTTGAAGCCGACTGGCTCCCTCTATCTTCATTGTGATCCGACTGCGAGCCATTACTTGAAGATCATTTTGGACGCAATTTTTGATAACGAGAATTATCGTGCCGAAATAATTTGGAAGCGAACCAATGCCAGAGGAACGACAGGAAAATGGCCACGTATTCATGACGTGATCTTTCATTATTCGCGCTCCGACCGCTTCCGATTTGAGAGTCTTAAGGTAAAAGCCGACAAAGCAAAGATGCCTCATACGCTTATTACCGGCGAAGACGGTCGAAAGTATCAAACTTTCGAATTAACTGCGCCCGGAGCGACTAAAGAAGGCGATAGTGGAAAGCCTTGGCGGGGTTTCGATCCAAATAAGTATTCCCGCCATTGGGGGAATTCGCATAGGCAAATGGATGAATGGGACGATAGAGGCCTCATTCATTGGCCGAAGGATGGCGGGTTTCCGCGTAGGCGGGCGGAGGACCCTTTCGATCCGAACAGGAGAGAGGTAACGGTGGGCGACGTATGGATTGACATAGACCGTCTTAATCAGACGGCGAAAGAGCGGCTAGGTTATCCCACACAAAAACCGCTCGCGCTTTTGGAACGCATCATTTCAGCGTCGTCTAATGAGGGCGATGTTGTTCTTGATCCCTTTTGCGGTTGCGGGACGACCGTTCACGCCGCGCAAAAGCTCCAGCGCCAATGGATTGGAATTGACGTGACGCACCTTGCTGTCGCTCTAATCGAACACCGTCTTAAGGGAGCGTTTCCGGGCATTGCCTATGAAGTCTTCGGCGTTCCGAAGGACGCGGCGGGCGCGGCCGATCTTGCCGCGCGCGACAAACACGAATTTCAAAAATGGATTGTCGCGACGATTGAAGGACAACCATACAAGGGCGGAAAGAAGGGAATGGACCGTGGCATAGACGGCTTTCTGCATTTCCGCGATGCCGACAACAAGACGCAAACAGCCATCATTTCCGTGAAGGGAGGCGGCATCAAATCCGGCGACATTCGCGACTTGAAGGGAACGATGGAGCGTGAAAGCGCGGCACTCGGAATTTTTCTCACACTCAAACCGCCAACACGCGAAATGGAACGGGAAGCCACGAGCGCAGGGTTCTATGAGACGGGGGGCCGAAAATTCCCGCGCCTGCAAATCCTGACGGCCGAACAAGTGATAGACAATCGCCGGCCACAAGTTCCGTTCGGCTTCACGGAGAGCTTGAAGAAGGCGAAGCGCGAGACGGGCGAGGAACAGGGGACGTTGCTATAAGGGTCGCCTAACGACGTCCTTCACAATGTTCGTCACGGGCGGCGGAATGGTTGTGCGAGACGATCTTTAATTAGAGCGAGGACTGATTCCCTTATGTCGTATCGGCTTAATTAGAGAAGACGCCCGCTTGCCGAACCAGCTTTATTACGGCGACAATCTCGCCCTGCTACGCGAGTCGATTGCGAGCGAAAGGGAGCACGTTCGAAAACTTGAGGGAAAAGATAAATGAAAGTTGCAACAATTTCGGCGCTCGTTGTCGCGGCGATCATAGAGGCAACGTCGGCGCACGCCGAAAATCCATCTGGATGGAAGCGCTGCACAAGTGGATGGAACCCGGAGACCTCTACCTTCAAAACGCTGCCCCCGAAATGGGCTACCAAAGGCGATCCTGACTTCAACCCTCACGACGGACGTTGGCAGCACTCATGGTGCAATGCAAAGCGCCATAAAATCATGATCTGCTTCTGGGGGTCGAGTGACGAGGAGTTGGCCACTTGCGATAGGGAATTGAGATTGAAATAGGCGTCCTATGGGATGCGGGACTTGGAGTTGAGACTACCCAAGTTCTCTGAACCTAATTTAGAACATTAGTTCGGACATGCCCCATTTAAGAGGGGCGAAAGGCAATGCCCGTCCGCCGTTCCAATATCTCTACACGGCTCTGGTAAGCGTGCTTTTCCTACACCGCTGATCCGATCGGCTCCGGGATAACAAGAAATATTCCGCAGCATAATATACCGCCCGCGAAGAGATATGCCTCGACGCATTACGTGCGACTTTGTGGGGACGTTTCCACTGGCGTCTTGATATGACGCTACGGCGGTATCTGGCCAACAATCATGTGGCGCGACTTTGAGCGAGCAGATTAGCACGAGAACATAAAGCATGAATTGTTTTCCATTCTACTCTTGATAGGCCCGCACTTGCAGCCGAGTAATACTCCTAATAACGATAGTCACGGCGAACAAAATTAGACGGCTACCTGACGCTGACGAGCGTTTTCATCGCGCGACCTTTCCCGCTCTCGATTTGAATTCTATCATGTTCGCCGAGCGTTCTATAACCGGCGCTTTCATTCGATGCGGCCCATCTTCTTTGCAATCGAGCCGCGCCAGATATTTGTCCCGCAATCGCATGAACTCTCGCCGCTCTTGCGAATGGCGGCCGAAATGCGAGACGTGAAATTCGGCCGGGCCGCTTATGTTCGGGTCGCGCGGGTCCAGAAAATAGAAATGAATGCGACGCTTCACAATAAGAAGACGGCCGCCGCGAAGATATTCTGGCGTGTCGCGACCGCTGCAATCCATGAAGCCTGTTGAACTGCTACAAGCAAAACCCATGGGCGCATCGTAAAGCATCGCATCGCAGCCGTGGCATTCATTGACGCGCGAGAGGACGTATTCAATTTCGTCCGCGACACGCGTCCGTCCTTAAGGTTGCGCGTTAATCTCGCTTCCGCGATAAGGATAGCGGCGCGCCAGTTCCGCGAGCGTTAAGCGCCTCTCGTCTTTCGTCAATTCGTGGCGCGCAAGAATGGTCTCATAACTTTCCATGCTCGCGATAAGTCCATCATGATAGAGAGCGGGCGATGCATCTTTGACTCCGCGCACGGTGCGCCAGACGAATATTGCAGAAGAAGGCACAGGTCAGGCTCTGGATAGTTCGCGCGGTCCGAGCCTTTTGAAAGAGCCGAGCCGCACGGGATTTTGGTTTAGATCAACCGCCTTTTACCCTGTTGCTC
>Ga0233425_10011601_pt1 | contig 10234 bp, 7 predicted proteins | sample Watercolumn_Towu_2_FD_181712 | JGI IMG/M metagenome (GOLD analysis project Ga0233425, IMG submission 181712) | Freshwater microbial communities from Lake Towuti, South Sulawesi, Indonesia - Watercolumn_Towuti2014_140_MG | ecosystem: Environmental > Aquatic > Freshwater > Lake | place: Indonesia... | reverse complement strand
CTTCTTTTTGCGAAGTAGACTCCGCCCTCTTCTGCGCCGCCGAATCCTTTACCACTCTAAACTCCTCTACGGACTTCGTGTGGTGAAAATAAAAATAGTCTGTCATTTTACCTTCTTCGTTCGGAACAGTCATGATAACACAAGATTGTAAATCTCCGCATCTTGCCAGTAAGTATAGGTTTTGCCTAGCCTTCTCGTTTAAAACTTCCATCATTTGGCTCTCGTTAAGCCATACATGAAGTACAAAAAACAAATCGTTATAATCCACAATCTCTCTATCTTCCACTTCTCCAACCCTTTTCATAACAGATGCCAGTTCCTCCGGCTTTGTCTTTAGATATGCTAACGCCTTTCTTAAATTTGCATTACTTTTGCCGGAACTGTTTAGTATACTCTCAGATATCTCTCCGTCACCCGGAATTATTTCCCGCAAACGCCTGTGCCGCTCTTCCCGCACTTTTTCATAAAACAACTCTTCTCCCTGCTCTTTTACTTCATCTTCTCTTTGTTCTATGCAAGGCAATCTCTCGGCACTAACATTAACAATCTCTTTCCTTTCATTAAGAGATTGCGCCTTAGCCATATTTCCCAAATAATCCCTCACAGCTTCAGTATACGCTTTTATCGTATAAACTACCTCTTTTCCTATATCATGGAATTCAAAACACACCATTATCCCCGATTCTTCATTGTACGCCAGTGTAATTTTGTATTCAATCTCCTCTTTATCTTTTACTACCGAAAAATCGCCAGGAACAACACCTTTAAAATCCAGCTTCGGAGCACCCCTGCCAAGCCCCCTAAAAATAAAATTCCTTAGGCATTTTTGACCTGACGGAATTTTCCCAATACAGCCTTTAGAGTTAAAATCCTCCACTAATCCTCTTATTCTCGCATGGTCTGGATCCTCTTTTACCATTTCCTTCATGCACTCTGAAATGAAAAAACTAATATTTCTCCCATCCATATAGGCTCGCAATACCCCTTTGACACGTTCAGCCTCTAGGCTGAATTCTCCTAATCCTTCCATAATTGGAACAGCAGTTGTCTTCGTCAATCCATCCGCATTTTTAAAGAAGCACCAGTACGGATCGCTTAAACAATATTTTCTATTTGGATCATCCTCATTAACAGTCAATAACAAAAGGTTATGTTCTCCTTTTTTCTCGTCATAATAATGTATAAATCGCACAGAATAATTACCTCCTCTATCCTGCTTCGGTAGCTCCATGCCAGTCGGGATCAAAAGCACATTATTATCCGCAGGATGCACAGTTAAGTAGTAACTATCAAGCTTAAATCCACCCCTTGTTTCATTTTCACTAAGTAATCTAGATTCAGGACTAAGTACAACACCATTTTGCATGACAAATAACCACAGTTTGATCAGTTTTCTTATCTTACTAACCCCCAATATCTCCTCGGCACTTCCACCTTCACCCACAATTGAAGCAAATGCTCTATCCGCCTTATTTACGCCATATGACGCTAATTTTTGTGTTTCGCAGACAATTACTCTGTCACCTTGCCACAACTCAGCCGTCATTCCCAAGTCTTCATCCCAATTAAGCGCCATTTCGTACTCGCCCTTGAAAAGAATTCCTTGTTTCATAAAAAACAATTTCGTACCGTCTGCATCTATATTTACACTTATAGACTTTTGTGCTCGTTCGTAGTTTAAGTTAATACCTTTTATCAATCTTACCTTTTGTTTCAGGCAGGTCATGATCAACTTAATTCTTGCCGCCTCATTTCTAAAATATTCCGGCATTTCACTTATGCGCCCCGGACATAGTATTTCACCGGAACATGTTACTAAAATACCAGAACTTTTCTTTAATGTTTCGATGTCCCTTAATAGTTTTGCGTATACCTTGAAAATTATTGATAACCCATTCTTCAATTCCTCCTCACGCAACATTTCCGTTTCTGCTCCCATGGTTAATGTTTCCAATCTATCTAAATCGTCCTCATCTACTGTTTCCAAAAACTTCATTTTTGAATTTTCTTTTCTGGCAATTATATACTCATCCAAACCGAATCTGCGCCATGTGCCGCAGGCACTTGCCGTATCCGCCGTCAAAATATATAGTTTCTTTTTTGCCCTACTATAACTAAACCTCAAAATACATCTTTTTTCAGTTTTCGGCGGACAATATATATCTAAAGTTGTCCCGCCCAATTTATATGAAAATCTTTTATGTCCCGCGCTATCTGTAGTAAACTCCAGTTCTCCAAAATCATTTACAGCCTTTATGATTTTTTCTTCTTCATCCTCTTTTATATCACCGGCGGGATTTCCACACTTAGCGGCAATGTACATATTTATCACCGAACTTAACGCCTTTGTTTTTGCCGACACATCCAGAACCCGTTCATTTTTCGCTTTTTCCACTATCATACCAGTTCCTTCATCTTCACCGATTCCTATCTCGCGTTTGGGAAAAAGCTTGTCCGCTGGTATTTTTTCTCTATCGCCTTTCTTGTATTCTGATGCGTATGTATTTATAGCGTAAACCGCCCTGCATTTGTATTGTCCCCCGACATTAAAAGTAACGATCAATCCTAAATTATCATCAAACGACAAAATTGTTCTAAATTCAGGAGAATCGTGCTTGTAAACTTTTTTTGGAACTACATGATTAAAATATAGGTATGACTTTTCTCTCCCCAAATATTTCATTAAAAATCCAAGATGCCCACTTTTTTCTATCCTGCCCCTATATTCGCCGTACCTGTATGAAAATTCTTCTACAAGGGCCTTTATTTTCGAGAAATCTCTTTCTACTTCGGGTTTACTAAATTCCTCAACATAGGCACACATAATGTGATTAAATGACCTTTCCGCAAGCCATACGCGGATTTCTTTCCTTCTCTGTTCAATTTCTTCCTCGTTTTGCACCTCCATAATGGGTTCGGCCGCCAAAACCTTTTCGGAATTTTCACCTCTAGCAAAATAATTAAATGGATCACTGACGCAAATTTTTCCAGTCTTAATATTTCTAGACAAAATAAAGACATTTCCTTCTATGTACTTTGTTTTATAAACAAAATCTTCGGCTTCAGGATTTCCAAAATCCTTTGGCCTTAGAACTAGAGGTATTCGCATTGGTTTTTTTGGAAATACTGTGGGGAGAATGTACTGATTAGCAAGGTGAAAACCGCTATATTCGTCATTTCTCTTACTGAAATCATCCGGAGGCACAATCTGATTCTGCTGCATAAATCCCCATAAACACAATACCTCAATGAATTTTACAGAACTAATTGCCTTCTCGTAATTCTCTGCTTGCCCCAATATATTTGCGTTTATTTTCTTGCCGTAATGACCATTTAACAAAGAGAGCCTACCTTCTTCAGTGAAAAGCCATAAATTCCCACAACCAAAAACAAGCGTTTGCGGAACACCTTGACTTACTCTTTTTACCTGAACCAACAATCCTAGATCAACATCCCATTCACTGATCAGCTCATATTCACCATCCAGCATATATTGTGATTTAAATGACATTTGATATGTATTCCCCACAGGAAGAGCAAAACTATTACAAGCTTTAAAAGTTCTCCTAATAGGATTTCTATGCGCGACTTGAATTTTTCCTTTTATTGTGTCTATTTTATTTCTTATTTCCGCTATTTTTCTTTCTTCGCTTGTTTTTGTTTTCCCCGTTGCTAATATATCTCCACCAAAAGTCACTTTCGCATCGCTCGGTAATTGTTCCATTAGCCGTAGGAGTTCAATATAATCCAACATTACTCCTTGGAGAGATTGCAAACTGCCATCATTACGCAGAGCTTCACCTAGATCCCTTGATCCATGAGTTTGTGTAAGGGTGATTATACGCGGTATTTTCGTAGCCGGCTGAAGACACCGAGAACTACTCGCGTCAGCACAAACGGACTGGCACAAGAATATTGCACTTATTGTAGACGATACTATTTTATTTGACAGTGTCCGCATAAGTAAGTTTGGTTAAACACACGCCTTCCATGTAACACACCTACTTACTTATTGCCTCACGAGCGGATACTTGTCAAGAGGGGGGACGTTTTTTTGTTCAGACAATTTTTGCCAATATCGACATACTGTTTGGAATAACGTACGCGCTGAAGTTTTCGGGGAGCCATCTGTATGCTAGTTCAAGGGCTTCTGTAATATCGCTTGCTGGAACCATACCCATCGCCCGTACGTCTTTTGGTGGAAGTTTTGTTATAAATATTATTCTATACGCGCGTGATTTTTTTAACATCGCGCGGGCTGTTTGCCCCTGTATTTCGTAATTTATCGCGAGAGCCTTTTCTATAGTCTCAACATTGCGCATACTTAAATATTTTTCGATGGATTCTGACCCATATCCCTCACTGCACGATCCGACGGCAATTATAACACCGCCTTCTTTAACCGCGAATGTTGCCTGATGTATAGCCTTATGCACTTGAACAAAATTTAAATCTAGGGGATGCCCGCCGCATGAAGCAATTACCATATCCGCCACTTTTTTTATCTTTGGGCGGTAAACTTTATTTATAAAGTCCACGCCTTTTTTGTGTGCCTTAACAATATCTCCGGCAAAAAACTTTAGAATATTTCTGTTTTTGTCGAGTACGACATTTATCATAAACGCCGGCTTAACCATCTCCGCCGCTTCCACCATGTCCTCATTTATAGGATTATGCTCGTAAATTCCTGCCGCGGAATATTTGGCCTCGCTAGCTTTTTTACAAAACATAGTCATCTTATGATTTGCGACAATAGTCTCATAACTGCAAATACCGGGAAGAATATTTTTTCTGCCGCCGTTATATCCGGCGAAATAATGAAATCCGATTGTACCGGTAGTAATAATCCTATCTGCCTCCATTACTTTTTTAAAAACATTGATCTTGTTCCCGCGCGAAGTCGTACCGATATAAACGTGCTGAGATTTATCTCTAGCCTCATGGTCAAAACACTTTACTCTTCTATACACTTCTTCCCCAACAAGTTTTTTATGCTCTTCCGCGGTGTGTTTCCTATGCGTCCCGACGGTAAATACTATAAAAATATCATTGTCGGCAATACCAAGCGCGTTCAACTCATTCAAAAGATATGGCAGATATGTTTTTGTTATGGGAACCCTTGTTATATCGGAAACAAGTATGCACACCTTCTCGCCTGCCTTAAATATTTTGCCGAACGATTTAGTGCCAATCGGTTTTGACAATATTTCTTTTAAACCGCTTTGTACATCCTTCACATAAGGCAAATCTCTGACATCTAAAACACCGAGAACATTTTTCTCAGCCAAATTAACTTCAAATTCTTCTTTGTCAAATTTAACCTTTATCATATTTACACCATTTTTAGCGCTTCCTTCACATTCCCCTTTTCATGGACAATATGACGGATTGCTTTTATCATTCCGACAGGATTTTTTGACTGCCACACATTTCTACCCATATCCACACCAACAGCACCTTTCTTAATCGCGTCATACGCAATCTCTAAAACTTCTTTATCTGATTCCATCTTAGGCCCGCCGGCAATTACTAGAGGAACCGGACAACTATCCGCTACCTTTTCAAATTCTTCGCAATAATATGTCTTCACATAAGCCGCGCCAAGCTCTGCCGCTATTCTGCATGATAATGCAAGGAATCTCGCGTCTCTTTTTCCCAATTCTTTTCCGACCGCGGTCACAGCAAGCACAGGAATACCATACTTCTCCGCCTCATCAATAAGTTTTGCCAAATTTGTCAGGGTCTGATGCTCATACTCGGATCCCACATAGATTGACAACGCGACAGCAGAAACATTCATCCTCACTGCGTCTTCTATGCTGACAGTTATACCCTCATTACTTAAATCCTTCCCGACAATACTATTTCCTCCGGATACGCGAAGCACAATAGGCGCGTCATAACTCGGATCAACACACGCGCGCAAAACACCTCTTGTAAGCATCAGCGCGTCGGCATAAGGAACAAGCTGATCTATTGTTTTTTTAGGATTCTCTAGTTTACTTATCGGCCCCAAAAAATATCCGTGATCTAAGGCCAGCATTACGGTTTTTCCTGTTTTCGGTTTTATTATCCTGTTTAAACGATTTTGTTTACCCCAGTCCATAAAAACCTCCCATTGGTCGGTTAGTTTACAGTTTACAGTCATTTACATGGTTCTATAATGACTTTTATTGATTCACTTGCCTGCGCGACAAGCCCGAATCCTTTTTGTGTTTCTGACAAGGGCAGGCGATGTGTAATCATATCTTTCACATTTAATCTTTTCACAGAGATTAACTTAAGGGCATCTCTATAATCAGCCGGGCTCCCGGCATATGAGGTAGTCAGCGTCATATCTTTTCTGAAAAAGAAATCATTTATCGATATCGGGACTTTCACATTTGGGCCCGTAGGCGCAAAAAAAGAAATAACCCCGCCTCGTCCTGCGCATTCAAGCGCCTGCATCTGCGCCCTCTCCGCTCCGGTACAAACAATAACTATATCGGCAAGCCTTCCGTTATTCACATCACGAAATACCTTCGCTATATCATCGGCCGCGTTAATAGCATGATCCGCGCCAAATCTCTTTGCGGCGTCTAGCCTAAATTTTGAAATATCTGTCGCCACAACTAATCCTGCGCCCATCATTCTTGCGACATGCGCAACCAACAATCCTATTATCCCACTACCTAAAACCAAAACACTTTTGCCGGGTTCTAATTTGGTTATTTTCAACGCTCGCAGTACACATGCCACCGGTTCCGTAAACGAGGCCTCTTCATACGTTGTTCCATCAGGAATTAAAAATAAGCCTGTCTCTGTCTGGATAGCAGGAACTCTTGTAAACTCACAAAATCCACCGGGATCAACATTTGTTTTATGGAGAGTTTCACAGGCTGTCGGGTGTCCGTTCAGACAATAGTCACAAACATTACACGGCACATGGTGAGCGATCGCGACCCTGTCCCCGGTTTTCCATTTCTTTACATCTTTTCCTGCCTCAACAATTTCACCAGCTATCTCGTGCCCCAACACAAGCGGCGCTTTATGAATGCGGTACCATTCCATAACGTCACTACCGCAAATGCCGCTCGCGACAATTTTAACTAAAATTTCATCCGCTCCGATCTTAGGAACAGGCCTGTCTTCTATTCGAATATCACTGTTTTTGTAATAGACTGCTGTTTTCATAATTTGGCGGCTATTATACCACAAGCTTTTCTAAATTCCATTTTTTAAATTCGTTTAATTGCTCGCGCGCCGTCATATCATAATGCAGAGGTGTGATAGAAATATAATTGTCCTGAATGGCAATTGTATCAAATTCCGGGCCACCTGAGACTTCAACAATTTCCGGAGTCAGCCAGTAATATACTTTATCTCTTGGATCAACTCTTTTTTCTATCGCCCCCACAAATCTTGTTTTGCCTTGCACTGTCAGGCGCGCGCCTTTTATCTCGTTTTTTGCAACCGCTGGAACATTAACATTTAGAAGGACATCTTTCGGAAGGCCCTTTTCTCGCACCACTAAAGCAAGTTTTTTCGCAAATTCAGCGGCGACGCTAAAATCCCTGTTTGCGTATGACCCGAGCGATACCGCAAAAGACGGAACCCCCAAAATAGCCGCTTCAGTAGCAGCAGAAACTGTTCCTGAATAGATAACGTGTGTGCCTGTATTTGCGCCCTGATTAATGCCGGATATTACCATGTCTGGTTTTTCCTTTAATATTTCCTTTAATGCCAATTTCACGCAGTCCGCGGGAGTACCGCTTACCGCGTGTCCAAAAAATACTCTATCTTTATAATGTTCCGTTACTCGCAAGGGAAATGACACAGTCACGGCGTGCCCTACCGCGCTTTGCTCCGTATCTGGTGCAACCACCGTCACGTCTGCAATTTTCTTAATCTCTGAAACCAGCGCAGAAATCCCAACGCTTCCTATCCCGTCATCGTTCGTAATTAACACTTTCATACGTCTTCTGTCTTTTGTCTACATTCTAAATTCATTGCAAAAAGATTTGTTTTACCGTCTTTTTCAGTATCTAAATGCCTTCCGTCATAGTTAATCAGCCCAAACAACCTACTAGATAGCATTGTTAACCTTAAAGCAAATATGCTGACCTATTCTTGTCTGGATAAATGTATTTAACTTTTTTTGCTGCAAAATTTATCTTTTTAATTTTCAAATAGGCCTTCTTCCCTGCATCACTCTGGTCAAAATACATATTCATATTTTTTAGATCATAAACAACCCGCCACCGAGTTTCCCATGCGTCGTTTAAAGGTGAAAAACCGCTTTTTCTGTCATCAAAAGCCGGCACGGCAATATTATTAATCGCCTCTTCCATATATGCCACCGCCTGAGCAGAATCAATTGGTTCTGGCATATTCTCTAAGTTAAAAGCAATTCGAATAAATCGTCGAACCGAATTTGCACCTCCCGCCAAGTATTCAACAGTGTAATCTTTTTTATCTTGTCTCGTTTTATCAAGCTCCGCCAACTGTTCCGGAAGGGACGGCTCATTGGTCATAACATTATATTGCGGCCCATGGAATATTTGCATTTTTCCGTTATTATATTCGATAATCGCGGCATCACCACCGGCATCGACAACTGCTATATGCACCGGCATGTCAACTTTTTGTCCATCTTTGACCAAGCCTAAATCCCCAAATTCAATTTGATTATTATTCAAATTAGTCAATACCTCGTTAACATCAGAACAACATCCTAAGACATACCTAATCCAAGCCCCAGCATATATTTTTGGCTTATTAGGGTCCAACGGAGGAAGTTGATTCCCCGCTTGCATCAAAAAACGCGCATTTAAACCCTTTTCATTAATTCCGTCCATTCCACCGTTCTTAAAACTTTTATCTTCGATAACAATAACACCATACTTGGTCGTCCATTTCATGTAATTAAATTCGTCATGGTCCTTGTAATTGCGCGGATAAATCGCAATCCGAGGACTTAACGGTTGGAAATAATCAGCCGTACGACCCACAAAAGTTCCTTGGCTGTTAGTTTTCATCAATGTCGAACAAGCAAAAACAGTATCATTTGAAAAAACAAGCAAAATTACCAAAACCAACGTATTCCTTCTCATAGTCCCTCCTCCCTCGTCCCACTTCCCACGTCCTACGTCCCACTATCCACTATCAGCGTCACCGGCCCATCATTTTCCAAACTAACAAGCATCTCCGCACCGAATTTGCCTTTTCCCACCTTACATCCATACTCGGATATTTTTTTCGCAAAATATTCATACAAAGGTTCTGCCTTTTCTGTGGGAGCCGCTTCGGTATAACTTGGCCGCCTGCCTTTTCGACAGTCACCATACAAAGTAAATTGGCTTACAACTAAAAATCCCGCTCCTACATCCATTCCGGAAAGGTTCATCTTACCATCTTTATCATCAAAAATCCTTAAATATGCAATTTTCTCAGCCAAAAAATCCGCATCCTTTTCGGTATCTGAATGAGTTATGCCCAATAAAACAACAAGCCCCTTCTCTATCTCGCCTATAGTCTCCCCATACACAGAGACAGATGCTTTTTTAACTCTTTGAATGACCGCTTTCATAAAATTCCTCTCATGGCCCTGTTATATATTTTTCCGATACTTCGCCCGATTTCTTATTAATCCTTATAAAAGCATTTGCCCCTAATCGGCTTTTTTGCGTATTTATATCCCAATAATCCCCATTTTCGTTGATACCCACATCAACCCACTCCCAACCTTCTTCTTTGCAAATATCTTCAGCAATTTTTAACGCCTGTTCCTTTGATATACCATCCCCTACAATTTCGATAGTTATAGTACTAGATACTAAATTCACTGGCGGAACCTTTTTCAGCAATTCTCGTATCTCCGCCATCTCACTTTTTCTCTTTTTCCAAAATTCATTTTCATATATTGTGCGCCAGTAGTCGTCAGCGTACAATCCATACCATTGAGACTCGTTCTTCGCGTCAGTCGAATAATACAGACAAACATAATATTTACCTTTTCTTAATGTTTTAGACCGCCTAACATTAAATCCGTCCTCAAAAAAATCACAACTTTGCCCTGACGGAATAAGTCGAAAAGCATTCTTCTCCAGCGGGTTAACCGTTTTACAGGCAGGCATATCATCTTTTACTTCTACTCCGTTTTCATCCTTTACTTCAAAATAACAATGCGGATATCTATATTTGTTTTCAGATCCGTCCTGCGGCCTTACGATAAGTAAATCCTTTTTGGAGTTAT
>Ga0233425_10011600_pt1 | contig 10235 bp, 10 predicted proteins | sample Watercolumn_Towu_2_FD_181712 | JGI IMG/M metagenome (GOLD analysis project Ga0233425, IMG submission 181712) | Freshwater microbial communities from Lake Towuti, South Sulawesi, Indonesia - Watercolumn_Towuti2014_140_MG | ecosystem: Environmental > Aquatic > Freshwater > Lake | place... | reverse complement strand
GCGCCATAGCCGATGCCGGCTACCGAGTGGCCGACATCAAATCGGAACGTTGGCCGGCTTCGCGTCGGAATGGGTGGCCGGCTTCCGTCGGAATCCGCATCCGCGGGCTGCACCACCGGGACTTCTCGACGTTCGCGACGTGGACCATGACGTCAACCGTGGGCGCGATGGTCTACGCGGCTCAGACGTACCTCAACACGGCTGGCAGGAGCGACGCGGCGGAGGAGCGGGAGAAGCGGCTCAGCCCTAAGGCGCTCGCCGCGGCAGCCGTTCAGCGGGGCTCTTGGGCCTCCATCCTGCCGATGCCCATCGACACCGGGTTGGGGGCAGCGGGGTTCCAGCACCTCTTCGACACGAGGGCTTCGGGGACGACCTCCTCTATCCTGGGCAATCCCACGTTCGACCTCGTGGACACGGCGTACAAGGCGTCCGGCGGGGTGTTCAGGGCCGCGCGACAGGGCGGCTACAGTCAATCCGAGGCCCGCAGCGCAGCGCGCATCCTGCCGTTCTCGAACGCCTTCGGCATGGTGCCGCTACTCAATGTGATGATCAGCGGCCTACCTGAGCACAAGCCGCGGTCGTCCTACTGAGCCCGCGCGGGTCTCTCCGGTCCGCCCATCATCATCACCATCACGACCCTCTCTAATCAACTGGACGGGGCCCCTTCGGGGGGCTCCGCCCATCCCTTACGCATGGAATGAACCGATGACCGAAGAGACCCGGCGAGAGATCACCGTCACGTTCAGCGGAAAGACCCAGGGCAACCCAGGGCCCGGAACCTGGACGGCCCATCAGTGGGAGCCGGCTACGGACAAACAGCGCACCTTGCGAGGCACGGCCGAAGGCACCACCAACACACGCATGGAGCTGATGGCCGCCTTGAAAGGGCTCCTCCTCGTGGAGGCTGGGTCCTGCCTCACGATGATCGGCAGCGACTACGTGGTCCGCAGCATGAACGAGTGGCTTCCCCTCTGGCAGATGAACCGCTGGCGCAAAGCAAGCGGGAAGCGCGTGGAGAACGTGGACCTCTGGCAGGCGCTTGTTGAGGCGGTGAAGAAGCACCGGAGGGTGACGTGGAGGACAGCTTAATGATGTGCCTTTGGTACAGCCCTATAGCTACTGGTCCATGCGCACGAGGAGGGCGTGGGTAGACTCCCAGTTGTCGTTCATTACCGCCGAGACGTACTTTGGGGGAAGCTCGGCCAACTCCGCGATGACGTCAATGTCGATCTTTTTTGTACGGTAGGGCTCCAGAAGCACAGCGCGCGCTGCAAAGGGGAACAGCACTGCTAGCGCCTGAGCAACAGCGACCCGATCCGTCAATGCATGGATTCCATCACTCTCATAGTCCACCAAGTCAGGCGGGAGGATGATTTTTTCCATCAGCGCTTCAATGGCTGGATCGCTAGAGACCAGAGCTCGTTCAGGATCAAGAATGTGAAGCATTTCCTTGGTGCAAACCAAGCGCTCCTGGTCGTTAGTGGAGCGAGCGTACGTAATATCTGCGCACCGCTGGAGCCCGTTCCCAGTCTCATAGTCCCAATGCTGAATAAAGCCGTTCAGGATGCCGGTGTTGATACCACTATCCCAGAAATAGTAGATCTCATCCTGTATGTCACGCGCGCGGAGTGCGGCTACGACCTCATCCACTTCAACCGGCAGCTTATGACGTCCTGCAAAGGTCCTAATTAAGGCTGATACCGTCACGTCGCTTACCCGCAAACGAAAAGAGCCCGGGTTTTACCCCGGGCCCTGCCTACGCCGAAGTTGTCTAATTCACATATTGGCAACCCACGCCCTTACGTCAACAGGCTCCTTCCGGCAGCGGGGAGGCTGGCCGGCAGAAACCAGAACGCCGCTATCACGGCGGGCGACCGAAGCGCACAGCTCATCCCTGAAGGCATCCTTCGAGATCACCTCGTTGGTGCCGCGGAAGAACTTGATGTTGCGCAGCGTCATGCCCTGCCGCGAGGACAGGCAATCCGCCGTTGTGTCTCTCTCGTGCTCAGACATGGTTGTAATCCTTGCGTCCATTTTAAACCCACTGGCGAGGCTAGCCTCGAAGCAGTGCAAAATTCGGGCCTCCTAGATGTACAGCTCCCGAATGCCCTACCAACGCACGATAAGGCAAAGGGTGCCGAGTCTTGAACTCATGCTAGAAGATTATAAACAACTTGCTTGCGTCACAGACCCAGGCTTGCGAGTGACCCCTCTCGCCTGCCATCCACGGCAAAATAGCGAAGTGTCCAATGAACATCAAGGGGCAGGGGTTGACTAAATCGCCACATGAGTCTAGGCGGCCACCGCCAAGCTTATACTCTTGTGCCCCAGTGATTTAGCCGTTGCGCGCCCGTGGTGTGAGAAAGCCCTATCCTGGGGATAGAGTCTTTGCACGTCATGGGTAAGGACGGCGCTGAGAAGGCACGGGTAGAGGTGATTCGCCCCCCCCTAGGTTGAGCCTCTATAAGGGTGCAGGGTAGGTGGGACCATCTTCTAGGGATGGGCGCACTCTCAAGGCTTTGCCTGAGATAGAGGCGCCGCGCCCTCGGATGGCGCACATATGGAAATGGTCGAGCAGCGCGGAAAGCGGCGCATCGCAGCCACCTCACCGTCCCAGAACGTTCGCTCCCACTCGGCAACCCTCTTAGGCTCCTCCAAGCTCACGCCCGTGGATGGGTAGATCGGTTCGGCGCTGGCGCGGCTTCGGGGCTTGCACCCATCCCTTCGAAACAGCATCGAATGGGACGCACTTGTTCCAAGGTGAAGCCCACCAGATGAATTACGCCCTGGTTCATGTTGCCGATGACGCCGACCGGTAGGTCTATCATGCCATCCGCCGCTCCTCGCTGTGGGAGGAGAGAGGGCTCACGGGCTACGATGATGCCCGTCCCGAAGAGCGGTTTCCGAACCACCACTCACTGCTCTTGAAGCTAGACGGCGAGGGCATCGGCACGACCCGCCTGGACGACCTCAGAGACCAAACCGGCATCGTGAGGCTGGTAGCTGTCACGGCTCCACAACGCGGCCAGAGGCATGGTCGTGTGCTTAGTGCGCTGGTCGAGAACTACGCGAGGAGGCTCGGGCTCCACACGCTGTTCGTAAGCGCGGCTCTCGACGCTGAGGGGTACTACTCCGCTACCGGATGGACGCGGATAGCGAGCGGCGCTCCGGCACTACTGGGACATGCGGACGGCTTCGCGCAGATGAGGAAGCGCATCGTCCCTTAAGGGAGGACGGCCCCTCGTCAGCCGCTACAAAAGCCGCTACAAAGCCCTTCGTTCGCGCTCGAAAAACACCAACAATTTCAACGCATAACACTGGTACAGAGGGTCTCCCGCCGTCCGCACCAATCCGTTGGAATGGCGAACACCGTCAGCAAGACACGGACACGCAGGTGTTTTTCGGCGCCCCGGGGCTTTCGCAGCGCGGACGACGAGGTCGAGACCGACGTCCAGCGGCGCCATAGGCGAGGCATGACCGGCGCAGTGGGGCGCCACGCGACCTTCCTCGAAGAACCGAGCGTCAACCTCACGCAGGAGGCTCCGGACAGTCGGATACCTCCCGGGTGCAGGCGGGTTGCCTTCGATGCAAGCCGATGGCGTGGCGCCCGAACATGCGGCTGACCATCGGCTTCAAGAGCAGGAGGGAGCTACAGCCATGGCAGACATTCGCTCACAGGACCCGCTCGGCAGGTCCGATGGCGGGCCCGCATCCGGCCGGGGCGGCTCATCGCGTGAGGGCGGGGTGGCGGATCAGGCGCGACAGGCGTTGCGCGATGCGACTGATAGAGCTTCCGACGCCTGGGACAGTGCTTCGGAGTACGGCTCTCGGTACTACCGCCAGGGAAGCCGAGCCGTTGGCGATGTGGATACGGCAACGATGACGGGTTTCCTCGTCGCGGGAGCTATCGGCTTCGGGCTCGGCTGGTTGGTGTTCGGTCAGCACTCATATTCAGGCGATTACGTCGCCAGACGCATGAGCCGCAGCAGCGAACGCGGCTATTAGGAGTGGCGCTGCCGGCGACGGGTCAAGCTGAGCAAGGCGCAACCTGTCGTCGGCCCCCTCAGTCCCTCTTCCGCGTTGACTGCCGCCCTGCGCCGTCGTCTCCGCATCGGCGCTAGGCTGGCCCCATGTGCAATCTCTACAGCCTCAACCGACCTCAGGATGAGATACGGCGCTGGTTCGATGTGAGCCGCGACAGCGCCGGAAACCTCCCTCCCATGCCCGGCATCTTTCCCGACCAAATGGCCCCGGTGATCTTGGGCGGCAGGGAGGGCCGTGAGCTGACGATGATGCGGTGGGGCATCCCAGGGCCGAAGGCGTACGGGGAGCAGCCCGTCACCAACGTCCGCAACGTGAAGAGCCCTCACTGGCACCCCTGGCTCAAGCCGGAGTTCCGCTGCCTCGTCCCCGTGTCGTCGTTCAGCGAGTACGCCGACACGAAGCCTCGCAAGACGCCCGTGTGGTTCGCCCTGGACGATGACCGGCCGCTGTTCGCCTTCGCGGGCATCTGGCGCCCCTGGACGGGCGTGAGGAGGACCAAGAAGGAGAACCCCGACAGGGTGGAGGAGGAGCACCGGTTGTTCTCCTTCCTCACGACGGAGGCCAACGGCGTGGTCGGGCCCGTGCATCCGAAGGCCATGCCCGTGCTGCTCACCACGAAGGAGGCGTGCGGGGTATGGCTCGAGGCGCCGACCGAAGAGGCGCTGAGGCTGCAACGCCCGCTGCCCGATGGGCTCATGAAGGAGGTGGCGAGAGGCGAGCGGCACGATGGAGAGGCACAAGGCTGAAGTGCGCGCAAAGCCCTTCTTGCCCCTCGCCGGTCGCGACAAGGGCCTCGCCCGTTCTCGGAAAACACCAGCTATTTTAAGCACAACGCCGGTCCGGGGGCCCGCCGCCCGTACCAGGGGTTCGAAGATCGAGGGCTTGGAGCGGCGTCCGCGAAGCGGCACGCCCCGCCCCCGCCCCTTCACCGTTCCATGTCCGGCCGGGCCGCCGCGAGTTGAACACGCGGCTGGGCCAGGGCGAAGGTCGCGCTCGACTGGCCGGAATGGCTGAGCAGCCGAAGCGTGGCGGTGCGACCGACCAGTTCGGGCTCGGCGGCGGCCTCGCCCTGCGGCGCCGTGAAGCTGTCCGCCAGCATGCCCGGGCGGGCGAAGCCGTCCTTGGTCAGCACCTGCCAGATCACCGTCTGTGCCGTTTCCAGCTCGGCCGTGCCGGTCGCAGGCGAGAAGACCGCCGCGTAGCTCTGGCGGAGCCCGCCGCGCTCGGCCGTGAAGATGCACGCCGCGACGGGCGTGCGGCCGAAGACGAGCGTGGCCTCGGGCTTGGTCACGCAGGTCAGGGTGCCGGCGGCGCGCTGAATGGCGGGCGCGGCGCCGAGGCCGTGCGCGCCGGCGGCGCCCGCAGCGAGGATGCCGGCGGTGAAGGCGAGAGTGAGTGAACGCATCGGAGCCCCCTAGGCGGTTCGTCGTGGTTGGCCGCTTCGTTTCGAAGCGTTGCGTTAACTATGAGGGGGTGCCGTTGCGGGCGTATTCCGTCGATTGTTGCTTGGGCGTAAAGGGGCGATCGAGACAGCGCGGAGAAGCGTCGGAGAGACCGCGGCGATCGGCCTGAAGGCGCGCTCTCCACAGGGCATCGAGGGCGACGGCTCGACCTGAATGGCCCAGGCATGCGAGCCTTTTGCGGTGTCGATGACCAAGTCCCAACTCTGCGCGCTGCTCGCCGACGCTCTTGGCGTCCCGGAGCGCGAGCGCGTCGCGGCCTTCCTGCGCGACCCGGCCACTCAGCTCATCGAGAACCCGTTCTCGGCGGCCCGCGCCGCCACGGCGCGCAACACCTGGGCCGGCAGAAGCTTCGACTTCCGTGTGATGGGCGTCGAAGCCGCGGGCCTGTCCGATCTGGTCAGCGCGCTGGCCGCGCTCCCGGTCGCGGAGCCGCTGATCGAGGAAGTCGCCCGGTCCGGCCCGCACACCGCCTCCGTGATCCTCGGCGCGGATCGCGGCCGCGTGATCGGCGTCGCCCTCTACGGGAAGCCCGGCATCCCGCTCCCCCGCTTCGTCCCGCGCCGGCCGCGCCGCCGCGCGGCGGCCGCGACCCAGCTCGACCTGTTCGCCGACGCCCGATGAGGGGCTGACGTCCTCGCCTTACCCGCCTCCGGCCGAAGCGGGACGCCGCGCATCGATCAGGCGGATGACCGGGCGCGGATGAGGGATCGGCTCCATCGTTGGGATCGATGGTGCTAGCGGCGTCGCGCGCGCCGCGGCGAACGTCCGCCCCTGACCGACCCGGCGACAGGCGACCAGACCGATCCCCATCAGGGTCCCGGCCAGCACATCCGGCAGGTAGTGCCCGCCCGCGCCGAGCGTCGCGACGATGATCGCGCCGTTGAGGAGGATCGCGAGCGGACCGATCACCGGCACGGGGGCGAGCGCCCAGGCGGTGAGAACCGCGAGGCAGGCGTGGAAGGAGGGGAAGGTGACGAGGCCGCGGATCTCGGAGAGCGCGATCACCGGCAGCCTGTGGTCGCGCAGGGCCTGCAGCGCGTCGAGGTGCCAGAGGGCGCCCACCGTCTCGAGATGCCCCTGCGGATAGACCTGCGGCGCGTAGTGGGCGTAGGGGCCGACTGCCGGAAACAGGGCCGAGACCGCGATCGAGGCGAGCAGCGCCAGCGTGAACAGACGGACATAGGACCAGAGGCGGGCGACCCGCGACACCGCGCTGAGTGCGATGACGACGAGGCCGACCTGGGGTCCGCTCGAATGATAGGCGAGCGCCAGCCACCAGGACAGATCGGGGTGTTCGGCGAGGAAGCCGACCCAGCCGCGCCAATCGAAGCCCAGGACGGCCTCGATACGGGCGAGGGCGGGATCGGCGAGCGGAAGCGCCAGCGTGGCGCTCAGGTAATGCAGCAGAGCCGCCGCGGTGGTGAAGGTGGCGAGATAGGCGCTCGACAGGGCCATGGCCCGCAGCTTCGGCTCCGGCCTGACCGCGCTGAACAGGAACGCGAGCCCGAGCAGGACGGCGACGGCGCCGGAGACGGCGAGCGGGCCGGGCCAGGCGAGGTCGATCCCCGCGAGGGCGAGCCAGAAGGCGTCGAGCCCGATCAGGATGCCGACGAGTGCCCAGTAGCCTCGACCTGGCGCGGCAAGCCCCGCACTCGGCCGCCGCGGGAGCGTGTCGGCCGGAGGGCGAGCGGGCCGGCCGCCCGTCGGGTCGGCTGTCCTCGAGCCGGCTCCGCGTTCCTCGTCGAGCAGCATCCGTCCGTCGCTCCTTGCGCGCAACCCGAAGGCCGCTCCGGACGGGAAGACGCGGCAGCGCCGGTTTTGTTCGGAACGAGGGGCCGTTTCAGGCGGACGGGACAACGGCCTGGATGCGCCCGCTGCCCGCAGCCGGCCGGTTGGCATTCGCGGCGGGCATGAAGCTTTCGACCCTGTTGCGGCCCTCGTTCTTGGCCGCGTAGAGCGCGAAATCGGCCGCCTTCAACAGATCGGCGGCCTGGATGCCGAAATCCCGCGTGCGTCCCCGCGCGGCGGTGACGCCGACGCTCACGGTCACCGGCACCTCCGCGGACAGACCGGGATGGCGGATCGCGAGGTCGGCAACGGCCGCGCGGACCGCCTCCCCCGCCAACCGCGCCGCGGCCGGCTCGGCGCCCGGCAGCAGCGCCGCGAATTCCTCGCCGCCGTAGCGGGCCGCGAGCCCGCCATGAGCCTCGACGGAGGCCTGGAACGCCGCCGCGACCGCCACCAGGCAGAGATCCCCCTCGGCATGCCCGGCCGTGTCGTTCAGGAGCTTGAAGTGATCGATGTCGATGAGGATCACGCCCAGCCACGCATCCTGCTCGCCGGCGAGATCCCAGGCTGCCTCCAGCCGCTCGGTGAAGTGGCGGCGGTTCGACAGGGTGGTCAGCGAATCGGTCTCCGAGAGCACGGTGAGCCGCGCGTTGGCGCGGGCGAGCGCCTCGGCCTGAAGCTTCACCCGCAGGGCGATGAGGAACGTGTTCCGCGCCGCCCATTCCCGCGAGTAGCAGAGCTTCAACGGCACCAGGATCAGCCCGGAAACCAGGAGGGGCAGGCCGCTGCGCTCGGCGGTGCAGAGCCCGAGGCCCAGAACGAGACCGACATAGAGGACGAAGGAGCAGCCGCAGAACCACAGGCAGTGCCGGAACGGCAGGGGCGCGATCAGACCCACCACCAGCGGCACGATGGTCGCGATGATGATGTAGACGTCGGTGTGCGAGGCCGGCGCGAGGCGTGCGCTGTTGAGGACGACGACGATGTCGACGAGCGCGGTGGCGAGGACGGCGCCGGAGATGCGCACCATCGTCGGCCGCCCCCGCAGGGACGCGATCGCGATGAGCGCGACCGGGCAGAAGACGCCGAGCGTCATCGCCAACGGCACGATGAACCGCTCCGGACCGAAGACATCATGGTCCATCGCGAGGGAGAGGATGTTGAACAGGGTGAAGACGGCGAGCCAGGACTGGACGTAGAGGCCGTCCTGCCGAGCTGTCTCCGCGCGGTACTCCGCTTCGAGCACCTCCGGCAGCTTGAGCCGGTACCAGGGACGGCTCAGGCCGGCTTCGATCGGCTGTAGCATCGATGCGCCAAGTCAAGCCTCTGCTGTGCAAGCGTTACCGTAAGAGACCGAGTCCGCTCAATGCCGAATGTCAATCGGGATGCGCGGAAGTGGATGCCGTCCGCACGATGTCAGTCATTTTCCGGTCTCGAGACCGGATCGCCGGCCACGCCGTAGCCGCGCTTGGCCGCGGCGCGGTTGACGATGCCGAAGCGCAGAACCGCCTCCTCCAGATAATCGATCGCCCTGAAGAGGCCGCGGCGCGCCCGATTCCACTCGTCCGCTTCCGCGTCCTCGGGCATCTCGGCCAGCGTCACGGATGCGATCAGCACACGGTCGCGCTCGTCCTCGATGCGCCGGTCGCGCTCGACATGGCCGCGCACGTCGGCGTCGAAGGCGGCGATCACCGCCCAGGGCAGGTCGTCCTTGCGGCTGCCCGCCGGGAACGCGGCGGCGAGACGCCGCCCCTGCGCCGCCGCCCCGCGCGTCAGATCTGCCAAGCTCACCGCCACGCTCGTCCCCTCTCGCATCGGAAGGTCCCGGTCTCCGCTCCTGCCAACGCCGGCCGCGCCCCTCCTGTTCGAAGGAGCCCGCGAAGGGAGCTCGGCGCCTGACCCCGTGCCGATCGATCCGGCCCCGGCAACGGGCGGGCCATCGAAGCGCGCAGGACGCTGGGATCGGCAGTTTCGGTGCCATGACCTGCACGAAACCTCGCCCCAATGCCCTCGATTGCGCCTTATTGCCTTCACACTCACCGTCGATCTGCGCCAGCCTCAACTCGGAAGAGCGAAGATCAGTATCGGCTCCGGTGATGATTGATTTCGAAAACCTGCCCTCGTGGGCCCGCCGTCGTCTGAACCGGCACCGCGTGCGCGGCGGCACCGGGCTCGTCGTGCGCTGGATCTCCGTGCCGGTTGGACGGGGCACCACAAACGGAGGCGCGGAACCTCCCTCGTCACCTCCCGGATCGCAGGGCGGCGCGACGGACGGCGACGATCAACGCTCGCGCCCGCCGAACGGTTTGGGGGCATCGCCGTCCGGTGGGCGCGGGCGACCGGCGGACGAACCGACCGGCGCGGCGGAGGATAGAGCCGACGCACCGCTCCGACAGGGGTTGCCGGAACAATTATCGCTGCCCGCCCGCGGCCGAACGGCACGCATCGGTTGAGCGGCCGGGACCGGCTCGCCGCCGCCCCGACGAGAGTCGCGGCACCGGCATGATGCCAAGACATGCCGCCGGCCACGAAAAGGGCATAAGCCCTGCTTTAGGTTTGCCGACTGACGCCTGCCCCCCCCGCCGACGCTCGGCGCCCGGGAAATCGGGTGCTTCGTCGGACACGTGACGGACAGACACGTGAGAGTCCTCGCACGTGAGAGTCCTCGGCAGAGCAATCGGCCGGCGCCTTCGCAGGGAAGCGTCGGAAACCCATGGTGTTTCGATGAGACGAACCGGATTTCTCGGCCTCAGCATCATCGTCCTCGCCGCCGCCGGCGCGCGTGACATCGGCCCCGCCCAGGCCAGCGAGAGCGTGAGCGGGCGAGCGCGGATCCTGAGCGGCGACACGCTGGTCGTGGGCGGACGGGTGATCGGCCTCTACGGCGTGGCGGCGCCGGGCCTCAAACAGACCTGCCTGAACGCCAAGGGCCAGAACTAC
>Ga0233425_10011599_pt1 | contig 10235 bp, 9 predicted proteins | sample Watercolumn_Towu_2_FD_181712 | JGI IMG/M metagenome (GOLD analysis project Ga0233425, IMG submission 181712) | Freshwater microbial communities from Lake Towuti, South Sulawesi, Indonesia - Watercolumn_Towuti2014_140_MG | ecosystem: Environmental > Aquatic > Freshwater > Lake | place: Indonesia... | reverse complement strand
GCCGGCGAGTTTCTCGTTGCACCAATCGACGGTCTGTTGGAGCTGCCGCAGGTACTCGCTCCAGGCGACCTGCTGGCCGTCGATGTCGTAGCTCGGCTTGGGCGCGGCGGTGATCTCCGCCATGCGGGCCAAGGTTTGCGTTTTGATCGCGGCGAGTTGTTGGGTGTCGGCGGGCATGGGCAGTGGGTAGTGGTGAGTGGGTCGTGAGTAGTGAGTAGTGGGCAGTGGTCGGGAGGCGGGCGTGATGGGCTGGGGCGATGCGGGAGCACGGCCCTTCACCCATCACTACCCACTACCCACTTCTCACTACCCACTACGTCTACGCTCCCGCGCCGGTGCTCTTCACGACGTAGCGCGGATTGATGACCGCGGCGGCGCCGCGTTCGCTGGCCTTGAAGCGGACGACGATGTCCTGGTTGAACTCGGCCTCGCTGTTGGGCGGCGAGAGCGTCACGGTCAGCGGCCAGTTCTCCATGTAGGCGAAGGCCCGGCGGAAGTCGCCCATGAACCACCACTTCTTCGCGGCCTCGGCCATCTGGCCCGCGGCCACGATGCGGCGATAGGCCAGCCGGCTCTCGACCACGCGGTAGTTGCCCAGCGGGTTGGCCGCCGTGGTGTGCAAGTCGCCGCCGGCCGGGGCGTAGGTGATCTCTTCGGCGTTGAAGATGCGGTGCGCCGCGTGGCGGTAGGCGGGCATCACCAGCACGCTCGTCGCGCGGACCAGCACCGGCTCGCCCGTGTTCGGGTCGAGGATGTCGGCGAAGAGCTGCTCGGCGGCGTCGACGTCGGTCCAATCCACGAGCTCCTCGCTCAGCTCGTTGATCCACGGCGCGGCGGCGCCGCCGGGGCCCGGATCGCCCGCGGCGTAGTACGTGTCGTAGGCGGTCCCCTTCCAGGTGTAGTTGTTCGTGGCGCCGATCAAGAGATCGATGAGCCGCTTCTCCTTGTTCAGGCCGAGGATTTCGCCCACCTCGGCCGCGCGCTGCAGGACGAGGTGCGTGCGGTCGAAGAAAATGGCCTCTTTGGTCACAGGCACGATGAACCCGCGCTTCGTGGTCTGCGGCGTGTCGATGTAGTCTTCGCCGAAGCCCAGGCTGGGAAAGGGCATGCCGGGCCGCACCTCGGCCACCTCGTCGCGGATGCGTCCGATGCCGGGGATCCGCTCGCCGTCCAACCGCGTGGGCACGTTGTCCACCAGCCGCGAGACGACGAACGCCTCCTGCGAGTAGGCCTCGAGAATCTTCGCTTGCACGATCTGGCCCGCGATGTTCGAGAAGGCCGTCACGTCGACCGCTTCGCCCGCTTCGAGCAGCGCCGCGCCGCCCTGGCGGGGATCCATCTGCCGGACCCGCTCGGGGCTGAGCGTGGCCTCGGCCAGCTCACGGATGCTGAAGTCCTCGGGCTTGAGGTGCCCTTGTTCGAGGGCCTCCTGCAAGTGCCGCACGGTCTTCTCGGCGCCCTGCGCGGCGTACATCTGTTTCAGTTCGCGGTATTTGATGGCTCTCACAATGGAGTCTCCGTGGAATGTGGATGGTGGTGGTGGAATCTGTCGCGTTGGATGAGTGAGGGTTCAGGGTTCAGGGTTCAGGGTTCACGATTTGGGGTTCAGGGTTCGGATGGGAGCTATGGGAGTAACGGGACTTATGGGAGCGGGCGTTTCACCTATCCCATTGCTCCCATGATTCCCATTACTCCCATGCAACTCCTTGCCGCTCTTGAGTCCAAGTCCTGAACCCTGAACCCCGAACCCTGAACCCTTGCTTGGCTACGCCCCGCTGCTGCTGCCGCCTTGGACGCCGCCGGTCATGACGGTCGAGCGGACGTCGACCAGCACGCTGGTGGTGGGCGACGGTTCGCGGCGCGCAACGCGGCCGATGGCGTAGCGGCTGTCGGCCACTTTGGTCACCTGCTGGTTGAGCAGGGCGTTGCCCAGCGGGTTCTCGTCGACGCCCACCAGGTCGCCCAGCTCGAAGGCGCCGGCCGGGCAGTCGAACTCGAAAACGCCGGTGGTGGCCACGCGGACCGGCGCGGTCTCGCCGTCGCGGCTCCGCTGCATGGCCACGCCCAGGAACTTGTCGGTGAAGGCGTCCTGGTTGGCCTCCTCGCTGCCCAGGTCGGTTTGGGTCGCGGCCGGCCGGGCGTCGTTGACTTCCTGGTACAGCAGGTCGCCGATGGCGATCTGTGTGGCCGCATCGACGGCCGCAATCACGGGGTTCGTATCGCCGTAACGCCAACGCATTCTGTCGGACATGGGTTCGCTCCAAGGAAAAGGGGGGTTGAGGTTAGGGATTTGGGGATTGGGGATTAGAGATTGGGGATTAGAGATTGGGGATTAGGGATTGGAGTTTGAGGTACGGATTCGGTGCATGGATATGAACGGCCGCCAGACGCCCGATCTTCTCCAATCCCCAATCCCTAATCCCCAATCCCTTTGTCCGTCACGTAATCGCCTCCACGAACCGCTTCGCATCCAGCGGCGCCGTGGCGTCGAGGAAATGCTGATCGCAGGAGACGGGCCGGCCGTCGCTGGTGTGGCGGCGCGCATCCGCGCCGCCAAGGGTCCGCACCAGGCGGGCCCGCTCTTCGACGAGTTGCCGCATGGCCGGTTCGTCGCCGGCCGCCAATAGCGTCTCAACGAACGGCCGGCTGGTGATCGCGCGATCGCGGGGATCGGTCGCCTCGGGCTCGGGAAGTTGGAACTCGCGGAGCAGCCGCCGCGCGGTCTGTTCCTTCTGCCGCGCGGCCTCTTGGGCCGTCAGCCGCTCGACCTCGGCACGGAGCCGATCGATCTCGGCCTGCGGGTCGTCTTGCGACTCGAACAGTCCGCGCGTGGTGGCCGGATCGGCGACCAGATCGACGCTTTGCACGCGGGTGATGGCCTCGACCACGATGCGGTCGCCGCGGCGCGCGGTCCGCGCCTCGACGTTGTGCGAAAAGCCCACGTTCTCCGGTGCGCGCTCGGCGTCCCACAGAAGCTGCTCGGCCAAGGCGTGCTTGGGATTGAAGTGGAAGTCGGCAAACAGCCCTTCCTCGCCGCGCACGCTGACGCCGCGGATCGTGCCGATGCGGTCTTGATAGTCGCGCGGGCCGGCGGGGTCGCCCTTGGGGTGATTGACGTTTACCTTCGCGTCTTCGTAGAGCGCGGCGGCCTGTTGCAGGGTGGCGGCCGGATAGTCGCGGCCGTTGCGCGAGCGGGGGCCGAGAATCTTCACCCCGCGAATCACGCCCGCGAGACGATCGACGCGCAGCCCGACGCCGCGCGAGTCACAGAATTCCTGGAGTGTTTCGTTCATCGTATTCTTCCTGGCGTAAGAAACAAAAAACCCGCCGCGGACCACGCTGGTCCGCGTCGGGCTCTGGGGATACCTGGCAGCAGGCTCTTCAGATACCTGACGAAGTTACGAACGTTACTTATCGATCCGCTCGACCTTGCGGCGGATGTGCTGGATGGTGCCGTCCTGCACGCTGACTTCCACGGCGGCCGTGCCGAAGAAGCCGCGCCGCAGGGCCTCGGCCAGCAATTCGGCCAGGGCCGCTTCGAGCAGGGCCAGTTTTCGGGCGTTGGCGGGCGTGGGTGCGTGCGTCATCATCGGGGGCCACTATACAACATTTGTACACTATTTGCAACGTTTCTTTTTGGGCCACGTCGCGAACCGCACGTAAACCACGCACTTGCCCGCGAGGTGCGGCGCGTTTGATATGCTGGGGCTTGCGGATTTTGTTGCAGTCCGCTTCCGTTCGCGCGGGGTTCAAGTATAATGGAGTTCGTACCGGCTGCGTTTGTGCGCCGGCCTCCGGCCCTACGGGTTGGGGGCTGCGGGCGCTCGGAACCGCCCGTGCGTGCGGCCGGAGTGAGAACAGAGTTTCTTGAGAGGCACTAGGTCGGCGTCTGCCCCACCCGACGTCGGCAACAGCACAATGAAAGCGTCCAGCGATTTGCTGCTGCCGTCCCGGGCGACGTGCGGACAGCCCTTTTCGTCAATTTCCGAGGCGTCTGTGGCTTCGCATGCAGTAAAGAAGTGGCTAATTGTTCTCACGGCGCTGATTCTCGGCACTTGGCTGGCCGGGGGCGTCTTCCTGTTGCAGCACTGGCCTTCCGAGGGCCGCGATGCGCCGGCGTCCGAGCCGGCAGAGAAGCCGCCCGCCAAGCAGATGGTCGCCGGCCAGGGCCCGTGGGGGCAACTCGTCTACGTGCCGATCGGCATTTCGCCGCCGTTGGAGTTGGTGCCGGAGTTGGCGCCCGCGGCGTCCCGCGAGGTGTTGTGGCGGTTCCCGAACGTGTCGAGTTCGGCATTCTCCTCATTGTTGAGCGAGATCGGCCTGCCCGAGGCGCTCCGCGCGGAGTTGTCGGCGGCGGCGAAGTTGGATCCGGAGACGGGCGGTTTCACCGTCCGTCCCAGCCGCAAGACAGTGCTCGGGCTCAGCCCGGAAGACCGCTCCAAGTTGTACATCAGGCTGTCGACCTTCCTGGAAAACGCCGATCAGGTGAAGGCCTTCCGCTTCGCCGGCGAGCGGCCGGAAGAGTGGTTTGCCAATTCGACCGTCTCGCAGCAGACGAAGGATCTCGTCTGGCCGCTGATCTACCGCTACCGCGGCTATCTGTTCTTCGCCGATCTACGGAGCATCGAGGACTCGCTGCCCTCGCCCGAGGAGCGCCATGCCCTGCTCAAGACGCTCACGCGCGAGGCAACGTTCTTGGCGCGGCTGAAGCTCGACAAGAACTCCGACGTCCAGGCGTTGGTGGACTATTGGGGCCGCGGCGGGCGGGAGAAAGACGTGCGGCCGTTGATCGAGTCGATGGCCAACGTCGAAGGAGGCGGCGTCCTGGCCGTTACGCACCTCCTGCCGCAGTTCGCCCGCCAACGCATCTACGTCTATCCCGATCCGCCCGAAAAGGGCCCGGCCGTCAACCACGATTGCCACTGGAGTTCGTTCAATTTCTTCTCCGACGTACCCGACGACCGCTTCTGCGAGGCGGCCGAAGTCGCCCGTACGCTCGATCGGGAATACTACCGCGTCTATGGCGACTACCGCCTGGGCGACCTGGCGCTGTACTTCTCCGACAAGGACAGCTTCATTCACTCGTGCGTGTACATCGCCGACGACGTGGTGTTCACCAAGAACGGCAACCTCTCCTCGCGGCCGTGGATGCTCATGAAGCTCAAGGACATGCAGAACTTCTATCCCTCGCTCAAGCCGCTGGAAGTGCGGTTCTATCGGCGGAAGGATGTCTGAGTGGCTGTTGGGGCGCATTTGTTGGGGCGGCAGTTGCACTGCCGCCTCGAGAACATGCGACGCATCCAGGGGTGGCAGTACAACTGCCGCCCCAACACCCAAACGGCCTGGAAAGGTCGTCCTACATGCCCCCCGCGTCCTGCTCCGGTTCAAGCCCGTGTCGCAGGGCCATCGTCTGCACCGACATGGCGCCATTGCGCACAAGGATCTGATCGGCCTGGGCGTCTTTGAGCCGGTCGCGCACGGCCAACGTGGGCGCGATGGCGCGGATGTCGACCGTCGAAAGCGTTTCGGCCGGCAGCCGGCCCGCCGCCACGGCGTTCTCGACCACGCGCCACATCACCTCCAGGTCGTCTTCCCGCATCTCGTGCTGGAGCCGCTCGAACATCTTCACGGCCGGCCCCTCGGCGACCATCGTCGAGGAGTAGTTGGCGTTGCTGGCGTCGCTGGTCAACATGAACTCGGGCATAACCAGGCGGCTGGCGATCGCCCGCAACTCGGCCTGCAAGACCGTGACGTACCGCCCGGCGTCGATGCCCGCGGCGGGGAACTCGTACTCGGTGCCGGCCAGGGCGTCGAGCACGGTGCCCGGCGCGTAACGCTTGAAGTGGCTCATGCGGCCGGTCGCGGGGCTGGTCGCGCTCAGATCGGCCTGCTGGGCGACGAATTGTTCGAGGCCGGCCGCCGTGGCCGCGCGGTGCTTGCGGATGATGGCGATGGCCGACTGGATTTCGGCCACTACGCTCATGTTGCGCAACAGTTTCTCGGCGCGGCGGAGGTTCTTGATGACCGGATAGAAGAGCGGCACGCCGCGCTTCACGTTCGCGTCGACGTTCGCCTTGCGGTGCTGTATCTCCCGCGCGGGCACGGGCCGGCCGTCGATATAGTAGGCCAGCACGGTTTCCACGTCGCGCGGGTCGCTCCGGATGCCGAAGGCGGCCGCGCGGTCGCCGGCCAACTCGGCCGGCGTGGCCACTTGCCCCGGCTCGACGAAGCGGACCCGGGTGGCGCCGTCGGCGTCGGCGAAGAACCGCAGGAAGCACTCGCCGTCGCGGTCCTTGCGGCGGACGATCTCTTGCTGCCGCTTGTGCCAGCGGGCCGACTCGACGAACTCGTCGAGCACCGTCTGCACGCCGCGGAACAGCGACGCGGGCGCGGCAATGCCGCGGCGCGAGACGGCCCGATAGGTGTGCCCGCTGCCGACTACATACGAGATACGGTTTTCGTGGCCGTTGATCGCAAACTCGTTACTTGCGGCCAACGTGCGGCATTGCGCGCGGATGTCGGCCAGTTGCCGCTCGTCGGCAAACGGAATGCCCGCTGCGGCGCCGGCCGGATCGCCGCCGAGCCGGTTCCAGCGCGCGCCGTCGACGTCGTACAGGGCGTCGGCCGGGTCGACGAAACTGTCCCACAACTGGTCGAAGGCTTCCAGCAGCCGGCGCTCCCAGTGTGCCAGGCGGGGTGCGACGACGTTCGAGGAAGATGGCGTGGTAACGTGCGTTGGTTGCATGGTCGGAGCCTTTCGGGATTAGGAATTTGGGGATTTGGGATTGGGGGCTGGGGGCTCGGGATGTACTTGTTCCCACGCTCTGCGTGGGAACGAGGATCTTCCGTTCTCTGTCTCCTGTCTTCCTGTCTCCTGTCATCCTTCATCCTTCCCCTCACCCCACGTTCAACCGGCTTCCGAGTCCGTCGTCCGCAGCGCGGCCGTGCAACAACTCGGCGGCCAGGCGGATGGCCATTTCGAGCGCGTCGGGGCCGTCGTCGTGGTCGGCGACGGGGAATTGCTGGAGTTGCTCGAGCAGCAGCCGCGTGCCGGGGCTGCCCGTCTTGAAACGCAACCGCTTGCCGGCCAGATACGGGCCGAGGCGGCGGATGCGGACCAGCTTGTTCGTGTGATTGTCGATGGGCCAGGGCCGCGCGCCTAACAGGCCCTGCCGGCGGAACTCGGCCTCGAATTGGCCGGCCAACAGGTCTTGGAACTGGTTGGCCTCGATGCCGAAGGCGTCGGGGCGGAAACGGCGGAACCACTCGACGCCGTCGGCCACGATCTGCGGCGTGGGCCGCCGCGCCAAGTCGGCCTCGACGTAGAGCATCCCCTGCCGGTCCACGCCCAACGCGACCAGCGCCGAGAAATCGCCGCGCCGTGAATCGGTTCCTTTGCTCGGATCGAGGGCCAGCGTCTTGACGGCCAACTTCCGCGGCCAGTCGTCGAACCAGATGTCCTCGCCGAAGTACGCCTCGGGCCATTCGCACAGGTCGGGGTTGACCGGCGAGTTCTACTTCTCCCGCTCGAAGGCCGTGCGCCCACTCTCGACGCGCATACACATCAGTGCGTAAAGGTCTTCGACCTCAGGCCACAGGAGGACGGCGCCGGCGTCCATCGCCTGCCGGTGCCGTTCGTAGAAAGCCTGAGCCGAGCGTTTGCGGCGAATGTTATTCAAGTCGGCGTACCGAGATTCCCACTCCTGCCACAGCGACATGTTGTCGGGCCAGCGCTGGATCGCCTTGAAGACGTGGGAAGTCCAACCGGGCGACCGGTGCAATTCCATGGCCAGGGCATCGCGGTGCAGTGCGGTGGCCAGGCTGAGCACGTTGGTCCGCTGGGTGCCGGCCTTCAGCAGCGTGCCGTGGAACCACGTCCGCGAGCGGTCGCGCTGCGCGGCCGAGACGATGTGCCCGTCGTTTTGCAGGTCGTCGCAGACGATCAGCGTGGGCCGGTGCGCGCGGCGCCGCCGGCCGCGGATCCGCTGGCCCGTGCCGAAGGCCTCGATGGCTGCGCCGTTGCGGAGCACGATGGCATTGCCCCGCCAAACCGGCCCGCGGCCGACGGCCTCGGGGAAATCGGCGGCAAGCCGCCGGTTGTCGAGCAGTTCGCTCTTGATGTTCTCCAGGTGCGCGGAGGCCTGGTGCTTGGTGTCGGAGACGATCCAGATGTAGGGTTCGCCGGCTTCGATCGCGGCCCACAGTGGGAAGGCCAGCGTGCCGATGGTCGACTTGGCGCCGCCCCGCGGGCCCAACACATTGAGCTTCGTGCCGCGGCGGCGGTACATGGCGTCCAACTCCGCGGCCAGCCAGCGGTGCATGAGCGACGGCGGCTGGCTGAAGTGCGCGGGCAAGTAGCGGCGGCCCCAGGCCAGCAGGTCGCCGACATCGTCCGCCCGCAGCCGCCGCCGTAAGCGGCCGTGCGCGCGGGCGAAGCCATCGCGGAGTCCCTTCGCAGCGCCGCGGGTCGTCTTGCGCGTCGTGGGCCACTTCTGCGAACAGTCGGCGTTGTGAGGCATGGTCGACTCTGGAGTAGCGCAAGGTGTCATGCCCACGCCGGCCGTGGGCGTCGCGATGACTCACACATCGCCGCACGACCACGGCCAGCGAGGGCATGCCACCCTACTCTTGTGTCTTCTCGCTCTTACGTCGGCGTTTGGGAAACGTGATCCCCAGGCTCTTGCACAGCACGTCCAGCCGGCGGAGGATGTTCTTGCGGTAGCGGGCCACGGGCACTTCGCTGACGATGATGTCGGCGAACTGCGCCATCAACACGCCGATCTGGTCGGTGGTGATGACGTCCGGCCCGCGGCGCGCGTACTTCTCCGGGATCATCCGTTCCAAGGCCCAGGCCGCTGCGCGCCAATACTGCTCCTTGCGGGCCGCCTTCTGGATGCTCTTCAAGTAGCCGATCTCCGGGTTGTGCATGGCCTGCCGCAGGCGTTCGGCGAACGCCGGTTCGCGGCGCGCGGTGTTGCGGATCGTGCGCGGCGAGCAATTCACATAGCACGCCGCCACGCGCTGGCTGCATCCCACCGACACGATCGCCAGGATCGCCTCTTGCTTCTTCTCATCGAGGACTGGAGGTCTGCCGCGGCGCGCCATGTCGTGATACTCCGTCCGGTTGAATCGAAGGGTTCAGGGTTCGGACGTAGGGTTCAGGGTTCAGGGTTCAGGACTTGGAGTTCGGGGTCCAGAAGGGAGTCATGCGACTCGTGGGACTCATGGGAAGTGGGAAGTTCATGCGTCCCATTACTCTCATTGCTCCCATCACTCCCCTGACCTTCAGGAGAACCCCGGACGCCAAGTCCTGAACCCTGAACCCCGAACCCTGAACCCTCCTCCCGTCCTACATACTCGAACGACACCACCGCCCGACCTGCCGACGCACGATAGTTGCCGCGCAGGTGGGCGGCGGTCCGCGAGCCGGTCGGCTTCACCTCGACCGTCCGCCACCGCGGCGAGCGGCCGCAATGGGCCACCAGCGCCGGATGGCTGGCCGTCACGTTCACGCGCCGCCCCTCGCGGCGGTGCAGTTCGGCCACGCATTCGGCCAGCGCCATGCCAATGCCGACGCCTTGGTAATCGGGCAGCGTGACGATGCGGCTCAGGCGCCGGCGGTTCTTGCGGCCGATCAGCGGCAGCGTTGCGCAGAAGGCCACGGGGTTGCCCTCCCATAACGCCAGGAAGCAGCGGGCCGCCGGGTTGAGCGCGCCCGTCAAATAGTGATGACGCCGGAACAATTCCCAAGCAACGTGCCGGCAACGGTACACTTCAAGCTCGATCGGCGGTCGCCGAAGAGACCTCCGTTGGAACGTGGCGGTGGCCATGTCGATGATCCAGTCGGGCTGAAGCCACGCGGTCACGTCGTAGTGGCAGGTGACGGCCACGAAGCGTCCGCCGATCCGGCCGCCGCGGAGCGCCTTGGCCACGGCTGCGGAAGCCACGCGCGCCACGTTGCGGTCGACCGCGCTGGTGAACTCGTCGAAGGCCACGGTGCCGCCCGTGTCGTCGGCCGCCGCCAGCGCGCGGGCCAGGTCGCAGCGGAACTGCTCGCCGTTGCTCAGAACGCGGTACGGTTTGATCCAACTCGGCGGCGAACTGAAACCCACGGCGATAAACAGCCCCGTGATCTGCTTGATCGGCCGTTGCCCCAAGCCATCGACGACCGCGCGGTCGGGCGGCCAATCCTGCGGCCGGTAGAGGCACTCTCCGAACAATCGCTGCGCCACGCT
>Ga0233425_10011598_pt1 | contig 10236 bp, 6 predicted proteins | sample Watercolumn_Towu_2_FD_181712 | JGI IMG/M metagenome (GOLD analysis project Ga0233425, IMG submission 181712) | Freshwater microbial communities from Lake Towuti, South Sulawesi, Indonesia - Watercolumn_Towuti2014_140_MG | ecosystem: Environmental > Aquatic > Freshwater > Lake | place: Indonesia... | reverse complement strand
AAAGCCCCGGCTACGTGCCGGGGCTTTCGGATGATAGTCGCCGCCCAAGGCTCAGGCCTGCGCGGCCAGTTTCTTGTAGAGCTCCCAGCGCTCGGCCACCTCGGCCTTGCCCTGCTCCAGCAGCTTTTTCGCGCGCTCGGGCATGGCCTTCTGCAGCATCTTGTAGCGCGTCTCGGTGTAGGTGTAGTCCTCCAGCGGGATGGCGGGATCCCTGCTGTCCAATTGCAGCGGGTTCTCCCCGGCCAGCGCGCGGCGCGGGTCGTAGCGGTAGAGCAGCCAGTGGCCGGACCTGACCGCCAGGTCCTGCTGCTCCATGCCGCGCTCCATGGCGATGCCGTGGGCGATGCAGTGGCTGTAGGCGATGAGCAGCGAGGGGCCGTCGTAGGCCTCCGCCTCCAGGATCGCGCGCAAGGTGTGCTGGTCCTTCGAGCCCATCGCCACCTGCGCCACGTAGACGTTGCCGTAGCTCATCGCCATCAGGCCCAGGTCCTTCTTGCGCGCCGGCTTGCCCGCGGCGGCGAACTTGGCCACCGAGCCCGTGGGCGTGGACTTGGAGGCCTGCCCGCCGGTGTTGGAGTAGACCTCCGTGTCCAGCACCAGCACGTTGACGTTGGCGCCGCTGGCCAGCACGTGGTCCAGGCCGCCGTAGCCGATGTCGTAGGCCCAGCCGTCGCCGCCCATGATCCACACGCTGCGCTTGACCAGGCTGCCGGCGATGCTGGCCAGGTGCGCGCTCTCCCAGTCCTGGCGGCCTTGCAGTTTCTTCCGCAGCTCCGCCACGCGCCCGCGCTGGGCGGCGATGCCCGCCTCGTCTTCCTGCACGGCCTCCACCAGACTCCGCACCAGCTCCGCGCCGACCGTCTCGCGCAGCCGCACCAGCAGCTCGCGGGCGGCCTCGGCCTGCTTGTCGAGGCAGAGGCGGAAGCCGTAGCCGAACTCGGCGTTGTCCTCGAAGAGGCTGTTGGACCAGGTGGGACCGCGCCCCGCCGCGTCCGTGCTCCAGGGCGTGGTGGGCAGGTTGCCGCCATAGATCGAGGAGCAGCCCGTGGCGTTGGCCACCAGCATGCGGTCGCCGAAGAGCTGGCTCACCAGTTTGACGTAGGGCGTCTCGCCGCAGCCCGAGCAGGCGCCGCTGAATTCGAAGAGGGGCTGCAGGAGCTGGCTGCCCTTCACGCTGTCCACCTTGACCAGGCTGCGGTCCACCTCGGGCAGGCGGAAGAAGAAGTCCCAGTTCTCCGCCTCCTGTCGGCGCACGGGCGGCTGCGGCACCATGTTGAGCGATTTGCGGCTGCTGTCGCTCTTGTTCTTGGCCGGGCAGTAGACCACGCAGAGCTCGCAGCCCGTGCAGTCCTCGGGCGCCACCTGGATGGTGTAGGCCGTGCCCTCGGGCCAGTCCTTGCCCTTCACGGCCATGTGCTTGAAGGTGGCCGGCGCGCCCTCCAGCAGGGCCGGGTCGTAAACCTTGACGCGGATGGCGGCGTGCGGGCAGGCCAGCGCGCACTTGCCGCACTGGATGCAGCAGGAGGGATCCCACTCGGGGATCTCGAGGGCGATGTTGCGCTTCTCGTAGCGCGCGCTCGAGAGCGGCCAGGTGCCGTCGACGGGCATCTCGCCGACCGTCACCTCGTCGCCCAGGCCGGCGACGATCTTGGCGATGGTCTCCCGCACGAAGACCGGCGCGTCGGGCGTGACCGGCGGCGTCATGGTGATCTCGCTGGTCACTTCCGCCGGCACGCGCACCTCGTGGAGGCCGGCCAGCGCGCTGTCGATGGCCTCGTAATTCTTCTGGACCACGGCGTCGCCCTTGGCGCCGTAGGTCTTCTTCACCGCCTCCTTGATGCGCATGATGGCCTCGTCGCCGGGCAGCACGCCGCTGATGGCGAAGAAGCAGGTCTGCATCACCGTGTTGATGCGCTGGCCCATCCCCGTGGCGGCGGCCACCTTGTAGGCGTCGGTGACGAAGAAGCGGATTCTCTTCTCCACCAGATGGTTCTGGATGTGCCGCGGCAGATGGTTCCAGACCTCCTCCGGCCCGTAGATGCTGTTGAGGAGGAAGGTGGAGCCGGGCAGGGCGGTCTTGAGCACGTCGTACTTCTCAAGGAAGAAGAACTGGTGGCAGCCGATGAAGTTGGCGCGGTCCACCAGGTAGCTGCCGCGGATGGGCTTCATGCCGAAGCGCAGGTGGCTGATCGTCATGGAGCCCGACTTCTTCGAGTCGTAGACGAAGTAGCCCTGGGCGTGGTTGTCCGTCTCCTCGCCGATGATCTTGATCGAGTTCTTGTTGGCCCCCACCGTGCCGTCGGCGCCCAGGCCGTAGAACATGGCGCGGAAGACGCCCTCGTCCTCGGCGCTCCAGTCCTTGTCCCAGTCCAGACTGGTGTGGCAGACGTCGTCCGTGATGCCCAGGGTGAAGTGGTTCTTCGGCCTGGCCAGGCGCAGGTTGTCCAGGACCGCCTTGACCATGGCCGGGGTGAACTCCTTCGAGGAAAGGCCGTAGCGTCCGCCGAGGATGCGCGGCATGGCGGCGAAGGGCGCGAAGCCCTCGGCCAGGCCCTCCTGCACGGCGGTGATCACGTCCTGGTAGAGCGGCTCGCCGGCGCAGCCGGGCTCCTTGGTGCGGTCCAGCACGGCGATGCGCTTGACCGACTTGGGCAGCGCCTTGACGAAGAGTTCCGCGGCGAAGGGCCGGTACATGCGCACATAGACCAGGCCGGTGCGCCCGCCTTCGCGGTTGAGGCGGTCGACGGCCTCCCTGACCGCGCCCTGTCCCGAGCCCATGATCACGACCACATCCTCGGCCTCGCCGTGGCCGTAGTACTCGCAGGCGTGATACACGCGGCCGGTGAGCTGGGCGAAGCGGGCGAAGACCTCCTCCAGGTGGCCGGGGAAGGCGTTGTAGTACGGGTTGACGGTCTCGCGGCCCTGGAAGTAGACGTCGGGGTTCTGCGCCGTGCCGCGCAGCACCGGGTTGTCGGGGTTCATGGCGCGGGCTCGGTGGGCGAAGATCCATTCGTCGTCGATCATCGCCCGCATCGTCTCGTCCTCGATCAGTTCGATCTTGGCCACCTCGTGGCTGGTGCGGAAGCCGTCGAAGAAGTGCAGGATGGGGATGCGGCTTTTGAGCGTGGCGGCCTGCGCGCAGAGCGCCATGTCCATCACCTCCTGCACGCTGCCGGAGGCGATCATCCCCCAGCCCGTCTGGCGGATGGCCATCACGTCGCTGTGGTCGCCGAAGATGGAGAGCGCCTGCGCGGCAATGGCGCGCGCGCTGACGTGGAAGACCGTGCTCGTCAGCTCGCCGGCGATCTTGTACATGTTGGGGATCATCAGCAGCAGGCCCTGCGAGGCCGTGAAGGTGGTGGTGAGGGCGCCGGTCTGCAGCGCGCCGTGGCAGGCGCCGCTGGCGCCGCCCTCGCTCTGCAGCTCGACCACCTTGGGCACCGTGCCCCAGATGTTGGGCCGCTGCTCGGCCGACCACTGGTCGGCCCACTCGCCCATGTTGGAGGAGGGGGTGATGGGGTAGATGGCGCAGATCTCGTTGGTGCGGTGCGCCACGTAGGCGGCGGCTTCGTTGCCGTCGATGGTGACCATGCGCTTGGACATGGCGACTCCTTCTATCTGTTCATCTCCTTGGCCGGCAACGAATTCACCGACGACCGGGGACGTTATTCTTCCTAAGTGAACCAATATAGCACGGGAAGTGGAAATCGTCAGAGGATTAACAGGAGAGCTTGGGATTGTTGCGACTCTGCATTCTGCCTTGACTCGCGTAGGTATCGAAGTGCAAGCAACCAGGCAGGCATCTCATGCTGCCGCCGTCCCCCTGACTCCCGGTGCTGGGGCTCCCCGCAGCAGGCCTTCAATGCTCAGGTCCTCATCCAGCTCCGGCCAATGAAGGCCATGACCAGCACCGGCCAGTTGCCAGTGCGCCCGCTGCGCGGGAGTGGCGCGCTGCAACCGGGGGAACCAAGCTAGCGGCGCCGAGATGCCGCGCCCATCCGCCAACTCCACGATGATGGAGTCCACGGTGAAGCGCACGGTTTTGATGCGCTCACCAGCGTGAGCGTCGGAAGTGCTCATGCCAAGCCTCCAACAATCGTGATTGATGCAGGGCGATCAAGCGCGCGATGCGACGCAACTCGGGTTCGCTGAAGCCGAAGTTGCGGCAAACGAGAACCGGTGTCAACCAGAACTTCGCTGACCGGTCTTCCCGGTCCACATGAACGTGGGGCGGCTCCTCAGATTCGTGGCTGTAGAAGTAGAAGCGGTAGGGTCCGCTCCTGAGCGCGACTGGAGTCATGAGCCTCATGTTCACCTGGGTTCCCGTGAGACAGCCTCTCAGGCAAACCAGATGAACCGGCCCAGACAGGACAAGGGCCGGACCCCGGATGGGTGCAGGGATTCAGCTCGGCCTCTAACACGTCAGACATGACAGCGCGACATCACCCCGCCAGGGATCCCACCGTCTCCTCCACCTCGCGCAGGATGGCGCCCTCGGCCACCAGCGCGGCCATCGTGTTGTGATCCTTGTAGAGCGGGCGGTCGATGTCCAGATGGGGAACCTGGCGGCGAATCACCTCGCGGGCCTTGCCCACGCCGCGGCCCGGGCTGTGGTCGCGGAAGTCCAGCGCCTGGGCGGCGGCCATCAGCTCGATGCCCAGCGCGGCGCGCGCGTTCTCGAGGATCTGCACGTTCTTCAGCGCCGTGTTCATCCCCATGCTGACGAAGTCCTCCTGGTCCGCCGCGGCGGGAATGGACTGCACGCTGGCGGGCTGGCTGAGGATGCGCTGCTCGACGATCAGCATGTCGGCCGTGTACTGGCTCAGCATCATGCCGCTGAACATGCCCGCGCCCTTGGTGAGGAAGGCGGGCAGGCCCACGCTCAGCGCCGGGTTGAGCAGGCGGTTGAGGCGGCGCTCGCTTAAGACGCTGACCATCGTCACCGCCGCGCCGGCGCTGTCCATGGGCAGGCTCACCGGGCTGCCCTGGAAGTTGGCCCCCGTCAGCGTCAGGTCCTCCTCCGGCAGGAAGATGGGGTTGTCGCCCACGCCGCTGAGCTCGGTCTCCACCTGTTCGCGCGCCCAGCGCAGGGCGTCGTGGGCCGCGCCGATGACCTGCGGCGTTGAGCGCATGCTGTAGGCGTCCTGCACCTTCGTCTTCACCTTGCCGCTGACCAGGTCGCTGCCCGCCAGGCAGGCGCGCAGCGCGCGCGCGCTGCGCACGGCGCCGGGGAAGCCGCGCAGCTCGTGGAGGCGCGCGTCGTAGGGCTTGAGGTTGGCCAGCAGCGCCTCCAGGCTCATCGCCGCGGCGATCTCGGCGTGGCGCAGGTAACGGTCGAAATCCAGCAGGGTGAGCGCGCTCATCGCCGTGAGTAGGTTGCTGCCGTTGATCGTGGCCAGGCCGTCGCGCGCGCGCAGGCCGGGCACTGGGATGCCGGCCTTCGCCAGCGCCGCGTCGCCGGGCAGGCGCTCGCCCTGGAAGAAGGCCTCGCCCTCGCCCATCAGCAGCAGGGCGATCTGGCTCATGGGGGCCAGGTCGCCGCAGGCGCCCACGCTGCCCTTGTTGCAGACCACGGGCGTGACGCCGCGGTTGAGCATCTCCACCAGCGTGGCGGTGATCTCGGGCCGGCAGCCGCTGTTGCCGTGGGCGTGCACGTTGACGCGCGCCAGCAGCGCGCCGCGCACCTGCTCGGCGGGCACCGGCGCGCCGATGCCGGCGCTGTGGTTGTAGATCAGGTAGCGCTGGAACTGCTGCACCTGCTCGTCGGAGAGCACCACTTCCGAGAATTCGCCGATGCCCGTGTTGACGCCGTACATGATCTCGCGGGCGACGATCTTCCGCTCCAGCATGGCGCGGCAGGCGCGGATGCGCTCCCAGGCGGCGGGCGCCAGCTCGACCTTCTCACCCAGACGCGCCACGCGCTCCACCTGCTCAAGTGTCAGGCGACCGCCATCAATTGTGACAGACATGAATCTCTCCGTTTGGTTGGGAACCGCCGTTCCGGGCGGCGTGCGGGACACCCGCTTCCGGGGTCAACCGCGACGGAGGCAAGGTACGAAGGCAATGAACTCTCGAACAGGAGGGGTGCACTTGTCAAGCTGAACGGACGACCACCACGCGACCCTCATGCTACCTTGGCCCCGCGCCGGAACGCAACCCCTGTCATGCCGGGAGAACAGATGCACACCGCCGCTCGTCGCCTTAGCCTCGCCGTCGCACTGCTCTGCCTGCCGCTGATTCCACACCGCTGCACGGCCATGGACAGCGCCACTCCAGTGCTTACGCTGCGGCCCGGCCAGACCAGCAGCCTGCGCGAGTCGGCGCTGGGCGTCTCCACGCGCCGGCCCTGGATGGTGCGCACGCCACCCCCCGGGCTGACCGTGGCCGCGCTGCCCGGCAGCCTGGATCTGACCGCCGCCGGGCCGCTGCCCTGGTGCGTGGTGGAGACCACCAACGGGGATTTCCTCGTGCGCACGCAGGACGGCGTGCCCGTGGAGCTGGCCTGGCAGGGCGCGCCGGGACAGGACCTGCACGTGGCGGGCAACTTCAACGAGTGGAACGGCGACAGCCACCCCTTGATCGAGGAGGCGCCTGGCCGCTACCGCGCGCGGCTGCTGGTCCCCCCCGGCGAAGTGCAGTACCTGCTCAAGGTCGGCGAGCGCTGGCTGCGCGACCCGGCCAACCCGGACAGCGTGCCCAACGGCCTGGGCGGCTGGAACAGCCGGCTACTGGCCGAGGACGGCGGCGGCGAGGCGCCGCGCCTGCAGCGCCTGGGCTGGCGCCGCACCTGGGGCGGCCGCCAGGTGCGCTTCCTCGTGCAGGGGGCGGGCGGGGACTTCAGTTGCGCCGGCGTTTACAAGAACCGCATCGTCGAGCCCGACAGCATCCGCCGCGCCGGCGACACCCTCATCGTCAACCTGGCCTTCAGCAGCTCCGGCGCGCCCGACCGCCTGCGCCTGGGCGCCTCCAACGGCAGCCGCCGCTCGGCGCTGCAGACCGTCTTCTTCGACAGCACCTTCGTCTGGCAGGACGCGGTGGTCTACGCACTCATGCCCGACCGCTTCCGCGACGGCGACCGCCGCAACAACCGCCCGGTGAAGGACAAACGGGTGCTGCCGCCCGCCAATTGGAAAGGCGGAGACCTGCAGGGCATCCTCAACACGCTGCGCGAGGGCTATTTCGACCGCCTGGGCGTGAACGCGCTGTGGATCTACCCGCTCAACAAGAGCACGGACAAGGCCTGGCAGGAGTATCCCGAGCCCCGCCGCTGGTACACCGGCTACCACGGCTACTGGCCGGTGGACACCACCGCCATCGAGCCGCGCTTCGGCAGCGAGGGGCTCTTCAGGGAGGTGGTCGAGGAGGCCCACGACCGCGGCCTGCGCGTGATGCTGGACCTGGTGGCCAACCACGTGCACGAGGAGCACCCCTGGGTGCGCCGGCACCCCGACTGGTTCGGCTCCCTCATGCTGCCCGACGGTCGCCGCAACCTGCGCCTGTGGGACGAGCAGCGTCTCACGACCTGGTTCGAGCCCTTCATGCCCGACATCGACTACAGCGGCCATCCCGAGGCCATCGAGGCGATGTGCCGCGTGGCGCTGGACTGGGCCGACCGCTACCAGCTCGACGGCTTCCGCCACGACGCCGTCAAGCACGTGCCCACCGAGTTCTGGCAGGGCCTCACCCAGCGTCTGAAGGCGGACACCACGCTGCGCAAGCCCTTCTTCCAGATCGGTGAGACCTTCGGCTCCGACGAGCTGATCCTCTCCTACGTCTCGCCCGGCACGCTGGACGCGCAGTTCAACTTCAACCTCTTCCACCCGGCGCGGGAGATCTTTCTCGACGAGGGGCGATCCTTCAGCGAGCTGGCGCGCATCCTGGAGCGCAACCTGGCCGCCTACGGCCCCAACAGCACGATGGGCAACCTGATGGACAGCCACGACAAGGCGCGCTACGCGGGCTACGCCGACGGCGACCTGCCCATGACGGGCGTCAACCTGCAGGAGCTGGGCTGGACCAATCCGCCCCAGGTGGACCACCCCGAGACCTACGACAAGGTGCGCCTCTACCTCACCTGGCTGCTCACCATCCCCGGCGTGCCCTTCCTCTACTACGGCGACGAGATCGCCCTGACAGGCGCCGAGGATCCCGACAACCGCCGCATGATGCTCTTCGGCGAGCAGTTGGACGACCTGCAACGGCGGCAACTGGCGCGCACCGCTGAGCTGGCGCACCTGCGCGCCGCGCGGCCGGAACTGCGCCGCGGCGACCTGCAGGTCCTCCTCGCGGATCACGACCTGCTGGTCTACCTGCGCTCGGCGGAGGACGCCGGCGGCCGGCCCAGCCGCACGCTGGTGGCACTGAACAAGGCGGGCGCGGCGCGCGAAGTGGCGCTGGACCTGCCGCTGGGGCTGGGACGCTTCCAGTTCACCCTGGCGGCCTGGGAAGGGCGGGTGATGCCCCTCTAGGGCGCGGCCTTCCCTCACTCCGCCGCATGGCGCCAGATGCTCCATCCCCATGCCGGAAGTGACAACTCCAGCGAGCCGTCACACTGGCTCAGGCGGCCGTCCTCCCACTCGCGCCAGTGTCCCCTCAGGGCCGGATCGCGCAAGGTGACCTTGGCGGGCGCCGCCGAGAGGTTCACCGCGCAGAGCAGGTCCTGCCGCGCGTCCGGCCGCAGGAAGGCCCACAGCGCGGGAGATCCCTTCACCGGCAGGCGGCGGTAGCTGTCGGCGGCCACGCGGTCGCGCCACAGCGCCGGGCTGGTGTGCTTGAGGCGGTTGAGCCCTTCGAAGAGCGCGCGGCGGCTGTGCTCGCGCCAGACGATGGAGTCCTTGGCGAAGAAGGAAAGGCGACGCTCCAGCCCCGCCTCCTGGCCGTTGTAGATCAGCGGCAGGCCCGGCAGGGTCCAGCAGAGCACGCTGAAGGCGTCGGCGGCCGGTCCCAGGCGCTCGTCCTCCGTGCCGTTCCAGCTGTTCTCGTCGTGGTTGGTGGTGAAGCGCATCAGGCGGTGGCCGGCGGGCCAGATGCTCTCCTCCGCGCGCAGCAGGCTGTCCAGGCGCGCCACGGTGGCCTCGCCCTTCATGCAGGCGTTGAAGCCGCGGTAAAGGTTCCAGCCGTAGCTCATCTGGAAGGGGCCGGCCAGCGCCGGGTCCTCCCACTCGGCGAGCATGAAGAGCGGCCTCAGCGCCTGCAGGCGCGGGCAGGCCTCCTGCCAGAAATCGGTGGGGAGCATGCCCGCCACGTCGCAGCGGAAACCGTCCACCTCGGCCTCGCGCAGCCAGAAGGCCATCGACTCGACCATCCAGGCGCGCAGTTCCGGCCGCGCGTAGTCCAGGTCGACCACGTCGCTCCAGTCCGGCACGGGCGGCTGCGGCAGGCCCGCCGCGTCGCGGGTCAGCCAGTCGGGATGCTCCTTCACCAGGGGATTGTCCCAGGCGCAGTGGTTGGCCACCCAGTCCAGGATCACCTGCTGCCCCAGCGCGTGCGCCTGCCGCGTGAAGTTGCGCAGGTCCGCCAGCGTGCCCAGCTCCGGATTGACGGCGCGGTAGTCGCGCACCGAGTAGGGGCTGCCCAGCTCGCCCTTGCGCCTCTCCACCCCGATGGGGAAGACCGGCATCAGCCAGACGATGTCCACGCCCAGCGCGCGCAGGCGCGGCAGGTGCTGCGCGGCCGCCGCCAGCGTGCCCTCGCGCGTGAACTGGCGCGTGTTGAGTTCGTAGATCACCTGACGTCCGGGATCGGGCCGCGGCATCTGCGCCGCCCTCATCCCCGCCGCCCCCGCCAGCAGCGCCAGCAGGACAAGCGCCACCCTTCGCATGGAATCCTCCTTTGTCTCACGCGCGCTTCCGGTCCGCCTCCGGCCGCGCGGTCAGCTCCGGCAACAGGCTCGCCAGGGCCGCCTCCAGCCGCTCCAGGTCGGACTCGCGGTTGTAGGGCTGCAGCGAGACGCGCAGCAGGACACGACCGTCCTGCCGCGTCACCGGGACCTCCACGCCGCAGTCCTCGTGCAGACGGCGGTACAGCTCCTCGCCGTCCAGCTCCGGCAGGCCCAGCGCCAGCATCTGCAGACCCTCGTCGCGCGGCGTGACTCGCTCCAGCCCGAAGCGCGCGACCAGGGCGTCGCCGAAGTCCTGCAGGCGCCGCCGGCACAGCGAGGCGCGCGCCGGCCACTCCCAGCGGCGGCGGAAATCCAGCGCGGCGGGCAGGGCCAGCCAGGCGCTGGGGTCGCTGGTG
>Ga0233425_10011597_pt1 | contig 10236 bp, 10 predicted proteins | sample Watercolumn_Towu_2_FD_181712 | JGI IMG/M metagenome (GOLD analysis project Ga0233425, IMG submission 181712) | Freshwater microbial communities from Lake Towuti, South Sulawesi, Indonesia - Watercolumn_Towuti2014_140_MG | ecosystem: Environmental > Aquatic > Freshwater > Lake | place... | reverse complement strand
CCGGCAATCGGTCTCTTCATTATGGGCGGCATCCTGCTCACACGGCTGAGAAAATTATGTTTATATGCTTCCCGAATGACCGTCACGCTTTATTATGTTCTTGTTGCCGTTATATTGGTTGGTTTTGCCTGGCAGACCTCGTCTCGATCCTGCGACTGGAAAGATGAAATCACCCTCTGGTCGAAAACTATCCAACGTGAACCGAACAGCTACAGGGCGCACAGCAGTCTGGGTATACTGTTAATTAAAAAAGGACTCGAAGAGGCAGGGATATCGGAACTGAAAATGTCGCTGTCGCTGAACCCGTTATATGCCGATGCGCATAACAATCTCGGCACACTCTATGAACAAAAAGGGTTGCATAACGATGCATTCAGGGAATACAACAACGCCTTGCAGAACAACCAATATCATGCAGAAGCGCACTATAACCTGGGAAATCTCTATTCAAATATGCACGATTACGCCGGAGCAATAAAGGAATATAACCGCTATCTCTCAGACAAGGGGGACCACCCAGCAGTGTTGTATAATGTAGGATTTGCTTATATGAAAGCGGGAGTGTTGGATGCAGCAACTGATGCCTTTCGGAAGTCTCTGCAGGGCAATCCGGAAAATGCAGATGCCCACAGCAACCTGGGGATTATATTTATAAGAAACGGCAAAACCCACGACGCAGAAACGGAATTCAGAAAGGCCTTACAATACAACCCGGCCCATGCAAACGCCCACAACAACCTTGGCTTTATACATGTAAACCAGAATCAATATGATAGTGCAATTTCAGAGTTCAAAGAGGCGCTTAAAATACAGCCAGACAATATTGACACCCTCAAAAACCTGGGCAATCTTTACTATCAAAGAGAGATGTGGGACGACACAATTGCAGTATTCGAAAAATTAGTGTCGTATAAAAACAACGATACCGACATTTATTGTCAACTCTCAAATGCCTATCTCAAAAAAGGATTCCCCCAAAAAGCCCTGATACAACTAAAGAAATGTTTGCCGTTCGTGCAAAATCCAGCACAAACCGACACCATCAGATCGACTATACAAATACTTGAAAAAACACCGTAGTTTATCAACCCAATTTCTGTGGAATCTTCTGCGGTCTTTTACAACGGACTATTTCATCATGAGAATTGACTGTTGGGCTATTTCCATAACCTTCGATGGAAAGATGCCAAGATGAAGTGTGCCAACAACCGATATTACAATTGCGGCAAAGATGAGCGGAGAGAAAGTAAGCGGATGAAATTCTCTGACAGGTTCCTTCATGTACATAACGACTATAATTCTCAGGTAATAGTAAACAGATATCACGGCATTTATTACGCCAATTACAGCCAGCCCTACATACCCCGATTTTACGGCTGCGCTGAAGATATAAAACTTCCCTACAAAACCTGCGGTAGGCGGCACTCCCGCCATGGACAACATAAAAAGCGCCATTGCTATCGCAAGGCCGGGATGCTTGAATCCTAATCCTGCATAATCATCAATCTGCATGAATTCATCCCCCTTGCGGCTCAACACAATAACAATTGCGAATGCCCCGATATTCATAAATGTATACGCCAATATATAAAACAATACACCGGAAACACCCATATTATTCGCTGCCACCAGAGCAATCAGAAGGTAGCCTGCGTGAGCAATACTGGAATATGCCAGCATACGTTTGATATTTTTCTGGGCTACAGCAACAACATTTCCTGTAGTCATGGTCAGTACGGCAAGGACGTAAATAATCTTCTGCCATTCGTAGTGAGTCGTCCCAAAAGCGACCGTGAAAATCCGCAAAAATGCGGCAAACCCCGCCGCCTTGGGCCCAACGGACATAAAAGCCGTTATTGCCGTAGGAGCGCCTTCATATACATCGGGCACCCAGGCATGAAATGGCACGGAAGCGACCTTGAACCCTATCCCGACAATAATCAGCCCCATGCCCAGAACAAACAGAGGATCAACCGCCCCCCCCTTTCCCGCGACAAAACTGGCAATTTGCTTAAGCTGTATCGTTCCAGTAGAACCATAAATAAGCGCAATGCCATAGAGCAAAAAACCCGTGGCAAAGGCACCGAGCAGGAAATATTTTAAGGATGCCTCGTTTGAGATAAGCCTGGAACGTTTAAAACCCGTCAGAATATAAATACTAATAGACATGACTTCCAGCCCGATGTAGATATTTAACAAATCCGCACCGGCGGCCATAAGCATCATACCTATTGTTGAAAACAATAACAGGGCGTAATACTCGCCGTGATTGATTTCCTCACGTTTTATATAACTATGAGAGATTAATATGACAAGGCCCGTGCTGAGCAGGAAGATAAAATTAAAAAAGAGGGAATAGTTATCTATGGTAAAACTTTCACTGAATGAAAACAAAGCCGTTCCCACAGAACCTCTGGAAAGGATGGCGGCAATAATAATCCCCATCAGGGATATATATGCCAGAAGATTCTTATCCCCGTATTTTCTTGACGACAAAATATCTGTCAGGAGCACAATCATGCCAAAGCCTGCCAGAACCAGAAGCGGCAAAATACTGAGGATATTAAATGTCATAATCGATGTATTCACCATGCATCATTACCTTTATCAAATCAACAAAATACTTCGTATAAATTCAAAAATCGAATATCGAAATCCGAAACAAAAACCAAATATTTAAATCTAATTATTAAAACATTACGTTTTTTCGAATTTAGGATTTCGTATTTCGAGTTTAGGTGCGGTTACCACTCTGTTTTAGACTCAGGAACTATATCTATCTTTGGCACACCATTATCTTGTAGTTGTCCAAAGTCATTTTGTCTTCCATCTTTCAAGGCAACATTTGCCTCTATTCCTACCTGTTTTAAAAGATGGTTAACCGATGCGTCCATTTTTCTCAAAAACGAATTAGGGTAGATGCCTATCCAGAAAATAAGCACTACAACAGGAATAAGGACAGCAAACTCCCGTTTATTAACATCCTTTAATGTCTTATTTTCCTCATGAGTTATTTCATGAAACATAACCCTTTGAAACATCCAGAGCATGTAAACCGCCGCAAGAATAATGCCCGACGTGGCAATGGATGCATACAGAATACGAGACTTGAATGCGCCTACCAGTATGAGGAATTCTCCCACAAAACCGTTTAAGCCGGGCAAACCAATGGAAGATAAGGTAACGATCATGAAGAAGGTGGCAAAAATCGGGATCTGTTTGGTCAGGCCTCCAAAGTCGGCGATCATCCGTGTGTGTCTTCTCTCATAGAGCATTCCGACGATAAGGAAGAGCGCCCCTGTGCTGAGACCGTGATTGATCATCTGGGTAATACCACCCTCGATGCCTTGGATATTAAAGGCAAAGATTCCCAGCATGACAAAGCCCAGATGGCTCACGCTGGAATAGGCGACGAGCTTTTTCAGATCATCCTGCACCATGGAGACCAAGGCGCCGTAAATAATGCCCACAATCGCCATCCATGAAATTACGGGAATAAAGGCATGGCTTGCTTCCGGGAACAAGGGCAGGCAAAACCGCACAAAGCCATACGTCCCCATTTTCAGGAGGACTCCTGCAAGGATTACACTGCCCGCGGTAGGTGCTTCCACATGGGCGTCAGGCAGCCACGTGTGAAAGGGAAACATGGGCACCTTAATGGCGAAGGCAAAGGCAAAGGCCAGGAACAGCCAGAACTGGACGGCATACGAAAGTTCGAGGCGGTAAAACTCCAACAGATTAAAGGTATATTCACCCGTTGCCCTGTAGTTCAAAAAATACAAGGCAATAATGGCCAGGAGCATGAACACGCTGCCTGCCATGGTATACATGAAGAACTTCACTGCCGCATAAATCCTCCGCGGACCGCCCCAGATGCCGATGAGCAGACACATCGGGATCAGCATGAGCTCCCAGAACACGTAGAACAGGAATAAATCCAAAGCTACGAACACGCCAACCATACCCGTTTCAAGAACCAGCATGGCAATCATATATTCCCTGACACTTTTCGTGATATGCCAGGATGCAAGTATGGTAATCGGAGCAATAAACGTCGTTAATAGTATAAGGAAAAGACTAATTCCATCTATTCCTACATAATAATTTATACCAAAGGAAGGCACCCACCGCAGCTTTTCAACGAATTGCATGTCGTACGTATGCGCGTCAAAATTAAAATAGAGCGGGAGAGAAATTAAAAATGTGACTATGGAAGTCAACAGGGCAGTAATCCTGGTCAATTCCATCTTCTTCGAATCAATCGAGAGGATAAAAAATACCCCTATAATCGGAAGAAAGGTTATTAAAGTAAGAATCGGTACGGACATCCAAATACTCCTAATACTTCTAAATTACAATCCCTGTGCCATTTAACAGAAACAATGGATTTCTTTTCGTTTAACCAGAGTTTTATTCCTCTTCGCATTCCTTTTGAATCTTCACAGTAATCCTAAGGGGTACACACTACCCATCCTACCACAATAAAAAACGAGGAGATCTTTGTTAGGTTGGGTTTCAATCAACCCATCTACACAACTAAACTTTTACCATTTTTTATTTCAAGAAAATTCGATTTTTACCCCTTCTTTCTTAATTTTCGAGATAATCTCCAACCTGTTTTTTTCAAATTCATCTTCCATAAAGCAAAGAATTTCAAGGAGAGAATTGTATTCCTGTGCTTCATGAAATATCTCAAAGGTTTCTTCGTGATACCTTTTGGATTGATCGCATTTGCCAAGTATTACAGCCACATCTATATCGCTGTAATGCTTTTGGTTCCCCCTTGCATACGAACCGAATAGGTATGCAGAATAAACAGGATGTCTTTGAGAAACTTTCTTTAAAAAAACCTTTGCAATCTCTATGGCCTCATTTTGAGTATAAGCCATTGAACCTTTTCCTTTGAAAAATTCAGAAAGTCTTTAACTATAACATCAGTAACTTGTGATGATAATTCATCTATATCTTCCTTATACCTCGCATTCAGGTAATACTGCGAAAGAAAATCCATCTTTTTTAAGTCCTCTTTGCTAAATGCACTGCTCATCCCAGACATTTCGGCAAGTCGCCTGAGATTGTGTATGGGAATAATATCTATCCCTTTAAATGCCATGAAAGCCTTGAAACATTTTTCAATAGCCTGTTGGCACATAAATACAGCATAAATATACCGTTTTGTAGCATACACGGCTTCAGCAGTATCTATATCATAGGCTACACGGTTGAGCCAACTTTGATAAATTGCTTTTTCCATCGAGATTATCAACAGATATTGGGACGGGTTTAACGAAACCATCATAACCCGCAAGAACAATTTTAACGGGTGCGCTCCGCTTCACCTTTTCCCACCGTACTTATCCACGTTGCTTATTTCTTCCACCCTACTACTCAAATTTAATTTACACAATCAGCGCACGCCTACCAGCCAAACGCTGCAAACACCACGATAAAGATACATCCGACCACTATGTAAAAAGCATAATTACGCACATATCCCGTTTGCAGGTAACGCACAACGCCTCCAAACCATCCGACAAGCCTTGCAATGCCGTTTACCGAGCCGTCAATCATCTTTGCATCCACATATTTCCATAGTAAAACCGAACCCTTTTTAACTGGATTCACAAAGAGTGCATCGTACAGTTCGTCAATATAATATTTGTTTAACAGCAGCTTATAAATCAAGTTGAACCGCTCTGCCAGTTTTTTAGGCATCTCAGGTTTCTTAATATACATTTGATAGGCAAGATAAATACCGGCAACGGCAATGGCAGTCGAAACGAACATCATCAGATAAGGAAGCATCGCACTGTGATGCACACCGCCTTCCGCTCCTGATGTTCCACTATGACCATGCGCGCCAAACACGGGGGATAAAAATTTATTTATCGCGCTCGCTCCGGGCAAACCGAAAAATCCGCCCACAAACGAAAGCCCGGCAAGTATCACAAGAGGCATCGTCATATTCCCCGGTGATTCATGGAGGTGTTCCATAGCATGATGATCAACCCTTGATTCTCCATAAAACGTCATAAAGAGCAGGCGGAACATATAAAATGCTGTTAAGAAGGCTGCGGAAGCGCCAATCAACCAGTAGATAAAATTCCCCTGGACAAGTGATTCCAATAAAATTTCATCTTTACTGAAAAACCCGGCAAACGGAGGAATACCGGCAATGGCTACCGTACCGACCAGAAATGTCTTGTAGGTAATGGGTATGTGCTGTTTCAATCCCCCCATCTTTCGCATGTCCTGTTCGCCGGAAAGGGCGTGAATAACACTGCCCGACCCTAAGAAAAGCAGCGCCTTGAAAAATGCGTGGGTCATAAGGTGAAAGACGCCCGCAGTAAACGCCCCCACACCGCAAGCCAGGAACATGTAACCTAGCTGGCTAATGGTGGAATATGCCAATACACGCTTAATGTCGTTTTGTACCAATCCTATAGATGCCGCAAAGAGCGCCGTCACAGCGCCAATGCCGGCTACTATGGTCATCGTAAACGGAGATAACATATACAGGACATTGCACCGTGCAATCATATAGACACCCGCCGTCACCATCGTAGCGGCATGAATCAACGCGCTAACAGGCGTGGGGCCCTCCATGGCGTCCGGCAGCCAGGTATACAAAGGTATCTGTGCCGATTTGCCCGTTGCACCCATAAACAAGAGCAGGGTAATGACCGTTATGGTAAAACTTCCTACGGCAAAATTTCCTTGCGAAGCGGCGCTAAATACCTCAGTAAAGTCAATTGTGTGAAAGGTCAGAAAAATAAGCATAATGCCTAAGGCAAATCCGAAATCGCCCACCCTGTTAACGACAAATGCCTTTTTTGCCGCATTTGAGGCGGACTTCTTTTCAAACCAAAATCCAATAAGCAGGTAGGAACACAACCCAACCGCCTCCCATCCGATGAACATGAGCAGGAAGTTGTTGCCCAAGACAAGCAAAAGCATCGAGAAGGTAAAAAGGTTCAAATAACAAAAATACCGGTGGTACCCCTTGTCATGGTGCATATAGCCGATGGAATAGACATGAATGAGAAATCCGACGCCGGTGACAATGAGTATCATGAGAGAAGACAGTGGATCGACCTGCAGGCCCGCTGCAGCCTTGAAAGAACCAGACTCTATCCAACTGAACAATTGTTTTTCAAAAAGGCGGGTATCAGGTGGAAGCTGGAGCAGTCCTGTGAATACAAGTATGGAGACAAAAAAGGACAGGCCGATTGCTCCGCAGGCCACATAACCTACGGTTTCCTTCCGTAATCTTTTTCCGAGCAATCCGTTAATTGCCGCCCCGATTAAGGGAAACAACAAGATTAGTGCAACAAGGTTGAGCATGCCGTGCCTACCATTTCATAATATTCATTTCGTCTATATTTACGGTTTCTTTATTTCTAAATATAGCCACAATGATTGCCAATCCCACAGCAGCCTCAGCGGCGGCAACCGTCATGGTAAAAAAAACAAACATCTGTCCCTGCATGGAATTGAGATAATGGGCAAAGGCCACAAACGACACATTGACGGCATTCAGCATGAGTTCGATGCACATAAATATCACAATGGCATTTCTCCGCACCAGCACACCAATGACGCCCAGCGTAAAAAGTACCGCACTCAGCACCAGATAATGGGTCAGTGTAATCATTTTATAATTTCCTCTTGCCCAGCATAATGGCTCCAATAGCAGCCACAAATAATAAAATGGAAGTTATCTCAAACGGCAGGAGATATTCGGTGAACAACAAACCGCCGATAACCTGAGTATTTCCGACTTCGTTTATATATGCCGTTGTATACTTTCCCTGCTCTCCTTGCAGCAGTCTGGACTTTAAAATGATAAAAATTGCGGCAAACAATACGATTCCCATAAAGATAGCCGTTACCCTCTGAAAAGGCAAAGCATCCTTTCTTTCCTCTTCGGCATTCACGTTTAACAACATAATCACAAAGAGGAAGAGGATCATAATAGCACCTGCATACACAATAATCTGAACCGCGGCAATAAACTGCGCCCCAAGAAGTATGTACAATACCGCAATACATATCATCACCTGAATAAGATACAAGGCGCAGTAAACAGGATTCTTTTCAAATATGAGGTATACGGCGGCAACAACAGCAATCGTCGCCACTATATAAAATAAATATGCATCCATAGCTTATCTTGCCACAAATAAATGAGCATATAATATCACATCACGGCAACGTCTTTTCCCTCGCCAGCCGCATGAAACGTCTCTTTCAGCAATTGTTCGTTCATTGCGCCCAGCCTTCTCGCCAATCTCTGTAACATAGAGGCAGCGCAGGGAGGTATATTGGAAATACATTTCATGCAGGCGTCTTTATTAACACTTACCAGCACACTGTCTGTTACCGCCTCTGCTGTGGCGGTTCTGGGCTGACGCAACAAGATCGCCATCTCACCCACCGACTCCCCGCTTCCCAGCTCTGCCAGCGATACATTCTTGCCATTCGTCCTCTTGGTAATCCGCAGTTTGCCGGATTCTATAACAAATACCTCTGTGCCCGCATCTCCTTCACGAAAAAGTATCTCGCCTTTTTTTAAGAATTTTTTCCCAGCTATTTTACAGGTTTCTTCCGCTTGCCAAGCCATTTCTAACCTCCAAACGAATTTCTTTACTACATACTGACCGTGCAGCTAGCTAGAGCGTAGCCCGGATTCTTTTTCTCGTAAGGTCTAGTAATTTTTCCTTGTTATAAACACCCGTATTATCATTTGTTGCAAGTTCAAATGTATCTTTCAGAATAATAGCCCTGACAGGACACGCCTCTTCGCAAAACCCGCAGAATATACAACGGAAAGCATCCAGTTCGTAAATCTTAGGATATCTTCTGTGCGTCTCATCCTCATCGCCTTCAACCGTAATACATTGTGCAGGACAAGCCTTCGCACATAATCCGCAGGCGACACACTTTTCCCTGCCGTCCTGTCCTATCTGCAACTCAGGCAGCCCACGAAACCGTGAAGGAAGCTTCGGCCTCTCATCGGGGTACTGCATCGTCACGCACGTCCCCGGATTCAGGAACCGACCAAGCGTAAGCAGCAAGCCTTTCATTAACGAAACAATCATACACCAAGCACTCAAATAGATAACAAAATGAGGAGAAATATACACAACCGGCATCTCCCCCAGGAAACCAGCCGTCCAGATACGACAACTATCCTCTTATAACCATAACCAACCCGGTAATCAATATATTAAAAAGCGAGACAGGCAAAAGGAACTTCCAGCTAAAATGCATAAGCTGATCGTATCTCAGCCTGGGGAAAGTTGCCCTTATCCAGATAAAGAAAAACAGACAGCCTGACAATTTCAGCATGAACCAGACCACAGGAGGCAAAAACGGCCCGTGCCATCCGCCCAGGAAAAAAGTCACCGCAATGGCAGACACCGTAATCATATTGGCATATTCCGCCATAAAAAATAAAGCGAATTTCATACTGCTGTATTCTGTATGATAACCCGCTACAAGTTCACTTTCCGCTTCCGGAAGGTCAAACGGACTGCGATTCACCTCTGCGATTGCACTGGTTGCATAAACAAAAAATCCCAATGGCTGTAGTACAATGTTCCACATCCCTGTCTGCTCGTTTACAATATCCACCATACTTAAAGAGCTTGTCAGCATAACAGTGCCAATAAGGGATATTCCCAGCGGCAGTTCATAACTGATCATCTGTGCGGAAGACCGTATTCCGCCCAACAACGAGTATTTGTTATTGGACGACCAGCCAGCCATGACAATGCCATAGATACCCAGGGAAGAAACTGCCAGTATATAGAGAAAGCCGACATTAATGTCCGTAACTACCAAATCAACGCTGTATCCAAGTATTTTCACTTTATCCCCGAATGGGATAATCGCAAAAGTCATCATGGCGGGAATCACCGCCATAATGGGAGACAGGATAAAAAGCAGCTTATTCGCCTTCTGCGGAATAATATCTTCCTTGAACAAAAGCTTGATGCCATCGGCAATCGGCTGCAGCAGCCCATGCGGCCCCACGCGCATGGGGCCAAGGCGCACCTGCATGTGCGCCAGGATCTTCCTTTCAAGCCAGATCATGGAAATGATTATGAGCTGGATTACCCCGAACACAAGCAGTATCTTTACACAGGCGATAATAATATAAACAAGTAATTCTTTATTCATAAAAACCCATTAAAACCCTTCGCGGGTTCACTCATTTGCAATCATTGCGGG
>Ga0233425_10011596_pt1 | contig 10236 bp, 6 predicted proteins | sample Watercolumn_Towu_2_FD_181712 | JGI IMG/M metagenome (GOLD analysis project Ga0233425, IMG submission 181712) | Freshwater microbial communities from Lake Towuti, South Sulawesi, Indonesia - Watercolumn_Towuti2014_140_MG | ecosystem: Environmental > Aquatic > Freshwater > Lake | place: Indonesia... | reverse complement strand
AGACCGCTTCTAGTCGCAAGTCTCGTTTTCGGGATATCCAGTTCGGTTCCAGCATTGGAGTCACCCGACTATCTCGTCCGATTGTCCTCTATGAAAGTGCAGGTTTTGATTGCGGTGTCTTCTCAGTGCGTGATGGCTGTGACCTATACGTGCATAGCAGTAATTCTGTACCCAATACTTAGAAGGTACAATGAAAGCGCGGCCATCGGCTATTTGGGCTTCAGAATCATTGGGGCTGCATTCCTTTATGTTGGCATAGTGACCCTTCTTTCACTCTTGTTTATCAGTGAGAGCTTTGCTGCCGCAGGCCAACCTGGATCGTCATACTTTCACACGATTGGCGAATTACTCAGAGTGGGCAGAGATTGGTTCAACCATATCGGCATGATTCTGCCGTGGAGCCTGGGGGGTCTGATGCTTTATTATGCGTTCCTGCAAATGAAACTGATCCCAAATTGGCTATCGGTCTGGAGTCTTCTCAGCTCAAGTTTAACGCTCATTGCCACACTTCTCTTGATCGTTGATGCAATTAAAGTCGTGACAGTGGTTTATCTTGTACTCAATGGTCCGGCAGTTCTGTTTGAGATAGCCTTGGCCGTATTTCTCTTTACCAGAGGACTTAGGCCGATCGATGTCCAGCTGAAAGAAGAATGAACTCATCAACATTCAACCGAACAATCATCATCATAGTATTGGCAGGGTGCTGTACTTGCAGTGCAAATGCCCAGGATTCTGTGGCGTCTGAATCACAGCACCTCCTTGGACTATCCACGGGACTTAGTTACCATAGTGTGCGGGATGGCATCATTTCTCCTCTCATGTATAAAGGAAGCCAACTTCCGATTCTCCTGACCTACGATTACAGAAGCTTGCGAAGTCGTCAAACGATGACGGCATTCTACAATAATCTCGACCTCACATCTCCCATATCGAATAAGGCCACTTCATCTCACATTGCGAAGAACGTGAACGCCTTCCTGGACTATTCATACACCAGGAAAGTTTTTACATTCGATCAGTTGAATACCGATTGCTTCTTGGGCGGCAGTGTGAGCGGCTTCCTCAATTGGAGGACGTTTTACTATTCCAGACAAAGCAATGAGATTTCTCCTGAGGCGATGATGAGTCTGTCATTCGATGCGTTGCTGGAAACGAAGGTTGATCAGTCGTCCGACGACCTCCTATCGTTTCACCTCGCTGTTCCCTTGATATCATATGTACTACTTGACGATCGATACAATGCAAAGGTCAGCGATACATTCGACGAGCTGGATCTGGAAAGGAACGTGCTGGGGCAAATACTGGCAAAAGGAAACGTCGTGACGGTCAACAGGTTGATCAAAGTGCAAACGGAACTGTCTTATTCAATGTTCATCAGTAGATCTATCAGATGTGAGTTTCAGCATAGGTTCCTCTACTACTTCATCCTCCGACACAAAAGTGGATTGGATGCGCGCAGTGTCAGTAATCAGTTCCTAGTCGGACTTTCCATTGCCCTTTGACATCCATGAACAATAGATATTTTCTCCTTCTCCTTGTTGTCGTCGCGGTCGGTTGCGACACCATCCTTGGCCCGGATCCCGCCAATGATCCTGCAAGCAATTTCGACATCTTCTGGAAAGATTTTGACAAGTACTATTCTCAGTTTAGCATCCGCCAGATTGACTGGGACTCCGTGTATACTGTGACTAAGCCTAGAATAACCGTCCAGACATCCGACAGGCAGTTGTTTGATATACTGGCGAACATTGTGTCTGCCATCAATGACATGCACGTTACCCTCTATTCGTCGTTTGGTGATGTGTATTATCAGGACATTTCGCGGGGAATATATCCGAGCAGTAAGCTTGTCAATCCAGGAAAATATCTCATCCCCGGATACCCTCAAAGAAGCGTCATGGAATATCGCAGCTGCAAGGACACGGCGATTGGCTATCTCATTATTCCCACGTTTCAAGGCGGAAACGGATTGAATCTCCGAGACGATCGATATTTGATGATCGATGACGTTTTGCAGCAGTTCAAGAACACGAACGGACTGATCATCGATGTTCGCTGGAATAGCGGTGGTAATAGTGTCAATGCGGAAACTGTTGCAGGCCGGTTTGCCGATCAACAGAGATTGTATATGACATTCTGCTCAAAGGATGGTCCGGGCAGGAACGATTTTTCCGCATGGAGGGAACTCTCAATTGAACCTAAAGGCGGGTTTCAATACACGAAGCCAGTCGTTGTACTAGCAAGTAGGGCGACCTGCAGTTCAGCCGAAACGTTCGTCATGGCGATGAAGGTTTTGCCTCAGGTGACAATCGTAGGTGACACAACAGGCGGCGGAGTGGGAAACCCGATATTTAGAGAATTGCCAAATGGATGGACATACAGGATGTCAACGGGAATTGCCGCTACCGCCGACGGCACGATCATGGAGGGCAGAGGAATTCCACCCGACATTCAGGTGCAAACGACGGTGGCGGATTCCATCAATGGCGTCGATAGGATCATGGAGAAAGGAATTGAAATCATCAGGAATGCAAAACGAAACTGAATTCGTCGTGTAACGCGCGAAGGGCTGACTCGAGAAAATCTGCACCTTCTCCCTTCGGTGACTTTGGAATCCTGTCATTTGATATGGACGGAACGAGAGAGACCTAGGAGTGAAGATATTGAAGAAATGCCTGCATTTCATTGGATTGCAGAAAGGGTCCATGCCGATCCAGAAAAGGAAGAATAGATTAGATGAATGATGATTCTGGAAACTATAGGTGGGGAGTATTCTATTACAATCCTCAAGATCCCCGAATATTCATACCAAAAAGAAATCAATGGATGGGATGGACATTGAATTTTGCCAATCCATCTTCCTATTTGATCATACTCTGGATCGCGATCTTCGCAATCGTCGTGGGCAGCCTTTGAAAAGACATGTAGGCGCCAGCCGCATGGCCGATCAGAAAAGAGTGTGTATGAGATTCTGATCAAGAAATGGTTCTGTTAGGAATGATCTCTCCGCTTCCGTTGCCGGGCCCATTTACCTCACTACTGCGGAAGTCCGCCATCAGCGCGGATAGAAACAGAGGGTCCCAGGTCGGGGGTGATATCGGTCGGGGAACTGAAGTGTTATTCCGGTGGGTAAGGAACATGGCGACGGGCGCCAGAATGGGTGCGAAGTGCCAAGATGCGAGGTGTGCCCTTCTGATGCTCGATCCTTCAGTCCAGGTCTAGACTGACAACAAAGCATGAATTTTCAGGGTGCAGAAGGATCCCGTTAGGGCTACAAGCTGCACCCTGAAAAAATCCCCCCTCTTTGCAGGCAGAATATCAAATCCCTTTTTGAGCAGGGCTACTACCTGCACCCGGTAGATTCGGGTCCTCAGTTAGGGCCCCGCGACTGTTCCCCTTCCGTATTCTGATTGTACTCCTCCAAACTGTTCAAAGGATCGTGACCGATCGGGCAAGAGGCACGGTGCAGGGCTATGTCAATAAGAACTACGAGACTTGAACATCAGCTGGTGGATCCCCTCTATGCCTCGGAATCTCTCAATGCTATTCGTACCCCCAACTGAGTAACCAATTTGTCACCACACTGTATCACACCCTCTGCCATCCAGAAACCGTGTAGCCAAATCGTAACCATTTCGATCCCAAAAACCGACCGTCTGTGTCAGAAACAAAAAAGAAAAATGCCCAATTCAATTCGAACCGGGCACCTCTCTCTCAACAACAACGACCGTATGTGATTCAGGAGCTAGTATCGGTGACGATGTGCAGGTTCATGTCCTGTTCCGGGCGCACAAAAAATCCCCGAGTGATCGGGGGTTTTTCATTTTCCTATTCTTGTAGAATTCGAGCAGGACACACAAGATCACCGCGAGTAACCAAATTGTAACCACGTTGTCCGCGAGCAAAGTGGTTACGCTGAAGAAACGAAGTAGGAAAACGCGCAATTCAATCCAAATCTGCCGTCGTCATCATCACTAGGGAAGATGATTCTCTACACAGGGACTAGTGTACGCCAGAGCTGGTGACTGATTCGACGAGCAGAACGATAAGCAGCTGACTGAACTAGTGTCTCTTTGTAAAGCTATCTGTAGTTGCGACAGGTCGGAGGACCGTGGTTGGCGTTTAGGAACAGCCCCGATGCTTTTCTACCCGATTGGGGGTTCATCGATGTTTCCGGATTTTCAGTACGAGTCTCTTCAAGTCCGTCAATCTAGTATCAACGCGCTGTAAGCACTACAACATCGCTATATGTCGACCCGGCAGCTAGAGCGATGGTTTTGCCGTCAGGTGCCAAGGCAAATCCGTAAACTTCACCGTAGGGGAAACGAAGAAAAGAGTGTGCGGGCGACCCTTTGAGATCTTGAACCCAGAGAACCGAAACACCACGGTCCACGCCACAGTAGATAATTCCCTTTCCATCATTTGTCCACGAAATCAGGCTGTGTTGTCTATAACCATAGACCCCGTCGGTTACAATGACTCTTTCCCCTGTCCTGATATCCAGAGTTCCGAGCACATATTTTACCATGCCCTTTTCACGTTCGTACGGGACCAGTGCATAGAACGCGATTTTCTTTCCATCAGGAGAGAACGTAGGACAACCTGAGAAGTCATCCACCAGTTGTTGCGGGGAGCCACCAGGCAGAGTCATTTTCATCACGTGTATCTTCCCTTTCACGAGGGCATCGAACACTATTGTTCTTTCATCATTCGAAATGGATGACCGTGCGATGTATCCTTCTGCAACGCATTCTACAGCCTCGGTTGATTTGTCATACCTCAGGAGAGCGAAGCCGCTTCGCTTTCGAGATACGGGAACAAATATCTGGCGAGAGCGTGACACCGCAGGCACTAAGATCCCGTCTATTTCATCCCCCCTTTGCAGGCTCTTGTATTCTGTCATACCATTCAGAACATTGAAAAAGCCCAGCCGCGGTTGTCCCCCTTCCGTAACTGGAAAGACCAGAATATCTTTTGTGTACCACGCTACACCACTTTCAGCCCCCGCTGCGTTTGTCGATAGTTTCTGTGCTCGTGCCACATCACCATCAGGAACAACCCAAAGCGAAGTGCGCGACACGGACTTAACCATGCTAATTGCGTTACCACCGCGCGTCACTGATAGTGACCAACCTACAGAAGGATCCGTCGATAGTTCCCTCACCTCGCCCGACCGGCTTGAACAGAGCCACAGACTTCCAGTACCATCCTCTACTGTGCCAGCAACCAATAGATCTTGTGCATTGGAATGCCATACCAGGTCCGAGATATCCTTCCACATTGGGGAGGGAACAATCCTCTGTGACAAGTCCTCCGGGTTCAGAAGGAGCAACGATTTGCCGGAATCCCCTTCCGCGACGCAGGCCAGCTCCTTCCCGTCCTGGCGCCACGACAACGCACGACCTCGGAATCGACCCTTTACGGCAGTAATAGGAGAACGACGATCCGCCGACTTGACCGAGTCTATACGCAGGACAGGAAACCCGCGTGTCGTGTCGAAATCAAAGTACGCAACACGTTTCTCTTCCGGAGAAACCGAAAACCTATAAGCATGAACAAAGCTATCTGCCGAGAAGAAATGCTCGGGCGTTCCACCGAGGATGGGTATTCGATAGATTAGTCGACAGGAACCAATGAAGAGATGGTCCGAAGTCGCATTGAACTGTAGGTCGTCCAAGCCATAAGAATTGTCCGTCGGGACGACCGGCACAGCAGTGGCCGCGTTGACTTCCTGAAGTGAAATTCCGCGCCTACCTGCTTCCTCAAAAATGTAAGCAATGTATTTCCCATCCGATGAAATTGTCGAACGCAGTACCTTTCCGTTAGTCGTCACCTGGTGCACCTGGAGAGCCTCGACACTGAGTTCAGGAAAGGGAGATTTGAGCCAATAGCGAACAACTGCTACAGCTACGACCACAGCAATCAGGCCGACTATGCCAAAACCAAGGTACTTCAAGTTACGACGAATGAATAACGCCGATGGACGCAAGCCGACTAACTTCCCAGCGGTGCCTGCCTGACGTGAGGCGATGGATCCCACAAGAATCTCATAAATCTCGATCTTGTCCTTGATGTTCTTGAGCTCTTTCGGACCAAGCGATATCACCTGCACATCAAGCTTGTGCTTAACAAGGTTGTAGACTTCTTGAGAAATGCAGATACCCCCAGGCTCAGCAAGGGGCTCAATACGTGACGCAATGTTTACCCCGTCACCAAAGACATCGTTTTCCTTTACAATAACGTCACCGACATGTATCCCAATGCGTAGAAGAATTCTCCGATCCTCTGGGCGGTCTTCGTTGTATCGAGAAATTGTCTCCTGTATTTCGATGGCGCACCGTACGGCATTGACGACGGTCTCAAAATCCACGAGGAACGTATCGCCGATCACCTTAATCTCCGTGCCATCATATTTCTTTATTGCATCGCGCATGAGCTGATTATGCCTCGACAGCAAGTCGATAGCCAGGTCTTCATCCCTCTGCATGATCTTGCTGTAAGAAACGATATCAGAAAACATGATGGCCGACAGTTTACGATATTCTTTACCACGTGCAGGAAGCTTTGGGGAAGATTCCCGTTGCTCCGTATTCTTCCTCTCGCGGCGCAAATCAACTAGCAGTTCATCCAGATGTTGATACCGTTCGTCAGCCCGCTTTGCCATCGCCTTTGACACAATCTTCTCCAAATCCATCGGCACACCCGTCCGCACTGCAGTCGGCGGATCAGGCAGTTCATTCAAGATTGAATAGAGAACGGCTTCTTGATAATCGCCCCGAAAGGGGAGCCTTCCTGTGATCATCTCATACATGACAACGCCGAGGGACCAGATATCTGTCCGGTGGTCTGTCTTTTCGCCGCGAGCCTGCTCTGGAGACATATAGCTCGGCGTTCCCACAGTCGTTCCTTCTTTCGTTATCGTCGTTCTGCCTGCCAGCCGAGCCAACCCAAAATCCATGATCTTAGCCAGACCGAGAGCGCTGATCAGGATGTTACCGCTTTTGATGTCCCGATGGACAATGCCCTTTTGGTGAGCCAGGTTCAGACCTTCGGCGATTTGAATCGAAATGTCCAGTACCTCCTCTACCTTCAGCGGTCCCCTCTGAATTTTTCCGTGCAGACTCTCACCTTCGACGTATGACATCGCGATGAAGGTCTGTTCCTCCACCTCTTCAATGGCGTGAATGGTACAAATGTTGGGGTGGTCAAGAGACGCTGCGGCTTGCGCTTCAGTGACAAAACGGATTTTGTCTTCTTCAGAAAGGAGAGATGTGGGTTTGAGGAATTTGAGCGCAACGGTTCGATTGAGCTTGGTGTCATGGGCTTTATAGACAATGCCCATCCCGCCTTCGCCCAGCTTTTCGAGGATCTTGTAGTGTGATATAGTTTGACCGATCATAAGAGTCCCTCGACCGTGTCATATTCCTCACTTGAAGGGATTGTCAATCACCACGAGCTTTGAGTCCAGGCGGTTCTGGACATACAGTATCTCTTTCCCATCGTAGCTAATACTCACTGCGGAGCCTCTCCTTAGACCGGGGAACGTCCCAGGTACACGCTCTCTTTTCCCTGAGGGAAGCAGCAATTTCCACGCTGTTCCACTATCGTCCCAGAGCAAGATCCATGACCTATCATTCGAGACGGAGTAACCCAGCGGCTCACTAGTAGAAAAGACAAGTCTCGGTTCTACCGACTGCTGGCTTGTCCGGTCGCTTGTAGGCACGACCCAATACCCCCTCTTTCCCAAACGTGAGTCAAAATAGCAGACGTATCGCTCTCCTTTGACTGGGAATGCAATGGTCGAATCCTCAAAGAAGGGTCTCTCTTCGTTGGTCAGAATGTCGAAGAACCAGGTTCGGTTCCCGCGAGAAACTACCAGAGTCCGAGGATCAATCCAAAGCCGAGGCTGACCTCTTACCATTTGTTTCAGAGATCTGGGATTTAGCGCATCAAGAAGGAAAATGTCCGACGAATCTGGCGGCGTGCCCGATGCTCGAGAATTGTAAGCGATCCATTTGCCATCGGGGGACCAAATAGGCGATGAGTTGAGATTCGTTGCTTGAACCAGCTGTCGTCTGTTCTGCCCTTCATGATCAATGATGTAGATACCGTAGTTACTCCCCAGCTCATCGATACCCCCCGTGGAAAACACGACTTCCTTTCGGTCGGGTGAGAATGAGAGAGCACCCACCTGCCGGTTCTCAAATGTCAGCTGTTTCGTTCCCGACCCATCCAAACTGCCTCGCCAGACATAGCCAAGCGTGCGTCTCCGATAATACACCAGCCTTTTGCAGTCTGCCGAGACTGACATTCCAACGTCAGGCCCTTCTCCCGCAGTGATCTGAACGGCATCACCGCCTGTTGCAGGAAGCATCCAGAGATTCGTGCTGCCGCTCTTATTTGTGGAATAGATGATTTGATTGTTCGACGCCCAGCAAACCTCATCGATACTTTTCTTGTCAAACGTGAGTTGTCGCTCTTTCCCGCTTTCTAACTCATGAACAATGATCTCCTGCGTTCCGCCTTCGAACGTCCTGAGCCAAGCAATCGATTTTCCATCCGGCGACCAATCGAAATCGAAATTAGGAGCTATCGCGATTCCCAATGTATCAACGAACTCCAACTTCTGATCCGTTCCGTTTGCTCTCACAGTCCAAAACTCGCTTCGACCAGACTTGCTGGGGCATCTCTCACTCCCAACGTTTAATCGAGGTGCGCGCATGTAGCCAATGCGCTCGCCATCTGGCCGCCACTTCTGAGTCATCCCGATCTCCGCTATGACATTAGGTACCCCACCACCCAAAGAGGAAACGATGCGAATCTCGCTTTTGTCCGTTCTCGGGTTGATCAAGTTGTAGATAACGAGACTTCCATCAGGCGATATGCTTACGCTGAAGCTGACGGCGGGATACTGCGAAGAATCTGTGGTGATTCTCTTCGGTTCGCCCCCTGATATGTGCATGTTGTAAATATCCCATTTCCCATTCGCGTCAGCGGCAGGGAACACTAGCCACTTCCCATCACGAGAAAGATCCGGGTATTGAATTTCCGTGAAGGGGAGATCCAATGTCTTCATTGTCCAGTTCGGGTTCGGTTCGACAGACTGTTTGAGGAATAGCAGCAAAGCGACGGCTAGAACCACTACACAAACTGTACCCACGATGAGGACATTCCTGATCACTTTCTTCTTCTCAGGTGCTGAGGTTTCTCGCCTCAATGTCCCAGAATGCACTTCGGAGGTACGCGAAACTCGGGATGTTTCTTTCTTCAACCTTCTTAAATCGATTACCATATCGTGGACATTTTGGTACCGGTTCTCTGGATCTTTCTCCAACGCACGATTGACGACGTGAACCAACTCCGCCGAGATGGCGGGGAGGTATTTCTGAATCGGTAACGGGTCTTCGTTTGCAATCGAGTAAACCATCGCGGCTTCATGTTCTCCCCGGAACGGCAGATGCCCCGTGAGCATCTCATACAGCACCACACCAAATGAGAAGATATCGCTCCGTGCATCAACCTCTCCTGCCTGTATCTGCTCAGGAGCCATATATGCCAACGTCCCGACTGTGCTGGAGGTCTTCGTGAGCTTCAGCGATCCCTTCAGTTTCGCCAACCCGAAGTCCATCACCTTCACCTGGTTCTTCGAGTTGACCATGATGTTCTCGGTCTTGATGTCGCGGTGAACGATTCCTTTGCTGTGCGCTTCTTGAAGCGCTTCCCCGATCTGGATGGCGTAGTCGATGGCAGACTGTGTTTTTTCAATCGGCACCAAGTGTCGTAAAGTCTTGCCATCCACGTATTCCATAATGATGAACTGCTGACCTTCGTGCTCCTGAATGTCGTGAATGACGCAGACATTCGGATGATTCAATGCAGATGCAGCACGGGCTTCCTGAAGGAAGCGGGCTTGTTCTGCTTCGTGTGCCGTGAGATGGTGTGGTAGGAACTTGAGGGCGACATCGCGGTCGAGCCTCAGGTCGTGGGCTTTGTAGACCACGCCCATTCCGCCTTCACCTAGTTTCTCAAGGATCCTGTAATGCGAGATGGTAGTGCCAATCATGGTACAGGTCTCCATGTGGCTATCCGGTAGGTGCCTCTGTGGAAATCAAGGCCCCTGGGAGTAGGGCCTGCAGGTGCACGAAAACAACGGTACAAACGTACTTGTATCCGGAACTAGAATCAACCTCCAAAATGTACAACATCGGAAGAGGCCGCATTATGGGCCGGTCTGAG
>Ga0233425_10011595_pt1 | contig 10237 bp, 7 predicted proteins | sample Watercolumn_Towu_2_FD_181712 | JGI IMG/M metagenome (GOLD analysis project Ga0233425, IMG submission 181712) | Freshwater microbial communities from Lake Towuti, South Sulawesi, Indonesia - Watercolumn_Towuti2014_140_MG | ecosystem: Environmental > Aquatic > Freshwater > Lake | place: Indonesia... | reverse complement strand
CGCGCCGGTTTTCATGATCTCGCACTGGTAGCCATAGACGGTGCCGGCCTTGCGGACGCGCTTCTTCTCGTCGGTGAAGTCCTTCTCGAAGACGTGGCTGCGAATCTGGCAGCCGGAGTTCAGTTCGGGGTCGCACTTCACCTCGAACTCCAGCACGAAGTCGCTGTAGTCGCGCGTGGTGCAGAGGAACGTGTTCGGGCTGCCCTCGACCGTCTTGCCGACGATGCAACCTTCCTCGACGCGATATTCCGCCGTGCCACCCTTGGGCGCCCAACCGGCGAGCGTCTTGCCGTCGAAGATCGGTGTCAGGCCCGCGCCTCCCGTGCCGGTGGGCGTGGCGCAGCCCGACGCGAAGAGTGCGAGGGTGAATGTGAGTGCGGTGACTTGTGTTTTCATGGTTGGATTTCCTTGTCGGTTTCGGATGGGATCGGAAGGTTACTTGCGTTGCGGCTGTGCGAGCTGTTCTTCGCACGGCCAATTATCGGTGCGGAACGGCGAGGCGGGCAGGCCGGCGCCGTTGAAGAGGTTGCAGTCGGGATTGTCGCTCCATGCGTAACGGACCGCGACCGGCTTGGGCACTTCGGCGCTCGACACGATGACCTTGTCGCCTTCGATGCGCGCGGTGGCGGGTTTCCACTGCTTGTCCGCGCCGGCGACGACGAACCATTTCAGCGCGCCGCCCTTGGCGACGAGACCGCCGTTGGTGTGCTTGAACGACAGCACGATCTCGCCGCCGCTGATCTTATGACCGGCGGGCAACGGGCCGGAGATGGCGGGAACCTTCTCGCCATAGACCGTGCCGAGCGCCCAGAGCGCGAGCCGCTTGCCGACATCCTGCTTGTTCTTCGGATGGATGTCCTGCGGGTCGCCGATGTCCATCGTGATGGCCATGCCGGTCTTTGGCACGGAGAGCGATTTCAGCATGGACTCGCGCACCAGCATCCAGCCGTCGCCGGGGCGGAGGAAATTCGGCAACTGCACCCACGCGAACGGGAACTCACAGCCCCAGCGCGTGCGCCAGTCCTTGATGAGCAGCGGGAGCTGCTTCGCGTAGAGCGGACCGCCGACAACGCTGGCGTTGTGCTCGCCCTGATACCAGATCGCGCCGCGGATGCCGTAGGGAAGGATCGGGGCGATCATGCCGTTGTAGAGATTGGCGGGATGGTTCTGGCTGAGGCGCGGCTGGACCGGCGGACGCGGCGCGCGCGGGATTTGCTTGCCGGCGGTGCGGGCTTTCTTGGCGGCTTCCTTCCAGGCGGCCTGCTGCTTCTCGAAATTGGCTTGGGCTTTCTCCGGCACGTAGGCCGCGTCGTCCTTGGCCCACTTCTCGAACGCCGCCTTCAGTTCCGGCACTTTCATCTGCGCGTCCTCGCTCGTCCATGCGGCGATGTCGGTGCCGCCGTAGGAGGAATTGATGAGGCCGACCGGCACGCTGAGCTTCTGGTGCAGATCGCGGCCGAAGAAATACAACGCCGCCGAAAACGGCCCGACGTTGTCCGGCGTGGTGAGCTTCCACGAGCCTTTGCAGTCTGCCTGCGGCGTGCGCTGCGGGTTGCGCTCGACCGTGAACATGCGGAGCTTCGGAAAATTGGCGGCGGCCTTCTCCTGTTCGTAATTGTTCGACGACTGCACCAGCATCGCCATGTTCGACTGGCCGGAGCCGAGCCAGACCTCGCCGACGAGGATGTCGGAGCATTTTAGATTTTGGATTTTGGATTTTGGATTTCCGGAAACAATCAATTCGCGTGGCTCGGCGGAGGCGGGCATGGGGTCGAGCTTCACCATCCACTTGCCTTTCGCATCGGCCTTCGCTGTCTTCTTCTGGCCGGCGAACTCCACCGTCACCTCCTCGCCCGGCTCCGCCCAGCCCCAAACGGGCACGCTGGCGTCGCGCTGGAGCACAAGATGGTCGGAGAAGATCGCCGGCAACCTCACGTCAGCGAGGGCAGGCAGAACCGAGAGGAGCAGTGTCAGAATGATGAATTGTTTTTTCATGGCAGGTTTCGGTTGGCTCTTGTTGTTGTGGAAATTCAGCGGCGTTTGGCCGGTGGCGGCGGTTCGGCGACGGGCCAGTCGTCGGTGCGGAACGGCGACGCCGGGATGCCGGCGCGGTTGAACAGATTGCAGTCGGGGTTGTCGGCCCAGGCGTAGCGGACGGCGGCGGGCTGCTTCACTTCGGGCGACCTCACGACGACGGTGTTGCCGACGATCTTGGCGGCAGCGCGGCGCCACTGCTTGTCCGCACCAGCGACGGCGAAACCGCGAATCGTGCCAAAACCGCCGAGTCCCTCCGGCCAGACGGTGGGCGAGTCTGCGCGCGGGGTCACCAACGATTCGCCAATCTTCACGACAAGGCCGCCGTCGGCGTGCTTGAAGGTGATCGTCACTTCGTCGCCGTTGATCTTGTGGCCGCAGGCGATCGGCCCGGAGGCGGCGACGCCCTTCTGTTTGTAAACATCCGCCAGCGCCCACATCGCGAGCCGCTTGCCGACATCCTGCTTGTTCACCGGATGGATGTCGCCGGCCTCGCCGATGTCGGTGGTGATGGCCATGCCGGTGTTCGGCAGCGCGAGCGTCTTCAACATTCCCTCACGCACGAGCACCCAACCAGTGTCCTCGACCGGCTCCTTCTGCGCAGCGTGGAAGTTCGGCAGTTGCACCCACGCGAACGGGAAATCGCCCTGTCCCCAACGCGCACGCCAATCCTTCACCATCGTCGAAAGCTGGAGATGATAGAGCTGGCCCTGGCCGGCGTTGCTCTCGCCCTGATACCAGATCGCTCCACGGATGGCGTAGGGCGCGAGTGGGGCAATCTTGCCGTTGAAGAGATTGCCGGGCTTCCAAGGATCGAGGCGTGGCTCGACGGGCGCGCGCGGCGGGCGCTTGGCCTTGGCGTCGGCGGCCTTGGCTTTCTTCACGGACTCCTTCCACGCGGCGAGCTGTTTCTCGTAAGCGGCCTTCGCCTTCTCCGGGTCCCACGTCGCCTGCTTTTTCTCCCAACTTTCAAACAACGGCTTCAGTTCGGCGAAGTCCTTCTGTGCAGCCAGGCTCGTCCAAGCCTCCACGGGCGTGCCGCCGACGGAGGAGTTGATGAGGCCGACCGGCACGCCGAGCTTGCGATGCACCTCGCGGCCGAAGAAATACGCTGTCGCCGAGAAACCGGCCACCGTGTCCGGGCTGCACAGCTCCCACTTGCCGCTGCACTTCTCCTGCGGCGTCGGCGCGGCGCCGGAGGACTCGCGGAAGTGGCGGATCTTCGGCAAGTTCGCCGCGGCTTTCTCCTGCTCGAAGTCCTTCGCGCGGTTCACCGTCATCGCCATGTTTGACTGCCCGGAGCAAAGCCAGACCTCGCCGACGATCACGTCGTTGATGGTGAGCGAGTTCTTGCCCTTCACCGTCATCGTCGCCGTCTCGCCGCACTTGAGCTTGCCGAGCTTGACCATCCACTTGCCGTCCGCGCCGGTGGCGCAGTTTTTCGTCTGGCCGGCGAAGGTGACGGTGACCTTCTCGCCCGGCTCAGCCCAGCCCCAGACCGGCACGTTTGCATCGGCTTGCAGCACCATGTGGTCAGAGAAGACCGCAGGCAACGTCACGTTGGCCGCGGCGCGCGGCGCGAGCAGGGCGGCGGCGAGGAGGGAGAGGCCGAGAATCAGTTCAAGTCGCAGAGTTCGCTTCATGTTGTCGCTTCCTTGTTGTCACTTCAGATTCGCTTAAACACCAGAGGCCGCGCATCGTCTCTCTGCTTCCGCCGGAAATCAAGTCTGGCGCATGTGGACGGCGGCGGCTTGTTTTCCCGCCGCGTCCGGGGCACGATGACGCCCATGCGCAAAACCGGTTTTCTTCGGCATCGTGTTTCTTGGTGTCTGGTCGTTTGGGTGTGGAGCCTCGTAACGGTGGCGTCGGCTGGCAACTGGCCCGCGTGGCGAGGCGACGGCACGGGCGTTTCCAGCGAGAAGAACCTGCCCGTCGTCTGGAGCGAGACGGAAAACGTCGTCTGGCGCGCGCCGCTGCCGGGCGAAGGGAATTCGTCGCCGATCATTTGGGGAAATCGCGTCTTTGTCACCGCCGCGCTGGATGAAGGCGCGAAGCGGCTCGTCATCTGCCTCGACGCGCGGAGCGGCAAGGTCCTCTGGAAGACGGAGCTTTTGCCCAACGAGAAGACGCTGCTCTACCCGAAGACCGGCTTCGCCGCGCCGACGCCCACGACTGACGGCCGGCGCGTCTTCGCGTTCTTCGACAGCCCGGGGCTGGTGGCGCTGGACATGGAGGGCAAGGTGCTTTGGAAGCGCGCGCTGGGGCCGTTCAAGGCGGTGTATAACTTCGGCACGTCCACCGTTCTCTACAAGGACATGGTGATCCAGTCTTGCGACCACAAAGGCGACGCTTTTATCGCGGCGTTCCGGCAGAGCGACGGCTCGGAGTGCTGGCGCACGCCGCGAGCATCGAGCGGCTTCGGCCACTTCGGCACGCCGATGCTGATCCGGATGCAGGGCAAGCCGCAACTGGTGGTGAACGGCGAGCTGGTTGTCTCCTACGACCCGGACACCGGCAAGGAACTCTGGTCCTGCCGCGGGATGAAGGTCTGCGTCGGGCCGAGCACGGTGTTCGGCCACGGCCTGGTCTATGCCTCTTCGGGCCGGATCGGGCCAATCATGGGCATTGATCCCAGCGGCAGCGGCGACGTGACCGAGACGCACGTCCGCATGAACCTGACGACCGGCGGGCCTTATGTGCCGTCGCCGTTGATGTATCCGCACCTGATGGTGCCGGGCGACAACGGCAAGATGCTCTTCTACGGCGCGAACCACGAGTTGGTCACGGAGGGCCAGGTGCGCGACCATTTCTCCTCCTCGCCCATCGGCGCGGACGGGAAGATCTATTGGTGCTCGGAGCGCGGCAAGATCTATGTGATGGACGCCACGGCGCTGACCGCCACGCCGCCCGCGGTCAAAGTCCTTGCCGTCAACGAGATCAAAGGCGTCTGTCTCGCCAGCCCGGCGGTTGCCGGCGGACGGCTCTTCATCCGCACGCTGGAGGCGCTCTATTGCATCGGGAAGGAGCGCGCGCCGGTCGTGGCGCAAAGCACGAAGACGCTGACCGGCACGTTCGCCGAGTTGCGCAAGCGGTTCGACGATCACCAGGCTTTCTGGCAAAACGAAAAGGAGGCGCAGATCCGGCTGGAAACGGTCGAGGCGATTGCCAAGCTCGACGGGCCGGAGGTCATTCCGTTCCTGCTGCACGTGGCCGTGAAGGAGCCGCACTGGGACATCTGCGAGGAGGCGGCGAAGTGCCTCGGCCGCAAAGGCGAGCCGGCGATCGAGCCGTTGGTCACGCTCCTGCCCGACTCGCGTCCGTTCATCCGCACCATCGCCATCAACGAGTTGGGGCGGATGAAGGTCGCCAAGGCGGTTCCCGGCATGCTCAAGGCGTTGCGTGACAAGGAGCCGCTCGTGCGCAGCGCCAGCCTCCAGGCGCTGACCAAGATCGGCCTCACCGACACGCCGGATTTTTCGCAAATCGTCACCGCGATGATCACTGCGCTGTCCACGACCGAAGAGCCGGTGACACGCCAGTCCGCGTTGGAGGGCTTGGCCGCGTTGGCAGGCAAGGCGACCGCCCAGCGCCGCGAGATCATCGAGGCGCTCAAGGCGGTCGAGGCCGGCCCAAATCCCAGCCTGGCCGCGAAGGCCCGCCAGATGCTCTCGCCCGCTGGTGTCTACGGCCGGTGAGCTTGCGCCCCGCCGCCGCGTGTTCGCAGCGCAAGAAGCTTGGCGCGGCGCGGCGGTTCGGGTAGGAAGGAGGCATCATGTTCAAGCCCCTGATTGATTGGTATATGGCGACGCTGGACTCTGGCGGTTACCCGCTGGTGGCGTTGCTGATGGCGGTGGAAAGCTCCATCGCGCCGCTGCCGAGCGAGGTGGTCATTCCGCCGGCGGCGCACATCGCTTACACGACGGGGAAGTTCAGCATGATCGGGCTGGTCATCGCCGGCGCCATCGGCTCATGGATCGGCGCGACAGTGATGTATTGGGCGTCGCGATGGCTCGGCCGGCCGCTGGTGATGCGCTACGGCAAATACATCTTCATCTCGCCAGAGAAAGTCCACGGCGCGGAGCGTTGGGCCGCACACTACGGCTCGATGGGCATCTTCATCTCACGCCTGCTGCCGGTCGTGCGCCATCTCATCGGCATCCCCGCCGGCATCGTGGAGATGAACTACACGAAGTTCTCCATCTACACGCTCATCGGCTCGGCCATCTGGAGCGCCGTGCTCTGTTACATCGGCGTCGTGGCAGGACAGGACGAGAAGTTGATGGCGGGCGAGTTCCATCGCATCGCGATGTGGCTGGCAGGCGCGGCGGTGGTGCTGGGCGGCATCTATTACTTCTTCGTCCACCGCCATATGAAGGCCGCGCCCGGCGGCAAACCGTCCTCGTCGCCATGAACCGGCGCTGTTTCCTTTCCGTCTGCGCCACGGGTCTCGCCGCCAGCCGCGCGTTTCCGGCGCAAGATCGCCGGGCGGATGACGTGAAGGAACTCTGCCGCGACTACCTCGCCGGCTTTGGCAGCCCGGCCACGCAGGTCTGCTATCACCATCGCCTCAACGGCCCGCGCGGACTCGGCGCGCTGGAGAAGCCGGAGCAGATTGCGAAAGGCCTGGTCAACGGCCAGCCCAAGCCGTTCGGCTACGGCTCCGGCATCCAGGATGTGCCGCTGGAGAACGGGCAGCTCCTGTTCGCGCTCTGCGACGCGTATGAGGCGACGCGCGACGAGGAACTCGCCAGGACGGCCCGCTGGATCTTCACCGGCTTCAAGCGCGTCGCCACTGTCAGCCCGGAACCGGGTTTTGTGCCGCGCGGGCCGCATCCCGACGGCAAAAGCTACTACCCCGACTCCTCGCGCGACCAGCACTGCGCCTACATCGAGGCCCTGTGGCGCTTCGGACGCAGCCCGCTGGCGACCGCCGACGACAAGGCGTTCATCGCCGGCACGCTCGCGAAGATCGCCCGGCGCATGGAGCGCAACGACTGGGTGCTCAAGGTCGAGGACAACAGCCGCCAGGCTCACGTCGGCTACACGTGGAAACAGTTCACGCTTTTCGGCGCGTGCTCGTTGATGGCCTGCCTGGCCGCCGCGAAGGAGACGACCGGCGACAAGCATTGGGCGGAGCTTTGCGAGAAGCTCGGCGGCGAGAAAGACAGCTTGCGGTGGAAGCTGATGTCGCCCGACAGCCCGGAGCCGTGGCGGCCGTTCACGCTCTACAGCAACCAGTTCTTCACCTCGCTGGCCCTCGTCTCCCGCGCCGAAACCAACACAGCCCGCGCCGCAGCCGTCCGCGCGCGGATGAAGCAGATCGCCGGGCGCGCGTTGCACAGCAACGTCTTCGACGAAACCTGCTGGCGGCGGCTCGACTGGGCGGGCGAGTCCGCGACGCCGGCCATCGAGAAGGCGCTGGCGTCCTTCGGCCTCTCGGTCCAGAAGCCCGCCACCGTCTTGAACCTCCTCGCGAAGTTCGACCCGAAGCGGCTCGCGACGACGAACCGCTTCGCCAAGGCGGTCAACGAGAAGCTGCTCTTCGGCATTCCGACAGTGGCGTTCCACAAGGCGCTGTTGTCGGGTGACGTGACCTTGATTCGCGAGGCCGCCCCACACGCGCGGCGGATGGTGCGCGCAATGTTGGAACACGGCCGCCGCTACGACGGCGGCGAGAACTTCAACCGCGCCGTCATCCTCGGCCTGCACCTGCTGGCCGTCGAGGCGAGTCGTCCTTCCTGACAGGCTACGGCAGCTTTTCGGCGAGGATTCTGTCGGCCTGCTTCTTGCGGAACGCCTTGAGCTTCTCGCGCAGTTCGGGGCGCGAGTTGGCGAGGATGGCGATGGCCAGCAATGCGGCGTTCTTCGCGCCCGCGCCACCGATGGCCAGCGTGCCCACGGGAATGCCGCCGGGCATCTGCACCGTCGAGAGCAACGAATCCAAGCCGCCGAGCGACCGGGTTTCCATCGGCACGCCGAGCACGGGCAGCGTCGTGTGCGCTGCCGCGACGCCCGCGAGATGCGCCGCGCCGCCCGCCGCGGCGATGACGACCTCGACGCCGTTTTGCTCGGCGCTGGAGATGAACTCGGTGACCAGCCCCGGGGTGCGATGCGCGGACATGACGCGGCATTCATGCGGCACGCCGAACTCCACCAGCGTTTCCGCCGCGCCCTTCATCACTTCCCAGTCCGACTTGCTGCCCATGATTACGACTACCAGAGGTTTGCTCATCGTTGTTGTCCTCGTAATTGGATCACTTCCTCGCCGCCATCCGGTTCGCGATCAGCGCCGCCGTGGCGCCCGCGCCGAAACCGTTGTCAATGTTCACCACTGTCAGGCCGGGCGCGCAGCTTTGGAGCATCGTCATCAACGCCGCCTCACCGCGCCCGCCGTAGCCGTAACCGGTCGAAACCGGCACGCCGATCACCGGCACGTGGAGCAGCCCGCGCACGACCGCGGGCAACGCGCCTTCCATTCCCGCGCAAACCACCGCGCAGGCGATGTCCGCGTCGTGCATCTGGTGGAGCGGCTCGATCAGCCGGTGGATGCCCGCAATGCCCACGTCGTAGAACCTCAACACTTCGCAGCCCATCAACTCCGCCGTGACACGCGCCTCCTCGGCCACGCGCACGTCCGCGGTGCCGGCCGCGAGGAGCGCGATCTTGCCGCCGGTGCGTTTCGGCGCGAAGCCGCGCCGCCGCGCGACCAGCGTCCGCGCGAGAGGGTTGTAGTCGAGCCGCAGGCGCTTGCCGAGCTTGCGGCGGACAAGCGCCGCGCATTCTTCGGTGACGTGCGTGGCGAGCGTCTGGCCCGACGCCTTGGCCAGCCGCGCAACGATGGCCACGACCTGCGCATGGGTCTTGTTGGCGGCGAACACCGCCTCCGGGATGCCAGTGCGCTCGTGGCGGGCGGCGTCGAGCCGGGCAAAATGGCCGACCGTTTCAACGGCGTGCAGCCGCGCCGCGCTTCCGGTGGTTTTCGTGTGCAGGGCTGTTTTCAAAGCGGGACATTCATGCCAACAAATCCGCTTTCCCACAAGCGCCAAGAATGGCCGCTTGCGGGGAGCTTCCCGCGCGGAAGGGAACTCGGTGATTGACGTGGTTGCGTCCGGCTGGTAGCCAGCATGGAAACGCTTCTCCAACAATCATGAAAACCACTCTTCAAAAATCAGCCGGGATGATTTGCGCTCTCGCCATGAGCGCCGTGGCGGCATGGGCCGATCCGAACTTCTACGTCGCGCCCAACGGCAGCGACCAGTGGAGCGGCAAGCTCGCCGCGCCGAACAAGGAGAAGAGCGACGGGCCGTTCGCGACGGTGGCGCGGGCGCGGGATGCGGCCAGAAGCCAGAAGTCAGAGGCCAGAGGCCAGAAGTCAGTCGTTATTCGCGGCGGGACGTATCGGCTCACAGAGACGCTTACGTTCGGGCCGGAGGACTCGGAGACGACCTACTCCGCCGCGCCGGGCGAGCGGCCGGTGTTTAGCGGCGGACGCGTGATTGCTGGCTGGAAGAAAGGCGAAGGGAAACTCTGGACGACGCAGGTCGCGGACGCGGCGGCGGGGAAGTGGTATTTCCACCAACTCTTTGTCAACGGCCAACGCGCGACGCGGGCGCGAACGCCGAACGACGGCTACCTTCGCACGGACGGGCCGCTGATTCCGCTCGTGCGCGACCGGAAGAAGTGGACGCCGGAGATGAAGGCCGGGTTCAAGTTCAAGGAGGGCGACCTGAAGCGTTGGGGCAACCTCGACGACGTGAACATTGTCGCGTTCCACGCGTGGACGGCGTCGTGGCACCACGTCGCCGCGCTCGACGAGCAGGCGCGAACGGTGCGGTTCGTCCAGCCGAGCGGATGGCCGATGAGCTATTGGGAGAAGGAACAGCGTTACTACGTCGAGAACTGCCGCGAGGCGCTCGACATGCCGGGCGAGTGGTATCTCGACCGCAAGACGGGCGTGCTGAGTTACTGGCCGAGGCCCGGCGAAGACATGCGAAAGGCGGAGGTGGTCGCGCCGGCGTTGATGACGCTGGTGCGGTTCGCGGGCGAGCCGGACAGCGGCAAGTTTGTGCGCGGCGTGCGGCTCGTAGGACTGTCGTTCCAGCACGGCGACTGGGAGATTCCGCGCGACAAGCCGGCGGACGGTCAGGCGGCGGTGACGTTCCTCGACGCGGCGGTTTCGGCCAACGGCGCGCTCGATTGCGTG
>Ga0233425_10011593_pt1 | contig 10239 bp, 4 predicted proteins | sample Watercolumn_Towu_2_FD_181712 | JGI IMG/M metagenome (GOLD analysis project Ga0233425, IMG submission 181712) | Freshwater microbial communities from Lake Towuti, South Sulawesi, Indonesia - Watercolumn_Towuti2014_140_MG | ecosystem: Environmental > Aquatic > Freshwater > Lake | place: Indonesia... | reverse complement strand
CCTCACGCAAGATGGGACCCGGGTCTACGGCAACAGCTACGGCGACGGAGGGGACGTGCGAGGCGACGGAGGGGACGTGCGAGGCGACGGAGGGGACGTGCGAGGCGACGGAGGGGACGTGCGAGGGGAGGGGCGGGAGTGCTCGACGCGGCGGAGGAGGGTCAGGAGATCGCGATAGGCGGGAGGGGGGGAATCGCTCCAGCGGGCCTGTTCGAGGAGAACGACCAGGCGGGCAAGATCGGAGGCGGCGGGGAAGCTCGAGGCCACCGCTGCACGGGCAAGGGCCGGGAGAGTGGTGCCGGGGGTGACGGTGAAGCCCTTCTTGCGAAGGGTATCCCGCAGCCTGCGTGCGAGGCGGTCGAAGCGGGGCACGTGGGCGCTGCGCCGGGCCAGGAGGCGGCGGACCAGGGGAACGGCGAGGGCAGCCAGGAAGAGGAAGCCCACGGTGGCGAGAAAAGTCGGAGAACGGAAGCTCCGGCCCATCTTCTTCAGCTCGTTGCTCATCTGGGAGACGGAGAGATCCGGAGCGAGGTTGACCTGGTTCTGCTTGGAGGCAAACAGGTTGTAGGCCGCAGTGTAAACCGCAAGCTGCTTTTCCAGGTCATATTCGACGACCCACTTGTACCAGCGGAGGCGGAGAGCATCGATCCAGAGGTCGAGGACGGCGAAGAAGCCGGAATCGGAGGGAGGGGTTTCCACCGCGGGGGTGGGATCGAACGCAAGCCAGCCGTAGCGTGGGAACCAGACCTCGACCCAGGTGTGAGCCCGGCCCTCGGTGACAGCGTAGAAGTCCCCGAATTCGTTGTAGGAGGCCCCGAGGAAACCATTGACGGGGCGGGCCGGAACGCCGAGGGTGCGGAGCATGAGGACCATGGCGGTGGCGAAGTACTCGCAGTGCCCCTTCCTCCGTTCGAACAGGAAGGTGGCGATGGGATCGGCCGTCTCGCCGGCCCCTTCGGTCGTGTACCCGTACCGAGCCTGGAGATGGTCCACGATCCGCACGGCCATGTCGTACGGATTTCCAGCATCGGAAGCGACCTCCTCGGCCAGGGCGGCAACCCGGGAATCGAGCGCCTCCGGAAGCTGGAGATATCGTCGCTTCAGGGTGCGCGGGTAGTCCGTGGGGAGGTTTCGAAGATCATCGACCGAGGCACGCAGCACGCCCGCCTGGGCCGTGTACGAGAAGCTGGTGCCCGAAGGCCCGGCGATGGTCAGGTCTTCGGCATCGTCCTGCTCGAAATTGCGGGACGTGCCGCGGAAACGGTCGAACCGGGTGGCCAGGTGCCGGACCGCGAGGGGGCGGGTCGGCATGAACAGCACCTTGTTCTCGGACTCGAGCGGCTCGAGGTAGATGTCGATTTCTGCGGAATGATAGTCCGCGGGGCGGAGGCGTGGATCGGCCTCCACTTCGAAGTAGCTGTCGAGCCCCGGCCGAAGCGGCTTTGGACGCGACTGCCGGCGGCTCCACGAGCGCCCGTCGTACGACTCGAACGAGATGCCTCTGAAATGGAGCATGGAGACGGGGGGAAGGTAGTCGCGGCCTTCCCCGAACTCGACGCGCATCACGATGCGGGTGGACTCGGCCAGGTTGCCGAAGTGGCCAAGCTCGATGGTATCGGAAAAACCCGTGATCGGGTTGGCCCGGCGGGTCTGGGCCGAGAAGAAGCCGAGCCCGAGGCGGGGGAAGAGCAGGAAGATGAAGCTCGACGAGGCGAGCAGCACGAGGGCAAGGACGGAGGAGCCGAGCAGGAACCGCCCGGACACGAAGCGGGAGGCCTTCCATTCCATGCCCGAGCGCCCGGCGGCCTCCTCGACCCGCTGGAGCAGGTGGGTGTAGGTCAGTGCCCACGTCAGCAGGACGGTGTACGCGATGAAGTACAGCGCAAACGCCGGGTCGGGGTTCGTGACCGCGGCTGCCACCATCAGCAGGAAGCTCAACGCGACGAGCTGGAACTGCTGGCGGGAGTTCTGCTGCTGCAAGGTGCGGGCGACAGTGGCCAGAAGGCCGAAGGTGATGCTGTTGACCAGCCACTCCCCGTTCTGCAGCGACAGGAACACCATGCCGAAGAACCCGAGGAACAGGAGGGTGGTGAGCAGGATGGTGTAGAACTTGGGCCAGGGCCTGGTCGAGGTGAACCACCCTGCGATCAGACCGGCCCCGACGACCCCCCAGACCGGCCAGGGAAGCTCGCCCGACTGCAGGATCGGGAGGCTGGCCACGACCACCAGCAGCATACCCAGGAGGCGGACCGAGAGACGCAACGTCATGGCGTGCCTCCGACCGGCAGCGTGCCCAGGAGGCGGACCGAGAGACGCAACGTCATGGCGTCCCTCCGACCGGCAGCGTGCCCAGGAGGCGGACCGAGAGACGCAGCGTCATGGCGTCCCTCCGACCGGCAACCTGCCCAGGAGGCGGACAGAGAGACGCAACGTCATGGCGTCCCTCCGACCGGCAGCATACCCAGGAGGCGGACCGAGAGACGCAGCGTCATGGCGTCCCTCCGGACAGCAGCTTCCCGTCGGCCCGGACTTCGAGCGTGTCGAGGTCCACGTCAACGATGACCTCGCTGCCGTGGAGCACCGAGGGGCGGGGGACCGGGGCCGCGGAGGCGACATCGAGTTGGGCGAGGGCAACCAGGGCCTGCTTGAGCATGGCCGGCCCTGCCCCGGGGTGGAGGCCGACGCCGGGGCAGACGAGGCCGACCTCGAACCCGGCCTCGATCAGGCGCCTGAACAGGGAGGCGGCCAGCTCGACGGCCTCCTCCCGCCAGACCTCCAGTGCGGGAGCGGAGGAGGATGTTCCACGGCCGACCTCGGCAGGACGCACCGGCCGGGATGATGCGAGGCGCAGGTGGAGCCTTCGGGCCGTGAGCGCCTCAAACTCCCTGACCGAGAAGCGGCCGGTGCGGGCGTACTGTTTCCAATGCACGTCGCGCCAGTCGTCGCCGGACTGCATGGGGCGGACGGCAAAGAACTCCTGCCCCCGTCCGATGCGGTTGGCATGCTCTTCAAAGCCGGAGGACAGTGCGAACACGAGGTGGGAGACCTCCCGGTCGGCCCGGGGAAGCACGGTGACCGAGTGCTCGACCTGGAACTGTCGGCTTTTGCGGAAGAAGGAAAAGGGGTATCCCGTGCCGAGGGAAAGCCCGACCAGCGGGTAGCGGCCCCGTCGCGGGAACACGACGCGGGAGAAGAGCCGGTCCGAGCCGCCCGCCTCCAGTTTGAGCACGGCCCCCCGGACCTGCTGGACCTCGACTTCGGGCGGCAGCATCACCTCGCTGTCGAGGGAGAGGGAGCTGAGACGTTTCTTCGCGTTCCTGATCCGGACCGGAAAGAGGGTCTCAGCCCCGGCTACGGCCAGGTCGGGGAAGTCGGCGGTCCAGTCGACCTTCTGGACAGAGAACTCGGACAGGATCCCGCTGGCCGTGATCAGGGACAGGAGCATGCCGAGCAGGAGATAGAGCAGGTTGCTCCCGGTGTTGACCGCGGCAAAGCCCATGCCGAGCGTGATCACCACCAGGAAGCGCCCTTCGTTGGTGAACGAGAGCTTCCGGGGAAAGAACTTCGACTGCATCATCCGGTCGAACCAGGAGCGCTTGGGCCGGTCCCGGAAGCGCAGGAAGAAGAGGAGGTTCAGGAGAAGCATGATCCCGAAGCCCGCCTTGATGGAGTGGAACCTCGGGAACCGGATCATGAGCCAGCCCAGCGTCAGGGTGAACATGAGCATGACGATGCCGCCGAAGGAGAAGCGCATTCCCTTCGGGCGCAGTCTCTGCCACACCCCGGCCGGGCGATGGGTCGTCATCACGGGACCTGGATGGACTCGAGCATCTCCTCGACCCGGGCGAATGCCGCGGCCCGCCCGCCGGCAAGGTGTCCTGCGTTCTTGACGACCAGGCGGTGTGAGAGGACATACGGGGCCACCCACCGGATGTCGTCCGGGGTCACGAAGTTGCGGCCACGCAGGCAGGCTGCGGCCCGGGATGCCTTGAGAAGCTGGATCCCGGCACGAGGGCTGGCCCCGAGCTCGAAGCGCTCGGGCTCGCGGCTGCCGGAGAGGATCTTCTGGATGTAGCCGCCCAGCTCCTGGCGGGCCTGGACGGAGCGGACCTGCTGGCGGATGCGGGCGAGCCCTTCCCGGTCGAGGACGGGGCGGACGAGGTGCATCTGCTCCTCATCGTTGAGGCCGAGGATGACCTGGCTTTCGACCGCGGGGTCGGGGTAGCCGATGGACAGGGAGAGGAGGAAGCGGTCGAGCTGGGATTCGGGAAGCGGGTAGGTCCCGTGCAGCTCTTTGGGGTTCTGGGTGGCGATGACGAAGAAGGGGTCGTCGAGCCGGCGGGTTTCGCCGTCGAGAGACACCTGGCGCTCGTTCATGGCCTCGAGGAGCGCGCTCTGGGTTCTGGGCGAGGTCCGGTTGATCTCGTCGGCCAGGACGACGTTGGCAAAGACAGGGCCGGGGCGGAACTGGAACTGGCCGGATGCGGGGTGGAAGATGTTGGTGCCGATGACGTCGGAGGGGAGCATGTCCGAGGTGAACTGGATGCGGCCAAAGCGGAGGTCGAGCGCCCGGGCGAGGGTCCGGGCGAGCGTGGTCTTGCCGACGCCGGGGACATCCTCGAGCAGCAGGTGGCCGCCGGCAAGGAGGGTCGCCACGGCAAGCTCAACGACGTCGCGCTTGCCCGTAAATACCTTCTCGATCTCCTTCACCAGCTCCGTTGCCTTTAGGGAGCCTTCCACCGAGGCGGGCTGGCCTCTGTCTTTTTCACTGGAATCCTGCATGCCGCCTCCCGTCACGCGCACGTTGACATCAAACCGAGGCAAATGTAGACTCGCCCTGTCTTTCGGGCAAGTGGAAAAGGCTCGGAGAGGATGTCATGAAAACACTGCGCTGCGCCCTGTCTTTCCTCGTGGGAACGGTTCTGCTGGCTGCCTGCGGACAGACTCCGGTCCTGGTGGAGAAGGATCTGCCGGAGGTTCTGTCGGACATGGTGGTCCCTCCAGATGTCCCGATCAACCTCCCGGAAACCGAGGACGATCAGTGGGATATCGGGCCGGACGGGAAGATCGGGCCGGAGACCGCGGGGGATGCGGCCGAGGTCGAGGACTTCATGTTCGACCAGGGGCGGGTTGAGCCGGGCGGCTTCGGCTGGCCCTGCGAGGTCAACGGCGACTGCCTCTCCGGTTACTGCGTCGAGACCTGGGAAGGAAAGGTCTGCTCCACCGACTGCGTGGAAGAGTGCCCGGAAGACGGCTGGAACTGCTCGCTGATCCAGAATACCTGCCCGGACTGCCAGTACATCTGCGTGCCCCGGTTCGTGCACCTGTGCCAGCCGTGCAAGACGAACAACGATTGCGGCGGTGACCTGGTGGAAACCGGCGACCGCTGCGTCGACTACGGCCCGTTCGGCAAGTTCTGCGGCGGCGAGTGCAAGTGGGACGGCGATTGCCCGAAAGGGTACATCTGCCAGGACTTCGACATCGGCGGCGAGGTCATCGGACAGTGCATGCCCGAGAGCGGCGTGTGCGCCTGCTCCGAGCTGTCGGTCAAGAAGGGGCGGACCACCGTCTGTTACGTGCAGAACGAGTTCGGCACCTGCCTGGGCGAAAAGATGTGCACGCCATCTGGGTTGACCGAATGCGATGCCGTCGCGCCAAAGCCCGAGGAATGCAACGGGATCGATGACGACTGCGACCAGCTCGTGGACGAGGAGATCCCCAAGGTGGACTGCGAGGTGGCCAACGCCTACGGCGTGTGCCGGGGCAGCTTCCTGTGCCAGGACGGCAACCAGATCTGCGATGCTCCCCAGGCCAAGCAGGAAGTGTGCAACGGCATGGACGACGACTGCGACGGAGACAACGACGAGGATTTCAAAGACTCCAACGGCGACGGGGTCGCTGACTGCCAGAGCGAGGATGACGACGGGGACGGTTTGAAGGACTGGGAGGACAACTGCCCGCTCCACTACAACCCGGACCAGAAGGACTTCGACTCGGACGCCATGGGGGACCTGTGCGACCCCGACGATGACAACGACATGGCCAAGGACCTGGAGGATTGCGAGCCGTTCAACTCCAAGGTCTACCCGGGAGCGGTGGAGCAGTGCGACGGCCAGGACAACGACTGTGACGGGAAGCTGGACGAAGGCTACCCGGACTTCGACCTGGACGGCCAGATGGACTGCGTCGACGTGGATGACGACAACGACGGCGTGGACGACGAGTTCGACAACTGCTCATTCCTGTTCAACCCGGACCAGTTGAACACGGACGGCTTCCCGGACGGGGGCGACGAGTGCGACCCGGATGACGACAACGACGGCATCCTCGATACCAAGGACAACTGCCCTCAGGACTACAACCCACTGCAGACCGATACCAACAAGGACGGGATCGGCGATTCGTGCCAGGGAGACAAGGACGGCGACGGGATCGACGACGATCAGGACAATTGCCCGCTGATCTTCAATCCGCCCCAGCTCGATTCGGACGGGGACGGGGACGGCAACGCGTGCGACGACGACGATGACGGCGACGGCGAGATCGACGCTACCGACTGCGCCCCGACCGATCCGACGGTGAATCACTACGCGACCGAGCTGTGCGACGGCGTGGACAACAACTGCAACTCGCAGGTGGACGAGACCGGGACGCTGGGGTGCAAGGACTACTACCTGGACCAGGACGGCGACGACTGGGGAGGCGGTGCGAGCAAGTGCCAGTGCGGCCCGGCCGGTGTCTACACCGCAGAGGACTTCGGCGATTGCGACGATACCGACCCCACGGTGAATCCTGGGCAGAAGGAAGATTGCGGCACGACCAAGGATGAGAACTGCAACGGGTCCCCCAACGATCAGGACGGGCTGAACTGCTCGCAGTTCTACGAGGACCTCGACGGCGACGGCTTCGGCAACAACAAGTCGAAGTGCATGTGCCACAGCGTCGGCAAATACAGCGCCGCGTCCCCGGGGGACTGCGACGACAACAACATCCTGATCAACCCGGGCATCAACGAGATTTGCGGGAACTTCATCGACGACGACTGCGACGGCAACCAGAACGACCCCGGAGCGCAGGGGTGCACGGCCTACTACTTCGATGCGGACAAGGACGGCTTCGGGGTGACCGAGGACATGCAGTGCGTCTGCACGCCGTACGGCAACTACACTGCCAAGCTGTCCGGGGACTGCAACGACAGTGCGTGGGGGTCGAACCCGAAAGCGTTCGAGGTCTGCGGGGACGGCCTGGACAACGACTGCGACGGCAGCCAGAACGACCAGGATGCGATCGGGTGCAGCTACTTCTATGCGGATGCGGATGGCGACGGCTACGGAAACCCGGGTGACTCCAAGTGCCTGTGCAACGGGTTCGGCAAGTACAAGACGCAGCTTCTTGCGGACTGCAACGACCTGATCCCGACCATCAATCCTGGAGCCAGCGAGATCTGCAACAACGCGGACGACAACTGCAACGGGATGCTGGACGAGGGGACGAACCAGGTCCTGTGCGCCCAGTCCCAGGGGATGCCGCAGGTCGAGTCGGTCATCTGCGTCCAGGGCAAGTGCATCGCCTCCGGGTGCAAGACCGGCTGGCACGACGTGAACCAGGATGCCGGCGACGGCTGCGAATGTGCGGACGACCCGCTGGAGCAGCAGAACATGGGGTGCTCGGTCGCGTACGAGGTCGGCAGCTTGCCGGACAACGGGAGCAGCAAGAACTTCTCGGGCAACGATCCCAACGGGAGCGGCGACTGGTACCGATTCTTCGCCAAGGACAACCCGGAGACCAATACCGATTCCTTCCACGTCCGGGTCAAGTTCAACAAGAACCCGGGCAGCGCCTACCTGTTCGACCTCTACTGGGGCGGTTGCGGTGCAGCCAGCCAGATCTGCGGGGAAACGACGGATGCCGAGTGGTACACCGACTTCACCAATCCTGCGGCCACCCAGGTCTGGCCGGACGTTCCGGGCCCGGGAGCGATGGGAGGCGGCGAAGCTCCCTGCCGTCCCGATTCGAACCACGAGCTGACCCCGGGGAACGATGCCGATGACACCGATGCCACCACGCATCGCTGCAAGGACAACTCCCAGCAGTTCTTCATTCGAGTCTACCTGGCGCCGGGGAAGAAGCCGACCTGCGAGAACTACGAGATCGAAGCGAGCAACGGAGTCTACTAACTTACCTTCCGAACCAGGAGGGGTGGGAGGCTTTGCCGTGGGTGGTGATGGCCCGGGTGGTACCCGTGTTGACATCCACGACGATGAGGTTCGTCTTGCCTGCCGAGTCGAGGGTTGCGACGATCTCGGTGCCGGACAATGACCAGTCGAGGTGCGAAGGGGACAGGCCGGTCATCTTGCCCGGGGTGGCGTCGACTACCTTCATGCCGCCGGCCGGATCGGTACCGAGCAGGAGCAGTTTGTCCCCTTGCAGCGTGGCCACGAACCGCATGGGCGAGATGGAGATGAACGCGCCGACGGACTGTCCCGCAAAGGGGATCTGGGCATCGACTGCGGGCTCTCCGGCAAGGGTGTAGAGCAGGTAGCTTTCCGGTGCGGACTTGAATGCGATCAGGGCCAGGGCCTCGTCGGGGAAGGTGGCAAACGCGGTCACCGAGTCATCCTCCTGGTCCAGGAAGGGGGTGGTCTGGCCGGTTGCGGTATCGACGGCCACCAGGGAATCGACGGCCTCGGAAACGAAGGCAAACATCCGGCTGGAATCGTGCGCCCAGAAGAGCGGGCCGACCTGGTAGTCCGCCTCGATGAAGCCGATGATGGTACCCAGGTCGACCGATTTGCCGGCCTCGGCCTCGTAGGGGGCAACGCCTTTCACCTGCATGCCGTTGACCTTTCCTCGCAGCACCACGGTTCCCTTGCCAGGAGGGAGCTTTATCTGGAACTCGCCCCCGCTCCCGGTTTTGGAGGGCTGGCTGCCACCCGCAAAAGCCACGGATGCTTCGGCGACGGGGGCGGCAATGGACCCCTGGCCATACTTGAAGAAGCCGGTGGCGGTCACGGTCAGCTCGGAGGCATCCCGGACACGGGCCGCCTCGATTCCGGGAGTCAGTGCGTGGCAGGTCGAACCGTCGGTCGAGATGACGAATACGTTGAAGCGCCGGTCGTTGAACTCGGAGCGGAAATCGGACACGAACGCGACGTGCTTCCGGTCGGGGGACCAGGCGGGGTGCAGCACGCTCACATCGGGAGATTCGAACCGCGTGAGCGGCACGGACTGCTTGCCATCGGGGCTGACGAGCACCAGGTCTGAACCCCCGGCCTCGGCGGCCTTGACGTAGACCAGGAAGTCGCTCTTCTTCATCTCCCGACCGAGGGTCGGCGGGAAGTCGGCCGCGGCATCCCCGGAGCGGAGCACGCATGCGAATTCGGACGGGGGGATGGCAGCATCGTCCCCGGCATCGTCCGCGGCAGAGGCATCGGGGACCGGCAAGGGTTGGGTGGTGACGTCGGGGCAGACGAGGTCGGTGGTTTCGCCCGAGCACGCGCTGAGCGCCAGGGCGGCGAGGAAGACATAGGACGAATAGGACAAATAGGACAAATAGGACGAATGGGACCGCCGCTTGGGAGAGGCCGCCGGTGCCATGGTGGTGCCGGTGCGAGAGGGAACGGGGGTGGGGGCCCGTCCTATGCCGCCCATCCGTCCCATCCGTTCCATTCGTCCTGTTTTCTTCTCCCCCCCCCGTCCCCGCATCATGGTCAGCAGTGCCAATGCGCCGGCCAGGAGCAGTGCTGATGCACCGGCGGTCTTTCCGTCGCCGGTGGCCGCTCCGCCGCCGCCAATTCCGACGCCAGCCACCGCGCACCCGGTGGTCCGGGTCACCTTCTCGCATCCGACATCGTCACTGCCCACGTTGATGCCATGGCTGTCACCGCCTGCGGGCCAGGAGTTGCCCCCGATGGTCACTTCGTCGCCAAACACGCCGAACACGCCGGCCCAGGGCCCTGCGTCCTCTCCGGCGATGGCATCACCGGCAACGGGGGCATCGCCTTGCTGGATCACGTCCTGTTCCTGTTCGGGCGGGGTCCAGACCGTGCCATCGTCGTAGGCGAGGATGCGGCCGAACGTGCCCACCACCCAGCCCCAATGGGGCCCAGCGAAGTCGATGTCCAGGTAGCCGCCCTGCCCTTCACCCTCTGCGTCGAACGCCCAGGTCGTGCCGCCGTCTGCGGTGTGCAGGATCACGGCCTTGTTGCCCATGTTGTCGATTTCGGAGTCAGGGTATGC
>Ga0233425_10011592_pt1 | contig 10240 bp, 2 predicted proteins | sample Watercolumn_Towu_2_FD_181712 | JGI IMG/M metagenome (GOLD analysis project Ga0233425, IMG submission 181712) | Freshwater microbial communities from Lake Towuti, South Sulawesi, Indonesia - Watercolumn_Towuti2014_140_MG | ecosystem: Environmental > Aquatic > Freshwater > Lake | place: Indonesia... | reverse complement strand
ACCGAAGCCCTGCAACCGGGCAAACCGGGCGCGGCGTTCCTGGCGGGCAAGAGCGGGTATCCTGTTTTGCCTGTGGCGTTGACCGGTACCGAAGACCGGGTCATCGTCGAAAACCTGAAAAAATTCCGCCGCTCGAAAATCCGCGCGGTGGCGGGCGACCTGTTTACGGTGGAAATTCCCAAGGGCGGCGGGCGCGAACAGGCGATGCGCGAAGCGACCGATGAAATCATGTGCCGTCTTGCGGCGGACCTTCCAGAAAAGTATCGCGGTGTGTACGCGGAGCATCCGCGTTTGAAAGAGTTGCTGGAAAATAAAACATGACCAACCCTGAATTTATCTGGGACGCAGATAAACGCTGAAAACGCAGATTTTTCGGTGGTGGCTAAGACATAAGTGACGCGCTCGAAAGCCCAAAAGCTTTTAACGCGAATAGCGCGAATTGGGCGAATTTCACGAATCTTTTTGTTCTTTTTCGCGTCATTCGCCACGTTCGAGAAATTCGCGTTAAGGTTTGTTATTTCAAATTAACCACTGCCGATTTTTAATCCTTCATTCAAGTTAAAAAACGAACTCACCCACGAAAGCTTAATTCCGGGGTGAGTTCGTTTTGTTCGGTGCAGGGACAGAGTCAGCCCAACAGCCTGTTGAAGAGTTCCACAATACGGGGGTCGAATTGTTTTCCCGATTCCTCGTTGATATGTTGGAGCGCCTTTTCCCTGCCCCAGGCTGGGCGGTAGGGACGATCCGACGTGACGGCATCCCAGACATCCACGATGGCAAAGATGCGGGCTGAGAGAGGGATTTCCTCGCCCTTCAACCCACGCGGGTAGCCTGTGCCATCCCATTTCTCATGGTGGCAGTAGGGGATATCCAGCGAAGAATGCAGATACTCGATGGGATAAATCATGTCGTAGGCGTATTGCGGGTGTTTGCGCATGATTTTCCATTCTTCATCGGTCAGGGCGCCGGCTTTGAGCAGGACTTCATCCGGCACGCCAAGTTTGCCGATGTCGTGCAGCAAAGCGCCGCGCCGTAGGAAGACCAGTTCCTCTGCGCTCATGCCCGCCATTTTCCCCAGTTTTTCGGAGAGCGTGGTCACCCGCTGGGTGTGACCTTCGGTTTCCTTGTCGCGCAAATCCATGGCGCGGGACCAGCCTTCGATGGTGGCGTCGTAGGCGGCGAGCAATTGCAGGTGCGCCAGTTCGAGGTTGATGCGTTCATCGAGGAGTTTGCGGTAGCGGTTGAGGCGGGTGATTCCGATCAGACGGGCGCGCAGTTCGTGGCGGTCGTAGGGTTTGGTGATGTAATCGTCTGCTCCCGATTCCAGCCCGTCGAGCAGGGACTTTCTGTCGTCCAGCGCGGTCAGCATGATGATGGGAATTTCAGCCAGGAGCGGGTCGCTGCGGATGCGCTGGCAGGCTTCGAACCCGTCCATGCCGGGCATCATCACATCCAGCAGGATGACATCCGGCAGAACCTGCCGCGCCTTTTCAATCGCCTGCAATCCGTTTTCCGCCATCTCGAGGCGGTATCCCTGCCCATCCAAAATGGATTCGAGGGTTTGCCTGCCTGTCGCATCGTCATCTACGATCAAAATTGTGCTGGTCATAAGAGGTCTCCTTGCGCTTGCGTTGATTTTAACCGTTTTGCCGCAAGTGGTGTTCGATGATTTTCGCCAACTCCTGCATTTGGATTGGCTTGCTGATATGGTCGTTCATCCCAGCCGCGAGGCATTGCTCACGGTCGGCGGGCATGGCAAGGGCGGTCAAGCCGATGATGATGACATCCTTCATGTCCGGGTCGGCGCGGAGTTTCCGGGTGGCGTCGAGTCCGTTCATTTCAGGCATCATCACATCCATGAGAATGATTTGGGGATGTTCCTGCTTTGCCTTTAGGATGCCCTCCAGTCCGTCGCCTGCCGTGCGCGTCTGGTATCCCTTGTGTTGCAGGTACTCGCTGACGAGATGCGCCACAACTTCCGTATCATCCACAATCAGGACCTTTGCATTCCCGGAAACGCGCTGTCCCGCCTTTGACTCCAGCAGCGCGGTCATCTTCAACTCGCGGCTGGTTTCGGACTGGCTCCAGGGCAGGGCGACGGTAAAACGGCTGCCAAAATCCAATTTGCTTTTCAGGGTGACGTTTCCCCCGTGCAGGCGCGCCATTTGCGCAACCAATGCCAGCCCCAACCCGCTGCCGCCATATTCGCGCGCAAGCCCCGACTGCAATTGCACAAACGGCTGGAAGAGGTGTTTCATGTCCTCTTCGGCGATGCCGATGCCCTGATCCCAGACGGTGAATCTGAGTTCATGCGTTTCCTCGCTGGGGCGGACTTCGAGCCCGATTTCCCTTCCCGAAGGCGTGAATTTGACCGCATTGCTCAGCAGGTTGACCAGGATCTGTTTCATTCGGCGCTCATCCCCGGACATGTATTTTGCGCGGGGATCCATCTTGAAAGAGACGCTCAACGCTTTCTTTTGCGCCAGTTCCTTGATCATCCGCAGGCTGGCGTTGCAGAGTTTTTCCACCGAAATGGTTTCGATGGTCAGTTCCAGCTTGCCGGCTTCGATCTTCGAGAGGTCGAGGATGTCGTTGATGAGTTCCAGAAGGTGATGCCCGCTTTCATTGATGATGCGGATGTATTTCAATTGCTTTTCGTTGAGCGATCCCGCGATTTGCTCTTCGAGGCTTTCGGAAATGCCCAGGATGGAATTGAGCGGCGTGCGCAGTTCATGACTCATGGTTGCCAGGAACTCGGTCTTCATGCGCAGGCTGCGTTCCATTTCGGCGTTGGCTTGCAGGAGCGTCTCTTCGGCTTGTTTGTGGAGGGTGATGTCCTGGTCGGCGCCAAGCATACGCGATGGCTTTCCCAACTCGTCGTGGATGACGACGGCTGTGGTTTTGATGTGGCGCAACTTGTCGCCCGGCAGGACAACGCGGTATTCGGGGTCGTAGGGTTCGTTGTCGCGCAGGGTTTGTTCCATTCTTTTTACAACCTGCGGCAGGTCCTGGGGGTGGATTGTCTTGCGCCAGGTTTCCTCGCTTGGGTGGTTTTCTTCCCTGGAAAATCCGCGCAGGGCATAGGTCCTATCGTCCCACAGTTCCTCCCCGCTTTGCAAATCCAGTTCCCAAATTCCAAGCCCGGCTGTTTTTACCGCCAGTTCGAGCCTTTGGCGCGTGCTGTCGATTTCGGCGGTGCGCTCCCTCACGCGCTCTTCCAACTCGTCTGCGTAGCGGCGAATTTCCCGGTAGAGGCGGGCGTTTTCGAGGGCAATGGCAACCTGGTTGGTAAGGGTGTTGATCAACTGTTCGTCGGATTCGCTGAAGGCATTCGGCTTTTCGCTTTCGATGCTGATGACGCCCAAAACCCTATCGCCCGCCTTCAAGGGCGCGTACATTCCGGAATGAATCCCAGGGTACGAAGCGGCGTAATGCGCGTTGCCGGCGACATTGTCGATGCGCAGGGTCTTCCCCTGTTGTATCGCCCAGCCGCTCAAGCCTTCGCCGATGTGCGTGACGGTTTTCTGCAGCCGTTCCGATGAGTCGCTTTGCCCGCTGTCGTCTGCATCGTGCAGGTCGAATGCCGCAAGTTCCAGCGTGTTGCTTTTCTCATTCAACAGGCGGATGGCGGTGTGATGCCAGTCGAGTTTTTCTCCAAGCAGTTCGATCATCTTTTGGGCGATTTCCCGCGGGTTGAGAGACCGGGTAAACGCCAGGCTGTTTTCGTACAGCACTTCCAGTTCGGCAATTTGCTGTTTCTGCCTTTCCTCGATCTGCCTGCGCGCAGTGATGTTTTCATGAGAGACCGCCACCCATTTTCTGCCGTCATTTTCGAAACTGGTGATGCGGGCGATGAACCAGCGGCGCTTTCCGTGCTCTCTTTCCGTTTCATGACAGGAATATTCGAACCACGCATTCTTTTCCGTTCCGCCCAGCACTTTGCGAATCGCTTCCGCCGCCAGCGCCGCCTCCTCTGCGCCCGAACCCTTTGCGGCATCGCAGACATCGAGATAGTTCGCGCCGATGCAGTGATTGGGATGCCTCAGCCCATTCTGCCTGCCGAACTCTTGCCACGCCTCGTTGACCTGGACGACGTTGCCTTCAGAGTCCAAAATGGCGATGTGCGCCGAGAGGGAATCCTGCACTCCCTGTAAAAATTTGCGCGCGCTTTGCAATTTCTCGTCTACAAGTTTGCCTTCGGTGATGTCCTGAAACGTGCCGAACAGTTTTTCGACCTGCCCCTGTTCATTCCGCGCCGTTTCCGCCCGGCTATGCACGTAGCGGATTTGCCCGTCGCTCTTCAGGATTCGATACACCAGGTCGAAGGGGATTCCCTCGTTGATGCTTCTGGCGTACATTTCGGACACCGCCGCGCCATCTTCCGGGTGTGTGAAACGCCCGTATTCTTCGACGGTTGGTTCGCCCAGCGCCAGGTCCCTGCCGAATATGCGGAATACCTCCCTCGACCAGGTTGCCTTGCCCGTCTGCGCGTCGATTTCATAATGTCCCACATGCGAGATTCTCTCGGCTTCCTCCAGTTTGTGCAGGCTTTCGCGCAGCGCATCCTCCGCCTGTCTGCGTTCGGTGATGTCGCGCGAGATACACAAGATACCTTCCGGTGTAGGATCCACATGCACCTCATACCAGCCCTTCTGTCCATCCGGGTAGGTATACTCTCCAATAGTGGAATCGGGTATGCGGGTCTCCATGACGCGCTGGAAGGTCTTGAAGAAGACCGTTTCCTCGATGCTTGGGAATAAATCGGTGAGCTTATTACCCAGCAACCTCTCCTTTGGCATTCGTACGAAACGTGTGGCTGCTTCGTTGACCACCACATGCCGCCATTCGCGATCCAAAACATAGACGCTGTCCGACGTGGATTCCAACAAAGTTCGATAGCGCGCCTCGCTCTCGCGCAGCGCATCCTCCGCCTGTCTGCGTTCGGTGATGTCGCGCCCGCTGCCGAGGATATTGACCGGTTGTCCATCTGCCCCCAGAATTATCGTGAAGGTATTTTCACTCCAGAGTTTGATCCCGTCCTTGCGGTAGAACTCCAGGTCAATTGAATAGGTGAGGCGTGGGTGGGACTGATTTAGGTTCTCCGGCGAAAGCGCTCCAGCCATTAACAGGATTGCGCGTTGCAGCGATTCGGGCGTCATTTGCTGTTCCAGCGGGAGCGAATTGAGTTCCTCAAGGGTAAAACCCCGCGTCCGCACGACGGAAGGGCTGATATAAACTGTTTTCAGATTCATATCCATGAGCCATATTGTGTCGCTCATGTTTTCAGCCAGCAGGCGGTACTTTTCCTCGCTCAGTCTGAGAGTTTCCTCCGCCTGTTTGTGTTCGGTAATATCCTGGCTCGTGCCGGTGAGGAAGACCGCCTTTTGTGTTTCCCCATCTTTCTCGAAGTGGATGAGCGCGTGGACGGCAAGCCAGTGCGTGGAACCATCCCGATGGATGACGCGGTATTCGAGAAAAATCCTGTTATCGGAAGAGGGGGTGTGGTTTTTCGCCATTTGCTCCCGAAAGAGCGGCACATCTTCGGGGTGGATGCGGGAGGCAAGGATTTCCTGCGGCGGTTGGGCTTCATCCAGGTCGAAATGCTGACGGGCGCGTTTATCGAAATGGAACGTCTGGTCGGCAACGTCCTGCTTCCAGGTGCCGAGTTGGGCGGCGTCGTATGCCAGTCGGGTATTTTCCTCGCTCTCGCGCAGAACCTGTTCCATCCTCTTGCGTTCGGTAATATCTTCTGCAGCGCCTTCATAATACAGCAGGTTGCCAGCTTCATCACACACGGCGCGCGCGCTTTCGTTGATCCAGATGACCTGCCCGTCTTTGCGCTTCATTTGAAATTCGAAACCGGTGACGCTGCCCTGCTCTTCCATGATGCGCAAGAATTCCGCGCGGCGCGGCGAATCGAAATAGGTCTGGCTGGCGATATCGGTGACGGTTTCGATCAACTCCTGCGGAGATTCGTATCCCAACATGCGGGCGAAGGCGGGGTTGACCTTGATAAACCTGCCTTCCGGCAGGCTTTGGAAGATCCCCTCCAGCGCGTTCTCGAAGATGCTGCGATAGTTTTCCTCCGCCAGCCGCAGGGCTTCCTCCGCCTGCTTGCGTTCGGTGATGTCAATGGCAATTCCTTCCATCGCCACGAGAGTCCCGTCCCCAGCGTAGATGGGAACGTTCCGCTGTTCAGTCCAGAGCATCGAACCGTCTTTGCGAATCCAGCGCAGAACAAGCGGCTTGCGGATTGCATCCCCGTCCTGGGTTGTTTCCGCAAGCAGATGTTGGTCATCAGGATGCACCAATTTGAATCCCAGGTCGGGGTCGGCGTAATGATCTTCGGGTGAGTAGCCCGTAATGGTCATTGCCGCCGGGCTGACATAAGAAAAGCCGCGTTTAGGGCTGAGTTCGTAGCGGTAGATTAAATCCTGGGCATTCTCGGCAAGTCGGCGGAAGCGCTCTTCGCTCTCGTGCAATGCCTTTTCCGCCTGCTTGCGCTGGGTAATATCGCGGACGATGTTGAGGACGTGCGTTTCGCCGTCCAGTTCGATGACCGCAGCCGACATCAACCCCGTGATTTCCCCGCTGCGGGTGTTGAAGGTGGATTCGAAGTTTTCCACCTTTCTCCCCGCCATCAACTCTCCGACCACTTTTTTCCGGTCTTCGGGGTATTTCCACAGGCTGAGACCGATTGTGGTATTGCCCACGGATTCCTCGCGGGTGTAACCGGTGATCTGTTCAAATCCCCTGTTGACCGAAACCAGTTTCCCGTCTGACATGCGGGTGATGGCCAGGGAATCGGGGCTGGTATCGAATGCCAGGCGGAATCTTTCTTCGCTGGCTTGCAGGGCTTTCGCCGCATCGAACTGCGAGCGGTAGTATCGCATCCGTTGTTGATTCCAAAGCATTGCCAGTCCCACCCCGGTTGCCAGGATCAACACGCTGAAAAAAAAGATGATTTGCCATAGGCGTTCGCGTATCGGGGTGTAGATTTCAGCGGTATCCACTTTGGAAACCAGGAACCAGGGAGACTCCGGCACAGGGCGGATGTCGGCAACTACTTCCACGCCGCGATAATCCAAGCCTTCCACAATGCCTGTTTGTCCCAACGCCGCTTTGACTGCGGGAAGCTGGGCGTTTTCCGTCGAGACTTTCAGGTTGAGAGCTGCGTCAGTCTGGAATTTCAGGGAGCTAAGGTAAAGAATATCCCCTCCCTCCCGGCGGACCAGCAGGCTTTCAGCGCTCTTGCTGGGGACGGGCCAGCCCTGGATGAGGGGGTAGAGGTAGGTCTGCGGGTCGATCCAGATGACAAGTACCCCCAGCATTTGCTTGTGGTTCTGCACATCGTGAATTGGAACCACCATGGACAGATGGATATTTTCCTTTTTGGAATGCCGGTGGACATCCAGAAGGATGATTCGATCCGATGTGCCGCTTGCCGCAACCGACTGCTCGAGTAAACTATCTGGGACCATTCCTGGTGTGGCGGGAGATGAAATCTGTTCGACACCCGCCGCATCCAGGAGGAAGATGCGGTCATATTGATAGGAGGAACGCACGATATTCAGCCATGCCTGGAGTTGTTCCCTGGCTTGCAAATCGTCCGGATGCTCTTGAATCCTTTGCGCCAATTCGACGAAAGCGGGGTTGTTATGGAAAATTTCAGCGTCGGCGAGTTGTTCGTTTCTCCAATTCTCCAGCTCGTTCACTTTCAGTTCGGCAATCGCGGAGAGTTGTCCTTCCACCTGGGCAAGATAACTGGCGGTCGCGAAACCAGATACGAAAAGGATAAAAATCCATGTAAAAACCGCCAGCGATTGTTTTTCCTGAACATGCAGGCGGGTCATGCTGGTTTCGCGGCCTGGGGGACGCTTTAGAAATTGGAAGCGGAAGATGGCGAGGGCATATAACAACACGCTGATCCCTATCCCGGGAACAAAAGGGTTGAATTTTAACTGGGGGAAGAAGTTGAAAACGGGAATCACCCCGCTCATCAGCGCAATCAATGATCCAGTCGAAAATAGCAATCCCTGCTGGGTGACCTTGTGATTATGCCAGATGGAGCCGAGAACCACCGCGATCCCCGCCAGCATCATGAAGATGCCGTAAAATGAATATGCCATGAACCACAGGGAGGGGATGCGGACGCTGGTATCGGCGATCCAAAAAAGCCCGCTGCGCTGAAACCCGACATCCTGTTTGACCCACAAGCCGTGCAGGTTGTTGCTCCACAGGATGATTTGAGTGAGAACCGGGATGGCGAACGCCGTCACCCGAAGCGGCCTGGAGAGCCAATCTCCATGCCCATAATATTCCAGGGCAAATATCAAAAGGAAGACTGGAACGGCGGCGTTGAAAAGGAAGCGTGTATTGAACCAGAATTGCGCCTGCGCCTGCGAGCCGCTGGTCACCGAGAGAATTTCGGTCAGCGCAAACAGGCATTCGCCCAGCGCCATAACGGCAAATCCCCTGATGCCCGGCAGGGGAGGTTGACGCCAGGCGTACCAGGCAAGGTAGCCTGCCAACATGAAGGTCAGCAGGATGGAGGAAAAATAAAGGGTGGTTTGCCAATCCATAATCACGCCTTTTCCAGCGCCAACGCGCCGAATCTTTGGGATGATGCGTCAAATGCTCGATCGTGAAATCATATCACCTTGTGGACGAATGAAAGATGACAATCGCTTTACTATTTGGATTGGAGCGCGTCGTTCGCCATCCCGGAAAACATCCTTCGGTTGCGCTCAGGACGATGCGCGGAGCCGCGGCGACTATTGCGATATGACAACGCAGTTGCGCCCGCTCTGTTTTGCCGCGTACATCGCCTGGTCTGCGCGGCGGATCAGGTCGTCCACCGATTTATCCGGGCCGATCCCGTGTTTCATCTCCACGATCCCAATGCTGATGGTGACAGAGGCTTCGCCGATGGGGGTCGAGACGCGGATCTTTGCGGCATTTTCGCGGATGCGTTCCGCCAGCGAATATGCCTGTTGGGCGGTGGTCATTGGCAGCAGGATGATGAATTCCTCGCCGCCGTAGCGCCCGATCGAGTCTGCCGAGCGCAGTTCGGCGCAGGCGGCTTTTGTCACCCGCGCCAGGATCTGGTCGCCGACGATGTGACCGAACGTGTCGTTGACCTTTTTGAAATGGTCGAGGTCGAACATCATCAACGAGAGCGGCTGATGGTAGCGGGCGGAGATTTCGAACTCGCACGCGATGAGTTCGTACAGGTTGCGGCGGTTGTTGACCCCGGTCAACATGTCGGTGCGCGCCAGTTTCTTTTCACGTTCGAGCGCGGCTGTCAATTCCGCGTTTGTGGCTTCGAGCGCTTTCTCTGCCCGCTTGCGCATGGTGATGTCGTCGATGGCGCCGACGATGGTCATTATCGTATCTTCCCCCCCAGCCTGGGTCGATGCAAAGATGTGGACCCACCTTTCTTCGCCGCTCTTGTAGAAGGTCCTGCACTCCAGTTCGCCGGATTCAGCGGTGGAGATGATGTGATTCAGAAACGCAAAAAAACGTTCCCTGTCGCCCGGGTGGATGATTTCCGCCCATCGATCGGATGTCGCGGCATCCTCGACCATCCGCCCTGTAATACGGGCCATGTTATCGGATGCCCATTTTAATTTGATGGCTCCGCTGCGTTCGACATCCACAACGAAAATATAATCGGTGGTCAACTCGGAGACGATCCTGTTGCGCCATTCGCTTTCCTTCAACGCCGCCTCCGCCCGTTTGCGTTCGGTCAGGTCGACGTCGAGACAGAACAATTCGGTTGCGCGTCCCGGACACTGAACAACCACATGGCTCGAATAGACCGGCACACGGGAGCCGTCCTTCCGCATCAGGGATAATTCCTCCATCTGTCTCGGCTGACCGCTCTCCGCCATTTGTTGTATCGCCTGCCTGACATCGTCCCGCATTTCGGGAGGGACGATCAATTGGACCAGGTCCTGTCCGATTGCCTCCTGCGCGCTGTAGCCGTAGAGACTTTCCGAAGCCTTGTTCCAGTATTGTATCCTGCCATCCGGCGCATACCCCTGGACTGCAATGGTTTGAACATCCTGCAGGGCGGTTCGGAAGCGGGCTTCGCTTTCGCGCAGGGCTTCCTCTGCCTGTTTACGCTGGGTGATGTCCCGCACGATTGCCCATATTCCGCCTGGTTCCCAGTGTTCGTTGCGCAGCAATACGGCGCGTAGTTCCACCGGGAAGATGCTTCCATCTTTCCGTCGGTATT
>Ga0233425_10011591_pt1 | contig 10241 bp, 9 predicted proteins | sample Watercolumn_Towu_2_FD_181712 | JGI IMG/M metagenome (GOLD analysis project Ga0233425, IMG submission 181712) | Freshwater microbial communities from Lake Towuti, South Sulawesi, Indonesia - Watercolumn_Towuti2014_140_MG | ecosystem: Environmental > Aquatic > Freshwater > Lake | place: Indonesia... | reverse complement strand
GCTCACCGACGTCGCGCTCACGTACATCTGCTGCGCGACCTGCGGCTGCATCCTCTCGGGCTCGGGCGGCAACCCCCAGGGCGTGGCGGCCCTCGACACCTCGAACGGCAGCCTGCCGATGAAGATCCCGACCACGAAGTTCAGCACCGGTGCCGGACCCTTCGCCAACCCCACGGTGGACACGGGTCCTTACGGGCTCAGCTGGGGTCTCGACCAGGTGCTCTACGTCGGCAACGTCCAGGCGAACGGCGACTACCACGCGCTGGATCTCGCGACGTCCTCCTCCCAGGTCGTCGCGACGTTCTCGAAGCGCGTGCTCGCGAGCGCCCCCTTCGACAAGGCGCGCATGCTGGTCGGGCTCGAGGGCGGCGAGGTGCAGCTGGTGCAGGTGCTCGGCGGCAAGGGCGCGCCGAAGACCCTGATCACCCTCTCCACCCACATGACCAGCCTGGTGCGCGACGCCTGGAGCGGGCGCGTCTACGCCGAGCTCGGGGACAAGAGCATCGTCTCCTTCGCGGAGGACGGCAGTGATCTGAAGCCGTTCCAGACGGCCCCGGCCAAGGGCCGCATCAGCATCGCGCCCGACGGTTACCTGTACCACTTGACCGTGGGCTGGCCCACGACGCCCGAGGTCGTGCGCTGGCAGCTGCCCGCGACGCTGTGACTCACTTCCCGGCGACGGCGGCCAGGTTCACCTCGACCACGCCGTTCTTCGCCGGCAGGTCGAAGTAGACCCAGGCGTCGTAGCCCGCGTTGAAGCTCTCGGCGTCGTCCTTCGAGGCGAACACCGGCACGCGGATGGCGTACTTCCCCGGCAGCGTGGTGATCTGGTTGTGGCACGAGCAGCCGTTCTTCTGAGCGAAAGTGTACGTGTAACCGCTCCACTCGCGCTCCAGCGGTTGAGTGTTCGTGACCTCGAGGCCCTGCATCATGCACGCGCCGCAGGCGATGCAGCCCATGCCGCTGTCGCTGCAGTCGACGCTGCAGTCGGCCGAGTGCGGCAGCTCCTGCGCGTAGCCGTCGGCGCACGAGTAGAGGTCCCAGTTGAGCTGGCAGTCCTCGCGCACCCAGAGCGGCTGCCCGATGGGGTTCACGAAGCGGATCTTCGTGGGGTAGGGCCCCGGCTCGGTGGTGGGCACCGCGCATTCGTTCGGCATGCCGCCCATGCCGCCGCCGCCGACGTTGCCGGTACCGCCGCCGCCGACGTTGCCGCTGCCGCCGCCGCCACCCGTCGCGCCGGCGCCGCCGGTGCCGCCGCTGGCGTCGTTGTCGTCGGTCTTGCCGCCGCAGGCGACGCTGAGGAGCAGGGCGAGGGAAGAGAGCGCGAGGAGCTTGGTCATGGCGCAACGATCTGCAACCCGTGTGCCGCTGGTTCTGGGCAGCTTTCTCGCCGTTTCCGTCTCAGCGCTGCTGGCACAGTGGCACAAAGCCGAGCGCCGGCAGTCACCCCTGAACGAGCTCGACGCTACCCGCGGTCACGCGCCGAAGCTCACCGCCGGAAGTGCGGACCACGAGCGCTCCGTCGTCGGCGATGCCCGCCGCGGTGCCCTCGACGGCGTCCACCTTCACCTTGCGCCCGAGCAGCCCGTCGGCGTCGCGCAGCTCCGCGAGCACCGGCGCGAGCCCGGCCTGCGCATGCAATTCCAAGCGCCGCTCGAGCGCGGCGAGCAGCTCGACCAGGACGTCCTCGCGGCGCGCGTCGGGGTCGCCCTCGAGCGCCAGCGACGTGGCGATGCCGCGGAGCTCGGCCGGCAGCGCGCGCATGCCGACGTTCAACCCGACGCCGATCACCAGCGCCGAGACCTTGCCCACCTCGATCTGGCTCTCCAGCAAGATACCCGCGAGCTTGGCGTCGCCCACGAGCACGTCGTTGGGCCACTTCACGCGCACTGCACCGGACACGCGCGCCGCGGCCACTGCGCGCACCGCGAGCCCGACCGCCAGCGTGAGGGTGCCGGCGCGCTCGGGCGCGAGGTCGGGGCGCACCAGGAGCGAGAACAACAGGTTCTCACCGCTCGGCGAGGTCCAGCGCGCACCGCGGCGCCCGCGCCCGCGCGTCTGCGCATCCGCCACGAACAGCGCACCGTGGGGCGCGCCGCGCTTCGCGGCATCCATCGCGTCGTCGTTGGTCGAGCCGGTCTCGGCGACGGCGACGAGGGGCTCCCCGAGGCTCAGGCCGCGCTCGCGTCGCAGCGCGGCGAAGCGCGCGGCGTCGAAGGCGCTCATCCGAGCCGCTCGAGATCGAGGGCGATGTCGGCGCTCGGGGCGGAGTGGGTCAGCGCGCCCGAGCTGATCACGTCCACGCCCGCCGCCGCGAGGCTCGCGATGCGCTCCAGCGTGATGCCGCCCGACACCTCGACCAGGGCCTTGCCCTTGGCGCGGGCCACGCCCGTCGCGACGTCCGCCTCCGCGAAGTTGTCGAGCATCACGATGTCGGCGCCCGCCGCGAGCGCCTGGTCGAGCTCGGCCAGCGACGCGACCTCGACCTCGATCTTCGAGGTGTGTGGGGCACGAGCCCGCGCTCGCTCCACCGCCACGCCGATGCCGCCCGCGGCCTGGATGTGGTTGTCCTTGATCAGCACCGCCGAGCCCAGCGTGTCGCGGTGGTTGTGGGCGCCGCCGGTCCGCACGGCGTAGCGCTCCAGCGCGCGCAGGCCCGGCGTGGTCTTGCGCGTGTCGGTGACGCGCGCCTTCGAGCCCGCGGGCAGCGCCCGCACGTAGGAGCGCGCGAGGGTCGCGATGCCGCTCATGCGCTGCGCGAAGTTCAGCGCGGTGCGCTCGGCCATGAGCAGCGAGCGTGCGGAGCCCTCGGCGACCCAGAGCACGTCGCCCTGCTTCGCGTCGCTGCCCTCGTCCATCAGGAGCTCGACGCGTACGCTGGGGTCCACGCGATAGAACACGCGCGCGAACACGTCGGCGCCGCAGACCACCAGAGCCGTGCGAGCCACCGCGCGGGCCACCGCGCGGGCGTCGCTCGGCACGGTGGCCTCCGTGGTCAGGTCTCCGCCCTCGAGATCTTCGGCGAGGGCGCCATCGACGATGCGATCCAACAGGCTCGAGACGAACACGCCCCGGACCCTATCACGAAGCCGCGGCGCTCCCGCGCACCGCGAGCTCCGCCGGCCGCCCCGCCAGCAGCGCGGTCAGGCAGGGCGCGGTGACGTCGCGCACTGCCAGGGCCGCGGCCTCTTCGAGCTCCTCCGGGCTGGCGCGCCCGGCGGCGCGGAAGACCTCCGGCGAGACGTCGAGGGGTTCCGCGCGCGCGTCGAGGCGCGGAGTGCGAAGCTCCGCCAGCTCGCGCTCCAGCGCGCTCCGCACGCTCGGGCCGCCACGCTCCAGCGCGAAGGCCAGGAAGCGGAATGCCAGCGCCGCGTGGCGCTCTTCGTCGTCGGCGATGCGGGCGAGCGCGCTCTTCACCAGCGGGTCGCTGGCGCGCTCGAGAGAGCGTCGCGCCGAGAGCGCCGCGATGGTCTCCGCCACTCCGCCCTCGCGGAACGCCGCGACCGCAGCTTCCTCGAGGGAGCGCGGCGAGAACGCGCCGATCGAGAGCGCCCCAGGACCTCGAGGGGTGGCGCCGAAGCGCACGGCCAGGCCGAAGCACACGCGCGCGTGCTCGACCTCGTCGCCCATGGCGGCCTGAGCGTCGGCCACCAGCTCCGGCGGCGCGCCGAAGGCGAGCAGCTCGAGCGTGAAGCGCGCGAAGCTGGCGATGCTCGCGTGCTCCATGCGCGCGTCGCGGAGCCAGGCATCCGCGATGGAGCGGCTCGGGCTCGGTGCCGCGTCGAAGCGCTCGAGCCAGTCCGCGCGCTCGACGAGCTCCGGCATCTGCACCACGCCGTCCACGGTGAACGGCCGCCCGCAGCACGCGCCCTCGCAGAACGCGTAGCAGCACTGCCCGTTCTCTTCCCAGCTCGCCTGCGCGGGGTTGCAGCAGGTGGTCTGCACCAGGCCCGCCGGCGGGCAGTTGCCCACCACGTCTCCGCCTTGCGGCGGGTTGTTGGCGATGCTCCAGGCCTGCTCCGGCGTGTAGCACTCTTCGAGCTTCGTCCCGGGGGAGCAGCTCACCACGGGCTTGCCGCCGGTGCCGCCGGAGCTCTGACCCCCGGTGCTGGACGCGCCGCCGCTGCCCGCGGTGCCGCCGCTGCTCGACCCGTCGTCGGCGGTCCTGCCACCACAGCCGAGCGGCAGGCCCAACGCCAGTGCACCCAAGATCGCGTGACGCAGTCTCTCGCTGGGGGTCATCCTCCGGAGCGTAGCAGACGCTCGCCCCTCGGCATCGCCGGGCTCAGCTGGCCCAGTCGCCCCCTTGCACGAAGGTGAGCTCGGGCGCGCCGACGACGCCTGCCGCTTGCATGGCCTGCTTCAGGTCGGGCGAGCCCGCGAACGCCTGCAGCGCTTCGAGAGACTCTGCCTGGAGGTAGACGACCACGACGTTGGGGTTCTGGCGGCTCCGGTTCACGGCGTGTCCGAGCACGCCGGCCTTGGCGCGGGCTTCCCCGTGCTGGTCGAAGACCGGCTTCCATGCGGCGAAGTCCTTCACCTCGTGTCGGACGATGACTCCGGCCAGGGGGCGGTCCTTCACGGTCAAGTCTTCGACCGGCGTGACGGTTGCGACGTGGGGCGGACCCTTGACGCCCGCGTCACGCATCGCCGCCATCAGGTCCGTGCTCGAGAGGAAGGCCTGCAGCTTTTCGGCGTCCGCGCCCGCGAGGTAGACGCTCAGACGATTCGGGGCGTCCACATGGCGATTGATGTGGGTCCCGATGATGCCCGCGCTGCGCCGCGCGCCCGCGTGCGCGTCGAAGGCGCGCTTCCAGGTCTCGAAGCTCTCGACCTCGTGGGTGACGACGGCGGCGACTGCGGGGGCCTGCTTCTGAGCATTGGTCTGAGTTTGCATGATCTTCTTCTCCCTCCGGCCTCGATGGGCCACTCGAGAATGGGTATCCGGTCCAGGCCTGCCGGAGGAGCCGGAGTCTCCGCACACCCCCCTTGCGCGGATCGACGCATGCGGTGAACATCGCGAAGGGTGGGCCTCAACTGGGATGATTTGCGCTTCCTCCTGGCCTTGCGCCGGGCCGGCTCGCTGAACGGCGCCGCGCGCCTGCTGGGCGTCGAGACCTCCACCGCGAGCCGCCGGATGAGCTCGTTGGAGGCGTCCCTGGGCGCTCAGCTGGCGGCGCGGACCCCCGAGGGCCTGGTGCTCAACGACGCGGGCCAGCTCGCGGCCCAGCTCGCCGAGACCATCGACGCGGGGATCCAGCAGCTCGAGCGACGCATCGGCGGCGACGACCAACGCCCCGAAGGTCTCGTGCGCCTGGCCACCACGGAATCGATGGCGACTCTGCTGATGCGCGGGCTGGGCCCGCTGCGCGAGGAGTACCCGAAGATCCACGTCGAGCTCGCGGTGGGCAGCGCGGCTCTCGATCTCATCCGGCGCGAGGCGGACATCGCGATCCGCTTCTTCCGCGAGAGCAATCCCACGCTGATCGCGAAGAAGTTGGGCGACGTGGGCTGGTCGGTCTACGCGTCGCGCGCGTACGTCGAGAGCACGGGCGTCTCGCTCGGCGCGGCGCGAGACGGCTGCTTGCTCGCAGGCCAGCGCGTGGTTGGCTATCGCGGCGCTGCGGGTCGCGCGCCCGGCGCGCTCTGGCTGGCCGAGCACAGCCGTCAAGAAGACGTCGTCTTCGCCGGCGACAGCGTCATGGCCGTGTGGAACGCGGTCAAGGCCGGGTTCGGTGTGTCCGCTCTGCCCTGCTTCGTTGCCTACGGTGAGCCCGCGATGGTCCGCCTCACGGCGGCGGTCGTCGCGACCACCGAGGCGTTCCTGGTGATCCCGCCGGATCACAAGGGCACGGTGCGCGTGCGGCTGGTGATGGACGCGGTGACGGCGCTGTTCGAGCGCGAGCGGGAGCTGCTGGAGGGAGCCCACACCGAGGCGGGGTCATGACGGCCGCATCGTCACGTCGAGCAGTGCTGCCAGCTCGTCCTCCGACGACTTGCCCGGACCGTAGCGCGCCCTGACGTAGCGCCGGAGCGCCTGGGCGGGCGCGTCGTGCTCCGCCAGCACGAGACGCTCGGTGAACGCCTCGAGCGTCTCGGCGCGATCGCGCACGAGACCCCGCTCGGCAAGGCGCGCCTCGAAGGCCAGGAAGGCGGCGGGCGGGGCATCCAGCGCGTCGCCGGGATCGGACCCTTTGCGCCGACGGTTGCCGATCGCGCGGATGATGAAGGCGATGACCGCCAAGCTGCCGAGCACCGGAATCGTCCGCTCCGGCGCGGCGGCGGCGGCTCGGTAGGCGGCGCCCGCTGCGGTCCAGAGGTAGTCCAGGAACGCGTACACGGTCCGGGGGCGCGTCTCGGCGAGGCTCACCACACCGCTGGGCGTCGGGTCGAAGACCTCGAAGCGGCCGGCGGGCGCGCCGACGTACGCCTCAGCCCAAGCGTGGGCGTGCTTCGCGCGAACGACGGCGTAGTCCCCGAAGCCGTTGTGCTCGACCACGCGGAAGCCGGCGACCAGGCGTGCCGGAATGTCCGAGACCCTGGCCAGGACCACGAAGGCCGAAGCGAAGAACTCGCAGTGCCCTTCGCGATGCACGAACAGGAAGTCCAGGAGCTCGAGCTGACCCGCTCGCACGGGCCGGCGCTCGAGCGTGTACCTGAAGTCGGTCTGCAGGTGCCGTGCGATGGCGTTTGCGCGCTCGCGATCGCCGACGGCGCCCGCCGTCCACTCCTGTGCCAGTGCCTTCAGCTTCGGAACGAGCGCCGGCGGCACGCCGAGGTCGGCCGCGCCGGGTGGGTCGGGAGCCTCGGCGACTGGAGCGAAGGCCCAGCTCGAGACCCCGCGCGGTTCCAGCGGGTGCAACGCACCCAGCGGGTCCGCCTCCCACGCGGTGTCACCGACGATCCGCGAACCTCGCGGTGCGAAGAGCCAGCGACTCCGCTCGGCCGCCTCGACCTCCGTGCGCGCGCCCTCTTTCACACCGCCGCCCGACACGACAGGCCCGCGCTTGGACGCGCTCCAGAACCTGCCGTCGAACACGTCGAAGACGGCTCCACGCAGGTAATCCGCCTTCGCGCCGCTCACGCGCAGCACGACGTCGTCGCTCGTCGTGATGAGCCCCGAGGCGTCGAGCCTCATCTGCGGAGTGAACCCCGTGCGACGCAGCCCACCCGAGAAGAACGCCTGAAACTGGCGGTTCGTGGCCCGGTCCAGGGCGGGGAGAGCCAGCACCAAGAGAGCCGTGACCACGCCCGACAGGACGACGACGCTCGCTGTGGCGCGGGGAGCGCGCGCCGCAGCCCGGAGCGCCGACAGCCCGCCCGCGGCGTCGACGAGCACGCTCGCCGCGAAGAGCGCCGACAGGTACAGGTACGCCGCGCTCTTGGCGCCGATACCCGCTGCGACCGCGGTCATGAGCCAGAGCGCCCGGTCGAAGCTGCGACCGAAGAGCGCAGCTCGGAAGAACAACCGGACGACCGCGATGCTCGTTACCAGGAGCGCCGCCGACAGCCCGAGGCTCGGCTCGGTGGTCGTGCTCCTGACCCAGAAGATCGGCACGGCGGCAGCGGCGACCATCCAGAGCAGCGCGGCGAACGTGGTGAGAGACACACGCCACGCCAAGAGCACCGACAGGGCCGCGACGACCGCGAGCCCGAGCGGCCAGAAGAAGGGCGCACCCCCGCTGGCGAGCATGAGCGTCGCTGTGAAGAACGGCAGCGCCGCGAGGAAGCGCGCGCTCACAGGTTGAGCCCCTCCCCAGCCTGGATCGACGAGACCGAGACCGTCCTCTTCGGTCCGTCGCGCCCCGTGCTCGGCTCGGCTCCGACCGCCACGCAGCGCACGCGCACGCCCTTCTTCTCGATGCCCCTCAGGAATGCCTCGCGCGCGTCGTCCCAGCCGTCGACGATCATCACCACCGCCGAGAGACGCGAGAGGTAGGGCGTGAGCAGCTGCAGGAGCCGCGTTCGATCGACGTTCGGCACGATCTCGGCGACCGCGAGGTGGTCGAGCGCCTGCTCCAGGTAGCCCAGGCTGCGTCCCAGCGTCAGCGCGTGGATCTCACCGCCCGTGACCAGGAGGTCGACGAGGGCGTCCCCGCGGCCCAGGTGGGCGACGACGCCCGCCGTGAGCGAGACCGCGGCCTCGAAGGTCGCGTTGCTCGACTCCGTCCGCCTGCCTGCGCCTCCGCCGCAGTCGAGCACCACGCCGACACGCGTGAAGTATTCCTCCTGGTACTCGCGAACCGCGGGCTTACCCGTGCGCGCCCAGGTGCGGGCGGAGAGGTCGCGAATGCGGTCGCCCTGGCGATAGGGGCGGACGCCGCGCAGGTCCATCGACTCGCCCGTCTTCGATGCCAGCGCGACGCCGCCCGGCTGGTGCTTGGTCGCGAGCGGAAGATCGAGCGCGCGCACGTTGGCGGGGCGCGGGACGACCCGGATCCGAAGCGGGGCGCTCTCCAGCGGCGGACCCGACGCGAGGCCCAGCGGGACGAGGGCGCTGACTCGGAAGCGCCCCAGCGTCAGGTCCCCGCGCTCGACGAAGCGCGCCTTCAGCGTCGCGCTCGTCGGCCTCTCGCCGGCCACGCCGTCCAGGGGCTCCGCGCGCGACAGCCAGCGGCCGAAGTAGGGCAGGAACGGGCCCTCGACGCGCAGCGGTGGCGCGCTCGCGCCGGCGCCCTGGCCCGTGCACTCGACCACGAACGTCGCCTCAGCGCCGACGAACACGCGCGCCGGAGCGTGCACGGAGAGGGAGAGCCCCGACAGGCTCGACCAGCGGCTCACGACCAGCGACGCCAGCAGCACCGCCGCGAGCAGCGAGAACAGGATGTAGACCTGAGTGTGCGTGACGTCGACGGCGAAGGCGCCGGTGACGATCGTCGCCGCGACGAGCCAGCGCCCTTCCCGCGTGAACGCGCGGTACAGGCTCAGCAGCCAGCGCGCTCTCCGCGACGTGGGCTCGCCGAGCGGCTCGGCGACGGGGCGGCGCGAACGCGCGGACGGGATGAGGACGTAGTTCAGGCGCGCCCAGTTCACCGTGCGCAGCCAGGAGAGCGGGGATCGAGCTTCGTTCGCCCGGGGTCGTGCGCTCACGCGGGCACCCGGACCGTCGAGACGATGCGGGTGATCACGTCGGCGCCGTCGCCGCCGGCGTAGCGCACCTCGTCCCGCAGGCCGACGCGGTGCGACAGGGTAGCAACGGCGATGGCCTTGACGTCCTCCGGGCTCACGTAGTCACGACGGGCGAGGAAAGCGTGGGCTTGCGCGGCGCGAAATAGCGAGAGCGACCCGCGAGGGCTGACGCCGAGGCTGAGCTCGGAGTCGCTGCGGGTCGCCTCGACGATCGCCAGCAAGTAGCGGCCGACCAGCGGCTTCACCTCGACGCTGCGCACGGCCTCCTGGATCTTCACGAGCTCACTTTGGCTGCACAGCGCCTCGAGCGCGTCGAGGGGGTCGTGCTTCTGCCGGGCGAGGAGCATCTCGAGCTCGTCGGCGGGGCTCGGGTAGCCGATGGAGACCCGCACCAGGAAGCGATCGAGCTGAGCCTCCGGCAGCGGGTACGTGCCCTGGTAGTCCGCGGGGTTCTGCGTCGCGACGACGAAGAACGGTGCCTCGAGCGCGTGCGTCTCTCCCTCGACGGTCACCTGGGACTCGTTCATGGCTTCGAGCAACGCAGCCTGCGTCCGTGGCGAGGCGCGGTTGATCTCGTCCGCGAGCAACACGTTCGTGAAGATCGGCCCGCGATGGAAGGAGAAGCTGCCGTCTTCCGGGTTCAAGACCAGGGACCCGGTGATGTCGCCCGGCAAGAGATCCGGCGTGAACTGGACGCGCGTGAACCGCACGCCGAACGACTTGGCCAGCGCCTTGGCGAGCGTCGTCTTGCCCACGCCGGGGACGTCCTCGAGCAACACGTGGCCGCCGGCGAAGATCCCGATCAGCGCGAGATCGACGACCGCCGCCTTGCCCCGCAGCACCTGGCAGAGGCCGGCGCGCAGCTGCTCGACGAGGTCGTGGTAGGCCAACGGAGCCCTCAGCTACACGCGCCGGTCAGCGCCACGTCGTCGACGCTGCCGCCGCTGGTCACCCCGCTGCCGTCCTTGTCGTGGTGAAAACGGATCCGGAAAAGCTGGGCGTGGGTCGGCGCGGCCAGCGCGAGGCACGCCCCGAGCAGCGACAGCTGCAGAACCCGTGAGACCAGCCGGCGCACGTCGCCGCCAGGGTAGATCGTGCCGCGCGCGCGCGCT
>Ga0233425_10011590_pt1 | contig 10241 bp, 10 predicted proteins | sample Watercolumn_Towu_2_FD_181712 | JGI IMG/M metagenome (GOLD analysis project Ga0233425, IMG submission 181712) | Freshwater microbial communities from Lake Towuti, South Sulawesi, Indonesia - Watercolumn_Towuti2014_140_MG | ecosystem: Environmental > Aquatic > Freshwater > Lake | place... | reverse complement strand
AACGAGACGTTCTACCAACTGAACTACTACCGCGTAACGATAATCATTATAGCTCATTTTATTTTTTTGTCAACCCCTATCGCTATCACCTATTTTTTTGTATAATATTTTAGAAACCACTTTATGACTAAATTTAAACACCTTCTCACTCATAGCAGTCGGCAAGCCTCCGCTTCTAAATTGACTGCTCAAAATATCAATCAGCCTATTAGCCAATTGGCTTGTTTGGAAACTAAACAATTATTCAGGCAATTCAATACCAGCGATAAAAGAGGGTTGGATATCACCGAGGTAAGACGTCGTCAAAATTGCTATGGAAAAAATGAAGCTGTAAATGAAAAAAAGGTGGTATGGATAGCGGTATTATTTAATAATCTGCGCGATCCTCTAAGTTTGCTACTGTTGGCGCTAGCCGGAATATCGTTTGTGACTAGCGACCTACGCTCTACTATCATGATAGTGGCGATGATTATATTAAGTGTAGGTTTACGCTTCTTTCAAGAAATCAAGGCCGACAAAGCGGCCAAAAAATTAAAGGCTCTAGTCCACACTACCGCCAATGCACTGCGCAATGGCAAAGTTACTACTGTGGCTATCGCCAATCTGGTGATCGGGGATATTGTTTATTTATCCGCTGGTGATATGGTGCCAGCCGATCTTATCTTGCTTAATACCAAAGATTTATTTATCAACCAATCAGCGCTTACCGGAGAATCATTACCCACCGAAAAACACGCCCAAATAAATAAGGACACCAGCCGTGAGACGTTGGATTTTGAAAATGTTTGTTTTTTAGGAACTAATGTGGAAAGTGGTAGTGGTGCGGCCATAGTGGTGGCCACTGGAAAAAATACTTATTTGGGGGCCATTGCCAAAGACCTCACCAACACCGAACCTCCCACTAATTTTGATATCGGCATTAAAAAATTCACCTATCTAATAATGACTTTTATCATGGTGATGGTGCCGTTGGTTTTCTTACTAAATGGTTTGACCAAAGGCGACTGGTTCCAAGCGATTTTGTTTTCTTTGGCAGTGGCCGTCGGTCTAGCCCCTGAGATGCTGCCAATGATAGTAGCTGTAAATCTATCCAAAGGTGCGTTGAGTATGGCAGAGAAAAAAGTCGTGGTCAAACATCTCAATTCGGTCCAAAATTTTGGCGCCATGGATATTTTGTGTACCGACAAAACTGGCACGATCACTGAAGGAAGAGTGGTTTTGGAAAAATTTTTAAATACCGCCGGTGAAGAAGATGATCAGGTATTGCAATATGCCTATATCAATAGTTATTTCCAAACTGGATTAGAAAATCTAATGGATGCGGCAGTCTTAAAGCACCATGAAATTAAGAAAAAAATAAAAATTGATAAAAATTATAAAAAAATTGACGAAATTCCTTTTGACTTCGCTCGCCGCCGCATGTCGGTCGTAGTAGAAAATGACCAAGGTGAGCATCTTCTAATTTGCAAAGGTGCTATTGAGGAAATCACGGCCCTTTCCAACAAAATTCAAAAGGGAGAAAAAATAATTGATATTAAAGAAGCTCAGGAGCATCTAAAAAAAGATATCGAAGACCATCTTAATTCCGAAGGTTTTAGGGTGGTGGCGGTTGCCTACAAAAAAGAGCCACCTCATAAAACTCACTACACCGTTGCTGATGAAAAAAATCTGATTTTAATCGGTTTTTTGGCTTTCCTTGATCCGCCCAAAGCATCAGCCAAAGCTACTATTGATTCTCTCAAACAAAGTGGGATCAAAGTGATGGTACTAACCGGAGATAACGAACTAGTGACCAAACAAATCTGCGGCCAAGTTGGCCTGCCTACTGATAAAATTTTATCTGGCGGACAAATAGAAAAAATGAATGAAGATCAACTAAAACAAGTCGTAGCCGAAACACAAATCTTTGCCAAATTGACACCACTACATAAAGAAAAAATCGTCTCGGCTTTGCGCTCACTTGGTCATGCGGTTGGTTTCATGGGCGACGGCATCAACGATGCGCCAGCTCTGCGCGCCGCTGATATTGGTATCTCAGTAGATAGCGCCGCTGATATTGCCAAAGAATCATCAGATATAATTTTGCTAGAAAAAAGTTTGGCTGTGCTACGCGATGGCGTGATCGAAGGCCGCAGAATCTTGGGCAACATCGTCAAATATATTGAGATGGCCGCCAGCTCTAATTTTGGTAACATGTTTAGCGTGGTGGGTGCTAGTTTCTTACTGCCGTTTTTACCAATGTTGCCAATCCAGATTCTCACCAACAATATCCTCTATGATATTTCCCAGACCGCTATCCCCACCGATCGGGTGGACGAAGAATATCTGCTCAAACCGCGGCAATGGAAAATTAATCATATCAAAAAATTCATCCTCTGGATGGGACCGGTGAGCTCTATATTTGATTTTATTACTTTCTATATCATGATCAAAGTCTTTCAGACAATCAACAACCCCTCGCTTTTCCAAACCGGCTGGTTTGTAGAATCGCTGGTTTCTCAGACTTTAATTATCTATGTTATCCGCACTAACAAAATCCCATTTTTACAGAGTAGCCCTTCAAAACCATTGCTCCTGACTACTCTTCTTATTGCCGCAGTTGGTATTTACCTTCCTTATTCTCCCTTGGCCGCTAGTTTGGGCTTTACTAGCCTGCCATCGCTTTATTGGCTGATTCTTTTGGCGATGATTTTTGGATATTTTGTTATTACTCAAATAATTAAAACATTATTTATTAAAAAATACGGTGAAGCATAATCTTATGCCCAAACAAAAAATTACTGCTGACATTTTAATTTTAGGCGCTGGAATTGGCGGTTACGAAGTGTTTAAAAAGTTAAATATCGGATTGAAAAAAAGTCATCTCAATAAAACAATCACTATTGTTGACCAAAATAATTATTTTACTTTTACTCCGCTATTGCATGAGGTAGCCAGCGGCTCAATCGAGCCACCCCAGGCAGTACTCTCTCTAAGAGAGATAATTTATAAGACACCGCACCATTTTCTAAAAAGCAAGGTATTAAAAATCAACCCCAAACAAAGAATGGTTATTACAGAAGCTGCTGAAATAACTTATGAATATTGTGTCATGTCTTTGGGAAGTAGCGTGAATTTTTATGGCATTACGGGCACAAACGAAAATTGCTATACCGTGCGCACCATGACTGAAGCCCTGCGCCTACGACGAGATATTATCAAAAAATTAGATGCCTGCCGCTCTGATTTAAGTATCAGCATCATCGGCGGTGGCTATACCGGGGTAGAAGTAGCTGGACAAATGGCCCACCTAGCCAATTGGGATCTAAAAAAATTATATCCGGAAACAAAAATCAAAATTAATCTAATCCAAGCTAGCGCTACGGTGGTACCTCAATTACCTAAAAAGGCACAAACAAAAATCATCAACCGTCTCAAAAACATGGGGGTAGAAATATTTTTTAATGCTGGTGTAAAAAAAATCACTACCGAAAATATAATCTTGCCTGACAAAGAAATCACTAGCGACATCACTATTTGGAGCGCTGGGGTAGAAAATATGGCCAACAAATTTTTGGAGCAGAATATGTGTGAAAAAGGCCAAATTCCAGTAAATGAGTTTTTGCAACATCGCAACTTTACCTCACTTTACGGCGTGGGTGACATTATTTGTGGCACCAACGTCGGCGAAACTAGCCATTTCCCTCAGATTGGTGAAGCCGCTTACCATCAAGGACAATATGTGGCTCAGCACCTCCTTGCCGTCCTAAAACAAAAAAAGTGTCAACCATTTAATTTCCAATCCAGAGGCACTCTGATGCCAATCGGTGACAATTATGGCATTGGGGTTTTTGGTAAAATGGTCATTGACGGCTTCTTTATCTGGTGGCTTAGACGCACTGTTTATGTCCTATTCATGCCAGGATTTTTACGCAAACTAAAATTGGTCATCAACTGGACTCTAAATTTATTCGGTTTTAGATATTTCTCTGATATCAACTAATTTTTATTTTGAAATACAAAATAAAAATAGATAATCAAACTCAAAACGGCCGCAAAAAAACACCAGACCGAAGCAAAATTGATAGTATATATTCGCCAAGCAATCAAAGCCGCAACCGCTGTCAGTACTCCAAAGATATTGATGAATCTCTTGCTAGATAAGAGAGCCGCTCCGACGGTAGATAGCCCATAGGCGATTATTACCAATAAATTATACCAGGTGAGTCCCTGAAAAAACACTTTATAAAAGATAGATTGATTCACAATTGAAGCAACCGTGGGCTTTGCTAAGAAAAAACCATATTGCACCAGACCAACCGTTAGACCAAGCCATACCAGGTAACCGATAATTCGTTTCCTACTCTTGACTGTTTCTAGATTATAGCAAGCCCACGGGACATATGCCGGCCACCAAAACAGCGCAAAGAATAAAAATATATAGGTAAAAATCAAAGCCCACGGTCCGCTACTAGCAAAACTAAGCCAAAGCGCCCCCTCCACAAATTGCTGAATAGCAAAGAAAATTGGCACCAAGGCTAGAGCTAATTCTCTACTACGCTTTGCTTTTATTATTGTACCCGTACCGATGATTCCCAAGGCGGCGCTAGCAGTAAAACTAGCTGAAGCGGAAAAACACATAATATAATAGATTAATTTATTCAGTATATTATACCAGATTTAATCAAAAAGATTAAATTGGACAGGAGCCGATGCAAAGGGGTTGACAAAAATAAAAAAAATGATATAATAGAGTAAATGCAACTTAGTTGCATATTTCTAATAAGCCTATGATCATGACTAAAAAAACCTTTGCTTTTATTATGGCTGGCATCCTGATTTTGGCTGGTCTAACTCTGATTACCAATCAAAGATTGCCCCGGCAAAATGACGACAGAAAAATATCCATCGTCACTTCTTTTTATCCCCTATATTTTTTCACCAGTCAAATCGCCACCGGAGCGGCCGAAATTTACAACCTCACTCCCAATGGCGTTGAACCGCACGATTATGAACTCACCCCCAAGGATATGGCCAAAATCTATGATAGTGAACTGTTAATAATCAATGGCTCTGGAGTAGAGCCCTGGGCGCAAAAAACAGAATTAAATCTCAAAGATAGACCAAATAAAATCCTAACAGTCGGTGATAATCTGATCGTAAACGGCGATCCTCACATTTGGCTTAGTCCCAAATTGGCTCAAATGGAAGTGCAAAAAATTACAGCCGCTCTAATTGCCATTGATCGAACTAATACACAACTATACCAAAATAATAGTCAAACTTTACAAAAAAAATTAGAAAATCTAGATCAGCAGTATCAAACTGAGCTGAGTCGCTGTACTAAAAAAAATATTATTACCTCACATGATGCCTTTGGCTACTTGGCCAACGATTATCACCTTAACCAAATTAGTATTGCCGGCCTCTCCCCCGAAGTCGAACCTAGCGCACAGCGCCTGGCCGAAATTGCCGACTATGCCAAAAAAAATCAGGTACAATATATTTTCTTTGAAAGCCTAGTCAGCCCCAAATTGGCTCAAACCATTGCCAGAGAGATTGGGGCCAAGACTCTGGTTCTAAATCCAATAGAAGGACTAAACGATGAAGAAATAACCAGTGGCCAAGACTACTTTACCAAAATGCAACAAAATTTAACTAACCTTAAAGTTGCTCTTACATGCCAGTAAACCACCAAAAAAATATTATTGAGATTAAAAATCTTTCCTTTGCTTATCGTGAAAATATCGTCTTAAAAGACGTCAATTTAACCATCCACCAAGGTGATTATCTAGGTGTCATTGGCCCAAATGGTAGCGGCAAATCCACTTTGCTAAAACTAATTGTCGGCTTGCTACCCAAACAAAATGGAGAAATTTTACTCTTTGGCGAACCGATAGATAAATTTAAAAAATGGCATAAGTTTGGCTATATTTCCCAGCGCGCCATCAATTTTGATTTCCTTTTCCCGGCCACTGTCACCGAAGTAGTCGCAATGGGACGCTATAATCAGGCCAGCTTATTTAACAGAACAAAACAAACGGATAAAAATTTAATTGAACAAGCGCTTAGGAATGTGGATATGTGGGATTTTCGCGACCGTTTAATCGGTGATCTAAGTAGCGGTCAACAACAGCGCATCTTTATCGCCCGCGCGCTATGTAGCGAGCCAGAAGTAATTTTGCTGGACGAACCCACCGTCGGAGTGGACATATCCGCCCAAGAAAAATTTTATACCTTATTAAAAAAACTAAATCAGGAATTGAATCTCACTTTAATTATGGTATCACATGATATGGAAGCAATGGCCAAAGAAGCGACTGAGCTGGCCTGCGTCAATCAAAATGTGACTTACCACAGTGATCCGCAAGCCTGCATCCGAGGAGATTTTCTGCAAAAACTCTATGGCAATAGCAGTAATATAATTTTTCACCGTCACTAAATATGTGGTCCATTTTTAATTATGATTTTATCATTCGGGCAATTGAAGCCGGGTTGCTAATTGCTCTCATTGCGCCCATGCTAGGCATATTTTTGGTACTGCGACGCTATTCTCTGATAGCTGACACCTTGTCACATGTGTCGCTAGCCGGGGTGGCAATTGGTTTGCTTTTAAACATCAATCCTATTATTACTGCTCTGGGTGCGGCTGTTTTAGCTTCATTATCTATTGAGCGCCTCAGACTAAGCAAAAAAATTTATGGCGAGAGCGCCCTCTCTATTTTTCTCTCTGGCAGTTTAGCTCTGGCGATTGTCTTAATTAGCTATTCTCACGGATTTAATGTCAATTTGCTAAATTATCTCTTTGGCAGTATCGTCACTGTGCGACCCACTGATGTCTATATTATTGGTTTGTTGAGCATAATTGCCGGTGTTCTGTTAATGATATTTTTTAGGCAATTATTGTTTATCTCCTTTGATGAAGAAGCCGCCCAAGTGAGTGGTCTAAAAATAAAATTATACAACAGCCTATTTATGGTGCTCTCGGCGATCATCATCGCTATCTCAATTGAAATAGTCGGCGTGCTTTTAATCTCAGCCTTATTGGTTTTGCCAGTTATCACTGCTTTGCAATTTAAAAAGAGTTTCAAATTGACGTTACTAATTGCCGAGCTGATTTCTGTTTTTTCCATGATCACCGGCTTGCTGTTTTCTTTTTATTTCAATATTTCTTCGGGCGGCACAATTGTCCTGACGATGCTCACAATTTTTATTCTGACTACTTTGTTTAAAAAAATTTCTGATTAATTATGAACAGGCAAGCAGAATTGATAATTAAAAAATTAAAAAATCGAGGGGAGAGGATAACTGCCATCCGCTCCAATCTCATCAAAATTTTCTGCCAATTTCCTCAACCAAAAAGTATCCAGGAACTGCTAAAAATACTCTCCAAAAAAGGCACCCCGGCCAATAAAACCACAGTTTATCGCCAATTAGAAATACTTTTACAACAAAAAATTATTCAGGAAGTTAATTTCGCCGATCATCTGAGCCGATACGAGCTCACCCCGGCCACTCATCATCACCATCTGATCTGTGAAAACTGTCATATGGTAGAAGATGTCCATCTAAAAAATGATCTCCAAAGACAAGAAAATAATATTTGGAAGAAAAATAAATTTAAAGTATTACAACACTCTTTGGAATTTTTTGGTCTCTGCCAAACTTGTCAAAAATAAAACCACTCGTCACATTAAGAAATAACAGTTTTATTTATTAATGTGAGGACGAGTGGTTATTACCTCCCCTCACCTCGCAAGGTACCCTTGCGAGGTGGCGTAGTCTCCGCCATTCACGATTCTGTCGTCTTTTTCTCCTTTTCCTTTTTGATTGTCCGACGCAGGTCGCGCAGTTTTGTCCCGGTCCAAAAAGTACCGGGAGTTGAAATACATGCGACCAGTTCCATACATTCGTCCGGAGTGAGATCTCCAAACACAACGTGGAAGGCGGCATGAAATTTACCCGGCCACAGAGTGACATCCTTGTGAGTGCCACCGCGACCACGGGGAATGACGTGATGTTCGGTCAAACTATTGTTTCTTTTTGACATGACACCTCCGCCCTTAACACTAATTTAAAAAAATGTATAAGTCAAGAATTATTGACTTTTCTATAGGGATTAGGTAATATATTTTTACATTTTGCGGGTATCATATAACGGCTATTATCCCAGTTTTCCAAACTGGTGACACGGGTTCGACTCCCGTTACCCGCTCAGATTAAACAGAGACCAACCTCTGTTTTTTAATTTTATTAAAGCTGGTCGCTAGGCTAATGACAAATATTTTGATAAAATATCAAATATTAAAACTATACCCATGTCTAAACAAAATAATCTCAAACCAATTTTAATTTCACTGGCCTACATTTCTCTGTTAGCTATTATAATGTTGATAATCAGGATGTTTTTTATCCGTGATTATGTCTTCTCTTTTATTGCCTGGAATTTATTTCTAGCTTGGATACCGCTACTACTCGCTTATTATCTTTATTTTTTTACCATCAAGAGGGGTACCTACCTACAAGCCATAATTTTTATATTATGGTTAATCTTTTTACCCAACGCTCCTTATCTCCTCACTGATTTTATCCATCTCTCTACCTGGTATCGGGTGCCACTATGGTATGATATGATCCTTTTCTTTACTTTTGCCTGGATTGGCCTCAGCCTAGGAGCAATTTCCCTATTTTTAGTAGAAAAATTTTTAAAAAAATCGACTCCAGCACGAATGACAGCTATCTTAATTAATTTTATTATCATCCTCTCTGGTTTTGGAATTTATTTTGGCCGTTTTATGCGCTGGAATAGCTGGGATATTTTCTTGCACCCCATTCTCGTCATGGGAGATTTGGCCAATGCTATTTTGACGCCAAAAATATTCTTTGATGTGCTCGGTTTTACTATCACTTGGTCGCTCTTTATTATGGGTAGCTATTATTTTTTTAAAAAATTACTGGCTAACCTAAAAATTTAAACTGATCAAAAAACTATGCCAAAAGATAAAATTTTTAATCTGCCAAAAAATGTTTTCTTTGCTGGTTTGACTAGTTTTTTCAATGATTTTTCCTCAGAGATGATCCTTTCCATTTTCCCGGCCTTTTTTAAGGCGGTTCTGCATTCGGGGGCAGCCTCTTTGGGCTTGGTAGAGGGATTAGCCGAAGCAAGCGCCAACTTTTTTAAAATATTTTCTGGTAAATTATCTGATAAAATAAATAAACGAAAAATATTTGCGGTACTTGGATATGGGCTATCTACAATTGTTCGACCATTTTATATTATCGCTGGCAATATTGGTGCGGTTATGGGTTTGCGCCTCACTGATCGGGTAGGCAAAGGCTTGCGCGACGCGCCTCGTGATGCCCTAATCTCCCTTTCTACTCCCACAGAGGACTTAGGGAAGGCGTTTGGATTTCATCGGGCGCTGGATACGGCTGGTGCCGTGCTTGGTCCCTTGGTCGCTTATTTTATCTTAAAAAAATTGCCTAATTCATTTAATACAGTCTTCATTACCGCCTTTATTATTGGTATCTTGGGAGTAATTTCATTTCTGTTTGTATCTGAGGTGGTGGTGAATATTGAGCAGGTAAAAAAATCATGGGGGCGTTTGTCTGATCTATCTTATCAATACAAAACTTATTTGCTCTCTACTTTTATTTTGGCCTGTGGCGCTCTCCCGATTGCGGTATTATTGCTCCATACTCAGGATGTTGGTTTTAAGCTAGCTGATATTCCTCTATTTTATATGATGTATAATCTCGCCTATGCTATTTTTTCTATCATAGCGGGAAAATTAGCCGACAAAATTGGCGACGTCTTGGTTTTGATATTAGGTTATATCTGTTTATTAGTTGGTTATCTACTTTTCAATTTTTATAATTCAGTCACCGCCTTAGTAAGCGGATTTGTAATAATCGGGCTATTCTCCGCTTTTACCGACAGTACCACTCGCTCCTATGCCGGACGAATTACCAAACCAGAAAACCGCGGGTTGGCGTTTGACTATATCAACGGCGCCGCTGGTTTTGGGGTTTTAATCTCTGGCATTGGCGGCGGCTATACTTGGCAATATCTAGGCGACAGTGTCGCTCTGATAATTGGAGCGGTGATTACCATCATTGGCTTGATTTTACTAATGTTTACTCAAATAGCACCCAAACAAAAAATAATTTAAATACAAACAGATTTTTACCAGTCTCTAATATTGACATCGTTTTTAAAAAATAATAATATTTAATTAGAAAGCCAATAACAAAAAGTAAAT
>Ga0233425_10011589_pt1 | contig 10242 bp, 8 predicted proteins | sample Watercolumn_Towu_2_FD_181712 | JGI IMG/M metagenome (GOLD analysis project Ga0233425, IMG submission 181712) | Freshwater microbial communities from Lake Towuti, South Sulawesi, Indonesia - Watercolumn_Towuti2014_140_MG | ecosystem: Environmental > Aquatic > Freshwater > Lake | place: Indonesia... | reverse complement strand
TCGGCACCAACACCGACAGCACCGGCCAGGACATGAGCAGTCTGGTGACGTGGAGTAGCAGCGATCCGGCGGTGGCGACGATTGACGGTTCGGGGATGGTCACGGCCCTCGCAGCCGGAACCGTGACGATCACGGCCAGCGAAGGCACGGTCAGCACGTCCGTGCAAATCACCGTGTCCGCTTCCGCCTCCGGCGACACGACGCCACCGTCGGCAATCCTATCCGGGCCGGACGACGGCGCCACCGTCACGGCACCGGCCGTGGTAACCGGTACCGCTACGGATGCCAATTTCCTGAAGTACATCCTGGATTTTGCCCCTGCGGGCGAGACCGTATTCACCACCCTGGCAAGCGGTACGACAGCGGTTACCGACGGAACCCTCGGCAATTTCGATCCGACCCTGCTGCTCAACGACATCTATACCCTTCGGCTGAGGGTATTTGATCAGGGGGGAAACATCAGTCAGGCCAGCATCAACGTCCAAGTCGCACGTGATCGGAAGGTCGGCAATTTCAGTATCGCATTCCAAGACCTCAACATTCCGGTGGCCGGTATTCCCATAACCGTGACCCGTGCGTACGACAGCCGCAACAAATCCTCCGGCGACTTTGGGTTTGGCTGGAGTCTGGATCTGCAGACCATTCGGATCAGGGCAGAGCGAAATCAGGGACTGGCTTGGCAGGTCAATCGAAGCGGCGGGTTTTTCCCAACCTTTAGCTTTACTCCGCTGCGTTCCCACAAGGTCAGCATCAGTCTGCCGGACGGCAAGACGGAAGAGTTCGACATGCAGCCGGATCCGGCAACGTCAGTGCTGTTCCCGTTCACCTTTCTAAATGGCATCCAGTATGTGGCACGATCTGGAACCCAAGGCAAGCTGGTCGCGCTCGACCAGCCCGACTTGCTCGCTCAGGGTAGCCAGCCCGGCGTCGTGGAACTCATGGATACGACGACCTTTACCACTTACGATGCGCCGCAGTCGTTCCAATACACCAGTCCCGAAGGCCGAGTGTTGACCTTTCAGTCGGGCAAGCTGACAAGCCTCGTCGATACCAACGGAAACTCGTTGACTTTCGGTACCAATGGAATCCTGCATTCTTCCGGGAAGGGGATTGTCTTCGTCCGCGACGCCCAGGGCCGGATCACCCAAATCACCGATCCCAATGGCAACCGGCACAGCTATTCCTACGATGGGCAAGGCAATCTGTCGAGTCATACGGACCCGCTGGGGAACATTACTCGATTCACGTACAACTTTACCCACGGTTTGCTCGAGATTCTCGACCCGCTGGGAAGAAAGGCGGCTCGAAACGACTACGACGACCAGGGACGCTTGATTCGAGTGACCGACGCCAGCGGCAACGTGATCGAAGTGACGCACGACCTGAACGCCAACCAGGAAATCGTCAAAGACCGCCTGGGGAATACCACCATCAATGAATACGACGCCGCCGGGAACCTGGTGAGAACGACGGACGCTCTGGGTGGGGTTACCCTGAGGACCTTCGACGCCCAAGGAAACCAGCTAAGCGAGACCGATCCATTAGGGAATGTGAAAACGTATACCTATGACACGCACTTCAATCGGCTCAGCGAAACCGATGGTCTGGGCCATATCACCCGTTACACCTATAACGCTCAGAATCAACTCACGTCGCTGCAGGATGCCTTAGGCCACACGACCAGCAATACCTATGACGCCAAAGGAAACCTGACCAGCATTACGGATGCGCTGGGGAATACCACGGCGAATGTGTATGACGCTGGCGGAAATTTGACCCAAACCACAGACCCAGCCGGCAACACCACCGGCTACGAACACGACGCCAACGGTAACCTGACCCAGGAAACCGACGCCTCGGGCCATGCGACCACCTACACCTACGATGCCAATGGCAACCGGCTGACAGAGACTCGCACGCGGACCCTGGCCAATGGCACGCAAGAGAGCCTCGTCACTCACTTCGACTACGACGCCCTCAACCGCCTGGTGAAGACCACCCAGCCCGACGGCTCCGTCACCCGCACCGTCTACAACGCCATTGGCAAGCAGGCCCAGACCACCGATGCGCAGAACCGGACGACGAGTTACCTCTACGACGATCAGGGCAGACTGATCAAGACCACCTACCCGGATGGAACCTTCGACAGCTCCAGCTACGACGCCGAAAGCCGCCGCCTCACCAGCACCGACCGGGCAGGGCGCATCACCCATTACGACTACGACCAACTGGGCCGGCAGAGGAAAACCACCTTCCCGGACAGCACCAGCACGTCCACGGCCTACGACAAGGCCGGCCAGGTGGAAAGCACCACCGACGCCGCCGGCCACGTCACCCGCTACGTCTACGACGATGCCGGCAGGCGGACCCAGGTCATCGACGCCACCAACACCGATCCCGCCCCGGCCTGCGGCACGGCGGGCGTCACCTGCTTTGCTTACGACGAAGCCGGCAACCAGACCCAGGTCACCGATGCCAACAACCACGGCATGGCCTTCAGCTACGACGCGGCCAACCGCCGCACAAAAGTCACCTATCCGGACAGCACGACCGACCAGACCGGTTACGACGCCCTGGGCCGCCAGACGGCCAAGACCGACCAGGCCGGTGTCACCACGCGCTTCGTTTACGACAAGCTGGGTCGGCTGATCCAGGTCATCGACGCCCGCAACACCGATCCCAACCCGCCCTGCGGCATAGAAGGCGTCACCTGCTACGGCTACGACGAACTGGGCCAGCAGATCAGCCAGACCGATGCCAACAACCACACCACCACACTTGCCTACGACAATATGGGCCGGCGCACCGGCCGCACCCTGCCGGATGGCCAGAGCGAAAGCATGAGCTACGACATCGGCGGCAATCTGGCGAGCAAGACCGACTTCAGCGGCAAGACCACCACCTTCGCCTACGACATCGACAACCGGCTCACCACCAAGACCCCGGACCCCAGCCTGGGCCAGCCGGGCATCAGCTACACCTACACCGTCACCGGCCAGCGCGCCACCATGCTAGATGCCAGCGGCCAGACCAGCTACAGCTATGACAACCGCGACCGCCTCACCCAAAAGGCCACGCCGCAAGGCACCCTCAGCTACAGCTACAACGCCGCCGGGCTACTTGCCGGCATCCAGTCCGGCCACGCCAACGGTGTCGCCATAAGCTACCAATACGACGCCCTCAACCGCCTCAGCCAGGTCACAGACCAGCAGCAGGGCGGCGTTACGACCACCTACGCCTACGACAACGTCGGCAACCTGCAGAGCTACGCCTATCCCAACGGCGTCACCCATCGTTACGCCTACAACAGCCTCAACCGGCTCACCGACCTCAAGCAAAGCCTCAACGGCACCGACCAGGCCGGCTACAGCTACACATTGGGCGCCACCGGCAACCGCTTGTCCGTCTCCGAACTGGGCGGCCGCACCGTCGGCTACGCCTACGACAGCCTCTACCGGCTGACCCGCGAAACCATCGCCAACGATCCCCACGGCATCGATGGCCAGGTCGACTACGTCTACGATCCGGTGGGCAATCGCCTTAGCCGCACCTCCACTCTGGCCGGCATCGCCAACCAGACCTTCACCTACAACAAGAACGACCAGCTCAACACCGACAGCTACGACGCCAACGGCAACACCACCGCCAGCGACGGCAAGACCTGGGCCTACGACTTCGAAAACCACCTGACCGCCCAGAACGCCGGCCAGGTTGCCATCGTCTACGACGGCGACGGCAACCGGGTCTCGGAAACGGTTGGCGGGGTGACGACCGAGTATCTGGTGGATACCTTGAATCCGACCGGGTACGCCCAGGTGCTGGAGGAGATCGTCAACGGCGAACCGGTGGTCGTTTATGGCTATGGGTTGGATTTGATTTCGCAGAACCGCAAGGCGGGGTCAAGCTGGGCGGCTAGTTACTATGGGTATGATGGGCATGGGAGTGTGCGGGATCTGACGGATGCTTCGGGCAACATTACCGATAGTTATGATTATGAGGCGTTTGGAAATGTTATAAATCGAGCAGGCAGTACGGAAAATAGTTATTTATACTCGGGAGAGCAGGTAGATCCAAATATTGGATCCTATTACTTGCGGGCAAGATACTTTGAGCAGAATTTAGGGCGCTTTCTTTCTCGAGACGCTTTTTCCGGATCGAAATACGATCCATCGACGCTCCATAAGTATCTGTATACACCCTCTGATCCTGTCAATCATACCGACCCATCTGGACAGTTTTTTGGTGGTATCGGAGGCGTAGCTATGACGATGGCAATCGGCGGCCTGGTAAATGTTGGCCTTACGATTGCCTTCAATTTAGGCAATGTTTCGGCGTCTGAGCTTTGGGGAGCTTTTGCTGTTGGCGCAATTACAGCTCCGGTCGGTGGATTGCTCACGAAAGTATTCGGACCCTTGCTCAGAGGGACTTTGCAACCGTTATTTCGATCGATCGGGACTATGGATCGCGTTGTCTTGACTGGTAGCCGAACCGCGATGGAGAAATTTTTGATAAAGGTAAGCCGGGTTTTCGTAAACACTAACAGAAATTATCCAAGGGTCGGTGATACTTTTTTGGGGAAGATCTTGCAGAGAGCCTTTCCAAACGTGGAATGGCAAATGCATCACGTGTATATCCAACAGGCTTGGTCGCGATTGGGAAGTGCGTCCCAGCTATATTCTGACGTTCTCGCAAACGAAGGACTTCGTCGGGTCGGAAATGGGTTATGGAATCTACTTCCAATACCAGCCTCTCTAAATAACGCCCTTGGCAGGACGGCGCTTGGGACTCAGATGCTGGCAACTTTCTATTATTCAATAATAGTCTTTACTCCGTATCAAATAGTCGAAGCATTAGACGGTGAAAGCGATGAATGACGATACTTCCGGCCGTCACCTTCGTGACTCAGGAGAGCTTGTTCTGTATCCAGACAAAGAGACCCAAGTTATGCTGGGCGATGTTGTCGAGACTAGAGTTTGGTTTCGCAAATATCTGGGTCGGGTAGTTTACGTGCCGGGGGTTTCGGAGCTGAACCCGGAAATGGAACGTGACGGACTCCAATGGGTGGGTGTTCGTCTCGATAGGGGAGGGTTCGTTGCGAAGGTTATAGACCCGGTAGAAAAGTATATTTTAAAGTCTCTAAAGTTGATCAGGAGAAGTAACGAAGGTTATGAGAAGCTTCGGGCCGACGAAGATCCATTCGGTGATGATTCGTTCGCGAGTCCATAAGCAAGAACCGGGGCTGTTCAAAAATAGTGTGGGCAATCGGAACAGCCGATCCTTGACCTCCTTGAGCGTAAGCGTCTAGCCCAACCGCCTACACGAAATCCGCGGGCCGTTGGTCGATGCCCGCAAGTGGGCTCTCCACTCTGATACACGAAACCGGCCGAGGGGCGGAACCGCGGGCGTGATGCGGCGTTCTCCCTTTTTTTACCCAGCCGGTCAATCGGGGTCGGAGTCCGCGAGCATTCTCATGACCCGGTACCAGGCAGCTTCGGCTTCCGGGCCGATGCGATCGAAAACCTGGGCGAAGCGGTGGCGCTGGGAGCCGGAGAGCTCCTGCTCGAGGGTGCGGCCCTGATCGGTCAGGCTGAGCCGCTTGAGCCGCTTGTCACGGCTGTCGGCTTCGATCTGTATCAGGTTGAGGTCGAGCAGCTGCTTGAGGGGGCGGTTCAGGTATTGCTTGCTGACCCCGAGGATGCGCAGCAGGTCGGTGATGCTGCAGGCGGGCCGGTGCCGCAGGAAGTACATCATGCGGTGGTGGATCCGGGACAGCCCCATTTCGGCGAGGCGTTGGTCCGGTTTGGCGACCACCGCGCGAAAGGCGAAGTACAGGGCTTCCAGCGCCCGGTTCAGCTCGGCTTCGCGGGGGTCGGTGTCGGGGTTTGCGTCAACCATGTTGACATGCTAGCAAGGGATGGATAACGTAAAAAGTCAATGAAATTGACCTTCCCGCAGGGAGGCATGCTCGCTTCTGCGCCGGCAGCAGCCGTCCGCTGGCCTGTGCCCAAAGGTGGCCGCACTCTATCCCTGCCCGGTGGAGATAGAATGAAGCAGGACTCCCGCGTCGCCACGCTCGGCCACAGCTGCGACATGCTGGGGATCGCCACCAGCCTGGTGGCCAGCACGGAATTCAACGAACATCCGCTTCCCCTTCATCTGCACGGTACCCGGGAAACCAACACCGGCCTGTTCCGGACGCTGGACCGCGCGCCCGATCAGGCGCGGGCCTCCACCAATTTTCAGGACTACATGAGCCTGGTGGTCGTCGCAACGGTTAATCGTGGCGAGGACGCCGACACCGCCGGCGCCCTCGCCGGTATGCTGGCTGGCGCCTGTTACGGGCTGGGATCGATCCCCGGGCACTGGCTGGCGGTGCTGGACCCCATGGTAGTCGATGCCATCCGGACCCAGGTCGAGGTGCTGCTGGCCTTGGTTTGATCCGTCCGCGGCGGCGCCGGGTCAGCCGTGGCGCTTGCCGAACTGCCTGGAAGTCTTGGGGTTGCGGAATACCAGCGGCTTGGCCTCGACCATGTCGGCCGCCGCCTTGGCCACCGCCTGGGCGACCCGCTGGTGGTGGGGGGAGAGGCTGCAGACGGGGTCGGTGGCGGCCATGTCGCCGGTCAGCAGGTAGGCCTGGCAGCGGCAGCCGCCGAAGTCCTTGGCTTTCTCCGGGCACGAGCGGCAGGGTTCCTGCATCCATTCGAAGCCGCGGAAGCGGTTGAAAGCCTCCGAATTCATCCAGATGTCCTCCACGCTCCTGTCCTGGACGTTGGGGCAGTTCAGCCCCGGCAGGTCGCGGGCGGAATGGCAGGGCAGGGCGGTGCCGTCCGGGGCGATGGTGAGGAATGTGGTTCCCCAGCCGTTCATGCAGGCCTTGGGCCGGTCTTCGTAGAAGTCCGGCACCACGTAGTAGATCTTCATTCGGCCCTTGAGGCGTTCCTTGTATTCCCGAGCGATGGCTTCCGCCACCTCGAACTGTTCCCGGGTCGGCAGCAGCTGGTCGCGGTTGACGTGGGCATAGCCGTAGTACTGGGTGTTGGCCAGTTCCAGGTAGTCGGCGTCCAGTTCCACGGCCATTTCCAGAATCTCCCGCATCTGGTGGATGTTCTGGCGGTGGATGACGACGCACAGCACCATGGGATAGCCGTGCTTCTTCACCAGCCGGGCGACTTCCTTCTTGTGCTCGTAGGACTCGGTGCCGGCCAGGAAGTCGTTGAGGGTCTGGTCCGGCGACTGGATGCTGACCTGGATGTGGTCCAGTCCCGCCTCCTTGAGGCCGGCGATGCGAGCCTCGCCGAGGCCGTAGCCGGATGTGATCAGATTGCTGTAATAGCCCAGCTCGCGGGCATGGCGGACGAGGATCTCCAAATCCTTGCGGGTCAGCGGTTCGCCGCCGGAAAGCCCGAGTTGCACCGCTCCCATGGCGCGCGCCTGGCTCAGCACCCGCAGCCAGTCGCCGGTGCTCAGCTCATCCGGGTAGTCGGCGTAGTCGACCGGGTTGGCGCAATAGGGGCATTGGAGGGGGCAGCTGTAGGTCAGTTCCGCCAGCAGCCAGCGGGGCTTACTGATTGGGGAGTTGTCGGATCCAGCCATTTGCCAGCGCGGCCTCGAGCAGGGTGCGGATGTCCTGGGTCAGACCGGTGGTCTGGTACTGCCGTTCCAGTTCTTCGACGATCCCGGCGAGATTGCGGCTGCCGTCACACAGGCCGAGGATGGCCGCGGCGGTGGCATTGAGCTCCACCAGTCCCTCCGGGTAGAGGATGACGTGGCGCTGCTGGGCTTCCTCCCACTGCAGCCGGTGCAGGGGAGAGAAGGCCAGCAGCCGGTCGGGATCCAGGCTCATGGGATGTTAAAGTAGGGCGGTTTCTTGTCGATGTAGGCCAGCCACATGGCGTCCAGCACGGTCCACAGGATGTCCAGCTTGAACTGCAGGATGTCCAGGGCGCGCTGCTGCTGTTCGCGGGTCCGGAAGTGATCGAGGGTGATGGCGAGGCCGTGCTCCACGTCGCGGCTGGCCTGGGTCACGCGCTTGCGGAAATAGGCCAGACCTTCCGGCTCGATCCAGGGGTAGCGCTCCGGCCAGCCGGCCAGGCGCTGCTTGTGGATGGTGGGGGCGAACATCTCGGTCAGCGACGAGCAGGCCGCTTCCTGCCAGGTGGCGTTGCGGGCGAAGTTGACGTAGGCGTCCACCGCGAACCGCACGCCGGGCAGCACGTGTTGCAGCGACCACAGCTCCTCCCGCGGAATGCCCACGGCGATGCCGAGCCGGGTCCAGGCCTCGATCCCGCCGTCGTCCTCGCCCCAGCCGTCGTGGTCGTGGACGCGCTGGATCCAGATGCGGCGGGTGTCCCGGTCCGGGCAATTGGCCAGGATGTTGGCATCCTTCACCGGGATTTTGATCTGGTAGTAGAAGCGGTTGGCGACCCAGCCCTGGATCTGATCGCGGTTGAGCTGGCCGTCCCGCATCAGTTCGTGGTAGGGATGGCTGATGTGGTAGTACTTCTCCTTGGCGCGCAGCTGCGCTTCGAATTCTTCCCGGGTCCAGGCTGGTTGTTCTGCGGTCATTGTGCCCTCACAAGGTGATTTCCATGCCGTCGAAGGAAACTTCGATGCCGGCAGCGTCGAGCGCTTTGCGCTCGGGCGCATCCTCGTCCAGAATGGGGTTGGTATTGTTGATATGAATCAATATTTTCCGGCCGTGGGCATGGGTCTCCAGCACTTCCATCATGCCGCCGGCGCCGGACTGGGGGAGGTGGCCCAGGTCGAGGGACAGCTTGTCGGCGATGCCCGCCTTCCCCATCTCGTCGTTCTGCCAGAAGGTGCCGTCCACCAGCACGCAGTCGGCCGCCGCCATGGCGGCCGCCACCTGGGGCTCGACGGCGCCCAGCCCCGGCGCGTAGTAGAGCTTGCGGCCGGTGGAGATCTGCTCGATGACGACGCCGATGTTGTCGCCGGGGTGGGGGTCGTGGCGGTGCGGCGAATAGGGCGGCGCCTTGCTGATGAGGGCGTGGCTGCGGAAGCTCAGGTCGTCGATGGCGGGGATGGTGAAGGCGCTGCCGTCCAGGGGAAGCGGGTAGTGGTTGACCTTGCAGTAGTGCTCCAGCATGTGGAACAGCGGGAAGCCGCTGGTGAGATCGCGCCGCACCGGTTCGCTGCAATAGACTTCCAGCGGCCGGGTGGACTCCCGCAGCATCAGCAGCCCGGTGGTATGGTCGATCTGGCTGTCGATCAGCAGAATCGCCTGGATCCCGGTGTCGCGCACGCCGCGCCGCGGATGGCTGGCGAGAAAGTTCTCCAGCTGGCTGCGGATGTCGGGGGAGGCGTTGAACAGCACCCAGTTCTCGCCATCGCTGCTGACCGCGATGGACGACTGGGTGCGTCTGACCCCCCGCATGGTGCCGGCGCGGATGCGCTTGCAATTGACGCAATTGCAATTCCATTGCGGGAAACCGCCCCCGGCTCCGGACCCCAAGACTCGGATATGCATGGCGAAAAACCCCGGAAATGAAAAGCGGGGCTACACCCTCGTGTAAGCCCCGCTTTTCCAGCGAGCCCGAATTAACGGTTGTAGATGTACATCGTCACTTCGAAGCCGAAACGCAGATCGTTGTAGCTCGGGGTTTCCCACTTCATATCGTCTACCTCCAGGGTCTCATTGTCAGGGGCGGGTCGCGGCTATTGGACCTCGCACTTCAGTATACGTTTCACCCTCGTCGGACGCAACGGTGTGTAAAGGCCTCAGATCCGGCCACCCGCAGCGCCGGGAACGCCGCTCCGGGTGGGGCCTTGCGGCGCGGGAGATTTTCCTGGAATCCGCCGCTTTCCATCGTTCTGCGCAGGAGTGGGCGGGTAGCGCCCCGATGCCGTTGACATATCCAACCCTTTCCATGAACCTGCGGCCCATGGCCGCCTCATTTTCCCTTCTTCCCCTGGCAGAAGGTGGCCCGAAGGGCCGGATGAGGGAGAGAGGCAACTCGGTTCCAGGACACCATGCAGGGGCCGTGGGGCCGAGTGGTCTCTCCCTCCGGGAAAGGGCAGGGTGAGGGCCGAAGCGCCGGATGTTCCGAAGAGGTCGTCGCAAGCGCGAAGCGCCAGTACCCTCACCCTAAGTCCCAATGCCGTTAAGTTAAGGTTCTTTCGTGGTAGAATTGCGCTGTATTCGTTTGAAAAGACAGGAGAAATCATGAAACCCACCTTGCAGGCTTCATGCCAGCCTCTTAGCCCATCTTGCTGATCTCATTC
>Ga0233425_10011587_pt1 | contig 10243 bp, 3 predicted proteins | sample Watercolumn_Towu_2_FD_181712 | JGI IMG/M metagenome (GOLD analysis project Ga0233425, IMG submission 181712) | Freshwater microbial communities from Lake Towuti, South Sulawesi, Indonesia - Watercolumn_Towuti2014_140_MG | ecosystem: Environmental > Aquatic > Freshwater > Lake | place: Indonesia... | reverse complement strand
CGGAAAAGCGAAAGGCCTTCCTCGTAGACCATATCAAATTCGGTCCTCTCGCCGGGGAGAAGCTCAAATATCCTTATCGCCTTCTTCTTGCCCTTAACCCTAACCATATCAAGCTCCCTGACATTGAGCCTGCCGTCAAGCTTCTCTTTCGTAAACTCGCTGATTATGATCTCGGTCCCGTACAGCTTGCTCAGGGGTTCAAGGCGCGATGCGAGGTTTACATTGTCGCCGATCACCGTAAAATTGAACCTCTCCTCAGAACCCATATTCCCTGCCATCACACTGCCGGTATTTATACCTATGCGCATCGAAAGCCTGAACCCTGGAACTGATATCTTATCTGAGAGCTCGTGCATCTTCCTCTGCATCTCTATTGCTGCAACACAGGCATGGTATGCATGGTCAGGGTCTTCGGCAGGAGTGCCCCACAAGGCCATGATCGCATCGCCTATGAATTTGTCGAGCGTGCCGCCATGGTTGAATATAATCCTGGTCATATCTGTTGCATAGCTGTTCAGGAGCGAGACGACCTCTTCAGGGTCTCTTGTCTCAGAGAACTCGGTGAATCCGGCAAGGTCTGTAAAGAGCACAGTGGCTTCCACCCTGTCTCCGCCAAGTTTAAGCCTGTCAGGGTTTTCGAGCACCTTATTGGCGACCTGCGGAGAGATGTATAAAGAGAAGACGTTCCTGAGATAACGCCTTTTCTTCTCTATGCCGACATAGCTCATGACGCCTGAGGCTGTAAAGTTGATAAGCATTGCGAAAATAGGCGCAAAGAAGGGCAGGAACAGGCCTATCCCCTTGAAAAGCAGGTAAGAACCGACAACATACATACCAAGCAATGCGACACTGATGCCAATGCTCCTTACAGGAGTCCACTGCAGATTCAGGGCCGTCAGTATGGCGGCAAGCAGGACAAGAAACAGGGCTGACTCAATATTTTTCAGCCCGGTCACGAAATCCTTTCTCATCAGTGAGATCAGCATGTTCGCATGGATCTCTATGCCGGGGGTGAGCTTTTCTGTAGATATATAGTATGGCGTTGCGAACATATCCACCCCGCGTACAGGGCTGGGAGGAGTGAGATGGAGCCTCGTCCTTGTCTCTGCTGTCTTTGTGCCGCCGTCGGTCTGGCCGGAGCGTTTTCCGACAAGGACTATCTTGTTTCTGAAAGTATCAGGCGGCAGAAAGACCTCAGGCTGAAGTGCCTGGAAATATGAGACATAAGGTATCTTGTGCTCAGGGCTTATGAAATGCACCATCTTTCTGTGGTCAGGGACCATTCCTATATGCAGCATATTGAGACCGGCAGCCTCAAATGAGAGCGCATCCGCATTGCCCCAATAGAACCTGCGGACAACATTGTCACGGTCAAGAGGGATAGAGGATATGCCATAAGATGCGCCGGCATCGAGCAGCTCATCGATCGGTTTTATAAGGACGCTCTGGGTGATCTTTTCAGACCTGAAGATCTCGACATCTGCGGCAAGGAGAACATTCCCTGAACTTCGTATCGCAGCAGCAAGGACTGAATCCTCAGCCGGAGATGATGGATCAGAGAATATTATGTCCATAAAGACAGCTCTGGCTCCTGCCTCCTTCAGCACACTGATCAGCCTGCCGTGAATGCTCCTCGGCCATGGCCATGGCCTGTTCAGTTCGAAGAAGGATTCCTCGTCAATGCCAACAATAACAATATCTGAAGGCGGAACAGAAGAACCACGCTCTGACGAATAAAGGTCATAGACCTTCATGTCAATATGCCGGCCAAAGGTAAAATGAAGCAGGACTGCAATAACTGCAGTCAGAGCAGTGACAGCAATGAACCGTTTCACATCAGAGTCTGTACTCTAACCTGAACGCAACTGTAGTGCCCTGTCCGGGCAGAGTGCCGCCATACCAGTAGTAGGGATGGTCTGCTGTTTCGTATTTCCGGTTGAACAGATTGTAGACCCCTACTGAAGCCATGATCTTCTTTTTGCAAAACTCCTTCTGCAGATAGAGATCCGTGCTGAACAGCTCCTTGACCCTTATGGTATTGTCAGTGTCAGCATATCTCTGGCCTGTATAGGACTCTCTCACTGTGAAATATGTCTCGCTCGGGTGCACATAGGTAAGCCTTGCCTCGGCAGAATGCTGCGGAATGCCGTAAAGCGCATGTCCTGAGCCGTCCAGCACACGGCTGTCGTTGAAGTGGTATCTGAGCGAGGCGGCCAGATGCTTTCCTATTATCTGGTTGATTCCGACTCTCGCATACCAGAGCTGGGATGCGCCTGCCTGAAGCACATCGCTCAGCTTCTCATGCCCGCCCAGGACCCTTATAAAGGTGTTCTTCCCGATCTCATATTCGATGCTTGCCTGGATGTCCCTCGCCTCGCTGAATGCTATGTCAAATGTCGGCGGAACAAGGCCTGCAGCTCCTACAGGTGCCATCTCGCCCAGGAATCCGGTGGTCGATCTCTTCTGGTATGCCATCCTGAAGACGCCCCTGTCACCAATATTGATCGCAACCCCTATCCTCGGGGATATCCTGTTCTTGTTGGCACTGGCTTCCATGCCAAAGCTCAGCGGCATGCCCAGGAACACATCTTCGAGCCCGAAATACTGATATGGCTTATAATGGGAGAAGAAGAGACCTGCATCGATCGTAATATCCTTTGTTACTGACCATCTGTCATAGACATGCAGATTTGTTGCCCTTGTATACATGGCGCTCTTGAGCGTCTCATACCATATCGGGAAGAGTATCGGCCAGAACTCGTCAGATACCAGTTTGACCTCGCTGTGGTCAATGCCGTATGACACCTGATGGTCCTCGAGCAGCGTAAATACATGCTTGATGCCGAAGGCTATATTGAAGATCCTGCTCTTCATGTCAAGAAAGCCTGAGGGGTCAGTGTACCCGTCAGGGTTTTCGAGATTGGTGTTGCTCTGCAGATACCTTGCGCTTGCGAGTATGTGCGATTCAGGGCCGAGGCGTTTGTGGTATCCTGCCTGGATCCAGTAAAGGTTGTCCTCAACCCTCTGGTTATCATCAGGCGTAAAGCCGTACTCTGCTGCCCAGCTGAGCCACTGGGATGCCTTCGTGGTCACTCCTGTCCTGTCCTTTGAATAACCGATATCGAGATATAGGTCATGGTCATATCTCGGCCTGTAGCCAAGGACGATGTTGGCGCCTGCAGACCTGTAGCTGCTGTTCTCGAGATGTCCTGAATCCTTATCGCTGCTGACACTGGCCCAGTAGGTGAGAGGGAATCTGCTGCCGAAATCTCCGCTCGCTGTCATATCTATGCCGTGTGATTCAGAATCGCCTGCAGCATATGACCCGCCAAAGGTTATGTAATGGCCGGGCTTGTTGATGAGCGTCCTGTACCTGTTGGAAAAGTTCAGGGAGTTTACATTGAGAATATATCCCTGAAGGTACTCGCTGCTTGCCGGGCCAAAATACTCATTGAATCCCTGAAGTGCGCTAACCTCTCCTATCTTGTCATATGCAAGCGCCACCCCGAGATGGCTTGTGTTGCTGTAAGGGTTCACATATAGGGCCTTCTGGGCGTAAAAAAGCGACCATTCAGCAAGATCAAGAAAATCGAGGCCGTAGTTCAGCGACATTGACCCGTTCTTGGCGCTTTCGAGCAGCGCCTCGCCTGATGCCTTTCTGTAAGGGAGAAGTTCCTTCACCTTGCGTGACTCCTCAATAGCTTCAACAGGCATGAACAGGTCGTTATAGATGGTGCTTGCAAGCTGGTGGGGCGTGGAATCGAGGGGGTCGCATTCCTCTGCCCTCTTGAGCTCGTCAAGCGCTGCGCTGACATTATGGTTCTGATAATGCGCGATGGCGAGCATTGAATGTATCTCTGAAAGGTTCGGCTCGAACATGCTCGCTTTGGTAAGTTCCTTCAGCGCCTCCTCAGTCCTGCCCTCCTTCAGGAGCACAATTCCCTCACCAAGATATGCCCTCGAAAATGAAGGGTCGAGGGTTACGGCCCTGCTGAACTCTGCCCTTGCCTCATCGATCCTGTTTATGTCGGCAAGAAGACGCCCGTAGTTGTAATGGTGCACGGCATTTGAAGGTGAAAGGTCAAGCGCCTGCTTTATAAGCTGCAATGCCTCCTCTATATGGCCCTGCTCTCTCATCAGATCTGCAAGAGTTGATACAGCCTCGTCATTTCTGGGGTCGAGCTGCATCGCCCTTCTGAGGGCATCCTCGGACCTCTTCGAATCACCAGTCACATACCTGTGGTAGAAGCCCGTCTTCTCGATCCCCTCTGATGAATCAGGGGTCCTGGCAAGAAGCTGGTCAATGGCCCTTACTGCATCTTCAGGCTTGTTCAGTATGAAGTATATGTCAGCCTTGAAGGCCAGTATTTCCGGAGAACCCGGGATCTTCTCGAGGCCCTCGTCACACTCCCTGAGGGCTGCCGCATAGTCTCCAAGCGAGGTATAAAGATACGACTGAAATATGTACGGCAGAGGGTCCTGAGGGAAAAGCTGGCGTGCATGTCTGAGCTCCATGGCAGCGTCATCAAGCACATTCCGTGACAGCAGCAGATACGCCCTTCCCATAAGCGCTGCGAGGGTCTCTTTTGCTGCGGCGGATCTTTCAAAAAGCTGGCCGGCCTTTTCTGCATCTCCCTTTTTGAGTGCAATAAAACCGAGGCCGGCAAGGGCATTGGCATCTGATTGATCCTGCGTCAGCCTTGCATTAAATGCCGCTTCGCTCTCATCAAGACGGGATTCGTTGAACAGGGCCTCTGCTGTGCCGGCCGCTGCATTTCTGAACTTTATGAACCTGAGCAGCTTCTTTTCAGAAAGGTAATAGGTCCACTGTATCCTGTCCCTCGGATTTATGACTATGCTCTTGACAGGGGCCTGGTTCCCCACAACAACACCCTGTTCGTTCTTGCCGACCATTACAGATCCGGCTTCGTTCGAGACCTGAACCTGTCCTTCAGATACAAGTACCTTAGACTCATTCCCCTTCACGGATATGCTCCACTCAGTGCCCCTAATGGAAGCGGTGGCATTCGGTGTCTCAATATCAAGGCCGCCGGATCCCTTTGACCTCGTCCAGACCTCGCCTGATTCAAGCCTCAGAAGGGTCTTCAGCGCCCCTGACTTTTCCTTGCCGGGGCCGGTCTCTTTTATGACTACCGTGCTGTTGCTTGCGATCTTGAGCTGCGTCTCGGGATCGATTATTATGGAGGCCCTTCCGCTCTGGCCGGTCCTTATAACGTCTCCGACCGCAAGCTCCTGTTTAGCCTGTGCAGCCCTGAATGCCTGTTCATTGACAAGCCTGAGCGATACCTCTCCTGTTATGAAGACTATCTCTCCTACATGACGGGACCTTTTTTCTGCTGCATCTCCGGCTGAGGAATTAATGAGAATAAGGAAAAGAAGCGCAACTACCCTGATTGATTTAAGATATGGCAATGCAGGTCTGGAATATATGGCAGTCAGCATGCTTAACCCCCTCTGCCGCGATTATTTACTGATATTTTAAGCGATTATACCATAATCCCGGGGATTGGGGGCAGAAGGCGGACATGAAACAACATACAATAACAGCTGATCATTAAGGCAGGATCGTAATATCAGAACCCTGCTACTGCAACCCTCGCCATATTCACGAACATTGAAGGCATAATGCCTATGAAGAGGACAGCTGCAGCAGTGACGGCAAGGGCAAGACCAATCCCTGAGGTTGCATTAAGTTCAACTGCTTTTCTTGGCTCCTTCATATACATGAGCATCACTATCCTGAGGTAGAAGTAGGCAGAGATTGCGCTGAAGAGCACTGCGACTATCACAAGCCATGTATAGCCTGCGCTTATAGCTGACATGAAGAGGTAGAACTTGCCCATAAAGCCGGCTGTAGGCGGAATGCCCGTAAGAGAGAACATGAAGATGAGCATGAGCGCTGCAGCCATTGGATGGGTCTTTGCGAGCCCCTCGAAGTCCGTGATATCCTCGCCCCTGAACTTCTCTGTCCTGAGCATGGTAATCACCCCGAATGCACCTATGTTCATGAACGCATAGATGAGCATGTAGTTGAGCACGCTGGCAAGGCTGTCAGGCGTGCCGGAGATGATGCCGACCATCATGTAACCTGCATGTGCTATGGACGAATAGGCAAGCATTCTCTTGATATTGGTCTGCGAAAGGGCAACTATGTTGCCGACAGCCATTGTGAGTATCGATATCGGTATCAGAACGGCTGCCCAGTCCATCCTCGCTGATCCAAAGGCAACAAGAAAGACCCTGCCCATAACGGCAAAGCCGGCAGCCTTCGGCCCGACAGACATGAAGGCAGTGACAGGGGTCGGAGCTCCTTCGTATGCGTCAGGCGCCCACATATGGAATGGGACAGCTGCGATCTTGAACGAAAAGGCAACTGCAAACATCACCATAGATAAGATTAGCATTGGGTTGCCTGATATGTTATTGGCAGCAATATATGATGCAATGTCCCTGAGGTTGGTGGTGCCAGTAAGGCCATAGATCATCGCAGTACCGTAAAGAAGTATTGCGGATGCAAAGGCGCCGAGAAGGAGATACTTCATGGCAGCCTCGTTAGACCTGACATCATAGCGGATGAACCCGGCAAGCACATATGTGCTGAGCGCCATAAGCTCAAGGCCAAGGTAGAGCACTATGATGTCCCCGGCAGAGGCCATTATCATCATCCCCAATGTTGAAAAGAGGATGAGGGAATAATACTCGCCGAAGTTTATCCTGAGGGTTTCGAGATATCTTGATGATATCAGAACGGTCAATATCATATTGACGATGAATATCAGTTTGAAAAAGGTGCTGTACCCGTCAGAGATGAACATGCCGCCAAAGGTTGTGCCCATTGAGCCGACAAGAGTGAAGGACAGAAGTCCTGCGGTCAGGATGGTCATGAAGGCAAGGGTCTCCTTGCGTTTTATAACCAGTTCTGCCATAAGCATGATGACAGCAATTATGGTCATCGTTATCTCCGGCATCACCGGTCTGAGATTCGGCATTGTAAAGGGCATCAAAAATCCTCCGGTCTCATCTCAAGATCTCTGCAATGATATTAGAGGCGACCACCGGACCGCCTGAACCATTCACCCTGTCAAGGAGATGCTGCACTGACGGATGCATAAAGCTCAGGAATGTGTTCGGGTATATACCGATCCAGAGTATAAGTATCACCATGGGCATAAGCGCCATAAGCTCGCGCATGTTCAGGTCCGGCAGGCCTTCAACCTTCGGGCTGACCTCCATGAAGAATACCCTCTGGTAAAGCCAGAGCATATAACCTGCGCCTATGATGATGCCTGAGGCAGAGAGAACGCCTGCCCACTGGCTCGCCTTGAAACCTCCGAGCAGTATAAGGAACTCGCCGACAAAACCGTTGGTCGCCGGCAGTCCTATTGAAGCAAAAGTAAATAATATGAAGAGCGAAGCATATACCGGCATCACAGATGCCACGCCGCCGTAATCCGCTATCACCCTTGTATGGGTCCTGTCATAGATTATTCCGACGCTGAGGAAGAGGGCACCGGTAACAATGCCGTGGTTGAGCATCTGGAGTATGCCGCCCTCCATGCCCTGAATGTTAAGTGCGAATATGCCGAGGGTAACAAAACCCATATGGCTGACAGAGCTGTATGCTATAAGCCTCTTAAGGTCAGTCTGTGCGAGACATATGACACCGCCGTAGATTATCGCTATCACCGAGAGGGCAAGCATTACAGGCGTCATAGCGCGTGATGCATCAGGCAGGAACGGCATCGAGAACCTCAAAAAGCCATATGCACCCATCTTGATAAGAACTGCAGCAAGGATCACACTGCCTGCAGTGGGCGCCTCTGTATGCGCATCAGGCAGCCAGGTATGCACAGGGAACATCGGCACCTTCACGGCAAAGGCAGCAAAGAAGGCCCAGAAGAGTATGAGCTGCATCTTGTAGGGATATGCCTTTGTCATGAGCTCAAGTATATTGAATGTCCTGCCTGCATAGAGGTAGAGCACGATTATTCCGACAAGCATCAGTACGCTGCCGACGAGAGTATACAAGAAGAACTTCACTGCTGCATAGACCCTGTTGGGCCCGCCCCATACACCTATCAGCAGATACATCGGAATAAGCATGGCCTCCCAGAAGACATAGAAGAGCATCATATCGAGCGAGCAGAATACGCCTATCATTGCGCTCTCCATGACAAGGAGAGAGATGAAGAACTCTTTGGTCTTGTTCTTTACTGATTCCCAGGATATAAGGACGCAGAGTATTGTCACAAGCGTAGACAGAAGCACGAAAAGCACGCTTATGCCGTCGAGACCAAGATGATAGTTCATATTCAGATACGGTATCCATGCATGCTTCTCGACGAACTGCATCATGTATGTTGTCTTGTCAAAAGCGGTGAAGAGCGGGAGCGAAAGCAGAAAGGCGACGATGCTCGTCAGGAGCGCAACCGACCTGACTGCCTGGACATTCTCCCTCTTTATGAAGAGTATGAAAGCCGCCCCTGCAAGCGGGAGGAATATCAGCATGCTCAGTATAGGAAAGCCAAGTGCGTTATTTATATTCTGTTCCATCATCTACCTCAGAAACATTATAACAACAAGGATCAGAAGCCCTGTCGCCATGATCGTTGCGTAATGCTGTGTCAGGCCGGTCTGCATTTTTCTCATGCCTGAGCTCAGTGCGGCAATGGCATTCGGCACGCCATTGACTATTGCCTCTATGATCCTTGCATCCGTGACCCCGATCAGCACATTCTTTGCGAGCCAGACCGTCGGCCTGACGATCATAAAGCTGTAAAGCTCATCCACATAGTATTTATTGAAGAGCACCCTGTGGACTGCGCTGAACTGCAGTGCTATCTTTCCTGGCAGATCAGGGCGCTTGATGTACATAAACCACGCAAGCACGATACCGGCAGCTCCTACTGCTACGGATCCCAGCATGATTGCTATTTCCTCTCCATGAGTTCCGTGTCCTTCAGGATGGCCGAGTACAGGCTTCATGAATTCTGCTATGCCGTTATGTATGCCGAGCGGTTCGCCTATCAGCGCAGGTATGCCTACCCAGCCTGATGCGACCGCACCAATGCAGAGAATCATCAGGGGAACCGTCATGGTCTTTGGCGATTCATGAAGATGGTGTTCCTGCTCATGAGTGCCGCGGAACGAGCCATGGAATGTAAGGAATATAAGTCTAAATGAATAGAAGGCTGTAAGGAATGCCACAAATGTGCCCATAAGCCAGACTATCTTGCCTACAGGGCTTGGGCCTGAATATGCCATCCAGAGTATCTCGTCCTTGCTGAAGAATCCGGCAAGCCCCGGAACACCTGCAATACTGAAAGAGGCGATAAGCATTGTTATATAGGTAACAGGCATATACTTTTTGAGGTTGCCCATCTTCTGGATATCGAGTTCTCCGCCCATTGCATGCATGACGCTTCCTGCGCAGAGGAAGAGAAGCGCCTTGAAGAATGCATGGGTATAGAGGTGAAACACACCTGCAGTGTATGCTCCAACACCGCAGGCGAGGAACATGTAGCCGAGCTGGCTTACTGTCGAATATGCGATGATCCGCTTCAGATCGTTCTGAACAAGTCCTATGGTTGCCGCAAAGAGCGAGGTGATGGCACCTGTGAGAGCAACTACAACCATGGCAGTCTCTGAGAGGCTGAATATGGGATTGCACCTCGCAACAAGGAAAACTCCGGCAGTGACCATTGTAGCTGCATGGATCAGGGCGCTGACAGGTGTGGGGCCTTCCATTGCATCAGGCAGCCATACATGAAGCGGCATCTGTGCAGACTTGCCTATTGAGCCGCAGAAGAGCAGAAGCGCTATCAGGGTCATCAGATGCACATCAAACCCGAGGAAATTGACCATTGCGTTCTCGAAGTTGTGCACCTGGCTGAAGACCGGCTCATAATAGACATTCCCGAATGTCAGGAATATCATGAAAATGCCGAGACCGAACCCGAAGTCGCCGAACCTGTTTACGATAAATGCCTTCTTGCCTGCATCCGATGCTGACTTCTTGTTGAAATAGTAGCCGATCAGGAAGTAGGAGCAGAGACCAACGCCTTCCCATCCGAAGTAGAGCTGGAGGAAGTTGTTTGCCATGACAAGCATAAGCATCGAGAAGGTGAAGAGGCTCAGATATGAGAAGAACCTGTAATAGCCGTCATCGCCATGCATGTAGCCTACCGAATAGATATGGATCAGCGTGCTGCAGGTCGTTACA
>Ga0233425_10011586_pt1 | contig 10244 bp, 6 predicted proteins | sample Watercolumn_Towu_2_FD_181712 | JGI IMG/M metagenome (GOLD analysis project Ga0233425, IMG submission 181712) | Freshwater microbial communities from Lake Towuti, South Sulawesi, Indonesia - Watercolumn_Towuti2014_140_MG | ecosystem: Environmental > Aquatic > Freshwater > Lake | place: Indonesia... | reverse complement strand
CACGTGGCGTCGAGCCTCAGCCCCAGCCGCTGCTGCGCGCGGCGATCTCCTTGCTCTGCCCCTGAGACGGTTCGGGCCCACCCCGACAAAGGGGTGGGCCGGGATGCCCTCGGTGGGCTTGGCAGCGGCAGCGTCGTGGGCACGGAGGCGAGCGAAGTGAGAGGAGCACGTCATGGCTGGATCGGGACGCGCGAAACGCCTGCTCATCGGCATGCTGCAGAAACGCATCGGCGAAGCTCGGCTCGACGAGGTGCCCGACTCGCGCTCGGGAAGGGCTCAGGTCGGTCGCGTGCTCCGCTTCAGTCCTGGTCCGGCTCGCCGCGTCCGCCGGCGCCATCTTCGGGGTCCTGGCCGTCGCCGCCGCCGCCCTCCTCGGGTGCTTCACCGGCTCCAGCGCCGCCTTCGACGCCCGGCGGCAGCACGCTCTCGTCGTCGAGCCCGGACGAGCTCTCGCTCATCGCCTCCATGGCGACGACGCGCTCGCCCTCCTCGACGGTCATCACCTTCACGCCTTGGGCGTTGCGGCCCGTCTCGCGGATCTCGGACACCGTGGTGCGGATGGTCTGCCCGCGATCGGTGATCAGCATCACCTCGTCGCCCTCCATCACCAGGGCGATGCCGACGACCGGTCCGTTGCGGTCGCTGGCGTCGATGAGGATGATGCCCTTGCCGCCGCGGTTCTGCTGGCGGAACTCCTCGAGCGGGGTGCGCTTGCCGTAGCCACGCTCGCACACCGCCAACACCTGCGTGCGCTGCGGGTCGGTGGCCGCGAAGCCGACGACTTGATCGCCCTCCTCGAGCTCGATGGCCTTCACGCCAGCGGCGCCGCGTCCCATGGGGCGCACCTGCTGCTCGTCGAAGCGGATGCTCTTGCCGCTCTTGGTCGCGATCAGGAACTCGCGGGAGCCGTCGGTGACGGTGGCCGAGAGCAGGTGGTCGTCCTCGGCGATCTTCACGCCGATGATGCCCTTCTCGCGGTAGTTCTCGTACTCGACGACCTCGGTCTTCTTGATTTGGCCGCCCGTGGTCAGCGTCGTCACGAACAGGCCCTCCTGGAAGCCGGGCACGGGCGTGATCGCGCGGATGCGCTCGCCCTCCTCGACGCCCAGAAAATTCACGATGGCGCGACCCTTGGCCTGGCGTGCGGCGAGCGGGATCTCGTACACCTTTTTAACGTACAGCTTGCCCGCGTCGCTGAAGAAGAACACGAAGCTGTGGGTGGAGGCGACGAATAGCTGGTTGACGAAGTCGTCGTCCCGGGCCTCCATGCCCGTCTTGCCCTTGCCGCCGCGCTTCTGCGCCTTGTAGTCGTTGAGCGCGGTGCGCTTGATGTAGCCCTGGTGGGAAATCGTCACCACCATGGGCTCTTCTTGGATCAGATCCTCGATCTGGATCTCGGCCTCGTCCTCGACGATCTGCGTGCGGCGCGGCTCGGCGTGCTTGTCGCGCACCTCGCGCAGCTCCCTCACGATCAGCTCCATCAGGAGCTTCTCGTCGGCCAGGATGGCGCGCAGGCGCGTGATCTCGTCGGCGAGGGTGCCGTACTCTGCGGCGAGCTTCTCGTATTCGAGCCCGGTGAGCTTCGCGAGGCGCATCTCCAAGATGGCCTTCGCCTGCCGCTCGGAGAGCCGGTAGTCCTTGATGGCCGCGGCCGCCTGGATCTCGGCCTCCGGCCGGCCAGCGCGGCGCACGAACTCCTCGAGACCGGCGAGCGGCAGCGCCATCAAGCGCGCCTTCGCCTCGTCGCTGTCGCGCGACGAGCGGATGGTCTTGATCACGAGGTCGACCTCGGTGACCGCCATGCCGAGGCCTTCGACGATCTCCTTCTGGGACTCGGCCTGGGCGAGCTCGTAGCGCGTGCGCCGGCTCACCACTTCGCGCCGGTGCTCGACGAACTGCACCAGCGTCTCGCGGAGGTCGAGCACGGCCGGGCGACCCTGCACGATGGCCAGGTTGATGATGCCGAACGAAGCCTGCATGTCGGTCAGGCGGTAGAGCTGGTTCAGCACCACATCCGGAAACACGTCCTTCTTCAGCTCGACCACCAGGCGCATGCCGTCGCGGTCACTCTCGTCGCGCACCTCGCGGATGCCCTCGACGCGCTTGTCGCGGATCAGCTCGGCGATCTTGGCGGCGAGGCGCGCCTTGTTGACCTGGTAGGGGATCTCGGTGACCACGATTTGCTCGCGGTCGTTGGAGCCGATGACCTTCTCGACCTCGGTCTTGGCGCGCATCACCACGCTGCCGCGTCCCGTCTTGTAGGCCTGCCAGATGCCCGAGCGCCCGTGGATCATGCCGCCGGTGGGGAAGTCCGGACCCGGGATGATGCCGACCAGCTCTTCGACGCTGGCGTCCGGCTTGCCGATCAGGAAGATGGTCGCGTCGACGACCTCCGCCAGGTTGTGAGGCGGGATGTTGGTGGCCATGCCGACGGCGATGCCGCCGGAGCCGTTGACGAGCAGGTTGGGGAAGCGCGCCGGGAGGACCGTCGGTTCTTGGTTCGACTCGTCGAACGTCGGCGTGAAATCGACGGTCTCCTTCTCGATGTCCGCCATGAGCTCCATGGCGACCTTCGCCATGCGGCACTCGGTGTAGCGGTAGGCGGCCGGCGGGTCGCCGTCCACGGAGCCGAAGTTTCCCTGCCCGTCGACGAGCATGTGGCGCATGGAGAAGTCCTGCGCCATGCGCACGAGGGCGTCGTACACGGCGGCGTCGCCGTGCGGGTGGTACTTGCCGATGACCTCGCCGACGACGAGCGCGCATTTGCGGTAGCTCGTCTGCGGCGTCAGGTTCAGGTCGCGCATCGCGTACAGGATGCGGCGGTGCACCGGCTTCAAGCCGTCGCGCACATCCGGGATGGCGCGACCGATGATCACGCTCATCGCGTAGTCGAGATACGAGGTCCGCATCTCGTCTTGGATGCTGATCGGGTGGTCCTGCGGCGACGGGTTTTGAGGGGGCTGGTTGGCCATGAACGGACCGGCGAGCGGGCCTTCCCGCGAGCGGTCTCGCATACCACGGAGCGGGCCTCACGGCACCTGGCAAGGACGCGCGGAACTGCTGGATAACTCGCGGGAATGAGCCCGGGCACGAGCCCACGACGAGCCGGGCTGCGGGTCTCCCCCGCAGCCCGGTTTTTTTCGTCTAGCGCAAGTACGTGCGGAGCTGCCAACCGAGGATCAAGGCCAGCATCAGGCCGACCCAGAACAACCAGCGCTTGTCTCCCAGGGCGGTGGCGGCGCCGCGCTCGAGCTCGAGCACTTTCAGCCGGGCTTCGAGCTGAGCGAGCCTGCGCTCGAGCTCATCGACGCGGTGGTCCGGGCGCTCGCTGATGCGCTCCGCTGCTGCCTTCACGCTGAGCAGCGTGCTGTTGCTCAGCGTGGTCGAGGAGTCGACCGCTTCGGCGGGCGGAGCGCTCGCCGGGCGCTGCGGCGGTGCTAGATCGCGCTCGGTGTCCTGGGACGACGCCGTGTTGCGAGGCGTCGGTGGGATGTCGTCGGCGGAGTCCGAGCTGCTCATCCCGCCCCGATCAGAAGAAGTTGCCGATGGTGAACTCGAACACGCTCGGCTCCTCGTAGGGCAGGGGTGCGAACGGGAAGCCCCACTCGAACCGCAGCGGGCCGAGGGGCGAGAACCAGCGGACGCCGAAGCCGTAGGAGGTTCGCAGCGCGGCCAGGCTGGAGAGGCCGTCGAAGCACGGGCTGGTCTCCCGGAAGACGCTGCCCTGATACGCGAGGGCGCCGCCGCCCGACGTCTCGCAGTAGTTGTCCTCGAGGTTCCACGAGTTGCCGGCGTCGGTGAAGAGCACGCCACGGATACCGACCTTGTCGATGATGGGGAACTCGAGCTCCAGGTTCTGGAAGTACATCAAGTTGCCGCCGATGTTCGCGCCGTAGGGGATCGGCTGGCTGTTGGGGTCGGTGATGGTCATGAGCGGGACGCGGGGACCCAGCGAGCGGAAGCGGAAGCCGCGCACGTCCAAGATGCCACCCAAGAAGAAGCGGGCGAAGATGGGCACGCCGTCTTGCGATGGGCTGGTGACGTGGCCGCCCTCCATGTTCAGCTTGGCCACGAAGCCCGACCCGAGGGGGTAGTAGAAGCGCGCGACGCCCTTGTGGCGCAGGAACTCGTTGTCCGAGCCGAAGCTCGCCGAAGCGAGCTCCGTCGATGCGCGTAGGTAGACGCCCGCGGTGGGGAACAGGCGGTTGTCCCGGGAGTCGTAGGTGAGCGCGGGGCGCACGCTGGACGTGAAGCCGTCGTTGAACAGGTTCGCCAGCGGCAGGCGCCGGAACACGCTGGTGCCGCCCGTCTGCCCCAGGAACGTCGACGTGGTCTGGGTAGAGACGTCGTTCAGCTCCGCCGTGTAGGCGACGCTCGCGGAGAGCTCCGGCTCCACGATCGGGTAGCCGAACGTCAACGACCCGCCGCGCGTCGACTCGCTGAAATCGTTGTAGATGCGGAGCTGGTCGAAGAGGTCGATGCTCGCGGAGAAGTCGCTGTCCAGGAAATAGGGCTCGTAGAAGCGCAGGTCGACCAGTTGGCGCAGCCCGCTCACCTGTGCCTGGAGCGAGAGGCTCTGCCCATTGCCGAACAGGTTGGCCTGCTGAACCTGCGCCGTGGCGATGAAGTTCTCGATGCTGGAGAAGCCCGCGCCCACCTGGAACGTCCCGGTCGGGCGCTCGGTGACCTCGATGTACACCGCCATCTTGTCCGGCGCGGAGCCTTCCTCGGTGGAGATGTCCACGCGCTCGAAGTAGCCGAGGGCGGTCATGCGCCGTTTCGACTTGTCGAGCCTCGTCTCGTGGAAGAGTTGCCCCTCCTCGACCTCGAGCTCGCGACGCAGGACCTTGTCGCGGGTCTTGGAGTTGCCGCGCATCTCGATGCGCTCGAAGTAGACCAGCGGGCCGCGCTCCACGGGCACCACGATGTCCACCTCGTGGCGCTCCTGGTCGAGGCGGGTCTGAGGGTTCGCCTCCACGTTGGCGTGGCCGTGGTCCCGGTACAATGTCCGGACCGCCTGCAGGTCCTCGAGGAGCTCGGCGCGGTTGAAGAAGTCCCCTGGCCGCGCCCGCACCATGTTGCGCAGGCGCCGCCGGCCGCCGATGGGCTCGACCTCGCCACCGTCCTTGCCGCGCTCGTAGACCCGGAGCTGCCGGATGCGGTAGCGCGGACCTTCGTCGATGGTGATGCTCACCTCGATGCCGTTCCTGTCCGGGGTCAGCATCACGCGCGGGGTGCTGATCGACACCTGGAGGTAGCCGCGATCGTAGTAGAGCGCGCTGATGACCGCGATGTCCCGCTCGAAGGCGTCCTGGCGGTAGGGGCCGCCCGAGCCGAAGGCGAAGAAGCCTGCGTTGCCGGTGAACATCAGCTCGCGGAGCTCTTCGTCCGGGATGCTGTGGTTACCGATGAAAGTGATGCGGCGGACGCTGACTTGCCCGTGCTCGGTGATGCTGAGCTTCACGCTCACTTCGTTGTTCTTCTGCGGGACGACCTCACTCTTGACCTCGGCCAGGAAGTAGCCGCGCTCCGCGTACATGTCGCGGATCTTCTGGATGGCGCGCCGCACCGCGGGCTGGCTCAAGATGGTGTTGGCCTTGACCTCGATGGCTTCCACCAGGTCTTCCTCGTCGATCTCGGAGTTCCCTTCGATCACGACCTCGGAGATGTTCGGACGCTCGCGCACCAGGAAGCGCAGGGTCACGCCCGCGTCGCTCTTCTCCAGGTCCACCTCGATGTCGTCGAAGAATCCGGAGTTCCACAGCTCCCGCACGTCGCCGGTGAGCGCCTCCGGGGCGAATGTCTGCCCGACGCGCTCGCGGAGGTAGGTCAGGATGTCCTCCTTCGTGACGCGCCGGTTTCCCTCCACGTCGATGCGCACGAGGGTGAGCCCGCGCGCCTTCTCGGCCTCGCCGGGCGGGAGCCGCGCCGCGGTCGGCAGCTCGGCGGCCGCCGTCCGGGTCTTGGGCTTGGGCTCCGCGGGCTTGGGCTCCGCGGGCTTGGGCTCCGCGGGCTTGGGCTCCGCAGGCTTGGGCTCCGCGGGCTTGGGCTCCGCGGGGCGCCCCGGAGGCACCCCCTGCGCGAGCGCGGGTGACGCCCACAGCACGACCGCAATCACGGTCATGGCTCGCGCTAGCCATGCTCTGGCCTTCGCTCGGAGGGCGAGGCTCAAAAGGCTGGGATCGGCGGCAAGCAAGGAGGGCATCGAGGGCCGAGGAACTGAGCGGCGCGCCGCTCCATCTGGCGGCCCATCTACTCGAAATCGCGAGCGTCCGGGTAGCCTAGGATGGGCCCTGTCTCAAGTCGCCAGGAAAAACCGCTCAAATGTCCCCTGCTGCCCTGCGCTGGCCTCGTGGCCGCCATGCTCGAAGCTTGCTGGCGATGTGCCTTCTGCTCGCCGGCGGAGCCCTTCGCCGCGGTGAAGAAGAGCGCCGGCGCGGTCGAGCGGAATGGACCCTCGGCGCTCGCTGATCAGCCGCGCCGGAAATCGTCGACGTGGATGCCGTAGCGTTTCATCCAGCGGTGCACCTGCATGCGCGCCTTCCCCAGTTGGCGGCCCACCGCCGCGACGTTGCCGCCGTGCTGCTCGAGCAGGCTGCGCAGCTCGGCGTCCGTCGGCATGTGACCGCGCGACGCTGGATCTTGCCCTGGAGCGGGTGGGGGCAGGCTGCCCGACGGCGACGCGCCGGGTCGCGACGCGCCACCGTAGTCCTCCATGGCTTCGATGACCGGGGCGGGCAGGAGTTGATCCCCGAGCACGGTGCTGTCCGCGAGCGCGACGCAACGTTTGATGCAAGCCTCGAGCTCGCGCACGTTGAAAGGCCAGTCGTACTGGAGCGCCGCGGTCATGAAGCCGAACGACGGCGTGAGCTCGGCCCGGCCGTGGCGCGCCAAGAACGCGCGCACCAGCATGAACACGTCTTCCTTGCGCTCGCGCAGTGCGGGCAGGCGCAGCTGGTACTCGTTGAGGCGAGCGAACAGATCCTGGCGGAACGTGCCCCCCTGCTGCAGGCGCCACAGATCGCGGTGCGTGGCGCAGATCACCCGCACGTCCACCCGCTCCGGCGCCGTGGCGCCCAGCGGGAAGACTTCCTTCGACTGGAGCACGCGCAAGAGCTTTGCCTGGGCCTCGAGCGGCATGTCGCCGATCTCGTCGAGCAGCAGCGTCCCCTCGTGCGCGCTCTTGATCAGGCCCGGCTTGTCCCGCTCCGCGCCGGAGAAGGCGCCGCGCTTGTACCCGAAGAGCTCGCTCTCGATCAGCGTCGCGGGAATGGCTGCACAATTGACGGCCGCGAACGTGCCACGCCGCTCGCTCAAGCGGTGCAGCTCCCTGGCCACGACCTCCTTGCCGGTCCCGCTCTCGCCGAGCAGCATGACGCTGAGGGGGGTCGGCGCGATGCGCGCGAGGTCGGCCGTGATGCGGTCGATCTGGTAGCCGCCCACGAGCGCGGCGTCGCTCGGGCCTCGGCGCGCGGCCCCGTGCAACGTCGAACCGTCGATGCGGTAGTCGGCGTAGGCCTCGGCGTGCTTGTCCACGAACTTGAAGATGGCGTCGCCGACCCGGACCTCGTTCAGCGGCTCGAGCTCCACGGCATCGACGCGGCGCCCGTCCACCAGCGTGCCATTGCGGCTGCCGCGGTCGCGCAGCACCCAACCGTCGCGCTCCCAGCCGAGCTCGGCGTGGATGCGTGACACCGCGCTGACGTTCAAGCGGACGTCGGCTCCCTCGTCGCGGCCGATGAGCAGGCGCTCCTTGTCGAGCAGCCAGACCGAAGGCAGCTCTACGTAGTTCTCGGCGTAGAGGAGCACGAGGCCCGCCACCGGACCGCCTCGATTGGGGGAGGCGGGGGTGCCGAACTCGGCCATCGCGCCCGTGGTCTTCTCGCTCATGTCGCGGAGTGCGAGAGAGCGTACCGACCCTTGGGCGGCGAAACCAGCCCGGAATATACTATCTCTTCGGGGGAACTTGCGTCGGACGCGCAAGTCCGCTGGCAGGTCACCGCGAGCGGGGTTGGGGCCCCGCGAGCCACGTGAAGGGTCACCGAGATCGAGCTGTGCGGTCGCGTTACCGCTGCATGCTCGACGGGACGTGCGCGCTCGGTGGGGCGCTGCGTGTCGGAGGGCCTGAACGGTCCTTGGGTCCTTGGCACAGCCCGCACTAAGCTTGGAGCCATGACGGACACCCGCGGAAGGGCGCCACTCCGGATCGCGGCCGTGCAGCTCCAGTGCCAGGACGACGTGAGCGAGAACCTCGCGCGTTGTCGCGACTGGGTGGGGAGAGCGGCCGAGCGCGGGGCGAAGCTCGTGCTCCTACCCGAGAACTTCGCGTTCATGGGACCGGAGGCCGACAAGCGATCGATCGCCGAGCAGCTGGGCGACGCCTCGGCGCCCATCCAGCGGTCGCTGTCGGAGATGGCCAAGGCAGCCGGCGTCGTGCTCGTCGGGGGCGGTTTCCCCGAAGCGAGCGGCGACGAGCGACGACCGTTCAACACCTTGGTGGTCTACGGCAGCGATGGCGCGCTCGTCTCGACGTACCGGAAGATCCACCTCTTCGACGTGCGTCTGCCCGACGGCAGCGAGATCAGCGAGTCCGCGGCCACTACCGCGGGGCGCGAGCCCCGTGTGGTCGACGTGCTCGGTTACAAGCTCGGTCTCAGCATCTGCTACGACTTGCGCTTCCCGGAGCTCTACAGGGCGCTGGCGGACCGCGGCGCAGAGCTCTTGCTGGTGCCCGCGGCCTTCACCCTGCTCACGGGCAAGGACCACTGGCACGTCCTGTTGCGCGCCCGCGCCATCGAGGCGCAGTGCTTCGTGATGGCGGCGGCCCAGTGGGGGACGCACCCGAAAGGGCGCACGACCTACGGCCACTCCTTGGTGGCCGATCCCTGGGGCACGGTCATCGCCGAGGCCTCCGACGGTCCGGGGCTCGTGGTCGCCGAGCTCGATCCGGCGGTGCTGGAACGCGTACGAGCGAACCTTCCCAGCCTGCGCCACCGTGTCCTCTGAGCGGCGCTTCGCCGCCGAGCGCGCCCGGCCCCTCGTGGACCGGGTCGCCCGGGACCTGCCCGTCGGCTGGCGACTTCTCGACTGGGACTCGGACCAAGGCCTGTCGCTGATCGTGGAGGGCCGCGGGCGCGAGCTCTTGATCGAGCTGTCGCTGCGCGACGATTCCGTGCCCTGCTTTGCGCGCACGGAGCGGCTGAACGTCACTGCGCGAGACCCCTTTGCCGAGGGGCGTCGCCTGGACAGTCCCGAGCTCGAGGTGATCGCGTCGGTCACCGCGGCGCTGGCCGCGGCCGAGGGCGCGCTCGGAGAGCTACCCAGGCAGGCCACGGCGGGTACACGCTGCTTGGTCCGCAGCGTCGCGGCCGAGCGTGCGTTGGTCCGCGAGGGAAGAGGGCAGTACTACCTGAACCCCTACGTCGGTTGCACCATCGGCTGCAGCTTCTGCTTCGTGGAGCGGCAGGCTGACCTGCCGCGCGCGCTCGATGGGCTGCCTCGGCGCCCTTGGGGCGGGTGGGTGGACGTGAAGCAGGACCTACCCGAGGTGCTCGCTCGGGAGGTGCTGCGCTTGCCACCCGGGGTGGTCCGCATGAGCCCCATCGTCACGGACCCATACCAGCCGCTCGAGCGCCGCCACCGCGTCACGCGCCGCTGCCTCGAGGTGCTGCTGCCGCGCGGCTTCTCGCCCTGCGTGCTGACACGCGCCGCCCGGGTCGTGGAGGACGTGCCGCTGCTCGCGCGCTTCGAGCGGGCGCTGGTGGGCCTCTCGATTCCCACCGACGACGATCGCGTCCGGCACGCCTTCGAGCCCGGGGCCGACCCCATCGGGGCCCGCCTCCAAGCGCTGCGCGCGTGTCGCCGGGCCGGGCTCGGCACCTTCGCGGTGATCCAACCCATGTTGCCGCTGGACCCGGAGCGTTTGGTGGCGCGGCTCGCGCCCTGGGTCGACGTGGTGCGGGTCGATCGCCTGCACCTCCCGGAGCGCGTGCAGAGCATCTACGCCGAGCGCGGTTGGCTCCACGCCCTGGATCCGGCGTGGTTCGAGGACACGCGCCAGAGGCTGCTCGAAGGCTTCGCGCGGCATGGCGTGGGGCATCACCCTCTGGACGACCTCTCTTCGCTCATGGGGAAGTGACCAGGTTTCAGACTCGAGTTTCGCCCTTATCGGGCGCAACTCTCGTGGCTTCGGGCTTCAGACTCCAGGCTTCAGGTTTCGGAGCCGGGGGTTTCGGTCGAAGCGC
>Ga0233425_10011585_pt1 | contig 10244 bp, 8 predicted proteins | sample Watercolumn_Towu_2_FD_181712 | JGI IMG/M metagenome (GOLD analysis project Ga0233425, IMG submission 181712) | Freshwater microbial communities from Lake Towuti, South Sulawesi, Indonesia - Watercolumn_Towuti2014_140_MG | ecosystem: Environmental > Aquatic > Freshwater > Lake | place: Indonesia... | reverse complement strand
CGCACAAGCCGGGGGGGGGGGGGGGGGGGGGGGGCGACGCCTCGCTCAGGGCGAGGCGCCGTGGGTCGGTCATCGCGACCAGATGAGCTTGTGCTCGCCCTTCTCGCCTTGGACCAGGGTAGCGTAGACCGGGGCCGTGAAGGAGGGATCGTCGAGCTTGATCGAGACGTACTCGGCGCCGGTTTCCTTGGCCGCCTTGCTCCAGCCCGCGCCCAACTCGACGCCGTTGGTGGCGACCCGGTAGTCGGGGGAGCGCTCGCTCTCCTTGGCGACGGGGCGGATGGCCGCCTTGGTGCTGATGTTGAGGGTGCGGATCGTGCCGGTGAAGCTGCCGTCCTCGCCGCGGGTGAAGGTGCCGATCTGAGCCATTGTGGTATCTCCTGAGTAGTTCTCGAAGCCGCTCGATGCGGTCTCGATGGTGGTCAAAGAGGCGCTGGTCCGGCCGGCTTGCACCCACAGGGCTGGAGCAGCGCGTAAGGCGGCGGCAGCCGAGCTTCTTGGGGCGCGAGGAATGCGGCGCAGCCGCGGGGGAAGAAGGTCGGCGAAGCCGTTGCTGGCCACAGGCCGGTCGACGCCAGACCCACCGTCAGAGAGACCGTATGGGCGGCTGCGGACCATGAGGCACAGAGCACGACGTCGGATCGGCCCCTCCGCGGCGCAGCGTCCGCGCCCGGCCGGCATTCCCCTTCCGACAACGCCCAGAACCCGCCGCCAGCAGTACGAGGGCAATGCTGCCCGCCGCACCCAGACGCCGCCACGCTCACCGACGAAGAGCACGGATCAGCGGGGCTGGAACGACCGGCCAGCCTCAGCCAAGAACATCGGCTCTCGTTGAGAATGCGCGCGTCATCGCTAAAGGGAAGCGGGGCGCCGTTGGCTGTCGGTTGCGAGCATACGGCCACTCTCGCCGCGATCCTCGATCCATGGGCGTCCTGCCACTCGCCATGGACACCCGCCCCGACACGTTGCGTTCGCCCGCGGCCGCGCGCACCGACCGTCGACGAAGAATTCACCCAAGACGGCGCGGGCGCGCACGGTTGCTCCGCGGACCGCGGGACTCCATAGTCTGGCGAACGAGGATCCGAGGCGCCCAAGCCGAGGCTTGCCGGGCGCTTCATGTCGAGCATCCATCCCCAATCCGACCAGCAATCCGCCGTGCGCATCCTCGCGTGCGTCGATGCGGGGGCAGATCCGACCGACGGGGCCGACGCGAACGCTGGCATCGTGGGCGTCCTTCGCGCCCAGTCGCGGTTGCAGGCGCTCGACTTCTGGGTCCGGTACCCGGACTACCTCGCCAACGAACTCCTGAACGAGTACGTGCGCGACGGTGCGCCAGCGGATCTCGATGCCGCCGCTCAGATCCTCGACGACCGAGAGCCGGACCTGCGGAGGGTGCCGATGGTGCGGTACCTCTTCGGCGCGTTCGAGCCCCTCGACAATCCGCTCTCGCTCCTCCGGTCCCGGGATCTCGTTCGCCAAAGGAGGATGGGCCAGCCGGGACAGCTTCGCGAGACCTGGTACCTGCTAACGCGGACGGGACGCGAGGCCATGGACCGCCTGGCTGGCGAGGCAGAGGAGTTCACATGGTACCGTGATCGGGCGATCGTGGCCGCGCGCGTCGCCGGCGGCGTCGGGGGACGTGCGCTCAAGGGCCGACAGTACCTTCAGGACGAGTATGCTGCGACCCCGGTCGGCGGCGTCATCCCGTCGATCTCCGGGAAGGTGCGGGAACGTCTGGAAGCCATTCGCGGGACGGGCAAAGAATGAGCGAGGGTTGGTACGAGGGCGTCGCCGCTAGGGCGGGTGTCGGTGTCAAGGAAGTCGACGCGATCCTCCGGAAGCGTGGCATAAGGGCGAAAGCTGGCGTCGGGAAGCCGAGGGCGTTGCGCATCGCCTCCGTGTCGTTCTCCGGCGAGAAGCACGGACGCTTCTCCGGCCGTTTCGAGTTCTCGTGGACAGGCTTGGGGAACGGCGTCTGGGCGGTCGCGAGCGAAGGGAGGAACTTCGTCGGAAAGTCGACCGTCCTCGAAGTCGTTCTCGCCTCGCTCCGCGGCGACGTCAGGCGGATCCAGAGCGACGTCAGGAAATGGCTCGAGCACGTGCGCGTCGAGTTCACGCTCGATGGTCAGCGGCACGAGGTCGACTACGCCATGGCCCGGGCCGTGCCGGGAGGGGCGCTAAGCAGGCAACGCCCGGACGGCGTGACGGAGGAAGTGGACAGCTTCGCAAGTGCTGCCGCCTTCGGCCTCGTGATGGCACGTTTCATGATGGAGGCACTCGACCTCGAGACTGTTCCCTACCAGCATGGAAAGGATGAGGCGGCGCAACTCGTCGAACACGGCTGGCAGGCACTGGCGATGGGCCTGTATTTCGGCGGCAACCACGAGTACCTGCTCGGAAACACGAACTTCGGCGGCCTGCCGGCTCGAATCTTGCAACTCTACGTTGGCATGCCGTGGGCGGCGACCGTAAGCCAGGCATCCGCAACGTTGAAGCAGTTGGGAACGGAGGAGCTGCGTGCCAAGGCCGTTCGGGAGGAGGCGAGAACCCGGAGGACAAAGACGCGCGAGAGCCACGAAGGAGAGTTGGCCGCCGCGCGAGAGCGCTTGGCCAAACTTCCAGCCGACGGGGATTACGTTGAAGGCATCGATGCCCTGGCGGAAGCGGTCACTCGGACAACGGGGGAAGTTGTCGAGCTGGAACGGAGGCTGATCGCGCTCGATAACGAAGCGGTTTCGCTCAGGGACATCGCCGACGCGGATGAACGGGAAGTCCGCGACATCCGCGAGAGCGTCGTGGCGACCGCCTTCTTTAACGGGTTGCAACCCACCTGCTGCCCGCGTTGCGAAGCGCTTGTTACCGAGGACCGGATCAAGCGCGAGAGGAGCGAGTTCGAGTGCTCGGTCTGCGCCGAACCCATTCCCGATGAGCGCAAGGACGCCGTGGACGAGACCCTGCATCAAGCGGAAGCTCGCAAGGCCGCGACAACGGCTGCTGCCCTTCGTGCGGAAGGCTTGCTGCCCGCCCTCCGTGTCGATGTCGAAGCTGCACGACGGCAGGCAGCCGACGCCCGGAAGGCACTCGGCGCGGCTCCGACGTCGGAAATCCTCCGCGAACGCAGGGACCTTGAGCTTGAGGTCGCGCGCCTCGAAGGCATGATCGCCGCTTTGACGGACGAGGGAGACGAAGACGTGACCTCACCTGACCGTGCTGTCGTCCAGGCTGCCCACGACCTATCGAAGGGAGCCATGGACGCGGCGGCCGGGGGGCTGTTCGGCGCCCTCAATGAAGAGATCGTCTCCCTCGCCCGACAGTTCGGCTTCCTCGCCTTGGACGAGGCGAACCTTCAGCCAACCGGTCGCCTTGACGTCACGAAGGGCGATGACTCGACGACGTTCAGTGCCGTGACGAAGGGCGAAAGACTTCGCTTGCGTCTTGCCACCGCCATCGCTCTCCTGAAGGTCGGACGACGGCTTGGCGTGGGCAGGCATCCTGGTCTTCTCATCGTGGACTCCCCGGGATCCGAGGAGACCTACGACGCCGACCTCGAGGCGCTCCTGCGCGAGCTGCGCTCGCTCGCCGACGGCGATCTCGGCATGCAGGTCATCGTATCGAGCGCCAAGGCCGGCGAGGTCGTTCCCGCGCTCGGTCCCAACCGTTGCAAAGTGGCGCGCGACGGAGAGCTCCTTTGGTAGGGCGATAGGAAGCGTCGGAAATGTCGGTCGTCGAGACCATCTCGAAGCTCTTGGTCGAGGGGGTGCCCATCACGGTGGCCGCAGTCGGCGGCCATGACGTCGTTGCCGAAGATTTCGATGAACTCGTGATGTCCCCGTTTCTCGACGTCTTCGTTGATTGGGCCGACACGGCGCCTCCGGAAGGCGACGCGGTCGTTGACCGTCTGGTTCTCGAGGGACTGCGCCAGTCGGCATCGCCGGCCAACTTCCGCGAGGCATCCCGTGCCCTGCTGTCGTCGGACCGGTTATGCGTGCGCCTCGGCAAACACCTTTCCCGGGTTCTGGAGGACCGCGCGGCCGTGCGGGCCACCAACCTGGAAGGGCTTCTCGCGGCCTATGCATTGGAAGCCTGGTTCGGTTTGGCCCTCCGCAAGACCGTCAGCCACCTGAAGCTGCTGGGCGTGATGACGGAGATCGAAGCCGGGGAGAACGAACTCTTCGTGCAGCACGCCGCCAAGCTCGTGGGCGCGGCGTACCATGCCTGGGGGGAGGAGGATCTGCTTTCCGTCCTCGACGCCCTGCGACACGACGAACGCGCACCCGAGGAGGCGACATTCGAGTACGCCTACGCCGTCATGGCCCTGGCGCTGGACGCGGCCGACGGAGATAGTTTGAGGCCCCGCCTCGAGGCCGCGAAAGCCCTCTTCGAGGACGTCGCGAGGCTCGACCCCGACCGCACGGACGCCCTCGTGTACGCCTCTGTGATCGAACTGGTGACGCTCTTTCACCGCGGAGCGGGCGACAAGGAACTCGCTGCCGTCTTATGGAGGCTCGATACCGCAGCAGCGGATAGAGCGTTCCTCCTTGCGGCGGGCCCAGTCCCGGACTGGCTGTCGCCGAGATCCGACCGAGACGAGCAGTGGCTGGACCTGCTGCGGTGCCTTCCCGAACTGGCGGCAGACCTCTCCCGCCCGAGTTGGTATCGGGCGGGCATCGCGCTGGACCGCTTGCTGCGGGTCTACGAGGCCGAGCGCACGGTCGAGGGCGGGCTCGGGTTCGCGGGCCTCCTCCATCCGCGGATCGAGAGCGCCTTCGTGATGCACCAAGGCCTACTCGCCCACCTCGACGATCACCTGCGGGAACTGGAGGTGGCAAGCGAGCAAGCCGCTACTGTGTCCACGTTGCGCCAGAGGATCTCGGCTCTCGCCGAGGAGGGCGTCGCGCCGGGAAAACAACGGGAGGGCGACCGGTTCGAGATGCCCTCGGACGCCCTCCTGGAACTTCTGGCATCATCGGGCGTCGACAGCGCGATTGAGGTCGCGCAGCGCTATGCGCAGGATCGCGGAAGCCTGGGGAGCCGGGTCATCGATCGCATCTATACCGACGTCTGCGACAGATTCAGGGCCGAGTGCTCCGACTATAGGGGCCAAGTCGCCGTCACCTTCAACTGGCTGCTCGTGCAGGTGATTCGGTTCTGCAAGGACCGTCAGGATGCCGGCAAGCGGGACATGGGGGCGCGCGGTGCATACCTTCACGACCGCAACGCCCATGAGCTCGAGCTCCAGCGCGACTTGCGTGAGTTCCTCGTAGGCAATCTCGGTAGCGGTGACACCCGGACCGAGATCGACGGCATCGCCAAGGGCCGCGCCGACATCATGGTAACGCATGGCGACCACCACTTCCTTGCCGAGATGAAGCGCCAGGACGGCCTCATCACGTTCGAAACGGCGCGCAGGTTCGTCGGGCAGGCGTCGAGTTACCAAAACACCAACGTCAAACTCGGCTTCCTCGGCATACTCGAGCTCGCCGACCGCGAAGGCCCGCCAGCCGCGATCGAGTCATGCGTCTGGTACGACCGTGTCGTTCCCGAAGGCGACACAGTTCCCAGGCATCTCTTGGTCTTCCGCGTCCCCGGCAACCTCAATCGACCGTCGGATCTTTCCCGCTAGGGTCTGCAGTCGGCCTGAAGCACAGGATCGTCTCGATGCGTCAGACTTCTAACGTCTCCCCCCGAGATTATAGAACACACGAGAACGGCGGCGAACCCCCGAGGAGCGAGCCTTTGGCCCGCTCCTCGGTTGCCGCTCACACCGCTTCGCAGACGTACCGCCGCACCATCTCCAGAAGCACGTCGCCATGCCACGGCAGGCGCGCGCACCAGCAGATGATATCCTTGCCGACCAAATCCGGCAGCGCCGCCATGACGTGCCGCTGCTTCGGCGCCCATTGCTGGAATTTTACGATCACTTCGGCGCGTGTGCCGTCGCGGCCGATGACGAACGGATTGCCGAGCTGGTCCGGGCGGCCGATGAAGTGTTGACCCGGTCCGGCGCAGTGTCCCCGGAATCGGAGATCACCGAGACGGAGACCTGAGGTCGATCCGGCTCGGCCGGGATCCTATTCCGCGGCGATGCTGCGGGCCTCACCCAGCGGATCATCTTCGCGCGTATCAACATCGACGGCGAGGAAGGCCGGCAGTGCATCGGCCTCCTCCAACACGTCCATGTCTGGCACCGGCCCATCGGACCCGCCCGCCTCGCCATCGCGGGTAATGAGGCGCAACGGCTCGGGCAACCAGCCGGTCTCGGCCAACAGGCGCTCGGCCTCCCTGGCCATCTCGCCCTTCTTCAAATGGGCGATGAGTTGTCCTGCCCGCTCCCCCGCACCCTCGCGCACCGCCTCCAGGATACGCGTCTTGGTCACTCGGCCGAAATAGTTGCCCACCGTCGGCTTCCAGCCTGCCGCCACCATGTCGAGGCCGGTCGCCCGCGCCAGCCGGTTGGCCTGGGCGAGCCGCTGGCGCAGGCCGTGCTCACTGACGACGTGACTGCCATAGGGGTCGGGCTTCTCGTAGAGCGCGTTCACGCCGAAGCTGACGCAGTGCGCCAACAGCGCCATCCGGCTTGCCTCGTCGAGCCCGGCGAGCCAGTCCCACAGCGCCTCGTCGTCCTGCGGCATCTCCTGGCCCCAAGCCGCGTGCCTCTCGCCAACGGCCCGGCCAGACGCGTTGTCGTTGAGTTCACCGCCGTGCAAGCCGAACTGCACCTCTCGAACCGAGGCGTCCAGGCAGCTCTGCCCGGACCGGTAGCGGAAGGTGTCGCTCACCAGCTTGTGCAGCAGCGCCGTCAGCGCGACCTGGGGATTATTCCCAACCGCCTCGCGCAGCGCCAGCGTGCGATGCGCGGTCAGTTCCGCCATCAGCCGGTCGGACAGGGGACGGATACCGCCCTCTTCTTCCGATTCGGGCTCAGGCGTGGCCGGCGTGCCGCTGATGGTGATCACCGCTCGCTGCACGGCCGGCCGCGCAGCGGACGGATCGCGATCTAGGTTTTGTCCGGCCTCCTCGGTCGCCTCTCCACCATCCGGCTCGTCGGCGATCGACGCCTCGTCCTCGGGGCGAACGTAGCCGCGCTGGACTTGAAGACGGCCATCATGGCCGATGCCAACGAATGCGCCGGCACGCCTGATCTCGGCCGGGTCGTAGCGCAGCGGACGATCGCCGAGTTCCGCTAGCGCCGCCTCGATCTCGCCGAGCCGGTCGTCGACCGTCTCAGGAAGTTCCTCCTCCTCGTGCTCGGCAATCAGGCGTTCCTGCTCGGTGGTGAGCGCGTCCATCGTCGCCTGCTCCTCGTCGGTGATGGCCTCGGATTCGCCAACGAGCCGGCGCAGGCCATGTTCGTGGCCGTAGGGAAAGTCGAGCGCAACCTCGATCCACTTCCAACCCTCAGCCACGACCGACTCAGCTGCAACCTTCAGTTTCTCGTTCGCGAGGCGGTCGAGCAGCGCGACGTCCTGCAGCCAGCCGCCGCCGTCGGACTGGAACAGGTCGCGTAGGACGGCACCGCCAGCCTCCTCGTAGGCCTCGATCCCGACGAACAGCGCTCGCTTGTTCGTGGCCGCCGCCGTCTTCTCGGTCAGCATCCGGCGAATCTGATAGGGCTCCCGCCAGGGGGCGTTTCGCACTGCTTCCCAGACCTGCTCCTGGCGACCGTGGTCCTCCGTGATGGTGAAGGCCATGAGTTGCTCCAGCGTCATGCCGTCAGCGGCGTAGACGTCGAGGAGCGCGACCGTGACCGCGGCAAGCCGCAGGCGCTGCTTGACCACGTTGACCGGCACGAAGAAGGCGGCCGCGACCGCCTCCTCGGTCATGCCCTTTTCGCGCAACGCCTGGAAGGCGCGGAACTGGTCGAGCGGGTGGAGCGGGGCGCGCTCGACGTTCTCGGCCAGGGAAATCTCTTCGATCAGGATTCCGCCGGCCGGATCCGACACGATGCAGGGTATCGGGCTGTTCCTGTTGAGCCGTTTCTGCTGGACCAACAGTTCCAGCGCCCGGTAACGGCGCCCGCCGGCCGGAACTTCATACATCCCGGTCTCTCCACCCTCGCCGTCCAGGACTGGGCGGACGTGCAGACTCTGGATCAGGCCGCGCCGGGCGATCGATTCGGCCAGTTCCTCGATCGAGGCGCCGGCCTTGACGCGCCGGACGTTGGCCTGGCTCAGCACCAGCCTGTTGAACGGAACAGCTCGGGCCGGAGCGAGGATGATTTTCTGAACTGCGGTCGCCATCGACGTGTCTCCGAGACGGATACCGGAAGCCTCTCTTCCGATCTCGATCCGTCGCGAAGCGCGGCACAGCCCTCTTCCTCTGAGAGGTCTCTGGTAGGGTTCGGGACGAGGCTTGCGGCTGAAAGCGCATCAGGCCGCCTCCGCCGCGATGCCCTCACCGTGCTCGGCCGAGACGGGTAGGTCTGCATCGGGCAAGCGGCCGAGCAGCCAGTCGGCGGCCTTGCTGGCATGGGAAGCGGCGCGCACGATCGCCCGCTCGTCCTCGCGCAAAACTTGGAGCCAGGAGCCAATGTAGTCGGCGTGCCGCACGGTGGGCACGATGCCGAGGCTGGCACAGACGTAGGCCGCAGAGATCTCCGCAACGAGTTCCTCACGCGCGTAGCAGGTGCCCCCGTGCGGGCCTTTCAACTCGCGGTTCAGGCGCGTGGCATGACTGGTCGCGTGCGAGAGTTCATGGGCCGCCGTCCGGTGGAAGTTGATCGGATCGTGGAAGGCCTCCGGCGGCGGCAGCACGACCACATCGTCGGCCGGGCGGTAGAAGGCCATGTCGCCGCCGATACGGATTGTGATGCCCGAGACATCTATCAGTGCGCGGAACCGGGGAACGATGAGGTCCTCGCGCGGCGGGAGCGGCGGCGCGGTGAGGTGCATGGGCAGGCCGTTGACCTGCGCGACGTTGAAGACTGTGAACCGTTTCAGAAAGGCGACCTGCCGGGCGGAGCCACCGTCGCGATCGGCGCGGTCGCGCTCGTCCTGTGGCGTGAAGCGATCGGCGTAGACGACGGGTGTCCCGCGCTCGCCCTTGCGCACGCAGCCCCCGAGGCCGAGGGCTTGCCGGAACGTCAACCATCGCTGGGTCGGGTAGCCGGCGTTGATGCCGGCCGCCCACAGCAGCATGACGTTGATGCCTGAGTAAGCGCGGCAGGTGGCGGCGTTGCACGGCATGGCTATCGTGGTGCTGCCGGGGCCAGTGCTCCAGGGCTGGACCCAAGGCACGCAGCCCATCTCCAACTGAGCGACGATGCGATCAGTGATCTCCCGGTAGAGGTTGGTCCGCTCGGCTTGAACCGGAAAAGCGGCAGAGGGGCGTCGGGCCATCGGTAAGCTTTCGCGGCGGGCGCCGGAGCCTCTCTCCGATCGACATCCCGTCGCTAAGCCAAGGCCGCCTCTAACTCCGGGGCCGCCGCGCGCTGCGACTGCCGAACACTCCTCCCTGACTGCTGGGCGAAAAACCGCGCCTCCGAGATCGTGCTGGCATCAGCGCTCAGACCCGCCCCGAACACCGCCACTTCTACCCGATCAACTGGCTGCGGATCTCCGCGGTGATCCGATGGCCGCACCGAAGGGCTCTGCGAGAGTTGCCCGCGCCCACACGGGCAGCTGATCATCTACGGGGGACAAGGGATATGTATGACGCCGAGCCTGAATAATAACGCTCGGGCTGCGGCGCTATTCTCGGCACGCGACCCTCGTCCAGATCAGGCAAGGGCATGGCATCGTCGGAGCATCGCTACCGCCCAGGATGCTTGAGCTCGGCCAGAGTTCCGCCATTCTCAAGCCGCTGGGCCGGACTGTAGAGCTCGGATCAGACCACTGCGCATTACCAAAACCCGGCAGTAATAACACAATACCGATCGAAAAGCAATATCTTTAAAATAGCAAATTTGATCAAAAACACCATCAAATCAGCTAGGCCGGAAATTATAATCATTATAATAATCTAATCGACATCGACGATATAAGGAACTGCTCTCCGCACATTCGGATCAATCGAGATCGAGCGACCGATCGGTGGGAATGCACGTTGCGAACAATCGGCGCGTTCGCACAACCTACAACTTACACCAATCGCAACAACGGAGCGAGCATCTTCTATATTTAGATCATCTGAGTATATGACCTCGCCTGCATCGGCGAGTTCGCATCCTAGCCCAATCGCATAGCGTCTTCGAGTCCCTCGTCCGACACCTGATTTGGTAATTGCTTGCGCAAGGGAAAGATATT
>Ga0233425_10011584_pt1 | contig 10244 bp, 9 predicted proteins | sample Watercolumn_Towu_2_FD_181712 | JGI IMG/M metagenome (GOLD analysis project Ga0233425, IMG submission 181712) | Freshwater microbial communities from Lake Towuti, South Sulawesi, Indonesia - Watercolumn_Towuti2014_140_MG | ecosystem: Environmental > Aquatic > Freshwater > Lake | place: Indonesia... | reverse complement strand
TCGGCACGAAGAGGGGCAGCGTGGCCATCGGGGGAGCGTAGCGGCGGAAAAAAGAGTCGACGAGGCGGCGGAGGTCGAAAATTATTGTCCAGAGCGTTGCCCGGAAGCTGCAATGAGCTGAAAGCCTTGCAGTCAGGTCCAACGCATGTAATTGATTTTGCTGGCTCCCCGAGTAGGACTCGAACCTACGACCTAGCGATTAACAGTCGCGTGCTCTACCAGCTGAGCTATCGGGGAATGAGGTCCCGCCTATACAGGCCGGGGGGCGTTTTGCCAAGTCCGCCGTCACAAATCCGGCTTCACGCTAACTCCATCTGAACCGCTCGCGCGTCATTCCCGACGCGCGTCTTGCGCGATCGGGAATCCAGAGCAAAACCGGCGCTCCTGGAGCGGCTCTGGAGTCCCGGTCAGGCCTTCGGCCTGCCGGGAATGGCGCCGCGCTCACACCGGGCTCAGCGCGTCCGCCGGCGCAAAGGCGGCAAGCGCGGCGGCGACATCATCCGGCGATGGCAGCCCCGCCTCATTGCCAAGATGCTGGATCTTGTGCGCCGACGCCGCGCGGGCGAATTCAAAGTGCTCTCGCCAGGAGCCGTCCGGCCGTTCGAGATAGGAGGCGCAATAAGCGCCATGGAAGACGTCGCCGGCGCCCGACGTGTCGACGATGAGCTCGTGCGGCACGGCGAGCGACGGCATCTGCGAAATCTCGCCGTTTTCGTCGTACCACAACATGCCCTTCTCGCCGGTCGTCACCCCGCCGATGCGGCAGCCTTTGGATTTCAGCCAGCCAAGCATATCGAGCTCCGAGAGCGACATCTGCTCGCAGAGTTTTTCGGCGACGATCGCGACATCGACATAGCCCGTCAGCTCCTCGATCCAGGGCCGCAGCGCGCCGCCATCGAGCGAGACAAGCACGCCATGCGCCCGCGCCGCCTTCGCATAGTGAAGCGCGGCGTCGGCCATGTGCCCGTCAAGATGGAGGAGCCTCGCCTCCGAAATGTCGAGCCGCGGAAATCTCTGCAGATAATTGTCGTCACGCGCGCGCAGGATCGCGCGCTTGCCGTCGTTTGGCCAAACGAAGGACAGCGAGGAGCGCGCCACCCGTCGCGGATGGACGTGGATTCCATAAGTATGGGCCATGTCCATGAACATGTGGCCAAGCCAATCGGGCGCGAACGTGGTCAGCAAGCCAACGGGATGGCCGAGCTTGGCGCAGGCGAAGCCGGCGGTGACCGCGTTGCCGCCGAAACTCACCGCATAGTCGCGCGCCAGCGTCTTCTGGTCGCCGGAGGGCAAGCGCTCGGCGCGCATGGTGACGTCGATATAGGCGTGGCCGATGAAAAGCGCGTCCAAGGCTTAACTCCGAAGATGAGGGCGAGCTGGCCGCCTGGAACGACAGCCGCGCGCGAACCGAGCTTTGACGTCAGATGGAAAAGCTCGTTCCGCAGCCGCAGGAGGCGACGGCGTTGGGATTGTCGATGCGGAAGGACTGTCCCATCAGATCGTCGACAAAGTCGACTCTGGCGCCGGCGAGAAAGCCGAGAGACGTGGGGTCGATCGCGACCCGCGCGCCGGCCTGCTCCACGAGCGCATCCTCTTCGCCCGGCGCCGGATCGACGGCGAAATGATACTGAAAGCCGGAGCAGCCGCCGCCTTCGACCGAAATGCGAAAGACCGAGCCGGGCGACTCATTGGCGAGGATTGCATGAATGCGTCGCGCCGCCTGTTCGGTGAGCGCGATGTCGCTTGCCGCCGTCGTCATCCCTTTCTCCGTCACTTGCTTGCGCGGGCCGTCGCGAGTTACGGCTCGGTTCGAGCGCCGTCGCGCGATCGAAAAGAACTCGCCCGAAAATCGAATTCCGGCATATCCGATTCTGCGCCTGGCCGGCGCTTTGCGGGATATGCTCCATGCCGCAAGATAGGTCCAAACCTGAGGCCTTTCAATGAAAGGAGCGCATGTGGCGGTTCGCGCCCCTCTCGCGCCATACGCCAGCGACGCGACGCGCTCGCGCGGCCGGCTCTACCCGGAGGCGCCGTCGCCGACGCGCAGCGAATTTCAGCGCGACCGCGACCGGATCATTCATTGCACCGCCTTTCGCCGGCTCGCGCATAAGACGCAGGTCTTCGTGCCGCTCGATGGCGATCATTTCCGCACCCGACTCACTCATACGATCGAGGTCGGGCAGATCGCCCGCGCGCTCGCCCGCGCCTTGCGCGTCGATGAGGACCTCGCCGAGGCTGTGGCGCTCGCCCATGACCTCGGCCACACGCCCTTCGGCCACGCGGGCGAGGGGGCGCTCGAGGTCTGCATGGCGCCCTATGGCGGGTTCGATCATAACGCTCAGGCGCTACGCGTCGTGACTCTGCTCGAGCGCCGCTACGCGCGTTACGACGGCCTCGATCTGACGTGGGAGACGCTCGAGGGCATCGTCAAGCATAATGGGCCGCTCTTGAAGCGCTCTGCAGGTCACGATCCACCTCTCCCTCATCCTGAGGAGCGAGCGAAGCTCGCGTCTCGAAGGGCGAGGGAGAGAATTGCGTCCGAAACGGACGGCTCCTCGTCCTTCGAGACGCGCCTTTCAGGCGCTCCTCAGGATGAGGCGCCGACGGCTGGCGTGGCGCGTGGTCGTCCGCTTTCGCGCTATATCGCAGAGTTCGACTCAGTCTTTCCGCTAGAGCTTTCAAGCTTCGCGAGCGTTGAGGCGCAGGCTGCGGCTCAGGCCGACGATATCGCCTATGTCGGCCATGACATCGACGACGGCCTGCGCGCAGAACTCTTTTCGCTCGACGACATCGCGCGAACGCCTTTCGTTGCAGGGGTGCTCACGCATATTCGCGATGAGCATCCTGGCCTTGAACGGCCGCGGGTCATTCATGAGCTCGTGCGCCGCGTCATCACCGCCTTCGTCGAGGACGCGATCGGCGAATCGCTGCGCCGGCTCGCGCGCGTCGCCCCAGCGAGCGCCGATGATGCGCGAGGGGCTGGCGAAACCCTCGTCGGCCTTTCGCCGCCGATGGCCGAGGCCGAGCGCGATATCAAGAGATTTCTCTTCGATAATATGTATCGGCACGAAAAGGTCGCGGGCGTATGGGAGCGCGCGCGCGACGCGATCTCGCGGCTGTTTCCCGCCTTTTTCGAAAAGCCCGAGCTGATGCCCGCGGAATGGGCGGCGCAGACCTCTGCGCTTCAAGGCGCCGAGCGAGCGGCGATGGTCGCCGACTACATCGCCGGCATGACCGACCGCTACGCGCTGAACGAGGTGAAGCGGGTGTTTGGCGGCTAGGTGATTTCGCTGGCTCAAGCTGTTAAACGGGCGGCCGACCTTTAGCGCCCGGACCTCCATGAACATTTTCGACGACTTCCACGCCCGCATCGCCGCCATTCTTGATCGCATCGCCGCAGACGGGCGATTGCCCAATCTTGATTATGCACGCTTCGTCGTCGAACCACCCAAAGACGCTTCACTTGGCGATCTCGCGTCGAACGCCGCCATGGTCTTCGCAAAGGAGGCGAAGCCGCATTTCCCCTCTCCACGAGAATTGGCGGTCGAGATTTGCTTTGCGCTCGCGGAGTTGGAGGACGTCGCCGCCGCAGAGGCGGCGGGGCCTGGGTTCATCAATATCCGTCTGAAGCCGCAGATTTTCGCTCAGGTTCTGCGCGCCGCGCTGAGCGATCCACAAAATTTCGGCCGTGTCGCCAAAGGCCGCGCAAGCGCACTGCAGGGCAAGGTGAATGTCGAATATGTATCGGCCAATCCGACCGGGCCGATGCATGTCGGCCACGGCCGGGGCGCGGTCTTTGGCGACGCGCTCGCAAATTTGCTGGCCTTTTCCGGCTGCGAGGTAACGCGCGAATATTACATCAACGACGCGGGCGCACAGGTCGATGTCCTGGCGCGTTCAGCTTACCTCCGCTACCGCGAGGCCCTGGGCGAAGCGATCGCGATCCCCGAGGGTCTCTATCCGGGCGACTATTTGAAGCCCGTCGGAGAGTCGCTCGCGAAGGCGCATGGAAAGGCGCTTGTCGGCAAGCCGGAGAGCGAATGGCTGCCGATCGTTCGCGCCGCCTCCATCGACGCGATGATGGAGATGATCCGCGACGATCTCGCCGCTCTGAACATCGCCCATGAGACGTTCTTTTCCGAGCGCGCCTTGCATGGAAATAAGAACGGCGTCTCCGCGATCGACGCGGCGATCGACTGGCTGCGCGCGAAGGGCCTCGTCTACGAAGGCCGGTTGCCGCCGCCCAAGGGACAGCTGCCTGAGGATTGGGAAGATCGTGAACAGACGCTGTTCAAATCGACGCTCTTCGGCGACGATGTCGATCGCCCCTTAAAGAAATCGGACGGCTCTCCAACCTATTTCGCGGCCGATATCGCTTATCACAAAGACAAGATCGATCGCGGCTTCGATACGCTTGTTGACGTGTGGGGCGCCGATCACGGCGGCTATGTGAAGCGCATGGCGGCGGCCGTCGCCGCGCTCTCCGATAGGCGCGTGACGCTCGACGTCAAGCTCTGCCAACTCGTCAAGCTGATGCGCGCCGGCGAGCCGGTCAAAATGTCGAAACGGGCGGGGGACTTCGTCACCCTGCGAGAGGTCGTCGACGAGGTCGGCGTCGACGCCGTGCGCTTCATGATGCTCTACCGCAAGAACGACGCGCCGCTCGATTTCGATCTCGCCAAGGTCATCGAGCAGTCGAAGGATAACCCGGTATTTTATGTCCAATACGCCCACGCGCGCGGGAAGTCGGCGATGCGGCAGGCGCTCGCCGCATTTCCGGACATCGACGTCTCGGACGAAAGCTTGGCCGCAGCGAATTTCGCCCTTTTGACAAATGAGGGCGAACTTGCTTTGGCCAAGATCATCGCGCAGTATCCGCGGGCGATCGAAGCTGCGGCTGCGGCGCATGAGCCGCATCGCGTGGCCTTCTATCTGCATGAACTGGCGAGCGTATTCCATTCACATTGGAACCGCGGCAAAGATCAGCCGCACTTACGCTTTGTTAAGTCAAACGAGAGAGAATTAACGATCGCTCGGGTTGCGCTGGTTAGTTCTTTAACGGTCGTCCTGGGGTCAGGCTTGAGGCTGCTCGGCGTGAGCGCCCCCGACGAGATGCGCTAACAAGACGCTTGAGCGTCCTAAGCCAGCGCAGGACGCGCTTACTCATTTGCTTCGCGCCCCAATACTGAGCGAGGTGCATCATGCGCGAGACATCTGCTAGAGGCCCGGCGATCGACCTGGGCGAATTCGAGCGGCGGCTGCGCGGCTCCGAGAGGAAGCCCCAAGTCGACGATCCGCTCAGCGAACTCGCGCGGCTGGTCCATGGCGAGAGCCCCGTGGCGTCGGATCCCTACGGCCGGATTCTCGCCGATCCCCGCGACATCCGCATTCAGGCTGCCGAGCTGCGAGGCTCACATGATGCGGCCCCGCCCGTGGCGGCTGAGCCAGGCTATTATCCAGAGCCTTCGATTGAGCATCCCCGCGAGCCCGCCTATGCCGTAGGTCCCGAATACAGGGATCTGCCGCCGGGCTATGCCCCGCAGCACGCGGGAGGCGAGGAAGCCTACTATGGAGCCGAAACTGGGTGGAGCGAGGACTCACAATACCTCGATTACGGCCAGGGCGACGAAGGATACGAGGGGTCGTATGGAGACGGCTGGCGATCGTGGTTCCGACCATGGCATGCGGTCGTCGCGATCTCGCTCGTCGCCGTTCTGAGCATCGGCTTCGCGTTCTGGCATCGCAGCGGCTCCAATGCTTCCCGCGAAATTGCGACAATCGTGGCGCCTGAAGGTCCGGTGAAGGTCAAGCCAAGCGCCGAGGCCGAGGCCACCGCCCCAGACGCAAGCGGCGCCCTCGTTCTGGACCGCAAGGAGCAGGCGCCCGTCCAGAAGGTCGTCACCAATCAGGAACAGGCGGTCGACCCTTCTGTCGCGCCGAATGCCGTGCAACTCGGCGACGGCCCTGTCGATCTGCCGCATGAACCGCCGCCCGCCGCTGCCGGGCCCAAGAAGGTCAAGACGGTCACCGTCCGGCCCGACGGCACCCGGGTGGACAACGCCGCCCTGCCGCCCGCCGTCGCCGTGGCGAGCCGGCCTGGGCCGGAAGCGGCGCCGCCGGCAGCCGTCGCTCGCGCCGCGGGCGCTTCGACTGCGACGCCTGCGAGCCAGACGAACCCAACCGCGACCCCGCCCCGAATCGCCAAGCCGAAGCCAGCCGCTCCGAAAGTCGCGGCCGTCGAACAGTCTCCCGAGGCCGCCGCGCCCGACGCGGACTCTGGTCAGGCTCCGTCTGCGAGCAAAGGCGGCTTCGCCGTGCAGTTTGGCGCGGCCGACAGCGAGGACGACGCGCGCGCTCTAATGAAAACGATCGTCAGCAAGTATCGCTCTGAGCTTGGCGGCCTCAAGCCGACCTTCAAAATGGCGACTGTAAACGACAAGACCGTCTACCGCGTGCGCGTCGCCGGGGTGAGCAAGGAATCCGCCAACGCGATCTGCAGCAAGGTGAAGGCGACTGGCGGCGCCTGCTTCGTCGCGGGGAATTGACGCGACGCCATGCGCGCCTTCATTTGCGGGCTAAAGGGCGTCGCGCTCGATGGGGAAGAGCGCGCCTTCCTGCGCGACGCCGCCCCCTGGGGCGTCATCCTGTTTCGGCGCAATATCGACGCGCCCGAACAGGTTTCCCGTCTGACCGCCGAAGTTCGCGACGCTCTCGGCCGCCATGCGCCTGTTCTGGTCGATCAGGAAGGCGGACGCGTGCAGCGCCTCGGTCCGCCGCATTGGCGCGCCTATCCGGCGGCTGCGCGCTTCGAGCTGGCGGCGGCCAACGCCGCGCAGGCGGAGCGACTCGCTTGGCTCGGCGCGCGGCTCATCGCGCATGATCTGCGACAAGTCGGAATCGACGTCGATTGCCTGCCGGTGCTCGATACGCCGGCGGATGGGTCCCACAGCATTATCGGCGATCGCGCCTATAGCCGCGATCCGGCGCGCGTCGCCGCCCTCGGCCGCGCCGCCGCGGAAGGGTTGATGGCGGGCGGCGTCGCGCCGGTGATGAAACACATTCCCGGGCACGGGCGCGCCCGCGCCGACAGCCACTTGGAGCTGCCGGTGGTCGAAGCGAGCCGCGAGGATCTGGAGCGGGTTGATTTTTCGCCGTTCAAGGCGAACGCCGATCTGCCGATGGCGATGAGCGCGCATGTTGTCTACACGGCGATTGATCCTGCGGCTCCTGGCACGCTGTCGAAGGCCGTGATCGGCGACATTGTCCGCGGCCATATCGGCTTCGATGGCCTTCTGATGACCGACGACCTTTCCATGAAGGCGCTTACCGGAAGCTTTCGCGAGCGCGCCGAGCGCGCGATCGGCGCAGGATGCGATATCGTGCTGCATTGCAACGGCGACCTCGCCGAGGCGCGACCCGTCTCCGAAGGCGCGCCGGAGCTCGAAGGCGCAGCGCTCGCGCGCGCCGAAAAGGCGCTCGAATGCATGCGGCAGATTGAACCCTTCGACGTGACCGAGGTCACGCGCGAATTCGACGCGGCGATGCGGGCGGTGGTTTGAACTCTTGCACGCGGGAGGGCTCGCAGTTAGACTGTGATCCTATGAAAAATATCACAGTTTCACTCGACGACGAACTTTATCGGCGAGCGCGAATCAGAGCGGCGCAGGAGGATACTTCGGTCTCCGCGGTGGTTCGCCGTTTCCTGATTGAATTCGCTTCAGAAGGAACGGAGTTCGACCGCCTGAAACGTCAGGAGCAGCAACTCCGCGCGCAAATCCATGAGTTTCGCGCCTCCGATCGGCTGCCGCGCGAGCGCGTTCACGAGAGGCGAACGGCGCGAACAAAGGCGTGATCGGGTTCCTGGACACGAATATTCTGCTCTATTCGATCAGCCGCGATCCGTCTGAGTCTGACAAGCGCGAACGCTCCATCGCCTTGCTGGATCAGGATGACTGGAGCCTGTCGACGCAGGTTCTGCAAGAGTTCTACGTTCAGGCGACGCGACCCTCGCGGACCGACGCCTTATCGCATGACATCGCGGCCGGTCTCGTGCGCGCGTGGCAGAGGTTTCAGGTTCAGGACATCACGCCGGCGATCGTCAACGCCGCGCTCGACATCAAAGCGCGATATGGCTTTTCCTATTGGGACGCCGCCATCGTCGCCGCGGCGCAGGCCCAAGGGTGTTCGCGACTTTATTCTGAAGACCTTTCCCACGGGCAGGTGATCGACAATTTGCAGATCATTGACCCCTTCCGATAGCGGCGGTCTCCTGTGGACGGACCTCCAAAGGCGCAGGCCGCGCTTGCGATAGGCCGCCATCGGGGCCAATCTCTGGCCGAATCGTTCGGCGACGCCGATTCGCGAAAGGAAACAGGCGCAAAGCGAGGATGGCCCAGGAACTGACCTTCGATCTGGACGAGCCCCGCGGCGACGGCGAGGAGGCTTTTCTCGTCGATGTCGACGGATTTGAAGGGCCGCTCGATCTGCTGCTCGAACTTGCGCGCCGGCAGAAGGTCGATCTCGCCCGAATTTCGATCCTTGCGCTCGCCGAGCAATATCTCGCCTTCGTCGAGGCGGCCCGCCGCGTTCGGCTTGAACTCGCCGCCGACTATCTCGTCATGGCGGCATGGCTCGCCTTCTTGAAGTCTCGGCTACTGCTGCCTGAGCCGCCGAAGGGCGAAGAGCCGTCTGCGTCCGATCTCGCCGCCGCGCTTGCGGAACGTCTGCGCCGGCTGGAGCTTATTCGGCGCGCCGCCGATAGGCTCACCGAACGCGCCCGGCTCGGCCGCGATATGTTTTTGCGCGGCGGACCGGAAGGCGTGGAGACGATCTCGCATCCTAAATTTCAGGCGAGTCTCTACGACCTGCTCTCGGCCTACGCCCGGCAGCGCCAGAAGACCGCAACCTCCCGCGTCGTGCTGCGGCCACGCGCGGTCTGGTCCCTGGCCGAAGCGCGCGAGGCGCTTGAGCGGCTCGTCGGCGTGGCGACGGAATGGACCGTGCTCGACGATTTTTTGCTGCATTACTGTGTCGACATGCAGACGGCGCGCACGGTGCGCGCCTCGGCCTTCACCGCTTTGCTCGAAACGGTGCGAGAGGGGCGTTTCGACATGCGTCAGGACCGGCATTTCGGGCCGCTTTGGGTGCGGCGCCGGGCGCCTGATGAAGCGGAAGAGTTTGCCGGCGCGTCATAGCCCGGAATTTAAGGAGAGCGCGGGGTGGCGCAGGCTGCGGAGAAAATCGAACTGTTTGACGTGAACAGCGACGAAGAGCTTGCGCGTCATGAGGCCCGGCTGCGGGAAGCGGAGCGCATCATCGAAGCGTTGCTGTTCGCCTCCGCCGAGCCGCTCGATGAAGCCGAAATGGCGCGCCGTCTTGAAGAGGGCGTCGATCTCGACCGCGTCCTTGAGCGGCTGCGCGCCCATTATGCGGGTCGCGGCGTCAACCTCACCCGCGTCGGCAAGAAGTGGTTTTTCCGCACTGCGGCCGACCTCAACTGGATTCTCGCGCGCGAACAGATCGAGGAGAAGAAGCTCTCCCGCGCGGCGCTGGAGACGCTTGCGATCATCGCCTATCATCAGCCGACGACCCGCGCCGAAATCGAAGAGATTCGGGGCGTCGCCATTTCCAAGGGCACGCTCGACGTGCTGCTCGACACAGGCTGGATCAGGCTACGCGGCCGCCGCAAGGCGCCAGGCAGGCCCATCACCTATGGCACGACCGACGCCTTCCTGATGCATTTCGGTCTGGAGCAGATCAGCGATCTGCCGGGGCTCGACGAACTCAAAGGCGCCGGGCTGTTTGATGGTCGCCTGCCGAAAGGCTTCGGCGTGCCGCAGCCCTCGGATGACGCCGGGCTGCGCGAGGATGAAGAGCCTCTTGAAGACGAAGCGCCGGCGCTCCTCGAAATGGAGTTTCCGGACGAGCCCGAGGCGCCGGAGGAGCCCGACGGCGAGGAGCTTTGACGCCGCCGGGTTTCGGCGCGGTCAAGCGATGAACTCTTCCTGTTTGCCTGAGCAAGCCCACTGCGCGCCCTCTGCGCCACTCGTCCTTGTTTTTAAGGCGACGCGCGCATAGTTTCCGGGCAAACGCCGGTCGTCCCGGCTTTCTCTCTTAAGAAGGATGCGCGCCATGGGCGGTCTGTCGATCTGGCACTGGATCATTGTCGGCGCGGTCGTCTTCATTCTCTTCGGCGGCAAGTTCAAGATCTCCGACGTGATGGGCGACGTCGCCAAGGGCATCAA
>Ga0233425_10011583_pt1 | contig 10244 bp, 3 predicted proteins | sample Watercolumn_Towu_2_FD_181712 | JGI IMG/M metagenome (GOLD analysis project Ga0233425, IMG submission 181712) | Freshwater microbial communities from Lake Towuti, South Sulawesi, Indonesia - Watercolumn_Towuti2014_140_MG | ecosystem: Environmental > Aquatic > Freshwater > Lake | place: Indonesia... | reverse complement strand
ACCGTCATTCACTATCCGGCTGCTCAAGGACCTTGAACTCCCGTTCGTGATCCGGCTCATCAGCGACGTGTCGGTACTCCATGGTGGCCGCTGGGTGCGGTTGCGCAACTTCCACCTCCGGCGTGGAGAGGCCCTTGATCTGGGACTGGTGTGCCTCGGCCGGGACCGCACAAAGCGGGTCGAAGTCCGTGTCGTCGGGGTCCGCGCCCCTGGGCAGAAGGAGAGCTGGTGGCTGGCCACCAGCCGGGACTGCACCGTGGCCCACGTCGTGGCGCTGTATGACCGTCGCATGGCCGTCGAGGAACAGATTCGCGACACCAAGGGCTCTCGCTTTGGCCTGGACCTGGAGTGGACCCAGTTCGAGAACTGCGACCACATCGACCGCTTGGTTCTGCTCACCGGCTGTGCGGTCCTGGTCCTCACCGCCGTTGGGCACATGGTCGCGGAGACGGAGTCCAAGGTGCGCATGCCCCGTCCCACGAAGGGCCCCCGACAGTCGTATCTCACCATCGGGCTGGCCTGGCTCTACGTGGTGCGCAAGCGTGTTCGGCTAGGCGCACGGGTCGTGCTCGCACATGTCCCCCGCCCGGCGTTCCGCCACTTCGCCTGGATTCGAACTGCCCTCGGACAGCCGGTGGAGGTGGCCATGCCAAACTGATCTACGGTCAGACCTTGGGATGCCGTGCGTCCAGAAGGCGCCGAACGCTCCGGCCGAGCGTTCGCGGGGTAAACGGCTTCTCCAGGAAGTTGCTGCGGATCGCTTCCAGCTCCCCGCGGTCGAAGCTGTCGAGCACGTGTCCCGACACGTAGAGAACCGGGAGCCCAGGGTGCATCTGGCGCAGCCTGGCCGCCAGCTCCGGGCCGCGCATACCCGGCATCAGCACGTCGGTCACCAGCAGGTCCGGAGGCTGCTTCAGCCCCGCGACCACCGCGATCGCCTGGGCCGGCGTGGGCGCGGTGAGCACCGTGTATCCGAACGACAGGAGCGCTTCCTCCATCAGGTCCAGCACCGCCTGCTCATCCTCCACCACGAGCAGCGTCTCGGTCCCGCCGCGTACCGACGTGCCGCTCTGGCTGCTGTCCGGCTTCGTGACAACGGGAGCGTTCCCCGCCGCGGGAAAGAACAGAGAAAACGTGCTGCCTCTGCCTGCAGCGCTCTGCACCGCGATACCGCCCCCGCTTTGCTCCACGAAGCCGTGGACCATGGAGAGCCCGAGCCCGGTCCCGTGGGCAGGATCCTTGGTCGTGAAGAACGGCTCGAACAACCGCTCCCGGACGCGGGAGTCCATCCCGATGCCGGTGTCGCTCACGGACAGGCACGCGTAGACACCCGGTGGAACGCCCACCGAGCGTGCGGCCGCATCGCGCAGATCCTCCCGTGAGGTCCGGACCGTGAGCCTGCCCCCTTCCGGCATGGCGTCCCGTGCATTGCTTCCGAGGTTGATGATGGCCAGCTCCAGCTGCTGGACGTCCAGGAAGACGGACGGAACCTCCTCGGACAGGCTCCACTCCACCACGATCCCCTCCCCGACCGCGTGGCGCACCGTGTCCACGAGATCCCCGACCACCCGGTTGAGGTTGGCGTGCCGGGGTTGGAGCACCTGCTTCCTGCTGAACGCGAGGAGCTGCGACGCCACGTTGCTGGCACGGTGCGCCGCATCCCGCACCTGGACCACGCGATCCCTCAGATCCTCCTGTGCCGCCAGCTCCGACTCCAGGAGCGCGCACTGGCCGTCGATGACGGTCAGCAGGTTCCTGAAGTCGTGAGCCACGCCCCCTGCAAGCCGACCGACCGCTTCCATCTTCTGCGCGTGACGGAGCTGCTGCTCCAGCTGACGCCTCTTCCTGACCGAGACGAAGTAGAAGCCGATGAGCGCGGCTTCCAGGAGCACGAACACGAGGATCCCCCAGAGCCACGGCCAGTTCCGGGAGTAGAAGGTCTCCGGACGGTTCGCCACGACCGCGCCGGCCGGCAGGGATGAAGGGGACAGGTCGAAGCGCTCCATGGCCCGGTAGTCGAAGACGTAGGGCTCGGGTGCAACCTCCACCAGCGGAACATCCTGCGACGCGGGCGCTTCCACGAACTGGAGAGCGATCCCGGCCGCGGCCTTGCCCTGGGACGCGGCAGACATGCCGCGGCCCCCCACCACGCCGCTTCCAGGGTAGTAGTCCCAGAGAGCGTATACCGGGACGGGGCTCGCGGACGCGGCAATGCTCCAGCTCTGCTCGAGGGACAACGTATGGTGGTCGCCCGCTTTCTGCCAGCCGAGATAGAGGACGACCGTGCCGGCATCGAGAGCGGCCAGAGCCTCACGGGCCCCTGCCACGGACGGGCTCACGAGCCATTCGAGCGCAACACCCCCAGCGACCTGGCCCGCGGCGCGCTCCAACCGGGCCCGTGCGGCCTTCCCCGACCTCGTGTCGTCCGCCAGCACCAGCAGCCGCCGGGTCCCCGGATGCAGGCCCAGCACCATCTCCATGCTGCCCGCGAAGTCGTACTCCTCGGTCACGCCGGAAACCCTCTTGAAGCCCGCGATTCGGGAGGGCTGGAAGTCGTTGATCCCGCAGAACACCAGCGGGACACCCGCGAAGAGCTCCCCTCGGTGCGCAAGAGCAAAGTCCAGCGCATCGTCGTCACTGCAGATCACCGCGTCCAGTCGCACCGCGTGCTCGCCCGCCGGACCGTACTTGAACCAGTACAGCTCCAACAGCTTCGGGAAGTGCAGCCCCCACGACCATTGCTTGGCGTCCATGTGCTCGACGTGGAGCACCACTTCCGTGTGCGCGGCAAGCCCATCCCGGACTCCGGCGGTAACTTCGTCGGTCCACCGGTGCCCGGGATGATAGGAATGCAGCAGGAGAACATGCCGGTCCTGCTGCGCAGCCTCCGTCACTGCAGGCACCAGGCACAGCAGCAGCAGCCACCTCAACCCGCTCCTCATCCGACCGCCCCCCCTCTCCTAGCGAACAAACAGGCCGTAGACCCTCGAACCGCAGGACGACCCGTTGCCGTCGGTGTTGCACCAGCACTGAGCGTCCGAGAACTGCTTGCCGTCCTCTATCGCACCAAGGCCCTGGTGGTAACCGGAGTCCCCTCCGTTGAAGCCGAAGATCACCGAATCGTCGGCACCGGGGTCGTTGGGCGTCGACGTCTCCTTGAAGCCCACGGTGTTGGGCATGCCGGCGCAGCCGCCGATGCAGGGGTTCCCGTGCGCGTCGTAGGAGAACGGGAACGCCTCGGTCACGCTGCTGGCGGTAATGGTGCAGCGGTGCGGGCTGCAGCCGCCCGTCCACGTGTAGGTCTTGAACCGGTTGCCCAGCGACATGGAGCCGTCGGTGCAGCTTCCCAGCTTGACGTATGAGGCGTTGTCCAACACGGTCCGCAGGAGCATCTCGGTGCCGGGAATGTCGAAGAACGCCTGGTTGCGCATCTCGCTCTTGTCGAACGCCTCGGACACCCCCCACGTCGAGTTGTCGTTGTTGTAGACTCCGTACGACCACTTGGTGGACGTCGAGGAGATGCGGGAGACCAGCGTCCAGCCGCCGCCTTCCGTCCCCATGTCGCAATACACCTTGTAGCCCGGAAGCGGCCCCTTGCCGTCCGGGTCGATGGTGTGCGCTCCGCTGCCCGCGGTGGGCACCGCGGCCAGCAGGGCCTTGCAGCTGCTGTACACGCACCCCTCGTTGAACTGGCCGTTGCAGTTCTCGTCGCCAGGCTTGTCGCAGTCCTCCGGCGCACCGGGGTTGACCGCGTTGTCCCCGTCGTTGCAGTCGCCCGAGACCGTCGCGGACAGAGGCGGATCTGCTTTGCAGAGGCACTTCGGGCCTGCAGGAATGCCGTATCCGTCCTGGTCCGAATCGTTGTAGTAGGTGACGCACTTGTCGGAGTCCTGCGGATCAACCACCCCGTCGCAGTTGTTGTCCAGCCCGTCGCACGTCTCCTTGCCCGCGTTCTGCAGCGGATTGCACTGCTGCGGCTTCCCGTTGACGCAGTTCGGCACCGTGTGCAGGCATACTCCCAGCCCGCACGTGGTGCTGCCCAGCTCCTCGTCGACGAGCCCGTCGCAGTCGTTGTCCAATCCGTCACACGTCTCCCCGGCGACCCCCTCGAAGGGGTTGCAGGAAGCTGGCTTTCCCCCCACGCAGAGCTGCTGCAGGTGGAGGCACTCCCCTACCCCGCACTCCACCGCGCCCAGCCCCTCGTCCACGTCGATGTCGCAGTCGTTGTCCACGCCGTCGCAGATCTCCGCTGACGCACCCTCCTTGGGGTTGCAGTACTTGGTCATGCCGCCGACGCAGTTGCCCACGGTGTGCTTGCACGCTCCCACGCCGCACGTCGTGGACCCGAGGTCCTCGTCGATGCTTCCATCGCAGTCGTTGTCCAGGCCGTCGCAAAGGTCCTGGGACGCACCGGCCAGGGGGTCGCACACGACCTTCTGTCCGTCCATGCAGTTGCTCACCGTGTGCTGGCACTGCCCCACGCCGCAGGTCGTGGACCCGAGGTCCTCGTCCGTCATACCGTCGCAGTCGTTGTCCAGCGCGTCGCACTTCTCCACCGAGGCTCCGTCAAACGGGTTGCACACCTGGAGCGCGCCGTCCTTGCAGACGGGCGACGTGTGCTTGCACTCGCCAAAGCCGCAGGTGATGCTTCCCAGCCCGTCGTCCACCTTGCCGTCGCAGTCGTCGTCCACCTTGTTGCACACCTCCGTGGCTCCGGGGTAGACCAGTGGATTGACCGGCGCACAGTCGAAGACGTCGGGCTCCCCGTCGTTGTCGTCGTCCGGGTCCACGCAGTCCTTGTAGCCGTCCAGGTCCGAGTCCTTGAACCCCTCGTCCACGCCGAGGAAGCAGTTGTTGTCCTTGCCGTCGCACAGCTCCACCGCACCGAGATGGACCGCGGGGTCGAACGGGTCGCAGTCCTTGTCGTCCGGGTCGCCGTCGCCGTCGCTGTCGCCGTCGCACGCGTCGCCCACCGTGTCCCCGTCGGCGTCCTCCTGTCCGGGGTTCACCACCAGCGGACAGTTGTCCGCGCTGTCCGCGACGCCGTCGCCGTCGTCGTCCATGTCGCACACGTCGCCCACCAGGTCGCCGTCCAGATCGTCCTGCAACGGGTTGACCGTGTCCTTGCAGTTGTCCACGAGGTTGGGGACCAGGTCGCCGTCGCGGTCCGGGTCGCACGCATCGCCCACCGTGTCCCCGTCCAGATCCTTCTGATCCGGATTGGCAAGCGCAGGGCAGTTGTCCAGGGCGTTCTCCTTGCCATCCCCGTCCAGATCCGCGTCCACGCAGTCAGCCACCTTGTCGCCGTCGGTGTCGGGAAGCCCCTCGTCGACGTTCTGGTCGCAATCGTTGTCCTTGCCGTCGCACAGCTCCTCGGCTCCGGGGTGCACCGCGGGGTCGGTGGGCCCGCAGTCCAGGACGTCGGGCGTGCCGTCCTGGTCGTCGTCGTCGTCCACGCAGTCCTTCCAGCCGTCGCCGTCCGCGTCGAGGTAGCCCTCGTCCACCAGGAAGTTGCAGTTGTTGTCCTTGCCGTCGCACTTCTCCTCGTTGCCCGGGAACGCATCGTCGTCCTTGGGCATGCAGTCCTCGGTGTCGGCCACCTTGTCGTTGTCGTCGTCCGGGTCGCACTCGTCGCCCACGGTGTCGAGGTCCGCGTCGTCCTGCTTCGGGTTGAAGTGGGAGGGACAGTTGTCCAGCCCGTCGACGACGCCGTCGCCATCCTTGTCGTTGACCAGGCAGTCGGCCACGCCATCACCGTTGGTGTCCTGGAACCCCTCGTCCTTGGCGCCGTCGCAGTCGTTGTCCTCGCCGTCGCACACCTCGGCCTTCGGCTGCGGGCCGTCACACCCGGGAATGCCCCCTACGCAGGTTTCAGTCCCCGTGCAGGTGCCGAACGAGTTCGTCACCGGACACCCCTTCGGCTGCAGCGCCTCGTCCACGTCACCGTCGCAGTCGTCGTCCTTGGCGTTGCACTCCTCTGCGGCAGGGACCTTCGCAGAACACTCGCCCAACCCTGCCAGCAGGCACTTGCGCTGGCCGTCGCAGCGGCCGAACTCGTTCTCGACGTAGCACGACGTGGCAGCCCCCGCGTCCACGGCCCACTTGGAGCAGGGGCAGTCCCCGTCCTCCACGATGCACTGGTTGACCGAAGCCCCGGTCACATCCGCGCCCTTGTCGCACACGTATCCGGAAGGGCAGTCCCCGTCCTTCTTGCACTCCGCTCCACAGAAGGACCCGGCAGGGCCGTAGTCCACGCACGCCTCTCCCGTGTCCACGCCGTTGACCCTGCACTCCTCGTTGCTGGTGCACGGCCGGCACAGGCTCACCAGCGGTGCGGCGCACACGTAGATCTGGTCTGGAAGCGCGGGCGCATACAACGCGCACTTCCACCCGAACGGACACTCCTCCAGGCACGTCTTGGAGCACTTCATCCCGTCCACGGTCTGGATGCAGAACCCTTCGAGGCAGTCCGCGGGAGTCTGGCACTCCCACCCGGCAGCCCCGGGCTCGAGACCGACGTCGTGGTAGCCTGCGTCGCTGTCTGCGGGAAACACCTCCGCTGCCGTATCCGGCCACGGAACGACGTCGGCCGTGTCGGCCGCGACCGCGTCCGCCAGCGCCACGATGTCCTGCCCGGGAAGCTCCGCTCCGGCCTCGCGCCCCCCGGTGTCAGCCAGGGGAAGGTCGACCGTCTCCGTTTCGCCGGGGCCCGCACATCCAAGCAAGAAGACACCCGCAAGCACGCCTCTGAATACCGTCGAGTTCATCGCTGCTCCTCGATAGTTCCCGTCAATCCGCACCCGGGCCGCGCCCACCGTCTGCCGCCTACTTGCACGTGTAGCACTCGACATACAGCCAGTGCGTGCAGCCGCCGCCGCAGCCTCCGTACAGCTTGTTGATCTGCCCGTCCGCCTCGCCCACTGCCCAGCAGGGTGAGCCGCCCTGATAATCCCCGGTTGGGTGGTCGCCCGTGGCGTCCCCGTAGTTCAGGTAGTGGCAGAGGAAGTTGAAGCCGTCGTATCCTCCCCCGCACGACAGCAGCGTCACTGCGCCAACGTTGTTGTCGTACACCTTGACCTTGCCGGGCGTGCCCGCGCAGTTGCCGCCGGAGCACACGTCGCCTGACGTGCACGCCTTGCCGTCGTCGCACGGGGCCGCATTGAACGTGTGCTTGCAGCCGTCCACCGTGTGGCACGTGTCGTCGGTGCACGGGTTGTTGTCGTTGCACTGCGAGTCGATGGGGGTGTAGGTGCAGCCGACCTTGGCCACGCACGCATCCAGGGTGCACGCGTTGTTGTCGTTGCAGACGAGCGCGCCGCTGCCAACGCACTTGGCTCCGGCGCAGGTGTCGGTGACGGTGCACGGGTCGCCGTCGTTGCACGCCGCGGCGTTGGGCAGGAACTGGCATCCCAGGGCCGGGTCGCAGGAGTCGTCGGTGCAGCCGTTCCCGTCCGTGCACGCAATGACCGGGCCCGGAACGCACAGGCCGTCTTTGCACGCGTCGCCCGACGTGCAGACGCTGCCGTCGTCGCACGCGGACACGGCGGGAGCATACTGGCATCCGAGGGCCGGGTCGCAGGAATCGTCGGTGCACTCATTGCCGTCGTTGCACGTGATGGCCGGTCCGGGAACACAGCTGCCCGCGGCGCAGACGTCCCCGTTGGTGCACAGGTTCAAGTCGTCGCACGGGTTGGTGTTGTCCGCGTGCAAGCAGCCGGAGTCCGGCAGGCACGAGTCGGTGGTGCACACGTTGCCGTCGTCGCACGACACCGGGGTCTTGGCCACGCACTTGCCCGCGCTACACGTTTCCCCCGTGGTGCACGCATTCCCGTCGTCGCAGGATTGCTTGTTGTTCACATGGACGCATCCGCTCTTCGGGTCGCACGAGTCGTCCGTGCAGGGGTTGCCGTCATCACACGCCAGCAGCTTGCCGCCCGCGCACTGCCCGCCCTTGCACGCGTCTGCGACCGTGCAGGCGCTGCCGTCATCGCAGGCCACTGTATTGAGCAGGTAGAAGCACCCGTCCCCCGGGTCGCAGCCGTCGGTGGTACAGACGTTGTTGTCGCTGCAGTCCTCGACGGTCTTGTACTTGCAGGCGCCGCCCGCGCAGTAGTCCCCGAGGGTGCACGCGTTACCGTCGTCGCACGCTGCCGCGTTGGGGGTGTGCTTGCAGACCCCTGAAACGCACGCGTCGTCGGTGCACGGGTTGGCGTCGCCGCACTCCATGGCAGCGCCGGGCACGCAGACGCCGTTCCCGCACTGGTCCCCCACGGTGCAGGCATCCCCGTCGGAGCAGGGCCCCGACACCGCGTCGTGGACACAGCCGCTGCCTGCGACGCACGTGTCCGCTGTGCAGGGGTTGCCGTCGTCGCACATCGCCTGGGTCTTCCCTTTGCACTGCCCATCCACGCAGGCGTCGCCCTCGGTGCAGGCATTTCCGTCGTCGCACGGCAACGCGTTGGGAGCGTGCGCACACCCCGTCAGTGCGAGGCACGCGTCGTCCGTGCACACGTTGCCGTCGTCGCAGTCGAGGTATCCCGTGGACGTGCACTGTCCCTCCTGGCAGATGTCGCCGGTCGTGCACACGTCCCCGTCGGTGCATGCCTTCGCGTTCGGGAAGTGCTGGCAGCCCGTGACGGGGTCGCACACGTCATCGGTGCACAGGTTCCCGTCGTTGCAGTTGGCTGCGGGCCCTGCAGCGCACTTGCCTGCCACGCACACGTCGTTGACCGTGCAGGCGCTTCCGTCGTCGCAGCCGCCTCCCTCGTGCGCGGGACCGAAGCCGCACACGCCGGTCACCGGGTCGCAGGTGGCCACGAGGCATGGCGCATCGACGCCCGCCGGCTCCTGGCAGTTCTTGACCGTCGCCTGGTCCACCGCACACTGGAAGGGCACGACCGAGTCGTCGCAGGTCAACGTGCCGTTGCACACGTCGCCATCCTCCAGCGGAGCGCAGTCCGCATCCACCGCGCAGTCGCAGGAGACCGCGTACCCGATGCACTGGCCCTCCGCGCACTGGTCCGCCACGGTGCAGGGATCCCCGTCGTCACAAAGGTCCGTGTTGGCCGCGTTGATGCAGCCCCCTGCCTCGTCGCACGTGTCGTCGGTGCAAGCGTTCTTGTCGTCACAGTCCACTGCCTTTCCGACGCAGACCCCGGCGTCGCAGTGATCCGCGACCGTGCACGTGTTTCCGTCCTTGCACTCCACGTCCGAAAGCGCCGCATGCTGGCAGCCGCCCTCCCCTTCGCAGAGGTCGTCCGTGCAGTCGTTGCCGTCGGCGCACAGTTCCTTGAGCTTCCCCTGCTCGAGCACCGGCTCGTCCGTGTCGCCGTCGCAGTCCTCGTCCAGGCCGTTGCACGTCTCGGCCGCGGGCACCGGAGCGTCGCATGCGGAAAGCCCCTCCTGCCCGCACACCCGCTTGCCGGAGCACACGCCCTGGTCGTTGGAGATCTCGCAGGGTGTCCAGAGAGCCAGAGCAATGGAGCGGGCCGTGCACGGGCACACCCCGGCGTCGGCAACGCACTGCATGGTGTCCAGGCCGTCCGATGTCTTGACCGACTTGCACGAGAACCCCCAGGGGCACTCCTGCGTGGCCTGGCACGCGCCGCCGCAGAAGCTCCCCTCGCCGCCGTACGCCACGCAAACGTCCTCCCCGCCGGCCTGCGACTTGCAATCCGCTGCCGACGCGCACGGCCGGCAGAGATTGGAGAACTCGGACATGCAGACGAACACCACGTCCGGAGCAGCGGACAGCAATTGCCGGCACACGAATCCCTGCGGGCATTCCTCCCCGCACTCGATGGTGCAGACGCCGCCCCCCATGTGGTCCACGCACCAGCCCGACTGGCAATCCGTCGTCGATGCGCACGGCTCTCCGAAGCACCCGGTCCCGGGCTGACAGCCCGGCTGCACGAACGATTCCTCCGCCTCGGCCGCGACGTCCGGCGGGGCCGCATCCGGGAGCGCTTCCTCCGCGACGTCGACCGCGGGCGGGAGCTCCTCTGCGGGAGTCTCCGTCCCACCCGAGTCAGGCAACAGGGAGATAGACGACTGGCCTGAACATGACACGACGAGAGCCAGACACGAAAGCAGCCTGCCGCACTGGCGTACTGAATGAAGTCGGCGTCGCATTCGGACATCCTCCCAAACGGGCGGGACATATTACCATACTGCACGTTGGAATTAGAAAGGAGATTCGTCCGGGTCGCGGCAGGGTGTGAACCGGCGTGCAGTTGCGCTATGAT
>Ga0233425_10011582_pt1 | contig 10245 bp, 13 predicted proteins | sample Watercolumn_Towu_2_FD_181712 | JGI IMG/M metagenome (GOLD analysis project Ga0233425, IMG submission 181712) | Freshwater microbial communities from Lake Towuti, South Sulawesi, Indonesia - Watercolumn_Towuti2014_140_MG | ecosystem: Environmental > Aquatic > Freshwater > Lake | place... | reverse complement strand
TGCAGGAACGTCTGGCCAAGCTGGCCGGCGGCGTCGCGGTCATCCGCGTCGGCGGCTCGACCGAGGTCGAGGTCAAGGAGAAGAAGGACCGCGTCGACGACGCCCTCAACGCCACGCGCGCGGCGGTCGAGGAAGGCATCGTCCCCGGCGGCGGCATCGCCCTGCTGAAGGCGACCAAGGCCCTGGAAGGCCTGAAGGGCGACAACGCCGACCAGACGGCCGGCATCGCCATCATCCGCCGCGCCATCCAGGCCCCGATCCGTCAGATCGTCGAGAACGCGGGCGTCGAAGGCTCCATCGTCGTCGGCAAGGTGCTTGAAAACGCCTCGGCCACCTACGGCTTCAACGCCCAGACGGAAGAGTATGTCGACATGATCCAGGCCGGCGTCATCGACCCCGCCAAGGTCGTGCGCACGGCCCTGCAGGACGCCGCCTCGGTGGCCGGCATCCTGATCACGACGGAAGCGGCCGTGGCCGACGCGCCGAAGAAGGCCTCGGCCGGCGGCACCGGCGGCGGCATGGGCGGCGGCATGGGCGGCATGGGCGACATGGACTTCTGATCCGGTCGTTCAGCGGTTCAGCTGAAACAGAAGAGGGCGGGTCCGGAGACGGGCCCGCCCTTTTTTGGGTGTGCTTGCTACCGCCACCTGACCAAAGGTTCGCGCGCTGGACAAGGGTGCCCATCACATCGACCCTGCCTCTAGATGCGAATCGCTAGCCATGGGGCGGGAGACAGGCGTGGAGGCACGCTGGATCAAAAGAAGCGCACATATCAGGCGTCTCCCCGCAGGGGGTTCGACGTTCGTCAGAGAATGCTGGGTACTCCAGCTTTCGGACCCGGCTACCCACAAGGACCGAGCTTATCGCCATCCCTGTCCCTACTGTGGCGGGAAGATCGTTAGCGTGCACATGCCGAACGGCGGTTGGGCACACTTCGAAGGCGCAGCAGGCCTAGGCCGCGTCAAGCATCCCTGCCTTCATCGCGGAGAAGGCCTCTCGAAGACGGCCGACGGCAAGACGGCAGACCTTTTTGATGACCGCAATTCTTAAAGCAGAGCTCGATCCGCGGCGCTCGGATTGTGGGTCAGAAGTGTGGGTAGGTCGGCGTCGGCATGCCCCTTCGCCTTAAGCATGAGCTTCGCTTGTGCAAAGGAGTTGGAAATGGTCTCGCCGGTGCTGAGGGTGCGGTAGAACTGGGCTGAAAAGTCACAAGCGGCCTCGTCACCGATGGAATCGGACATGGCGATCACGACGGGCACCTCACCAAGAAATCGCTCAGCGCCATCGACGGTATCGCAAGCGACAAGCATGAGTAGTTTCGGATTGGCTCGCGTCGCACCAAGGACGCTGGCAATCATGTCGAAGTCCAAGACCGTTCCGCCGTCTTCTCCCGCCTTCTCGTTGTCGAAAACCAACGCTTGGCCGCCTCCGTGGCCAGAGAAGTGGAGAATGGTGGGCCCGTAGGAGTTCAATGTATCGAGCAAGGTGGGCAGGGTGGGAGCCGGTACGATTTTCAGATCGACTTCATTGGCCCGCGGGCTCAGCCGAATGCTCTCGTCGATATAGCGTGCCTCTACGCCGGTTTGGAGAGAGGCGAGGCTGTCGGGGTTTGTGATCAGCAGAGCGATTTTGAGTTTCGCCCTCGCGCCTCGAACGCTCTTGGTTCTCGAGGGGACCGACGGACGGGAAGCAGGCTTCACAAATGACAAGGCTACCTCGACGGCTGGACGCCGCTTCGTAGGGACCTTCTTTGCCGCGCTCGGATTGTCCGCGTACTTCACGATCTTGTCGCGGTTTGCCCTCACCGACTCGGCCTTCCCATAAAGGTAACGACTACCGTCTTTTACTTGGCCGCCGTTCTCCATGCGAACGATCAGATGATGTTTTGCAAGTTCATCCAATGCATCCTGTACGACCTGCGTGTTCCCGGTTTTGCCAAGCTGAGACGCAATCTGTTTTTTGGAGCGCGGCTTGGTGCCCCGACCATAGATAAGATCGAATACAACACGTCGGTTTCTGCTTCGCCCCAAGTGCTTCGCCAATTGGAGGATAGTTTCCTCGTGGTCGCCTGAGATATTGATAACGGGAGCTTGCTTGCTCATGCTTTGTCAGCCTTGGAGCTCACCGGTTTCTTTCCCGCCATCATCCGACTAACGGTTGCTTGGCTTATGCCCAAGGCATCGCCAATTTTGGCCTGAGAATGACCGCGCTCTGCAAGTTCGATCATTTTGATCTTTCGGATCATCTCGAGTTCAGACAAAATTTTCCTGAGAATATCTTCCATCACCCGCCTACCTCGGCTGCTGCCGACTTTGAAACCGCTTTTGCGATTCCCGTAGGCAGCATCCGGCTCATGGTCGTTTCGCTAATGCCTAGAACGGCTGCGATTTGGGCCTGTTTCACTCCCTGACGAAGGAGCTGGAGAACCATCAACATTTTCAAGCAGCGCAGCTCCTCTGCGACCTCGTCCTTCTCTTTGGCCATCTAGTTTCCCTTGCCCGCCTTTTTCTTTGTTTCGTAGACAACTTGACTGACGGAAGCAGCAGAAGTGCCAACGATCGGAGCCACTTCTTTGGGCTCCAGGCCGGCCTCGGCGAGGAAGAGAATCTTCTCTTTCTTCGTCGGGAGATGGCGCACGGCGGACAGTGATTGAATTTTCACAAGCGTGCGCAAGACACCCATGAGCTCCTCGTGGTTGGCGTCACTCATCTGCACCTTCTCCCTTTCCAGACGCGGCCTTTTTGTGCTTCGCCATTGCAACGCTTACAGTTTTCGGCGTCGTGCCCAGCAGGTTAGCGATGTACGTCGGCCCCAGACCAGCACCATAAAGAAAGACGATTTTGTCGCGCTGGGTGGCCATCCCTTTGATCGCAAGCGCGGCTTGGATCTTGATCAGGGTGTCCATCTTTTCATTCAGCGCTACCAATGGGTCCGTCTGGCTCATTTCTTCGAATCCTTTTTGATCAGCGCTTCAGGGAGCGGATAGACGTGCAAAGGGCGCATCTCGCGCCTCTCTCCGACGCGGATCACGATGCCCTCGTCTACCCATCGACCGATGCTTTTGCTGAAATTGGCTGAGTCGAGCCCAAGCTCTTTCGCGATCTCTGCCTGTGTTCTGCTGCCGTCACACAGATTGAAAGCGCGATGCTGCTTCTCGCCTGCGTTGATAATTTCAAGGATTTTGACAGGCGAGAAAGTCTGACGCGCCACCGTCGCCAAAATCGCTCGAAGATAGGTCTCTTGGAGCTCCATGGGTCCACACCACCTCTTTTGGCGCTAGCAGGAATCGAGTGCTATTCATCCTAAATATCCCTTCCGGAAAATTAATCAATCTGCATAACGACGATTGTCGATCGCTAGCGGCCAGATAAGCGATGCTTACAAAGGAAATTCTGAAGAATCCCGCCCTGCTTGAAACGTCCACGACGGCGATGGAAACGTTATTTCTTGTAGGCGTGAATAGAAAGCGGCCCTACCCGGATTATTCCAAAGTTGCCCGAGCACCAAGCAAGTGATTGAGAACAAACACGAAACATAAATTTGGCTCCCGTTGGCGACTCGATAACTTCCGCGAGTGCGGCTCTGTCGGCATTGGGGGGCGGACGTGGCTAGCGGTCTTCGCCGTCCCGCTCTTCCTCGAACCGCCAACCGCATGAACCGCAACGGCCCGACCGCGCTCTCCGCCATCGCCGCTATGTCGGCTAAAAATCCTGACAATTCGCCGCCAGCCAGACGATTGCGGCGACGCAAGCGGTAGAGGTGCAAGATTCCGGCGCCGGTGTAGGGCCACCCGCCCCGGCGCGCCTCAAGGACGCTGCGCGCCGCTCGCGCGGCAGGCCGGGACGGCCTGTCCTTGACCCGCGCCGGGTCGGGCGACCGGGGCCGGGCGGGTCGGGCGCGCGGGGCGCGCCGACTTTATGGAAGCGAGGGGCCGGGGCGTCGGGGCAGGTGCGTGGCTCAGGCCCCCTCCACCACGCTGCGCGTGGTCCCCCTCCCCCGGTGGGGGAGGAGACGCGGTGGTGAACCGGCGTGGGCCCGGGGCGTTCGGCGGGGATGGGAATGCGTGATCCACAGACCTGCCGGCGGGCCCTGCGCGAGATCGGGGAGATCGCGGCCGTGGCGGGGCTGGAGGGCGGACAGATGACCGACCAGGAGGCGCTGCAGAGCATCGCCGCCATCGCCGAATGGGTGATGGACGAGGCGCCGGGGGCGCGGGCGGACTGCAGCGACGTGGTGCGGCGGCTGGAGCGGAGGCGCAGGGGCTGTTCGGCGAAGTGCTGGGGGTGCTGGAAGGGGCGGGGGCGTGACGCGGCTGTAGGCGGCGGGCGGTCGGCCAGGCCGAAGACGACGCCGGCGCGACGGACTCGCGCCGCGGTTCGCATTCAAGGATCCAAGCACCGGAGACGCCCATGCCCCCGTTCGCCAGCCAGACCGCCGCCCAGACCGCCAGCCAGACCGCCGCCGTCGCCGTCACCCGTTTCGGCCTGGGCGCCCGGCCCGGGGAGATCGAGCGGGTCGCCGCCGATCCGGCCGGCTGGCTGGCGGCGCAGGTGACGCCGGACGGCGCGCCCAATCCGGCCGGCCGCTTCGTCGCCTCGCCCGAGCGTATGCAGCAGCTGCTGGCCTATCGCGCCGAGCCCGCCGGGCCGCGCCGGACCCCGGCGGCGGCGCCGCAGACGGAGGGCGCCATGGCCGCGGGCGATCCGGCGGCCGAGGCGGCGCGGGCCGCGCGGCAGGACAGCCGGCGGGAGATGACGCAGGACACGGCGCGCGAATTCCTCGCCCGGGCGCAGATGGGGGCGACGACCGATGCGGGCTTCGCCGAGCGCTGGGCCCTGTTCTGGGCCAATGTCTTCACCGCCTCGGCGACGAAATTCCAGTCGGCGGTGTTCATGGGGCCGTTCGAGCGGGAGGCCATCCGGCCGCATGTGTTCGGCCGGTTCGAGGATCTGGCGGCGGCTGCCGAACAGCATCCGGCCATGCTGCTGTATCTCGACCAGGCCCAGTCGGTCGGGCCGAACAGCCAGGCGGGCCAGCGCCGCAACGCCGGACTGAACGAGAACCTGGCGCGCGAGATACTGGAACTGCACACCGTGGGCGCCGACGCCGGCTACAGCCAGGCCGATGTGACCGAGTTCGCCCGCGCCCTGACCGGCTGGTCCGTGCCGACCCCGCGCGATCAGGGCATGGCGGGCGCGAACGCCGGCGGCGGGGCGCGGGCGCGGGCCGTGCGCGCCGCCCTGGCCGGGGAGTCGGGCGAGAACGGCTTCGTCTTCCGCCCGGTGGTGCATGAGCCCGGGGCCCGGACCGTGCTGGGCCGGACCTATCCCGCGGGCGGGCGGGACCAGGGCGAGGCCGTGCTGCGCGATCTGGCGCGGCGGCCCGAGACGGCGCGGCGCCTGGCCCGCAAGCTGGCGGTCCATTTCGTCGCCGACGACCCGCCGCAGGCCCTCGTCGAGGCGCTGGAGGCGGCGTGGACGCGGTCGGGCGGCGATCTGGGGACCGTGGCCCGGGCCCTGATCGCGGCGCCCGAGGCGTGGGACCCGCGGCCGGCGAAGGTGAAGACGCCGTGGGAGTTCGTGATCTCGACCCATCGCGCCCTGGGCTCGAGCCCGGCGCGGGTGCAGCCGCTGCAGCAGGCGCTGGCGTCCATGGGCCAGCCGGCCTTCTCGGCGCCTTCGCCGGAGGGCTGGCCGGACACGGCGGCCGACTGGGCCGGGCCCGATGCCATGGTCAAGCGGCTGGACTGGGCCACGGCCGCGGCCGACCTCGCCGCCCCCTCGGCCGACCCCAACGCCGTCGCCGCCGGCGCGCTGGGCGCGCGGCTGGGCGAGCGCACGCGCCAGTTCGTGGCCCGGGCCGAGAGCCGTCCGGAAGCCCTGACCCTGTTCCTCATGTCGCCGGAGTTCCAGCGCCGATGACCCGCTCGTTCGAAATCAACCGCCGCCTGCTGCTGGGCGGCGCCCTCGGGGGCGTCAGCCTCGCCTTCGCCGGCCGGGCCGCGGCGCGCGGCGCGGGACGGAAGAAGCTGGTCGTCATCGTCGCCCGGGGCGCGATGGACGGGCTGTCGGTGGTCGTTCCGCATGCGGACGCCGACTACGTCCCCCTGCGCGGAGCGCTGGCGGTGGCCGCGCCCGGCCAGGACGGCGGGGCGCTGGATCTGGGCGGCGGCTTCGGCCTTCACCCGGCGCTGCCCGGCCTCCACGCCCTGCACCGGGCGGGCCAGATGCGGTTCGCGCCGGCCGTCGCCATACCGGTGCGGGTCCGCTCCCATTTCGACGCCCAGGACGTGCTGGAGAACGGGGGCGAGGGCCTGCGCCAGCAGGACGACGGCTGGCTGAACCGCGCCCTGGTCGCGACGGGCGGACCCAGGGGGTTGTCGATCGGGGCGCAGACGCCGCTGATCCTGCGCGGCGCGGCGGACACGTCCAGCTGGTCGCCGGGCGGCCGGGTCACGGGCCAGGACCGGATCGCAGCCCTGCTGCAGGACATGTACGTCGAGGATCCCCTGCTGGCGACCAGTCTCGCCCGCGGGCTGGAGACCGACGCCATGGCCATGATCGTCGGCGACGGAACGCCCCTGCGGCGCAACGACGTCAACGGACTGGGACAGGCCGTGGCGCGGCTGATGACCGGCGAGGCGGGCGCCGACGTGGTCGCCCTGTCGGTCGACGGCTGGGACACCCACGCGCGCCAGAACGCCCAGCTGCAGACGCGGCTGGCGGGGCTGGATCAGGTGATCGGCGGGCTGCGCGAGGGTCTGGGCGGGCAATGGGCCGACACCGTGGTGATCGTGGCCACCGAGTTCGGCCGCACGGCCCGCGCCAACGGCACCCAGGGCACCGACCACGGCACGGCCTCGTCGCTGCTGCTGGCGGGCGGAGCGCTGAAGCCGGGCGGCCTGATCGGAGACTGGCCGACGCTGGCGGAGAACCGGCTGTTCGAGGGGCGCGACCTTGCCCCGACGCTGGACGTGCGCTCGGTGTTCAAGGGCGTGCTGCGCGACCATCTGGGCGTCGATCGCGCAGCGCTGGACGCGCGCGTCTTCCCCGGCAGCGCGGCCGAGGCTCCGGCGATCGGGGGTCTGGTCTAGTCTTCTTCGAGCGGCGGCAGGCCGGCTTCCTTGCGGGCGGCGGCGGCGGCCTTCTTCTCGGCCTTGGCGGCGGCCTTTTCGGCGGCCTTCTTCGCGTCGGCGCGATCGCGTTCCTGACGCTCGAAACTGTAGTTGGGCTTACGGGCCATTGGAGCCTCTTTCTCTTCCTGGTGGCGCTATCGCGCTTCGCGCTGCCTGAGCGCCGGTTATGGGCGCTTCAGCGCAGGAAGCGCTGCGGGAGCGCCTTGTGTTCCCCAAGGTGGGGCATGCGGGGGGCCGGGGCAACCGCTGACGGTCAGTCGACGGCGACGATCTCCACCGTCTGGCCCGCGACGACGGCCTCGTCGCCCACGGTCCTGCCCATCAGGGCCACGGCGAGGGGCGAAACATGGCTGACCGAACCGGCGGCGGGATCGGCCTCGTCCTCGCCGGTGATGCGCCAGGTCTGGCGGCGGCCGTCCTCGCGTTCGATGGTGACCGAGCCGCCGAAGCGGACGCGGCCGTCGGGGTCGGTCTCGACCAGCTGGGCGGAGGCCCTGCGGGCGGACCAGTAGCGCAGGTCGCGGGTGGCGCGGGCCATGGCGGTGCGGTCGGCCTCGATGTCGCCCTTCGACTGGGCGGCGCTGTAGGCCGCGCGGGCCGAGGCCAGGGCGGCCTCGATCGCGGCCAGGCCCGAGGGCGTGACCAGATTGGGGTGCGGGGAGATCGGACGGTCGGGAAGATCGGCGGCCGTGGCCTCCAGATCCTCCTCGCGGGTGAAGGCGACGCTCATGGGGGATGAGCGTATGCCAACTGTGCATGTTCCCGGAGTTATTTCTCACCGTGCATCCCGGCGAATGCCGGGATCCAGATCACGAAAGCCGTCGCCTGGAAAAGGGGGCGGTTCTGTCTGTCCGTCCATCGAGCCACGCCATCTGGATCCCGGCATTCGCCGGGATGCACGGAAAGGGGTAGTGGGTCGGCATGAGCGACTCACCCAGGACCGTACATGTAATCGGCGCCGGGCCCGCAGGCCTCATGGCCGCCGAGCGGCTGGCGCAGGCGGGGGTCAAGGTGGTGGTCCACGAGGCCATGCCCTCGGTCGCGCGCAAATTCCTGATGGCCGGGCGGGGCGGGCTGAACCTGACGCATTCGGAGGCGATGGAGGGGTTCGTCGGGCGGTACGGCGAAGCGGCCGGGCCCGTGGGCGCATGGCTGGAGCGGTTCTCGCCGACGCATCTGATCGGCTGGGCCGAGGGGCTGGGGCAGGCGACCTTCACCGGGTCGTCGGGCCGGGTGTTTCCGCGAGCGATGAAGGCCTCGCCCCTGCTGCGGGCCTGGCTGGCCCGGCTGGACGGGCTGGGTGTCGAGGTGCGGACCCGATCGAGATGGATCGGGCGTCGCGACGGCGACTGGGTGTTCGGGACGCCGGAGGGCGAGATCGTCGAGCGGCCCGACGCCGTGGTGCTGGCCATGGGCGGGGCCAGCTGGCCGCGGCTGGGGTCGGACGGGGCGTGGGCCGCGATGCTGGAGGGGGTGGAGACGGCGCCGTTCCGGCCGTCGAACGTGGGCTTCGACGTGGCGTGGTCGGAGGTCTTCGCCGAGCGGTTCGCCGGTCAACCCTTGAAACCGGTCGCCATGACGTTCGGAGATCAGACCGTGCGCGGCGAGGCCATGCTGACGCGCTACGGTATCGAGGGCGGGGCGGTGTACGCCCTGTCCGCGGCGCTGAGGGATGCGGTCGAGCGGGACGGGACGGCAGTGCTGACCGTGGACCTGCGGCCCGATCTGTCGGTCGAGGCCCTGGCGGGACGGCTGGCGAAACCGCGCGGCAAGGACAGCGTGACCAACTGGCTGCGCAAGGCGGGCGGGCTGTCGGCGCCGGCGGTCGGGCTGCTGCGCGAGATACCGGGCGAGCTGCCGGCGGGGTCGGACAAGCTGGCGAAACGGATCAAGGCGGTGCGGCTGACGCTCACGGGCGTACAGGGGCTGGCGCGGGCGATCTCCTCGGCGGGCGGGGTGCGGCTGGACCAGGTCGACGAGGGGCTGATGCTGACGGCCCTTCCGGGCGTGTTCGTCGCCGGCGAAATGCTGGACTGGGAGGCGCCGACCGGCGGCTATCTGCTGCAGGCGTCGATGGCCTCGGGAGCCGTGGCGGCGGAGGGGGTGGCGCAGTGGCTGGCGGGCCGGTGATGCGCTCCCGACCCGTTGCGGAAATCGCCGGCATCCGGTTGGCGTCGCCGGGCTCCTGAAGGGCGACCAGATCAGCCGATCGGACAACCCCGAATGGACCTCGCTTCTGTAACTCCTGCAGAGTTGCATGCCGGGATCACAGTGTTAGGTTGGGGGTTTCCTGGAGGATCCCATGCTCGCAGCCCTTCTGTTTGTCCTGCTGTTGCAGTCTCAGGACGCCGCGCCTGGCGCTGACGCCGGTCGCGAGCCAGCCGTGCAGGCCCGGGCCGAGGTCGAGGCCCAGCCATTGTCCGCGGCGCGCGAGCGGGAATCCCGCATCGTCTGCCGACGCGAGACGGTGACCGGCTCAAACCGGACGCGAAAGGTGTGCGAGCGGGAGGGCGTGACCGACCACGTTCGCCAGCAGTCCCAGCGGTGGCATGAGAATGTCCTGAGTGGTCTGGGGAGCGCCGATTGCCAAACGAACCCCGAACTGTGCACGCGGGCCAGCTCCGGGCAGTAGGCTCTGGACACACGCCGGCGCGACATCGACGGGACCGGGCCGGCGAAACTTCCGGTCTGCGGTCAAACCAGAGACGCCTTCTGTAGAGGGTGACGGTTCCGGGTCGAAGGGGCTAGACTCTTTCCATGACCCAGCACCGATTCCTCGCCGCCGTCGCCGCCCTGTTGTCGGCCAGCCCCGCGCTCGCCCAGCAGGCCGAAGGCGCGCGGCTGAACGCGCATGTGCGGGTGCTGGCCTCGGATGAGTTCGAGGGGCGCGGGGTGGCGACGCCGGGGGAGCAGAAGACGGTCGACTATGTCGTGGCCCAGTTCCAGGCCCTGGGGCTGGAGCCGGGCGGGCCGGACGGGTCGTGGGTGCAGGCGGCGCAACTGGGGCGGACGCGGCAGGACGGGCCGGCGACGATCACGGTGTCGAGCGGCGGCCGGACGCGGGCTTTGCAGCGGGGGCCGGAGGTGCTGGTCTCCAGCGACCGGCCGGT